>ERZ761584.94-NODE-94-length-35738-cov-7.036852_pt1 | contig 35738 bp, 60 predicted proteins | sample MGYA00512168_ERZ761584 | MGnify/ENA primary metagenome ERZ761584 (study PRJEB28899, sample SAMN03785564) | bioreactor sludge metagenome | biome: EBPR Sludge; feature: EBPR Bioreactor; material: 0.22µm filtered reactor supernatant | place: Saint Lucia: Queensland...
CCGCCGATCAGCCCCGCCGCCCGGATTGCCGCCGAGATCCCGGCCACGGGTTAACCCCCCTGTTTCTTCTTCTGTTCCTTGACCCACGCGGCGTGAAGTCTGTCAAACTTCTCCCTCAACTCGTCCAGCGTCTTCCCCCGGTACTGGCTCCCCCACGCCGCCAGGAACCACCCCCACGTCGGCTCCTGGTCGGCCGTCCGCCCGCCCGGCGTCGCCGTCTGGGCCTTCAGCCGCTCGGCGTCGGCCGCGGCCGGCTTCAGGTACAGCTCCACCACCTGCCGCTCGTCCAGGTCCGCCACCTGGTGCGGCAGGAACGCCCCCCACGGCTCCCGCAACAGGCGGGCGTGCAGGCGGAACGCGGCCGGGATCACGCCGTCGTCCGTGCCCGCTCCTGCGCCTTCGCCACCGCCGCCGCCGCCCGCTGCGGGTTCATCCGCACCCGGTCGGCGACGGCGGCGATAAAATCCGGGGCCGCGAGCACCCCCGCCAGCTCGCACTGGTCCGGCTCGGCCTGCACCAGCGCCGCCGCCTGCTCCCGGGTGAAGTCAGGCCGCGTCGCCCGGATCAGCCCCCACAGCGTCAGCACCTGCCCGGCGGCCGTGCGGAACACCGCGTCCCACAGCGGGCCGCCCACCCGGTGGTGCCGGGCCAACAGGGCTTCTTTGGCGTCCGCGGCGAACTTGGGATCGACCGCGGCCAGCGCCTTGGCTTCGGCCCACACGTCGGCGGCGATGGCGTCCTCCACCGCCGCCAGCACCGCCGGTGTGGGTCGCCCCAACTCGTACCGCTCGCCGTTGTGCTCGACGGCGGGGCGGCTGCCGATGCAGTCCGCCACCGACATGACAGGCTCGTCCGACATGACTCCCCCGTGAATCAGCTGGGCGTGGCCGGCCACACCCCGGACCCGGCCACCTCGACGGTGAGGGTGCTGAACGGCTGGTTGACCCCGGTGCCCGGGCTGAACGAGCGGATGACGCAGTTCAGCCCCTCGTACCCGGTGTCCGCCCCCTTCTGCGCGAGCAAATCGACCACCAGCGCCTGCCCGACCGCCCAGGCACCGGCGGCGGTGAGGGCCACCTCGATGCTGGCCGACCACGAGCCGATGCCGCCGCGGAGCTGCTGCTCGAACACCACCCCCTGGGCGTTGGCGTCCGACTCGAACCCGACGAACTTGGTGTCCGTCTTCTGCACCTGCGCCCGCCAGCCGTAAGCCTCCGCCACGGTGGCCGGGGTGCCCGAGAAGGTGATGGTGTCGGTGGTCAGGACGGGCGACACGGCGACGGCCTGCACCCGCCCGGACGTGCCCGCGAACGTGTCAACGACCGCCATGTGCGATGCCCCCAGGAGTTGGGGGATCATCGCCCGGCGGCGGGAACCCGACGGCTGCGGGGCACGCTCGCTACGCACATTGACACGGTGGAAGTGGCTGAAATAATGCGGGCGGGCGGTGGTGTATCAGACCACCGCCCGCCCTGACCACTTCCGTCACCCTGTGCGAGAGGGCAACGTCGATGGCTAAGGTCGATTCTAGCACCGCCCCCAACCTGTTCTCCGAAGTTCTGGACACCGGCTACGTTCCAGAAGCTCAAGGACTCATCAATCGCATCGGCCGCAGGTATGGCCGGCTGGTCGTCGTGGCTTACGGCGGAAAGCGGGGAGCGGGACGGCATGTGTGGGAGTGTCGCTGTGATTGCGGGAATACGAAACCTGTCGAGTCGGCAAATCTGAGCAGAAGGAAGTCAGGCAGGCACAACACTAGCTCGTGCGGGTGCTTACAAAGAGAAACTGTAACTGCGAGGCACCAGAAGAAACGTGATCGCCTCGTCGGAGCGAAGTTCGGACGGCTCACCATCCTCGAACAGGCGGAACGGTCGCCATCTGGACCCACTCGCTGGCGGTGCAAGTGCGATTGTGGTCAAGAAGTGATCGCCATCGGAACCAACATAACCAGGGGGTTATCCCGCTCGTGCGGTTGCCTCATCGCCGAAGCCGCAGCACAAAAAGCCGCACACGGGGAAACCCGCAACGGCCAACTCACCGTCGAGTACATCGCCTACAACTCCGCCCGCGCCCGGTGCAACTGCCGCACGAACCGCGTGTACCCGCTGTACGGCGGGCGGGGGATCGAATTTCGCTTCACTTCGGTCGAGCAGTTCATCGCGTGTGTCGGACGGCGGCCGTCGCCGCAGCACAGTCTTGATCGGTACCCGAACAAGGACGGACACTACGAACCGGGAAACGTGAGATGGGCCACGAAAAAGGAGCAGGCTAACAACACAAGGTGCAACCGCATCATCATATACCGCGGCGAGCCATACACCCTGGCCCAACTGGCTGATAAAGCCGGTCTGCCGATTTACCGCATGAGGTACAGGCTGGACCGTGCGAAGTGGTGCGTCGAGTGCGCCGTCAACTTGCCGATGGTACACCGGAGGTACGACCGCCCGACGTGTACCCACCAGTGACTTGGCGTCAGCCCGTCCATTCGGCGCTCACCTCGATCCGCCACGCCACCCGGTATACCCGGCCGGCGCTGGGGTCTCGCGGATCGAGCATGCCCTCCGACATCGGCCAACTGAGCAGCTTCACCCCGCGGTGGCTGTACGTGTTGGCGTCGTAGGTGAGGGTGGCGCCGGTGGAGATGCCGGCGGCCAGGTCGGGCGTGCTGCCGTTCCACAGGATGCCTTTGGTGACCGCCCACGCCGACGCCAAGGTGGCGCCGAACACCTCGAACCGGAATGGGACGCGGACCATCATCGGGTGGTGCTCGAACGTCTGATCCAGCTGCCCCTGTTCCTCGAAGAACTCCACGATCGGCAAATCGACGCTGGTGCCGTCGCCATTTTTGGCGGACGCGGGGCCTAGCCACAGCGTCTTGGGCTTGCCCGAGAAGGTGAGCGTGCCGTACCGGGCGATGACGGCGGCGGCGATGGACGTGACGGCCATTGGTTCAGCTCACCGGGATTTCGACGCGAGACCAGTCGGCCGTCACCCGCTGGCCGACCAGCCCGTACTGCCCGCCGGGGTGCCCGACCGGGGTGATGCGGAGGTACCACCCCAGCATCTCCGGCCGGTCCGTGGGGGCGGTGGTGACGAGCAGCCGCACGTCCAGCCGGTTCAAACTGGCGTCCACGCCGGACAGCTTGCCGCGGTCGGTCGCGGCGTCCGTGCCGTAGGGGGCGTCTCGACTCCCGCTCATGCCGGTAATCAGCACCGGCACGCCGGTGGCAACCACCGTGCTGAACGTCTCGACGGTGCCCCCGTCCGCCTGCGCCACGGTCACGGCTTGCACCGTCACCACCGCGTTACTCCGCACCAGGTTGCCGAACAGGGGCATGGCTACACCAGCCGGGCGCGGCGGAACGGTTGCAGGATCACTTCGGCCAGCGGGGAAATGAACTGCGGTACCCCGGCCGCCTTGTTCAGGTGCTGCATGGGCGAGATGGTCACGGAATACGAATCGACACTCTCGCTCATGACGGCGCCGAGGCCGGACCGGGCGGCCCAACGGGCGGCACCCTCCATCAGCCCGGCCTCTTTGGCGGCCGCCATCACACGGCTCGAATCGACGACATAGACAACGCGGACGCATCCTCTGGCGAACGCCTGGGTATCGGCCAGCCGGTTCACGCCCCGCTCCCAGTCGAGCGGCCAGCGGGCGTTGACGCGGCTGAGGATGCCGTTCGCCGTCCAGGTGTAGTCCGTCCCTTCCACCAGCAGCGTCGCGGTGGCGAAGCTGCCGTCCGGGTTCTGGCCGAACCGCCCGGTGGTGTCCTCGTGGACGGTGGTCACGGAGGAAACGGGATGACGCCGCAGGGGGGTGTCGATCTCGCCGCGGGTGCTCAGGTACTCGGTGATGTCCACTTCGGTGGGGTCGAACCCGAGATAGGCTTGGATGGCCGCATCGACGCCGTCGAGAATGGACGAGAGCACGGAATCGTAGGTCGTCCCCGTCAGCCCCAGACGGGTCTTCAGCTCGGCCACGGTGAAGCAAATGCCGGACGCCATGTGGGGATCATGGCCGGGTGGCGGGAACCGGTGCGAGCACCTTCCGCACCGCCCACGCCGACCCGCTCACGTTCGCCGCCGGGAACGCCTCGGCCACGGCCTGCATGACACCGGGGAAGCCCTCGTCGTGGTCGTCCCCGCACAGCACCCCGCCGGGGGCCACCTTCGGCCACCACGCCGCGATGTCCGCCTTCACGCTCTCGTAGTCGTGCGCCCCGTCCAGCATGACCATCCAGACCGATTCGTCCGCGAACAGCCCGGCCGCCCGCACGCTGTCGCTCGCCACCAGTTGCACCCGCTCCGGGTACAGCCCGGCCCGGCTCAGGTGCTCGATCGCCATCCGCGCCAGCGTGCCCGTCGGCCAGTCCGGGAACGCCGTGCCGTCGGCCGCCTTGACCATCGTGCCGAACTCGGGGCTGCCGGTGAACGTGTCCACCCCCACCACCCGGCAGTCGTGCCCCCGCTTGTCCGCCAGGAACGCCAGACTCCGCCCGCAGAACACGCCCACTTCGACCAAGAGGCCGCCCGGCGGGGCGTTCTCGGCGATCCACTCGTACACCGGCTGAAAGGTGAACCAGCCGGGGATGCGGTGTGGCTCGCTCACGGCTGCCCTCCGGCGTCGTCCAGTTCCGGCACCCACCCCCGCCGGAAGGCGTCCCACACGGCCGCCGGCACCTGCCGCACCGGACTCCGCACCGGCTTGCCGACGAGCAGTCTCTTATGGTGGCCGAACCAAGAATCCCAATTCACGTAGTTCCGCACCCCCAGCCACGCCAGGTTGCGGGTGAACACCACGTCCTCGGTGGACGCCAGCGCCGTGTTGTGCGGCGGGTCGGCGTACTCGTAGTAGAACCACGGCGGGGCCAGCACCTGCGTCACCCGCGTGTCCACCAGCAGCCCGCCCGTCGGCAGCGCCGCCACCTCCTCGATGCCCGTCTTCGCCGCCGCCTCGTCCCGCCCGAACTTGCCGATCGCCGTCCCGCACCCCGCCTGCTGGTACGGCATGGTGATCTGGTCCCGCATCACCACCACCTCGCAGTGCGGCGGGCCGGCGCAGTACGGCGCCCCCACCAGCACCGGCCGCGGCTGGGCCAGGGCGAAGTCCAGCGCCGTCGGCAGGAACGGCTTCGCCCCCGGCTCGTTCGCGTACAGGTCCGGGGCCATGTCGTCGTCGAGCATGTAGCAGAAGTGGAAGCCGTCCGACGCGGCGCGGGCGAGGGCGGCGTTCCGGCAGCGGTCCGTCGGGTAGCCGGCACTGTGCGTCACCGCCAGCGCGTCCAACCTCGGGTGGTCTTGCATCTGCCCGGCCAGGTTGGCCGTGTACTTCAGCACGTCGATGTGCGCGAAGTGGTTGTAGGTGAACACGCACACCGCCACCCGCACCTTGTCGGGCAGGGGCCGCAAGTCCTCGAACGCCACCAGCGGCGGCGTGTACGAACGGTCGTCCGCCATGAGTCCCCCCCCGGTCGGACGCCCGCCCCGGTTCGCGGCCGGGACGGGCGACAAGGTGAGTAGAGTGCCGGATTCCACCCCGAGAGCCGGCGTCGGGTGCGACGTGCCCCGCCGTCCGGAGGGGCCGCCGGAACACGCTGTGGCCTTAGCTGCCGGCCGCCGTCTGGTTGAACCCGCCCACGTCCGCCGGCGCCGTCCGCCGCGGGGCCAGGATCAGGAACGTGGCCTCGAACACCGGCGACGTGCCGCCCACCGTCCCCGTCACGCTCAGATACCGCTTGGTCGGCTTGACCGCCAGCGCCTGCACCTGGTTGTGGGTCGTCACCTGCGTGAACGCCCCGTTCGTCACGTCCGTGTACGTCGTCCCGTCGGTGCTCTCCCGCACCTTCGCGTCCATCGTCGGGCTGGTGCCGCCGGCGTTCCCGCTGATCAGGAACACCGTCACCCCGTTGCCCACGTTGCCCGCCAGGTCCACCGACACGCCGCTCAGGTGCGCGTTGGTGGTGACACCCGTGCTGGTGGCGAACAACGCCGCCGACGAGATGTAGCTGGAACTGGCGTCGTTCAGGAAATTAGCCACCTGTCAGACCTCCCAGAGAAGGGGCGGGGGTCAGCCCGCCCCGGCGGTGTTACGGGTTAGTTGAGCCGGTTCAGAAGTTGTTTATACCATACGAATGCACCTTCATAACGCGGTACCGAGTCGCAGTGGATGAGCGCCCGCACGGCCGTCTGGTCGGCCTGGAAGTGCGTGCCGGCGGTGTCGCTGCTGGTCAGCTCGACCGCCCCGTACATGCCCAGCAGCAGGTGGTTCCACGCCCCGCCGAACACCTCCGTCAGGGTGGCGCCGGACGACCCCTTGATCTGGTTGTTCCGCACCACGGCGGACTTGCTGACCGGGTACCCGCACCAGTTGGTGCTCGGGATCTTGTCCCCCACCGCCCGCATCATGCTCTGCACGAACGCCCCGGCCGCGTCCCCGGTGGTCACCGCGTCCGCCCGGTACCCGAGGATGTTGTTCGCCATCGTCGGGCGGAAGATCCAGCCGGTGAACTCGAAGCTGCGGTCCTCGATCAGCCCGATCATCCGGTGCCCGTCCTCCGGCCGCAGCTTGTTCCCGTCCGTCGCCACCCCGGCCGGCGCCGGCGTCAGCCCGGCGTAGTCGATCAGCTGGTTGGTGCCGGTGTAGTTGATCAGTCCGTTCGGCTGGAAGCTGCTGCCGCTGCCGTACAGGGCGGCGTAGTCGAACCCGAGGGCCAGCGTCTTGCTGGCGTCCGACTTGAGCAGGGCGTCGGCCGCCACGCTCGAATACTTGAGCAGCTCGTTCGGCACCGTCATGAACACCCCGCCCTTGCGGGCGGACAGGTTCACCTGCCCGGTGGTCACCGCGCTCTCGGTGATGCTGGTGTTCTCCCCCACCCAGTACATGGTGGACGGGCCGGTCTGCCGCGGGTAGCTGATCTTGCCGTTCGGCGGCAGCGGCACCACCGTCGCCCCGGCGTTCAGGCACGCCTGCTGGGGCCGCATCAGCTCGATCAGGTCGCCCTGCACCGGCGGCGGCACCAGCGTCCCGCCCTGCGAATCGATGACGTAGCTCTGGCTCTTGCGGACGCGGCTGGCGATCCACCGCGCCTCGTCCGGGTCGTACCCGCCGGCGTCCGCGTCCATCATGGCCTTCATCACCCGGTACCCGTCGTCCGCCTTCACCGCGTCCGGCAGCAGGGCGGCGCCGAGCGGCACCATCAGCGTCTTCGGCTTGACCGTGCTCGGCAGGTACTCGTTGTCGGCCAGCGCCTTGCGGAACCGGCTGCACGCCTCGATCTCGTGCTTCGCCTCGTCGTCCCCCAGGTACCCGAGCTGGTACGCGATGGCCTTCGTCCAGCGGAACACCGGGGTGTCCTGCACCCCGCCGACGGTGCCCGCCGGCACCCCCTGCGCCTGCCGGTCGGGGATGACCGGGGGCCGCACCCCCTGGCTCGCCTCCGCCTTCGCCTTCGCCAGCCGGTCGGTCAGCGCCGACCCGGTTTCGCCTGCCATCGCTCTCTCCCGAATGGGTTACGCCGGGTCGCGGCGGGTGGGGTCAGACCTCGATGCCGACCGTCTTGAGCACGTCCAGGGCGGCGGCCAACTCGGCTTTGGTCCGCTCCAGTTCCGCCTTCACCCCGTCGTCCGCCGCCGCCTTCTTCACCGGCTTGGCCGGCACCGGCCGCAGGTCGCTCAGCTTCAGCCGGGCCGGCTTGTAGGACGGGAAGGACTTCAACTGGATGCCGCCGTCGTCGTCCGTGTCCACCGGCTCGGCCGCGTCGTCCGGGGTGGGGTCGGCCCCCTCGCCGGTCTTCAGCTTGGCCGCCAGCTTGTCCGCGTAGGTGGCCGCCTTGTCGGCGAACTTGTCCCCGTCGTCGCACATCCTCACCCCGTCGGCCTTCACCTTCGGGTTGTCGCTCGCCTCCAGGGCGGCCCGCAACTGCTGGCCGGCGTCCCGGATGGTCTGGGCGTAGGTGGTCAGCGCCGCCACCGACCCGACCGGCTGGGCGTCCGGGGCCATGCCGTCGGTCATGCCGTCCCCCGTCCCCCCGTCCAGCTCGGGCGGGTTCATGTCGTCGTCCCCGGCCGTCCCGGCTTTCGTCACCCTCGCCATCGGTGCCTCCCAGCCGCTGCGGGCCGTTACGGGGCGTGCTCGCAACTCCGCCGTCATCGCTGTCAACGACTTTCGCACCCCGGCGGGAACCCGTCCGGGGGGCGTCGTTTCCAGGTAGCGGAGGGCTTTCTCGGCCCGCGCCAGTTGGGCGTTCGGGTTGACGGGTTTCGCCGTGTGCGCCCACCCCAGCCCGTCCCACGTCACGAACTCGCGGGCGTCCCGCTTGAGCAGCGCCGACCGGCCGAGGCTCTTCCACTCCCGCGGCTCGAACTCCAGGCTCACCCCCGTGACCACTTCATCCCGCACCAGCGGGTAGGCTTGCTCGGCCAGCCGCAGGCAGTCGTCGGGGGACCAGCGGCCGACCACCCGCCCGGCCGGGTCGTACCGGTTCAGGCTCAGCCCCTTCAGGCACTTGCTGGACTCGAAGAAGGTGGTTTTCCCCACCGGCACGACGAATTCCCCTTCCGGCAGCGTGACCGCCTTCAGGACGACTTCCCCCCGCCCCACCGGTTCCTCGTGCTCCCAGTTCACGACGGGATCACGCGGATACCCGCTCCAGTCCCCGCCGTCCGGCACCACGTAGTCGCCCTGGTAGTCCGTCCGCGGGTAGGTCAGAACGGCCGGCAGGACGCCGTTGACCGGGGCGAGCGACTTCAGCAGTCGCCCCAGCCGGCGGGTGAGCGCGTCCACCGGCGGGGCGAATAGGCGGGTCATTCATCGCCCTCCGGGGAAGTCGGGGCGAGGGCGGTGTCGGAATCGGCGTCGTCCGTGAGGTCCAGCGGCTCGGCGGCGAGCATCTCGCCCACCGCGTCCGGGTTCGCTTCGAGGTGCGCCGCCAGTCGCTCCACCGCGTCCGGCCCGCCCTGCTGCAAGGCGTCCAGCACGGCGGTCAGGATCACCTCCCCCTCGTCGGTCAGGGGGGCGGTGTCAGAAGTGGGAGCGTCGTTCCCGTCCATGCCCGCACTATCCAGGTGCGGCGGGAACCCGACGGGAGAAAAGAAGAACCCCGGCGCGGGCCGGGGCTGAGGTGAGAGATGCGGTTAGTTGCCGGCGAAGTGGTGGGCCTTGACCGCGGCCATCAGGGCGTCCATCGCCGGGGCGATCTTGGCCGACTCTTCCGGGGTCGGCCACAGCTTGTGTCCGCCCTCGCCGGACAGGTACGTGTTCTCCCGCCCCTCACCCTTCAGCTTGTGCTGGACGTGCTTCTCGAAGACGCGGGCGAACTTCTCCTCGTGGCTGCCCCAGTAGTCCATCGGCGTCTGGCCGGGGGTGTTCGACCGCGGCAGTTCGCCCGCCCGCATCATGTCGTAGATGGTGGTCCGCAGCCGGTCGTCGAACCCGCTCTCCTTCATCGCCTTCCGCACCCCCTTCATCGCCTCTTTGACGGGGTGCCCGCCGTGGTCCCGCGGGTCGGCGGACAGGTAATCCCCCTTCGGCTTGCCGTCGGAACCGGTGGTCAGGCCGCCGCCGTTCAGTTCGTGGTCGAGGGCGTGACCCCATTCGTGGGCCAGCGAGCCGACCCCGTTCTTGCGAGTCAGGTTGATCACCTTGCTGCCCGGCTCGTAGTGGGCCATCGCCGTCCCCTTCCCGCGGGCGCCGATGGCCAACCCCAACTTGCCGCCGAGCGAAATGTGCTGGTCGTCCAGCCCGGTGGCGTCGGCCAGGTCCGCCAGGGCTTCGGCCGTGCGGGTGAGGTGGTGCTGCCGCTCGTCGTCCGTGACCGAGTTGCCCCACTGGATGCCCCGCATCCCGACGTTGCCGATCAGGTGTTTCTTCCCGGCCTCCACGGTCGCCGCGTCGATCACCCGGCCCCCCTTCCGGCTGGCGTGCGTGACATACGCCTCGGCCGGGCTGAAGTACTTCTTGCCGTCTTTGGTCACCCCGAACGTCTTGTTCATGGTGTGCCCGTCGAGAATGTCCTTGACGTGTTCGGCCGCCTTGTTCAGCGTGTCCGCGGTCGGCTCGCCGTACTTCTTCTTCAACTCACCAGTGAACTCGTGGACCCGGCTCATGATGTGGTTCTTCTTGTACCCGCTGCCGATGGCCCGGTTGTGCAAGTCCACCAGCGCGTTCGCCACCGGGTTGTACGGGTCCGGGGCGCCGGCCATCGCAATCATGCCGGTGGCGTTCGGGTCCAGACCGCGGGCGGCGTTAATCTGCCGCTTGGCCTCGGCGCCGATCGCGTTCAGCACCTGCCGCGGGTCAGTGTGTTCGACCGCCGCCTTTTCCGCCGCCGCCTTGATCGACTGGTAGGCGTCGTGGTACTGCTTCCGCAGTTGTTCCGGGGCGGTGCGGGGGAGCGGCTGCCCGTCCCGCCCCTTGTACCGGTCGTACCCGACGGGGTAAGCGCCCGGCTCCTTCGGGAACGCGGACATGGCCCAGTGAGCGGCCAGGTGGCCCATCGCGTTGTGCGGCCGGATGGTGGCGTGCAGGTCCGGCGGGTCGGCTTTCAGTAGCGTGTCCCGGTTGACCATCTCCGCCGCCGTCCCGTTCGCCTCCGCGTCCGCCAACCCCCGCCACTCGTTCCGCCGGTGCCGGGCGGACCCCTTCAGGTCTTCGCCCATGTTGCCGATGGCCGACGCGCGGGCGAAGGCGTATTCCGGGTCGGCGGCGCGGGTATGAGCGTCCGCCGTCTCCCGCGGGGTGGCTCCCGGCTCCGGTTCCGGCAGGGTGGGGGCATCGTTCGGCTCGGCCCCCTCGCCCCCCTTCCCCGCCCGCACCGCCCCCGCCTGCACATGATCCTTGATCCGCGTCCGCAGGCTCCGCCAGTCGCCTTTGTCCGCGTCCGGCACGCCCAGCGACGCGGCCAGCTTCCGCAGCGCATCGCCACCCGCCTTGCCCGGCTGGGCGGTCGGCCCGCCGTTGGCGGCGTCCTCCACATCCCGCAGTGCCCGCGTAATATCGGCGTGCTGGTAGCCGGGGTGCTCGCCGGCCATGATCCGGCGGAGGGCGGCTTCGGGGGACGGGGCCGCGGGGGTGGAATCGTCCACCATCTGCGGCACGGTGGGCGGGGTGTAGTCCAGGGCGGGCTTTGCCGCACTCGGCAGGGCCGGCGTCTCTTTCGGGGCGTACTGCAGGAACCCGAGCGTGTACTTGCCGGCGTCCGACGTGATCGGGTTGACGTTGTTCCGGTTCGGGCTGATGACGTGGGTGGGTTCGCCGGTCGCGTCCGTCGCCCCGGTCACGCTCAGCATGTTCGACCACTCGGTGCCGAACTCGCGGTGCGCCCGCTCGGTCAGGCTCTCGGCCGCCGCCCGCATCCCCTCTTTCGTGCCGTCGTGCGGGGCGGCGATGCGGCCGATCTCCTGACCGCTGTCGTCCCGCAGTAGCATCACCACCGAATCCGGCGGCGGGCGGTGAGCCAGACCGGTCTCGCCGGTGGCCGGTGCGAGTTCGGCCGGGCGGCGGGCGATGTCGCTGCCAGGTTGTGCGGGTTGCACCTCCTGTTCCTTCTTCCCCTTCACCGCCCGCTCGACCAGCTTCCGCGCCACCTCCGCCTTCGGCCCGCTGGCCTTCAGCCCCAGCCGCCCCTTCAGTTCCTTCAACTCCTCCCCCGTCAGCCCGCCGCCGACCGCTTGTGCGACCGCCCGAATCCCCGCCGGGGTGTGCAGGCTGCCGTCCGCCGCCAGAGCCTTGATCCGGGCGTGCGCCTCGTCCACGCTCAGCTTCTCGTTGACGTACAGATTCCGGTTCGACCGATCCACGGCCGCGGCGCGTTCGGCCAGCTTGCGGGCGACCTCGGCTTTCGGCCCCGACGCCCGAATCCCGAGTCTTTGCTTCAGTTCGTCCAGTTCCGCTTTGCTGTGCCCGGCGAACGCCTCGCCCAACTGCCGGACGGTTTCACTCGTCGTCGGCCCGTTCGGGGACATGAGCCGGCGGACGAGGGCGACCGACTGATCGACGGTCAGTTTCTTGGGCGGGGCGGCCGGGGGGTCGGCTGGGGCGTCGGATGAGGGGGTGTTTCCCTTCTTCTCCCCGTCGATCGCCGCGTCCAGCTTCGCCCGCTGCTCCGGGTCGGTCACTTTGGCCCGCAACGCCTCGGCCTTCTGCGGGTCCGTCGCCGCCGCCGCGATGTCGTCCTTGTGGATGAACCGGCCGTCGTCCCCGCGGGGGTGCTTGTCGGCGTCGAACGCCTTCGCGTGCCGCTCGCCCACGAACGCCTTGAGCACGGCCACGCCCGACCCGTTGAGCTGGGCCACCGCCTTCAGCCCGGACAGGATCTCCGCCCGCTGCTCGGCCAGCGCCGCCGCCTTCTCCCGCTCGAACTCTTGGCGTAACGCCTTCGTCACCCGGCGGAGGGCGCGGCGGAAATCCGGCGGCAGGGTGTCAGGGTCGGTCACGAGTGCCCCCCCCGGCGGCGGTTCACCACCGCCCACCCCCACGCCTCGGCCGCCAGCATCGCCACCAGCAGCCCGACGACGTACCACGCCGGCCACCGCCCGGACTCGTCCCGCACCGTCACGCTGCCGACCAGCGCGCCCACGCCGCCGACCGCTAACACCAGCCCGAGCGGAACGAACGACCGGCTCATGACTCCCCCCGCTTGAGTGCCTTGTTCACCCGCAGCGCGTACCCCACGGCCGCCGCCGTCAGGCTTTTCACCCGCGGCCCGAGGCTGCCCGCCCCGGCCGGGTTCCGCGGCCGCTTGGGGGCGGTGCGGGGCACGCTGCTACCGTCTGATACACCCTGCTTGGCCCGCGCCTGCCGCATGGCGTCACGAACCTCGGGGCGGGGGGAAGTGGGGGGCACCGGTGCGTCGCCCCCCTGTGCCGCCGCTCGCACCCGCCGGTTCGCCTGGTGCAGCCGGTGCCGGCGGAGCAGGCCGACGCCCACGCTGGCCGCCCGGCCGACTCCCGGCAGGCTCCGGACGAGATGCTCAAGAAGGTGGAGAATCAAATCATGAGCGATCGTCTTGTCCAGGTGGGCCGCCGCCGCCACCCGCTCGGCGTGCCGGGCCGCCGCCGCCGGTGCCCACTCGTGGACGGACTCGGCGGACTGCCGGGCCTGCGGGTTGCGGCCCAACTTCGCCGCCGCCGGCTTCAGCACCGGGATCACCCGCTCGGCGATCGGGATAGCGGTCGGCGGCAGGTCGTCCGGGGCGTCGGCGGACGGGGCGGGGGCGGGTCCAGTCACCTCGCCCGCCTTCCCGCCGCCCACACCCTTCGGCTTGTCCACCTTCCCGCCCAGCGCCGTCACGATCTGGTGGGCCTCCTCCTCGCTCGCCGCCGGCACGTCCGCCACCTGCGGCTTGCCGTTGACGGTGTAACTGACCCGGTGCGTGTCCGCTTTGGGAGAGGAAGTAGGAGAGTTCGGAGAGTTCGCTGGCTGGCCTGCCGTTTGCTGCGCCGCCAGTGCCGCCTCCGCGTCCGCCCCGTAAATCTCCCGCCCCTGCTCGTTCCGCGCCCCCACCCCGCCGGTGCTGGTGGTGAACCGCGTCCAGGACTTGCGGACCAGGGTGTTCGCCCCGTCCCCGCCCTGCACCCCCAGGGCGGTCAGCACGGCCGAAGTCAGTGGGTTGTCGGCGTCACCGTCCGTGACACTATTGGTGTCACCATTCGTCACCAATTCATCCGCTTGCCCGCCATCGGGTTGCGGCGAATCGTCCGGAATAGTACCCGAACCGTTACCGATCGGTGACGGGTCAGTGGCACCCCCCAGCCCCGGCAGCGCCATCGGCTGCGGCTGCATCTTCTGTTGCAGCACCTGCACGTACACCGCCGGCGGCACGTCCCCGCCCTCCACCGGCGGCAGGTTGTGCCGTTTGCGTTCCTCGTTGACGGTGATGCCGCCGGCGCCGAACAGTGCCGCCCGCGCCTGCTTCAGTTCGTCTTGGTCCACCAGTTGCGGCAGCTCGATCACCAGCCGCACCGAACTGCCCCAGTGCGGGCGGATCAGGTGCTTCGTCCAGACGCCCGCAATGTCGTCCGCGAGCGGCTGCAATTTCAGGCTGCGGAACTGGATGAGGCTGGCGTACAACTGGGCGTAACTGCCGGTGTCGGTCAGGCCGGCCACCGGGTGCGGCACCCCGAACAGGGCCAGCACGAAGTTCGTCAACTGCTCGTACCCGGCGTCGAACCCCATGTCCTTCGGCGCGATGCCCAGGGCCGTCGCCTTGATGTCCTCGCCGCTGGTGAACCCGATGCGGTCGCCCTGGCTGCCCGAGTACCGCCGCCGGTGCTCCTCCCGCACCCGCGTCAGCTCGTCCTCGCTGGCCCCCGGGATGGCGATGAAGGCGTCGAGGCTCGTCCCCTTGTCCATCGCGTTCTTGCGGGCCTCGTTCACCCCCCGCAGGGCGTCCAGCATCAGCCCGCCGCCGGCCAGCGGGCTGTACCCGTCGTGCTCCCACTTCGGGTGCGGCAGGCGGTCGTCCACCACGTCCCGCGCGTCCAGCACGGCCGTGCCCGCCGCCCCGAACCCGTAGGCCAGCGGGGTGGGCACGCTCAGCCGCCACGCGCCGAACGGGTACCGCTCGGTCGGGCCGAACGCCGGCGTCAGGTGCAGCGGGTTGACCGCCCACACCTCGACGGGTTTTCCGGCCCGCCCCGGAACGGCATAGAGATGACTCCGCCCCATCAGCTCGCGGTACAGGACGTATCTGCTCATCGTGAGCGCGAACGTGTCCTGCGGGTTGCAGTGCTCGAACAGGGCTTCGGCCGGGTGGTCCCCGACCGGCTCCCACCCCTCCCCGTACCGCGCGTCCGCCGCGCCCACCCCCGACCCCTTGCCCGTCCGCTTGAGCACCTTCGCACTCGCCCCGGCCATCGCCTCCATCACCCGCCGCACGGCGACGTAGACGGCGTCGCGGTAGTTGTCGGCTTGATTCCAGCGGTTGTCGGTGGCCTGGCCGGGGTAGCCGCGGCGGCGGGCCTCGAAGTGCAGCTTGGCCGGGTGGCGGTCGGCCGGGGTGGGCCGCCCGGCCGGGTCCGGGAACGGGTTGGGCAACGACGTGGTGACGGTGTACGCGGCCATGCTAGAGCATGGGCCGGGGGCGGGAACCCGTTAGGGGGAAGGGGCTAGGGCGGAATGAGTAGGGCCGGAAGTGTTGCAGCACCTCCGGCCCGGCCGCCGGCAGTTCGACCTGACCCGCCATGTGCCGCCCTCCCTTGTACGCCCTACTACACCCCCGACCGCCGGTTCCCTCACCCCCAGGTGATGACCGCCGGCGGGCGGGCCAGGTGCTTGCACAGGTACCGCACGCCGTCCATGCCGTGGTCGTCCTGCTTCACCGGGCACTCTTTGGCACTCTTGTTTACGTCCCAGATGTACCCGTCGAACTCGTGCTCGGTGCAGTACGGCTTGGCCGACTCGACCAGTTCGCGGTCGGGATTGAGACACGCCCCGCGGAACACGAACAGCCGCGGCTTGCCGTCCGCCGCCACCTTGAGTCTCTCTTGAACCTCCTGAATCCCGGCCGTCACCGCCTTGTCCGCCGCCTTCGTCGTCACCCCCAAGTGCCGCAGCAGCGTCGCCCGGTCCTCGGCGTCGTGGTCGCAGATCACCCGCTCCGGGTCCGGCTCGGTCGCCTTCGACTTGTCCCACCGCTTCTTCCCCTCGTCCCACGTCCACCCCATCAACCTCGCCACCTCCCGCGCGTGGTCCTCCACCAGCGTCTTTGTTCGGTAAATCTCGCGGTACAGGTACACCCGCCCGTCCGGATCTTTCGCCCACCACTGGCAGACGAACGGGTTCGTGAACCCGAAGTCGATCACCCAGTACCGCGGCCAGTCGGCCGGAATCGGGAACGGGTTGACGACATGAACGTTCGCGTCCCAGTCCTCGTAGATCGCCCCTTCGGCCTGCACCCACCGGCCGTACCGCAGCCGCAGCTTTCTAGCCCCCGTCAGGTTGTCCAGCCGGGCCAGGTAGGTTTCGCCGAACGGCGTCCAGCCCGTCCCGTCGTGCAGGACGGGGTTATCCTCGTGCCGCGTCTGGATCAGCCGACACCGCCCGGCGTCGCACCGCAGTTTCAGCCAGTGCCGCGGGTGGCTGGGGTTGGTGTCGGCCATGATCTGCTGGTACGGCACCCGCCCGTTCCGCAGCCGCGTCGTCAGGCTCTCCCAGTCCTCTTCCGTCAGCTCGATCGCCTCTTGCGAATAAATGAAGTCGTACTCAGACGACATGATCTTCTGCGGCTTGTCCATGCCGCCGACCACGATCTCGCTGCCGTTCGGGAAGTGGTACACCTGCCGGTGCGACCGCTGCGGCCCCTGCCGCGCCGGGTGGGTCTCGGGCAGGACGAACTGCTCCCAGGTGAACAGCCCGGTCTGGGTCAGGCTCTCCCGCGTCTTGCGGACGATGAGCGCCCGCATCCCCGGGTATCGGCGGTGGGCCATCAGGAACAGCTTCTCCAGGATGGCCCGGCTCTTGCCCGTGCCGGCCGGCCCGCTCAGCAGCACCTCCCCGTCTTTGGCGTAGAACGCCTCCAGCGCCGTGCCCACCGGTGTGTAGTTCGCCGAGTGCAATCGGGCGGCCGTGCTCACACCTTGCCCTCGTCCACCCCGGCCAGCACCTTCAGCGTCTCGGCGATCACCTTCGCCGACTTGTCCGACCCGATCATCCCCCGCCACTGGGCGAGCACCTTCCGCGCCTCCATGCTCCGCTCGAACTTCACCTTCCACCGCCGCCCGACCGTCACCTTGCACTTGCGGTCGTCGTCCCACTCCTCGATGTCCTCCGCCTCCACCCCGGCGATGATCGACCGCAGCTCGGCCGGCCACTCGCCCGGCGGCTTCATCGTCCCGTCCGGGTTGAACACCCCCGTCCGGTCGGCGTAGGCCACCTGTGTGAACCCGACGGCCAACTCGTCCACCGTCACCCGGGCCGCGTCTGCCGCCTGCTGCCGCAACAGGCGGATGTACCGGCGGATGTTAGCTTTTGTTAGCTTGTCGTGAGCGGCGTGGCGGACCGCCCCGTCCGAGCTTTTGGAGTTGCGGTAATCGGCTTGCCTGTACGCCTCGGCCGCGTTCCCGTGGGCGGCGTAATGCTGGCAGAACCGGATGTCGTTGAAGCTGAGGGTTTCAACGTCCGGCCGGGTGGAGTGTGTCAGCGGCCGTTTGGCGGCACTCATACCCCCCTACCATCCGCCCCCGGCGGGAACCCGTCTCCCCCGGTCGGAGGTGCCGGTGCCGGCCGACCGGCGGCGGCGGGCGCGGTGGGCGAGGTCCAGCCGGGTCATGTGGTACAGGTCTTCGGCCGCACGGCCCCACATGCCGTGCCCGACGACGAACCGCCGGCCGTCGAACGCGACGTGCCGCGGGACGTAGGGGTCGGAGGGGGCTAGGGTGATGACCCGGCTGCCGTCCACGCGGACCGTCAGGCTGTCCACCGCCTTCCGCTCGCCCACCCCAGGCACGATCTTGCCCACCACCACCGGCTCGTCCGCGGTCATAGTAGCCCCTCCGCTTCGAGTGCCTGTCTCACGTCGTCCACGCTGGTGGCGACCAGCCCGACGCCGCCGCACCGGTTGATGCGGTCCAGCGTCTCCCCCTGCCCCGGTCGCAGCCGCCCGCCCGGTCGCCCGGCCGCCGTCACACAACCGCCTTCTTCTTGTACTTGTCTTTCAGCTTTTTCCCCTTCGATAAGTAGGTGTCTGTCTGCTCGTGACACCGCTTGCAGAGCGTCCGCCCGTTGGACACGTCGAATCGGAGGGTCGGGTGCAGAGCGAACGGTTTGATGTGGTCCGCGTTCAAGGTGCCCCCGTGCTGACCGCACCACACGCAGGTGAAGTTGTCTCGCTCGAACACGGCCTTCCGCCACTGCTTGTATTCCTCGCTCGCCCGGATGCGCTGGTGCTCCGGGGTGATGCCGCCCCGCCAATTCGCGTTGCCGTCGCCGACACGTCGGGCGTAACCACACTCCCGGCACCGTAACGGTAGCCGACGGCCTTTCGAGAACCGGTGCGTTCGAACCCGGCCGCAGTCCACGCACGTCAGTTCGAACCACGCCGTCCGTTCGTCGCGGCACCCCGGATGATACACCCGGCCTTTTGGTACTCCGCACGCACCGCACCCCTTGCACGTCCGCGGCATCCTCTTAGGCTTCGCCCGCTTCATTGCCTGCTTGCTGTTCCTGTTCCGCCACCGCTGGCCGGACACTTGGCACGCCACCGAGCAATACTTCTTGGTGGCGGCATGGCAGGGGATGGTCTTGAACGCCGTGCCACAGGTGGCACACGCCCCGGACGCTCCGCCCTTCCAGTTCGGATTGCCGCTCCCCACGATGCGGGCTGGCGTCGCAAGGTTGTAACACGCCTTCGAACAGTAGACCCGGCGTTCAAAGTGGCTCGGTTTGATTGGGAACCCATCACCGCACTGAGGGCACACCTTCCGATTCGGGTTGTTGGCCGGGGGTGGCGGCGTAATGTGGTCGGTAGCCATGTCTCCTCCTCACAGGGGACAGGGTTAGGGGGTGACGGGCGCCAACCCGTCACCCCCGATTTTACCACGCGGCTGCGACACCTCAATGTCAGTCACCTCGACGAACCGCACCCGTACTCCGTCCCCGAGTTCCCGCGGCTGGTAACAGATGCGGATGTCCGCCACGCACGACCGGTTGTCGTCGATGATGACGCCCGCCTGCTTCGCCGCGTCGAGCAGCGGCTTGACCATGTTGTCCAGGTCACGAGTGCCGCTCAGCTTCACCTCGACCGTCAGTTCGGCTGCCACCGGGTACGCCTTCGGCCGGGCGAGCAGACGGAGCATCGGCACCGCCACCTTCAGCCACTTCCGGTACTCGCCCGACTTCACCCGCCGGCCGTTGACGGTCGGGAACAGGTGGTTGGCGCTCGGCGGCACCGGCACGCTCACGCTGCCCATGCCCACCTCGTAGACGATGCTCATCGGCTTGTCACCTCCTCGAACAGGCTGCCCCGCTCCGCCCGCCGGCACGCGGCCATCACCCGCCCGGCGAAGGGTAAGACCTCGCCCGCCATCACCCGCTTGTGCCGCACGAACTTGGCTCCGGGCGGTTTGTACTTCACCACCAGCACCTGCCCCGGCAGCATGGGGGACGCCATTTCGAGCAGCCCGGCGGCGAAGTCGCGGGCCTCGGCCGCCGTCATCCGGAACGACCCCCGCCCGCCCAGCCGAATCTGGATGACCCGGCCGGCACGGGCCTGGGCACTGCCCCGGCCGTTCGGCAGCGGCTGATACCGGGCGGCTAACTCGTGCGGGTCCAGTTCGAGGGCCGTGGGACCGGGGTAAACGCTCATGACGCCTGCTCGTCGGGTGGTGAGTCGCCTTCCTGCTCCCACTGTTCGCAGAAGCGGTGTTCGTCGGCGTCGGCGTGAAGGTCGTCGATCCGCATCACGAGGTCGCTCGGCTCCTCCCACGCCTGATACGGCTGGCCGGTCATCTGCGGGCCGAGCAACCCCGCCGCCTCCCAGCACTCGTTCAGCAGGTTCCGCAGCCGGCGGATTTCACCCTTGAGCGTTTCCGCGTCATACCCCGCGGTCACGTCCACGTCGTACACGATCGCGTCCCGCAGCTCTTGCGGCTGCGGATCGGGGCACGGGTCGAAACTGCGGCTCACTTCCCCCGGCATTGCTTTCCCCTCGTGGTGTCACTTACCCCCTGATACACGCCCCGCCCGCGGTCCCTTGTGCCGCCCGGCCGGAACAGTCCCAGCAGTCCTCGACCGTGTAGTCCCCGTCCCGCGTGTACACCTGCACCTGACCCGCTCCCCCGCACCGCCCACACTTCTCCCGCTCCACCGCCGCCCACGCCCGGCACAGGTCTTCGAGGGCGGCGCGGGCGGTGGGGGTCGGCCGGTAGAAGTAGCACCACCCGCCGGAATTCAGTTCCCCGCCGGCCAGCGCGTCGAACACCTCGGGCGGCAGGTCGCCGAGACCGTGAACGGTGCCCGTGTCGCCCCGGAACCACCGCCACTCCAGACTCGGCCCGTCGAACCCGCCCCGTACCTGCACCGGCACCCGGTCCGCCGTCGCCCGCAGCCCGGCCGCCGTGTCCGCGTCCCCCGGCTCGTTCCGCTCGTCGTACCAGTCGGCCAGCACGCCCCGCGGCAGGGCGTCGTCCAGCCGGGCGCACACGGCACACCACAGGGCGTCTTCGGTGGTCATGGCTCCTCCCGTGCCAGCACCCCGGCCGGCAGCGTCACCCGCTCGCCCGGCGTCACCACCAGTACCCCCTCGCCGTCCGCGTGGTCTTTCCGCCGCCCGCTCCCGCAGGTGAACGGGTGGAACTTCCCGCTCCGCTGGAAGGCGTTCAGGTTCGCCACCTGCTCCGGCGTCCACGGTTTTTTGAGCATCGCTCACCCCTCCTCCCGTTTCACCCTCGCCCCCACCGCCGCCCGGTACGCCGTACCCAGCCGCGGCCACGGACAATTGCCGCGGTCGCAGAACACGCCTTCACGCCGGCCCAACTCGGTCACCCGTGCCGCGCACACCCCGCACACCCTCACCATCACGTACGGCTGTCCTGCGGGTGATGGGGCTGGACACCGCGGGCCACGCGGCTGGCCATCACCGCCACCTTCTGCGGGCTGCCCGGCGGGTACGCCGTCGGCAGGGCCGGCAGCGGATACCCCCGGTTGGCCGTCGCCTCCCCCGGCCCGCGGTCGGCCGGCTGCAGCACCGCGTACTCCTCCTTCGCCACCAGCCAACACCGCTTGCACAGCCCCCGCCCCCGCGTCGTCCGCAGCTTGTCGCACCGCCGACAGGCCATCACCCGCCCGGTCGTCCTGGATTCGCCCGGCATCATCGAACAGCCCCCGTATGCGGTTGGTCACGAGTTGGCCCCGAAGTCGGGGCCGGCACGGTTGCCGGCCCCGAGGAACGTGCTGCCCTAGAACGGGATGTCCTGCTCGGCCGCGGTCGCGTACTGCTCGCCGCCCACCTGCGAGCCGACCGGCTCCCGCGTTTCCGTCTTGCGGTCGCCCGCGATCTGCTTCGACCGCCGCACCACGTCGGCGATCTTCTCGCCGTACAGGTACGGCACCCACCCCGGGATCTCGTCCAGCTTGGCCGGGTCCAGCTTCCACGCCACCGGCTTGGTCTTGGGGTCCGGCACCGGGAACCCGTCCGGCACCCCGCTCACACCTTCGATCTTCGGCCAGTCGCCCTTCATCTTCACGTTCAGCAGCACCGGCTGGCCCAGTTCCTGCGTGATGTCGTACACGGCGCCGTCGGGAATCGCCCGCCCCGTCCGCGCCTCCGCCCACAGCCGCATCTTCGACTTCTCGTGCATGGAGAACGTCAGGTCGATGGCGATCAGGTGGTTGGCGTCCATGTTCGTCCGCTTCTTCGTCACCAGCTCGTACACGTAGTAAACCTGCCGCTGCCACTTCGCCTTCGGCACCTTCCCCGTCTTCGGGTCCGGGGCGGCGCTGAACGGCTCCTTCCACTGCTCGCCCAGGTCGATCAGCCCGACCAGCACGGCCGGGTGGTTCCCGGCCGGCGCCTTCTCGTACCCGCCCCCCTCGCTCTTGTTCGCGGTCGCGGTCCAGCTCATAACTCCCCCAGTTGTCACACCGTTTCACACGGCCACACGGTTGGTTCCGCCGGATGATCCCCGCCGGCGGGTCGGGGTGTCCTCAGCCCTTCTTGCCGCAGTCCACGTACACGCGGCAGAAGGTGTAGCTCTGCCCTTTGTGGTTCCCGATGCCGATCTCGAACCGGCTGCCGCACTCGCCGACCATCACCACCCCGGACGCGCTCCCCCGGCCGCCCCAGAACGCCTTGTAGTCGTCCTGCCCATCCCGCTGGAACGTGCCGACCGGGTGCGTGTGGTCGAACCCGCAGCACGGGCAGACGACCAGCTTGTGCAGCCCCGGTGGTTCGCCCTCCACCAGCGGCCGGTCAAGAATCGGCACCGTCACCGGGTCCGTCGCCTCGTTCACACCGCCCATGTTCTGACCTCCGCTTGTGTAGTGTCACGGTTGGAAGCCCCTAGGCACTTCGCACCGTGACACTGACACTAGCCCACATGGAAATACACCGTAACCTCTTTCCCGTTCACGGTTTCGGTTCGGAAATCGATCATGCCCTCTTCCCGCAGGTCTTGCAACTTTCGGTACACCGTCCGCTTGCTCTGCTTGATCTCCGACGCGATCTGCTCCGGGGTGAGCGGCCCCATCCGCTTGAGCACGTCCGTGACCCCGTTCTTGCCCATCACGGCCGTCACCTTCTGCTTGTGGTGGGTGCCGTGTTCGGCCAGCGACCACCGCCAGTCCGTGTTCGCCCCGAAGCTGATCGCCAGCGTGGAGTCCTCGATGTCCCGCCCGCGGGCCTTCAGGTAGAAGTCCGGGGCGCCCTCGTTGTCCGGGTCGTGCTCGTCCTTGCTGGATGCGGTCTCCCCGTCCGCCCGCCGGCGGACGCGGTACAAGCCGAGCAGCACGTCGGCGGCGGCGCCGATGGCGCTCGAGCCTCTCAGGTCGTGGGCCGGGTCGCCGTGGACGCTTTTGCCGTGGTGGTGGACGACCAGGATGGCGATCTCGTACCTCTGGGCCAACTCCCGCAGCCCGTTGAACAGGTCGGCCATCGGCCCGGAATCGGTCTCGTCCGTCTTCCCGCTCTTGGCCGCGGCCAGCGTGTCGATGATGAGCAGTCGCGGCTTGCTGGCGGCCACGTCGATCAACTTCCGCCACCCCTCCGGCGAGTCGAGCTTCTGAAACTTGGTGATCCAGTAGATGGGCAACCCTTGCGGCGTGCCCTGCTTCCACATGCGGTCCTGGAGCCGGCGGGCGCCGTCCTCGAGCGCCAGGTACACCACCGTCCCCTGCATCACCTTCTTGCCCAGCATGTCGGTCCCGGCCGCCACCGCCGTCGCCGCCTGGATGCCGAGCCACGACTTGCCGCCCTTCTGCACCCCGCCGAGGATGGTGACGGACTGGTCGGCCACGATGCCGTCGATGACGTACCGGATCGGCCCGAAGCTGGCGTTCAGCAGGTCGTCGTGCGCCCAGCACTCGATCCCGTCGAGTTTGGTGATGGGCGGCGGCGGGTATTCCGGCTCGTAGTCGCCGATGATCGCCGTCGGGTCGTCCGCCTTCCGCCCGTACCCGCGGGCGGCGAGCGCCTTGGCCGCCTCGCGGAAGTTGCCGTTGTGGTTCAGGGTGGCGTACACGGCGAACCGGGAGTACGGCTTGTCCGTCTCGAACAGGGTGTCGGACGTGCTGAACGAGTAGAAGAACGGCCAGTTGTTCTTCTTGCTCGTCACCACCCCGACCGTGCCGCTCGGCCCGCTCCCCTTGCCCGGCCGGGTGACAATACCCTTGTCCGGCCCGAACTGCCGGTGCCAGTGCCAGCCGGCGGCGAACAGCCCGGTTTCCTCCCAGGTGCCGCGGAGGTTGAAGTCGTGCCCCGGCTGGTCGGCCGTCGTCTCCTTGCCGGCGGACGCCGAGGTCCACTCATCCCGGGCGGGCGGGGTGTACTCGTTCAGGCCGACGGCCCGTTCGAGCCAGTCCAGCCACAGGTGCCAGTCCTCGAGCGCCCCGGTCACGACAGCCACCCCTTTCGCAAGAACTCGTACTCCCGCCCGGTCTGGTGACACTCCGGGGGCGAGCCGGGGGCGAGCACGTACCCGCCCGCCCCCTTGATCTCGATTTTGGTTTTGCCGTCCGCGTACTTCGCCAGCTTGCCGCTCGGGGTGCAGTCCGGCAGCCTGACCCACAGGTGCCGGCCGCCGCTCGGCGTCTCCACCAGCGGCATCCGGTCGCACCACTCCGCCACCTCCGGCGGCAGCGACCGCAGCCAGTCGTAGTACACCCCGTCCGAGTCGCGGCACTCGAAGTCGAGCACCGCCAGATTCCCGCTCGCCGCCCCGCACACCGCCGCCAGCCCCGGCGGCTCGGCCACGTCGAACCAGTCTGACAACTCCTTCTCCGTCGGCAGGCGGTCGCGGTACTGCTGGATCTGGTCGCGGGCCATCGCTGGCGCCTTGCTCCCGCCCCGTCTGACCGGCACGACGGACACCCCGACCGATCTGTACCAAGCCGCCCAGTCCAGAACGCATCTGTGCATCACGCCCGTCCCCATTGTTCCGCATTCTACTGACACATTATGTGTCAGTCAAGGTGTGCGGTACGGCTGTTTCTCAAGTCTCTCGTCGGCGCCGGTCGTCAGCGTTTTTTCTTCAGAACGGAGCGGATGAGGAGCGCGTTCGCCTTGCTGATGGGGGTCCGGCCGGACAGCCACCGCACGACCGTCTGCCGGGCGACCTTCAGCCGCTCGGCGACGGCGCCCTGCTTGAGTCCGGAGTCGTCGATCAACTCGCGGAACTCATTTTGCGTCATGTACGCTTTGTTCGGTCGCGCTGGCATGGTGCCGGTCATGATACTCCCGCCCCCGCTCGGGTTCGCCGTTACCAATCGTACACCGCCGCGGTTCCGGTTCGTTCGCCCCGCCCCTGACCGCCCGCTCACCCGCCCTCGCCGCCCAGGTCGGGGGGGACGCCCCCGGTCGCGTCCAGGTGTTCCAGCATTGCGTCCTTCACCCCCTTCCGGATCATCTCCAAGATGTCCGCGGTGGGCATGTCGGTGCCGTTGCGGATCATCGCCACGAAGGCGTCGGATACCCCCTCGCGGATGGCGTTTAACACGTCCTGAGAGTCCATGTACGGCAAGTTCATGACTCCCCTCCGAGGTCGGCGGTTGCCAGACACTCCCCGCTCTGGTCGAACAGCCCCGGCCCGCGGTCCTCGGGCGGCCGTCCCACCCCGAACGCGGTCTCCATCGCCCCCAGCTCGTGCCGCCAGCGGGCGAGGATGAGGCGTTTGGTGGACGCCACCGCGTCGGCGTCGTCCACCCCCAAGATCGGAATGTCCGGGGCGAAGGCGTCCGACTGACCAAAGAGTCTCAAGCCCGAGCCGGTGAGTCGGTACTTCCCATCTTCTCTCAGCAAATTGAACCACCCGCAGGGCGCCTCGCACGCCCACACGGTGCTCGGGTGGGTGCAGGCGCGGACCCGCTCGGCCGCCTGCTCGTGCTCCCCGAACTGTCGGCATGATGTCGGCATCGTGTCAGTCTCCTTTCACTTCGCGGTAGGCTTGGATGAACGCCGCCGCGGTTTGCGGGCAGATTGCATTGCCGTAGCCCCGCAGCAGCCCCACGCGGCCGGGTATCCCATGAGCCAGCGGGCTAACTCCGGGTTCAACGCGCCGCGCTTTTCCGTCGCGGCAGGGGATGAGGTCGAAGGGGGTCCAGAAGTCAGACACGCCTGCCGACCCAGCAGGGCGTTCACCGGCACGTCCGCATCCTGACACGCCCCGTCCTTGTGGTCCCGCGTCGTTGGTGTCGCCCAGGGCGACACCAACGTGGCACACTGGCCCAGCGTCAGCCCGAACCAGTTGCCGTTCCCTGTCCGCTCCTTGCACTCCGCTCTCCTCGCTTCCAGCCGGTCCACGTCCACACACCCGAACTCCTGAGCGTTCGGTGTCGGCCACGATGCCAGCACTGCCGCCCCCGCTAACGTGGTCCCTTCCTTCCGCCCGTACTGGCCGGCAATCTGCACGTTGTCCTGCGTGCTGACGGTCGGCCACGGGGCGAGTTGTGCCGCTATCGCCAGCCCGCCCTGTTTGCTCGCCGGCCCGCCGCTCGTCTTCCCCTTCCGCTGCTCGTACCCCCGCTGACGTGCCGCCTCGTACTGCTCCAGCGTCCGCCCGTCCTCCTGCTCTTTGGGCGTCGGCCAACCCACAACCATCGCCGCGTCCGCCGGCAGTGCACCGCCCGACTGGTTCGGCCCGCCGTTCGCCCCGTCCGTCGCCCGTGGGGTGTTCCACCCCGCCGTGTGAACCTCGTTCCGCAGCCGGCACCCGCTCCACTGCTGGTTGTCCGTGAACGCCTGCCACATTTCCAGACTGCCCGTCCGCCCGGCGTCTTCCGTGGTGGGCGTCTGCCAGCCAGTACAGTCGTTGTCGGATGTGCGGCGCCCCGACGCTGACGCCTTCGGGATCGTCCGACCGCCTGGCGTCGTCACTTCCTTCCACTGGTGGGTGAATTCCATCGCCCCGCTCTCCGGCCTGAGCCGCCTCCGAAGGCTGGCCGTCAGCCGGTCCTGTAGCGTCTCGGTTGTCACGTCGTCGAACAGGGTTGGTTGCCGCATTCACTCCCCCCGGTTGATCCACCGCCGCATGATGTCCAGAAGAACCGTCTCGCCCCACGTCCCCAGGGCACAGTTCATCGCCCAGCACACGATGCGGATGTTGTCGAGCGTGTACCCCTTCGTCCGATCCTTGCGGTCGATCGACGCCGTGTTCCAGAACCGCTTCCCCTGACTTCCGGCCCCGACGCCGGGGAGCAGCGGCACCCCCGTCAGTTCGCACCGCATCGGCTCCACCCTCGCCTTGAACGCCTCCAAGTTCTTCCCCAGGTCGAATGGCCAGCCGAATTTCGCCGCCCGCTTCTTGGCGTGCTGAAACAGCCGCCTCCACACGAACCGCTCCCGGTAACGCCTCTGGTACTCCCGGTCCAATTCCGGGTTCACCCGCCGTCGCTCGCGGGCCTTGATGTTCCTCGCCTCCCGGTTCGCCTGCCGATACCTGTTGTGCCGCTCCCGGTCGCACTTCCGGCACGAGTACCGCCGCCCGTCGGGGGATCGTTTTTCCGGCCCGAAGTCGTCGAGCGGTTTCACCCGTCGGCACTTGCTGCACTTCTTGCGTTCCACGGCTGGCCTCCGTTGTGCGGCGTTCTGTGGAACTATTATCCATGACGCCGCACCTTTCCGAAAGGTCAGCAACCCAATAAATCCGCGACCGAATGTGCGGTGCGCCGACGATGGCGGCGTTCAGTACGGCAGAAGCAACCTCGTAGCCTTCGCCCTCCAGGTCTGACTGAACTCCATCGAGCCACCCGTGCCGAATCGCGCCCTCAACCTGTTCACCAAACACGACGTCAGGGCGGCACTCGCGGACGAGGCGGAAGAAGTCGGGCCACAGGTGCCGGTCGTCGGACTGGGCTTTACCCTTGCCCGCCGAACTGAACGGCTGGCAGGGGCAGCTTCCGGTCCAGCACGGCCGGTCGTCGGGCCACCCGGCCAGTCTGAGTGCGTGACTCCATCCGCCGATGCCGGCGAAAAAGTGGCACTGAACAAATCCTCGAAGGTCAGTTGCCGCCACGTCGCGGATGCTGCGTTCATCGACCTCCCCCTCTGGTATCAACCCCGCCTTCATCAGCTCCCGCAGCCACGCCGCCGCCTGCGGGTCGAACTCGTTGAAGTAGTGGGCTACCGTCACCGGGCGGCCTCCTGCGTACCGCCCATCACCTTCCCCCAGTCCACGCCGAACTGTCGGCATGATGTCGGCATCGTGTCAGTCTCCTGCGGGGGTGAGGGATTCCCGTTCCGCGATCGCCCGCTCCACCTCGGGCAGCAGGTCCGCCCGCATCACGTCCCGCGGGGTGTCGTCGAACCAGTTCAGGAACCAGCCGCAGCCGGCCGGCTCGCCGAGCAACTGGTCGGCCTGGAAGCACATGGCGGCGAAGTGTTCCTCCACCTCGCCGACGGTGGCGAGCGGGTCGTCGGCGTTCTGCCAGCCGGTGAACCCGAGCGCGCACGCCCCCTCGCACGGCCAGTCACTCACGCACATCAGCGGCGGCGGACAGGTGGTGTTTCCCTGCCGCAGCCGCGGGTCGTCGTCCCGCAGGGCGTCCGCCAGCGCCCGCAGCCCGGCCAGCGGCAGCACTCGGCCGAACGCCTTCCGCCACACCTCACGCCACGATTCCATCATCGCCTCCTCTGTGTGGTCAACGTGTCCGCCCCCATCACCTTCCCCCAGTCCACCGGCCGTCCGCATGAAGCTTCGAGGCCGCCACGCGGGCCAGCACCGACACGCCGGCCCAGATGTGCGCGGTCATGACGGGCGGTCCTCCGGCGGCCAGTCGCCGCGGACGACGGCCACGAGGTCGTCGTGCCGGAACGACATCACCACCCCGTCGGCCAGCGTCACCGCCACCCGGTCGGTCGTCCGTACCAACCCGCGGACGAAATCGGTCGTCCGCACGACTCGCACCCGCTCGACCAGGTTGGGGGGCGACACGCTCGCCACCCGGTCGCCCGGCCGGAGGGCCGCCGCCGGCAAGGGCTCCACGCTCATTTGCCCCTCCCCGCCGCCCCGGCCAGTTCTGCCGCCACCGCCGCGCTCTCGCACACCGCGTCGAACCCGTGGCGGACCAACTCCCGCACCTGCTCGCCCGTCGCCCGCGGCAGCACGGCGTACACCGCCGCCCCGTGCAGCGAACACGCCGGGTCGCTGGCCAGACTCGCCAGCGTACACGCCCGCCCCCACCCGCAGGCTGTCACGGTCACCGTGATGGTCACGCCGGTCAGTGGCATGGGTCACACCCCCCGAGGAGACTCGCCGCGACCGACCGCCAGCACCGCCGCCCAATCGACCGGCCCCAGCAGAACCCCGTCCGGGTCCACCCCGGCCCGCACCAGCGCGGCCACGTCCGCCGGCCGGTCCCGCGGCACCACCGCCAGGATGCGGGTGCCGCCGGTGCGGAAGAACGGGGCGGACGCCGCCACCGACGCCCGCCGGCACGCCTCCCCCAGTCCCAGCTTCGCCACGTCCAGGATCAGCGTCATCGCGTCCATGTCGTCAGCCCTCCGTGTGCCGGGCGGTCACCACCGCCCGCAGGTGCGTCCACAGCCGGTCCCGCACCTCGTTGTCGATCTGCCGCGCCCGCTCGCGGCTCATCCCCCACAGCGCCGCCACCTCCCGCAGCTTCAGCTCCGGCCCGCCGTCCAGCCCCCACCGCAGGCGGAACACCGCCCGCTTGTGCGGGCAGGACACGCACTTCTTGACCGCCGCCCGCACCCGCTCCCGCACCCACTCCCGGTGCGTCAGGGCGGCCGGGTCGGGGGCGGCCCCGGGGGTGACGGCGAACACCGCGTCCCCGGACACTAGCGGCGTCCGCCCGCGGTGCTCCCAGTCGAGCAGATCCCGCTTGACCGTGCGGGCCACCGTCGCCCGCACCCAGAACGCCGCGTAGGTGACGAAGTTCGCCCCGCCGTCGGGCTGGAACTTGCGGCTGGCGACCACCAGCCCCCGCAGGGCCGCCGCGTCCGTGTCCGCCGGCGAGTGCAGGCGGTCGGCCGCCCCCGCCAGCCGCGGCCACTTGCGGCGGAACAGGGCCGACGGGCACCCCCGCCCTTTGGCGAGGTAGTCGGCGATGAGCGCCGCCCGCTCGTCCGCGGTCAGCGCGTTGTCCGGGGCGGTGTGCCGGCGGTCGGCCATGTGTATAGCCCTCCGTGAGTGTGTCACGCCCGGCACCGCCCGCGGGGGTTCGGCGGCAGCCCCAGCTTCTGCCGCCGCTTGCCCACCGTCTGCTTGGTCACCCCCAGCCGCCGCCCGATCTGCCCGTCGGTCAGCCCGCGGGCGTGCAGCACCCGCAGCTGGGCGTCGGCGAACCGCCGCCACCGGCGGTGGGCCTTCAGCCGCAGGGCGGTGCGGGCCACCCACACCCCCTGCCGCGACACCCCCAGCTCGACGGCGATCTCCCGGTCCGTCAGCCCGTCGGCGTGCAACTCCCGCACCCGCCCCTTCGGCACCCGCGCGTTCCGCCGCAGCCGCAGCGCCTGCCGCACCTTGTTCACCAGAAACCGCGAGCACCCGAGTGCGGCCGCCACCGCCGCCGCCGTCAGCCCGGCCCGCGTCAGCTCGGCGATCCGCACCCGGCTCACCTTCGATGGTCTCGTGCCGCTCATGCGACCACCCCCTCCCAGGCCACCCCCGCCTCGGCGAACAGCCGCCGCGACTCGGCCAGTTCGCCCGCCCACCGGTCGGCCAGGTCGGCCGGCAGGGGCGGGGTGACGACGCGACGGATGCCCGCCTGAATTAACAGCGTGCAGCCGGCCAGCGGGCGGGCGGCCAGGTGTACAGCGTGCAGCCGGCCAGCGGGCGGGCGGCGAACAGCAGGGCGTTCGCCTCGGCGTGGATCACGCGACGGTATTTCCGCTCCCGCTCCGCGTACAAGGCTGGCGAATCGTCGCACCCGCGGGGGAACCCGTTGAACCCGACCGACACCACCCGGTTGTCGTCCGCGATGACGGCGCCGACGAGCGTTGAGGGGTCTTTGCTCCACGTCGAGACGTGCTCGGCGAGGTGCAGGAACCGCCGGCCCCATGTGTCGCTCACTCGCCCACCGCCTTCCTCTGCGGGCGGCCGACGCCGCCGGGCACCCGCGGCCGGTAGCCCCTTTCCCGTGCCTGGCGGTCGCGGTGTTCGGCCATGCACCGGTCGCACCGGTGCCGGTACAGGTTGAGCGGGTTCGGGCACCAGCCGCACAGGCCGGAGGCCGCCCGCTTGCGGCCCCAGGCCGTGCTCCGCGGCGTCACCGCCCGCACCGGTGCCCCGTCCGCCTCAGCCGCCCGTGCCGACTCACCCCGGCCTTCAGCTTCCACCCCGCCCGCTTCACCCTGTCCGCCGATTTGGTCTTCTTCAGCTTGCCCACGGATGCCCCCTTTGTGGTTGTGTCCTCTCACGCCCCCAACCGGTCCAGGCTGGACGCGCAGGTTTCCCGGTAGATGCGGAGGCGGTTCCGCAGGGACTTCTGCCCCAGCCGCTCGGCCTTGTACGCCTTCGCCCAGGCCACGATGTCCACCTGGCGGCAGGTGACGCACCGCCCGATCTCCTTGCTCTCCCGGTGGATCTGCTCCACCGGCCCGCCGCTCTCCGACACGCACCCCGTGCAGTACCTGTGACTCATGGCATCAGCCCTCCAGAGGTTGTTCGGGAACTCCCGCCGTCAGTTCGCCCCCGCCGATCCGAGGTCCGACCGCCGGCGATGGCTCACTGCCGGCACACGCCGCCGGCACAGTTGGTCCCGCGGATGGCCGCGCCCGTGCCGGTCAGGACGTTCGACGCGGCCCCGAGCACCTCGCCCGTCACCACCACCCGCCCGACCGCCACCGCCCGCACCCGCCCGACCGCCTGCCGCACCGCGTTGAGGACGGGGCGGTGAGTCGGTTGAGCTTGCACCTGCTGCCCACAGTTCCCCCCGCCGAACAGCCGCGGGCGGGCGTCGGCCGCGGCCGTCAGGGCCAGCACCCCCAGCACCCCCAGGCCCAGTCTCTTGCCCATGTCAGTCACTCCTTGTCCCGGAGTCCGCCGGGCCGGTCGCACTTGTTCGGGGTCACGTCTCTTGGGGCAATTTGCCCTGCCACTCCATCGCCGCGATCGACAGCGGGACGATCACCTCGCCCTGGTAGTGCCAGTAGGTGGCCTGCGATCGCAGCGTTTTGTCCCCGGCGGCCAGGTCGTGCCACCGGTCGCCGGCGGACGAGATGTCCACCTTGCTCGCCAGCTCCAGGGCGTAGGTGAGCGGCCCGAGCTGGTCCTTCACCCGACCGACGAACGTGTGCCAGTCGCCCAGGTGGATCAGGTAGGCTTGCCCGACTCGCATCACGCACCTCTGGGTAATCAGTTCCCCGCTCCCCCTCCCGCTCCCGATCCCCCTCCCGCTCCCCCTCTCGATCAGCGATGCGAACCGCCACACGTCCAGCCAGAGGAACGGCGGGCGGGCGAGCAGCTCGTCCGCGTCGTCCCAGCGGTCGCGGTCCCGCAGCCAGTCAGCCGCTATGCGGGCACATCCGCCGGCCAGCACCGCCGCGTAATCCGACTCCTGGCAGGGGTGCGACACGCTGGTGCCCTCATGTGCTCACCGGACCACGAACCACACCCCGACCAGCGCCAGCGCCACCGTCGCCAGCAGGGTCAGCCAGGCGAGGCCGCGGGCCAGGTTCAGCCCGTCCGGGTCGTCCGGGTCGGTCAGGTACACCGGATCGACGCTCGGCGTGTCCGCCTCCGCCGGGCGGTCCGGAGCGGTCAACCAGGAAGGGAACGGTGGACCGCTGATGTACTTGAGCGGCTGCGGCTCGGTGCAGTCCACCGGCGGCAGGCGGCGGGGGGATTTGGGGGTCAGCGTGATCTCGCCGCAGTCCGGGCACGTCGGGCAGGTGGGCCAGCGGCCGGCACGGGCGGCGTGTTCCACGCACTGCCGCACGGTTGCGTCGGGGTCGGGGAAATAGCCTTCGAGGTGAATGGTGCGGATGCCGGCCTTCGTCTGGGCGACGTACCTGTCGCCGTCCTTACCGTACTGTCCCCGCCAGGTGGTGTTGCAGAACAGGAAGTGGGTGCCGGTGACGGCTTCCAGCCACTCCCACACGTCCGCCGTCACCGCCCCCCCGTCTCTCTGGCACTGCTCGCACATGGTCACCGGCCCTCCGTGAGGGGGATCTGAAGGGCGGCACACAGCCGCCGGACGTGGCCGCGGGTTTTTAGACCGCCGTCGGTAATCAGCACACCGCAGTAGAACCAGGGTGAGAAACCGTTCGTGTCGCCCGTCGCGTACTCCAGCCCGCCCAATCTCAGGTGGCAGCCGGCGTAGTTGTACCCGTTGTCCCCGAACCCCACCGCCCGCAGCCACTCCTCCGTCACCGGCTCCCCGTCGTCCGCGGGGGGCAGCAGGTCCAGCAGGCGGCGGGCGGCGGCCACGAACACGTCGAGAGCCTGTTCCGCCGTCATCGTCGGCGGGTAGTAGGCGGCTTCGTAGTGCCGCAGTGCCCGCGAGACTCTGGCCCTCAGCTCGTCGTCCGTCATGCGCGTGGACCTCCCCGCCGGGCACGGCACCGCCGCCCGGACACGTCAGGGTTGAAGGAGTCGGTTGGGTTGGAAGACAGCGGCGGCGGGCGTCACAGTGTCGGCCGTGACTCACCCGCGCCCATTCGGGTGGGGGATGTCCCCGACCCGCCGCCGCTGAGAGTCGCCGGTGGAATCGAACCACCCGCGCCGGTCCGCTCCCTGACCGGCCTGCCACCAGGCTGCGACTTAATACCGGCCGCGGTGTCGGCCACCGCTCTCGCCCGCCGGCGGGCGGCACCACGGGCACGGGGTAAGTGCCGGGGGTGCGGGGTTGACTAACGGACCAGACTACACCACCTCGCCCGAATCACTCTTGCCGTAGACTTGCCGTCGTGTTGCCTTTTCGCTCAACCCCTTGCCAGCCGATACCCTTGCGTGCGGTGGGATTCCAGTTGCCCGGACCGCACCAGCGTCGCCATCGTCCCGCGGAAGTGCCCGCCGTCCAGTTCCACGTCCATCTCCGCGGCGATCGACCGCCCCTTCATCCACATGCCGGCGGGCAGTTTGCTCAGGAACGCCAGCACTCGCGACTCCAGGTCGTCCCCGCCGTCCACCACCAGCGGGACGGCCAGCAGGTCGGCCAGCCCGCCGGGGTACTCGACGTGGATCTTGCACCCCGACGCCGCCGGCATGTGGTGGCACACGTACCCGGCCACCACCCGCCGCACGTCCGCCAGGGTCGGCGGGGCGTCTGACCCCACACCGGGATCGACTGCCCCCTTGTGCTCCTGCGCGCGGACGGCAGACATGGGCGCTCCTTCTCCTGGAACTCGTGAGGTCACGGGCCGCCAGCAGCCGCCGGATCATCGTACGCCGATCGTCCATCCCGTCCACCGCTGCTACCCCACTTGGCCGCGACCTCCCGCGGCGGAACCGAGGCACGAGACGGCCCCGGTCGTGTCGGCCTCGAGACGCCAGCGCGTCAGGGCCGTGTGCTCGTCGCCTTCGCAATCGCGGCCTTGATCGTCGCCCGGTCTTCTGCCACGTCCTTCAGGTCGGCGATCAGTTCCAACGCCAGCCGGCACGCCGCCAGCAGGTCCGGCGCGGCGCAGATCAGCCGGGCCGTGTTCTCGCACACCGGGTGGCTGGCGTCGTTCGTCGGCACGATGCACACGCTGGTAGAAACCAGACACGGCTCGCCCTCCTCGTCGTCCGCCGGGTCGTACTCGTACTCGTTGCCGCGAACGTAGTAGTCCTTCGATTCGTTGCCCCGCCAGTCCCGCTTCTCGTACTCCCACGGCCCCGGAACGCCCTTGTACTCGCTCATCCGCCCGCCCTCCCGTGTGTGTGCCCGTGTCTCACTCCACCCCGGCCCACGCCTGGATGTCGCACAGGTACTCGAAGCTCACCGCCCCGGCCTCCCACAGCCGCACCAGCCCGTTCGCCGCCCAGTGCCGCAGGTCGGCGCGTTGGGCGGGTGTCAGCGATTGCCAGATGGGGTCCATGTCTCAGTCCTCCCGTGTGTGTTCACCCGTCCCATCGCTCGGCCCCGGTGTTCGCCGCGAGCCAGTTGAACATCTTGTCGAGCGCGTTCGCCCGGTCGTAGCACTCGTCACTATCCCAGACCACCGCCCCGTCGTTGTCCCGCAGTACGATCCGCCGCCCGCTCTCTCTCGCCGCCGTCCGGTACTCCGTGGCGTACACCACCTGGCCGTCGCCCAGGGTGGCCGACCCGAGCGGGCCGACCTCCGGACCGAGGGCGGGGAGGGAAGTGGTCATGAGGGGGTCTCCAGTTGCCAGTGTTTGCACGTCCGCCCGCAGTCCTTGTGACCGCCGAAGAAGGTGTCACACATGCCGCACCGCTCGCACCACCCGCCCGGCATCGACCAGCGGTGGAAGCCCATCCAGCACCGCGACCACTTCGAGTGGCCGGAAATCAGCAGTTTCAGCCAGCGGAGCATTCGTCGTCCCTCAGGAACTTGTGAAGGTGTTGTTTGTGCTTCGGCCGGTCGGCCGGCTTCGGCGGTCGCTTCGCCGCCTCGTCGATCAGTTCCGCCACCTTCGCGGCGTCGCCGTCGCAGTCGATCAGTTTGTCCGCCAGCCACACCGGGTCGGGGGTGAAGGCGATGAGCACCGTGCCGTCCGGCGTCTTGGCCGGCCTCCCCTGCTTCAACTGGTCCAGGTTGCCCTGTTCCAGAATCACCACCTTCACCGCCCCGTCGCTCGTCTTCAGGTACAGCATTTCCCGCCCTCCGGTTGTGGTGTGCCCGCGAACGCCGCCCGCGCCGCGTCGTAATCCAGCCCGTAGGTGGTGGAGTGGACCGCCGACGCCACCCGCTCCTCCACCCGCCATTCCTGCCGCCCTTCCCGGTACAGGACGAACACCAGCTCGACCGCACCGGCCGGCGTGTCCCGCGACTCCACCGGGACGGTGCGGGTGACGCGGCCGGTCATGGGTCAGTCCTCCCGGTGTCGCAGTGCTTGAACGATCCGCATCACGCCGCCGATCGTCTTCTGAGGCGTCAGGGCGACCGTGCAAAGCCCGTTGCCGTCCCGGTCGTACTCTTGCAGGCACACCGCCCCGTCGTCCGGTCGCACCACCAGATTCAGCCCGTCCAGCCCCGGCACGTCCTCCGCCCCCCGCAAGTCCCGCTCCCACTCGCTTCCCTCGTCCGTCGGGCAGAAGCCCCACCGCACCAGCAGGCTCGGGGCGATGTCCATGATGAAGTCGGCCGGCTCCTTGTCCTCTTCCACCCACCGCCGCAGCCGGTTGATCGTGTTGACGTGGCAGGTGACGGCGGCCCCCCACGACGAGGTCCGGAACGTGTACCCGTCGTACTCCCCACCGCAGATGAGGGTGTCGAACACCCGCTCTTCGCCGCCGTGCGGGCCGGTGCCGGTGAACTGGGTCAGCACCCGCACCCCCGGCCACAACTCGTAATCCGCCACCTTCGGGTACTTCCCGTCCGGCAACCTCGTAATCCACGCCGTGAACGTCGCCTGATCCACCTCCACCGGCGTCCGCCCGTCGTCGCCCAGGATGAACGTCTTCACTGCTGGCCCTCCGCGTTCCTGCGGTGCCGGGCGGCGGTCTTCGCCGACGCCTCGGTGCG
>ERZ761584.95-NODE-95-length-35700-cov-11.177051_pt1 | contig 35700 bp, 67 predicted proteins | sample MGYA00512168_ERZ761584 | MGnify/ENA primary metagenome ERZ761584 (study PRJEB28899, sample SAMN03785564) | bioreactor sludge metagenome | biome: EBPR Sludge; feature: EBPR Bioreactor; material: 0.22µm filtered reactor supernatant | place: Saint Lucia: Queensland...
ATCTTGCATTGGATAAAGTCCATCGGTGTTTTTTTCCATATTATTAACCATTTCTCATTACTTTATATGCACTACCAAAATTCTTTGGCTTTGTGGTGATTAATTCACAAGCGAGGAGTGAGATTGCGATGACTGCTAATATTGTTGCGTAGAACATGGTTTGACCCTTTCTTCTCAGAAGCATGATTTATTCCTGATTATAAACCTATTATACACTATATCGTTTGATTGTCAATAAATAAATAAATGCGCATACACAATATTTATTGTAAATAAAATATATTCATAAGAATAAATTGCTATTTTATTGTTGCGCGCTAATCAATAGTGTATTATATTGAATTATATGGATAATATTGTAAAAGTCGCCAAGCAGCACGGCTTGACAATGAAACAAGAAATGTTCGCCCGCTCTGCTGCCGCCGGTAAGACCTTGGTCGAGGCTACGCGGGATGCGGGCTATTTGCGCAAAACTGACCAGTCAAAGCCTTCTTTGCCTTATAAAATGATGAAGAATGAGCGTATACAGGCTCGCATACAGGAAATCATAAACGAGGGTAAGTATTCTGAGCTGGCTAAATCTCACTGGCAAGAGGTTTTATCGGCAGAGCCACCGGCTGACTGGTCTGAGAAGGACAAGTGGATCTTGCGAGTTAAGCTGTGGGAGGCAAAGGATCGCGCAATCAATGCCATCGCCCGGCTGGGTGGGTGGGAGCCAAGCGCAAAGAGCGAGACAAAGTCTCTTGTGCTGAAGGGTGATCTTGCTGACATACTACCGCAAGCCAAGTGATTGCTAGCTGGCAGATAGCTAGGCTATAGAAAAAAGCATGCTTATTGGGATAGGGAAGTTAGCCTCAAATCTCTTTTGCGGTTCTGGCCGGCTGGTTTAGATAACAAAGAATTCTTTTATACTAATCTAAGCGTAAGCTACAAACTCCAGCAAAAAAAAGCTCTCACTATTTTTATTATTTTCTATTAAAAAAGGTACCCTGCCAGGATAAGCTACAATAGCTAAGCCTTATTATAATTAAGCATAATTAAGTATAATAGCACCAATCACTATTTTATATAGTTACACTTATTCATTATATCTTAATTAGTATAATTTACATATTAGCTATATTAGCAAGATTAGATAATTTATCTGTATTAGAATATTAAGGTTGATCTACTATAAAGTTGGTATGTTTATTGCACTTCACAGGTAGATCAAGAAAATGTAGTAGACAAGAGAATGCCTATCCTAGCAAGGCACGATAGTGCAAAGCTAAGTAGGCATCCTTGTAAGCTAACAAGTAAGCTATGTAATTGCTTACTTCACAGTATAGACCTGTCAAACGTTAGCAGACAAATCTTAGATAGGCGTTCTCTACTAAGACTAGGGTTCACTTCATGGAGAGTAACCGGCCTCCATAGCTGCTTAGCTGTACCCGGCAACGTACGCTGTCATTACTTAGATTCCACTTACTATTCGTAAGCTACGACCTTTCATGAGGTTGATACGCCGCAATGCGCGCTTATCCTCTATGCAGCATCCCACGGTAAAGGATTGAATAACGTTACTACGCCGCGGTTAATTCTAATTCCCACCATAGTAACTTACTAAGTAAATCACAAAAATAAATATTCTACAACAATAAGTTTGTAAAAAAATAAAAGCTCATGTATTTTAGATATATGCATTATACGCCTGTATTTTTAGAAGCTATGGAGAATGTGAAGAGAAATGCGGATAGTATTGGTGTCCAGCAGGCATTCTATAATGAGATGAAGAGGATTGGTTGGAGGGAGAGGGTTAAGAATCTTTATAGGATTAAAGATAAGGAAAGTGGTAAGTTTGTCTTCTTTCAACCTAATGGTGGACAGGAAGCCTTTCAAGAAGGTAAAAAGAATAGAAATATTATATTAAAGTGTAGGCAGATTGGTTTTACTACCTGGGCATGTATCTATGCTTATGATAGGGCTAAGTGGGATGGTTGGTCTACTGGGATTATGAGTCATAAGAGGGAGAAGACTGGGTTATTGTTTAAGGTAGTGAGGAATGCAAATGATTGGTTTAAAAAGGATTGGGGATCTTTTTATACTGATATGCAATCTCATGATAGTGATAACTGTATTGGATGGGAAGATACTAAGGCTACTATTACAGTTTCTTATGATTTTAGAGGTTTAACTTGTCAGTTCTTACATGTCTCTGAAGCTGCCTTTATTGAAGCAGAGAGGTTGATTGGTTCTTTACAAGCAGTCCCTGAAACAGGTGAAGCGGTATTGGAATCTACTGCCAATGGTTGTGGTGGGTTCTTTTATGATAGCTGGCAGTTACATAAGAATGAAGGCGATTCTGCTCCTTATAGAGGCTTCTTCTTTCCTTGGTTTGTCCATTATCCAGAAAACAAAGTGATGTTTGAAAATATTGAGCTTCATTTAACTCAAAAGGAAAGAGAGTTGATTGAAACTCATGAATTGGAAAATTATCATATTGCTTGGCGTAGATGGAAGATTAGAGAGTCTTGTAATAATGATGAAGCTAAGTTTGAAGAAGAATATCCTACCGATGATGTCAGCTGCTTCTTAGGCGGTCAATCCCAAGTATTTCCTATGGAGGCTTTAAAACTGCAAGAAAGATTTGTGAAGGATGCAGCATTTATAGGTCGTATTGACTCTCAGAATGGTAAGGCTTGCTTCTTTAAAGATGAAAAAGGTTCTGTTCAAATATGGGATTTGTGTAAGCCTGAAAAAGTGTATGTCATAGGTGTAGACGTAGCGGAAGGTACCTATAAAGATTACTCTGTTGCTATTGTATTAGATAGAGATACTGGTGAACAAGTAGCCATGTTGCGTTCTGATCGTATTCCTTTAGATGAATTGCCTGATGAGCTTTATAAGCTAGGGGTCTATTATAATAGAGCTTGGATGTGCATTGAAGTAAATAATGCTGGCTCTGGTGTAATATTGGATATGATTCGTAAAGGATATAATAAGCTATATAAAAGAAGAGAAGACCTAGATGGAAATGCTGGTTCTCAAAAGAAATATGGGTTTAGAACTACTAGAAATACAAAGCCTGCTATGATTAAAGATCTAGTTGCTGCTTGTAGAGAAGGTAAAGTTAGGATAAGGTCTAGAGTAATATTAGAAGAATTGTCTACATTTATTCAAGTTTCAGGACTGAAAGGAAACTTTAGCTATGAAGCTAAGCAAGGTTGTAAGGATGACTGCGTTATGTCTCTTGGTTTATCTTGGGTCATGTATCTTGATTCTGGAAACTACATTGAACGAAATACTATCTCTATTCCAGATAATTTAACTTTCGATAGTGATACTGGTTTCTTAGTACCACGTGAAGATTATGGGGAATACTCCTATGCCTGATTTCTCAAAAGCGCTCAAAAAAGTACAAAATCATATGAGAGACTCTCAGAATTTTAGAAAGAGATATGAGTCTTTATGGATTAAGTATTATGGTGAGTATGCTAATACTAGAAGTGTTAAACATGATGCAGCACAAAGAGCTAATCTTAAATTACCTTATGCTTTTACTACTGTAGAAGGAATATTGCCTCAATTAGTAGATGTTTTCATGTCTGAAAGACCTTATATTAATGTAGAAGGATTTGGGCCTGAAGATCAAGATGATGCTGAAAAGATATCTTATTACTTGTCCTACCAGTTAGATAGGATGAAGTTTTTTAAACAATTTGTACCATTCCTAAAAAATCTTCTCATATATGGTACTTCAATTGCGAAAACTCCTTGGATTACAAGAACAAGAAAAGTGAACAAAACAGTCAAAGTCGAAAATCCAATTACGGGGATGTTTTCATTTGAAAAGAAACCCAGTATAGAAACAGAATTTGATGGTCCTCAGTTTGAAACAATAGATATATTTGATTTCTTTCCTGATCCTGGTTGTACTCAGCCTGGTAATATTCAATCCATGAAAGGCTGCGCTTATAGAGTATTTAGAACCATGGATGAGCTTGAAAAGATGCAGAAAAAAGATGGTCTTGGCATCTATGAAAACTTAGACGCATTAAAACGAAGCATTGGCGGTGAGAATAACGAAGATAGAAATTATAATGCTTGGTATAATATGACTAAGCTAGATGACCAATGGGCTTTGCAACAAAAAGCAACGCTTACGCATCAAGAGCCAGGATTAAAGCAAAAAGGCAAAATAGAATTATGGGAATATTGGGGTGAGTATGATGATGGATCTGGCATTAAAGAATATGTAATCACAGTAGCAAATGGTGATACTGTAATTAGATGTGAAGAGAATCCTTTTGATTATAAGTTCAAACCATTTGTAGCGTGTATTAATTATCTTGTTCCAAATGAATTTTATGGAATTGGTGATGTTGAAGAAGTCTACGCTTTGATTAAAGAAGCGACCGCTCTTAGAAATGCAAGATTAGATCAAGCAAATCTTGCTGTTAATAGAATGTGGATTGTGGATAGGAATTCTGGGATTAATTTAAGGAATCTATATTCTAGATCTGGTGGTATCATTCTTACAAATGACATGAATGGAATTAGAGAGCTTAATGCTCCTGAAGTTCCTATGTCTGCCTATAAAGAAATTCCATTAATTGAATATGACATGCAGAATGCTACAGGGCAAATCAATGCTGCGCAAGGCACTGGTGGTATTGGTAGAGCTTTTGCGACGACTAAGAAAGGTGTTGAGTTTCTTCAGTCTTATACTGCTTCTCGTGTTGGTCTTAAAGTAAAACAAATTGAGAATTGGGTTATGGAAGAATATGGTAAGATCTTGTTGATGCAGAATAGGCAGTTTATAAGACAAGATCAGTTTGTAAAGTTATTAAATGATGAAGATAATCCATTTGTGAGAATTGAACCAGATTTATTTTGGAAGGATTATGATTTCACTGCTGTTGGTGCAATGGAGAGATTAAACAAGCAACAAAGGCAATATAACTTGCAAAACAATATTATTCCATTTCTACAAACTGTAGAGCAAGCACAGCCAAATACTTTGAGGATGGAAAATTTAGTGAAGAGATATTTTAAGGAATTTGATTATAAGAATGTAAATGAACTTGTGAATACTCCAGAAGAGAGACAAAAATTAAATGATCAGCAAGATCAAATAAAACAACAAAACATGCTTCAACAAATAGAGTTAGAGAAGAATAAAGACTTAGAACTGTCTCATGCTGAAAACCAAACAAAACTTATACGTGACGCACAAAACGCTCAAACCAAACAAGAAGTGACTCAGCAAAAAGGGATGTTTGAAATAGCAGCAAAGGTATTGGATAAAACATTATGAGTAATGAGAATATAGAACAATTCGACGAAGATACTGGGATAGTTACTGAAGAGTATAAAATTGATCAGGCAATAAGTAGTTTTAATAAAGTAATTACCCAAGCTAATCATTTTCTTTCTCTAAAAGAACATGAAGGTTGGAAGCAGATCGAACGTTTTATAGCAAATGAAGTGGAAGACATGCTTCATAAGTTAAGATTTGAACCAGATTTAGAAAGAATTAGAAGATTGCAATCACAGATTGTTGCATTTGAATCAGTTTTAAATATAATAGATTTATCTCTATCTGATGCTGAAAAGGCTAAGGAAGAGTTAAGTAAACTAACAGGCCCAGAATAATGATGTGTAGACCCTATATAGGATAATCTATAAGTCATTTAGTAAGGATAACCTAGCCGAGGAAAGTATATGGACTTGCAAGTGCAAGAACCAGTTCAGGAGCAATTAGAAGTATCTCAACCCGCGATTACTCAGACAGAGGAGGCTCCGTTAGTTACCGTTGGTATGTTAGCGGAACAACCAGAATCTGTTCCTGATAAGTTTGCAAATCAAAGTGTAGACAAGTTTGTAAAGTCTTACACTGAGATGGAGAAAGAATACTCAAAAACTAAGGCTCAAATGAAGGATATGGAGGAGAGGGCTAAACGTGTTGAGGCGCTCGAAGCTGAATTGACCAGGCAACAAAATCAATTTCAGCAACATGCTAATCAATACACTCAAACTCAAAACAACATTCCTGTTCAGAATAATAAGGATGAGTTTAAAGAGTTATGGGAACAAGATCCTGGTTTAGCTGTTAAACAAGGCCTTCAGAATATTGAAAGAAAAGTAGAAGCTAAGTTTCAAGAAGATCAGTTCTTTAAGGCTTATAATGAAATGAAATCTACTATTCCTGATTTTGCGGAATTAGAGCCTGTAATGACTCAATTAGCTCCTGAAGTAAAAGGTTTGTTTAGAGAGGAGGCTTTATTGTCTCCTGCAACATTAAGAGCATTATATCTTGCTGCTAAAGGTTATACAGCTGACGAGCGCAATAAGGCCGCTGTGAGTAGAGGAATGGAAGAGGCTAGTAAGTTACAGAGAGAAAAGAATGCTGTAATGAGTGAAGGCCCAACATCTTCTGCTCCCGCTGTTAATCCAGCAAATCTCAGTTTAGACCAATTAAGGTCCTATCTGATTGAAAATGGTATTGCTAAGCCTGGTTAAATAGATCGTCATATTTATAGGGTTTAGTGATTGGTTGCAATGGCAACAATGACTACAATATCCAATCCGTCGATGCTATGGTTATTCTATAGCAAAACGTTATTGGAAACTCTGTACAAAACACTTCAATTCTATCCTTTAGGTGAAAAAACAAATTTACCTGCTGGAATGGGTAAACAAGCTAAATGGTTGCGTTACCAAAGGCTTGCAGCTGCAACAACTCCTTTGACTGAAGGTGTTCCTCCTACTGAAACTGCAATCAACACTTACAATGTAACTGCTGATATCAGACAGTATGGTGCATATATCAGATATTCAGATGAGTTGAAACTGACCGCTATTGATCGAATTCAAGGTGCTTATGAAGTGCTTGCTCAGCAAGGCGCTGAAACTTTGGATTCTATTATCATTTCTGAATTGGATGGTTCTACCATTCCTAACCAATTTGCTAACGGTAAAACCTCATTAGCAACCACTGGTTCTACAGACGTTTTGACAGCAAAAGAAATTCTTAAATCAGTTATTACTCTTAAGAAAGCTTTTGTTGGTCCTCATACTGGAAATGACTATGTTGGAGTAATCCATTCTGCATGTTCTGGTGACGTTCAAAATGATACCAACGTTGGTTCATGGGTTGATTTGAATAAGTATATTGATCCTTCCAAAATGCGTCCATTTAATGGTGAAATGGGTAAAGTATATGGATGTCGCTTGTTAGAATCTCAAAATCTAACTTCTACAACTAGTGGTACTTTGGGAAGTACAACTGTTTACGCAAACTATGTTTTGGGTAGCAAATGCTTTGGTGTGGTTAACCTTGATGGTAAATCAGTTGAGCAATTTGTGAAAGAAACTGGTTCTGCTGGAGCTGTTGATCCTTTGAACCAAGTAGGAACAGTAGGTTGGAAAGCTGTTGGATTCGCCGCTAAGTATCTTGGAGGTGCTGCTGTTGGTACTTCTGATCTTGGTGTACGTATTCGTGCAGGTTCTCAATTCTAATATTGAATGGGATGGCGTGGGTGAAATATCCCACGCCTTTTCTTTATATGTCGATGAGCTTTCATTCTTTTGAAGAAAAGATTAAAAAATTAAATCCTAAAATTTATATTGATAAAGCGCATAGGGTTTTTACAGTAAACAAAGAGTTAGGAACATCTGGTATTTATTTAAAAGATTTTAATTCATTTAACGAATCTACATTTGGATTAAGTGGGGAAGATAAGTTGATTGTAGAGAAAATGAATGCCGAGCAAGATGAAATGATTGGGTGGACTACTCATGACATTGTTTACGAAGCAGACCAATTTGATGAAAGTGGTAAGATTATAGCTACTGGATGGCGTTCTATATTAAAAAGATTTGTTAAAAGTGGTTATGTAGATGCAGATAAAGCTAGGCAAGTATTTGGCTGGGAAGAATCTGATTATGATCGATTAACTTATGAGCAAAAGAGGGATTTATGCCTTCAGCAACGACTGGCTACACAAGAAATGAACTGATCAATTTAGTAATGTCGATGATTGGTTCTAACAATGCCAATTTGTCATCATATATGCAATCTTGCATGTCTGGATGGCAAAATGAGTTCTTCCAAATGCATGATTGGACCTGGTCACATAATACGGCAAGGTGTGGTCCAAGTCCTGTATTGGATACTATTATTGGTCAAAGATGTTATGATATTACTTCTATTGGTAATCCAATAGTATTGGCTAATAATATTGAATCTATTGTTTGTATTACATCTGGAGGAGGTAGGAAATTAGTTAAGACTAATATGCAGGACATTAGAGCGGTTGACCCTGAAGGAATTCAGCAAGGTCGTCCTACATTTTGGTGTTGGCTTAATATGACAGAAATAGAATTTTGGCCAATTCCTGATGTCGCAGAAAGATTTGTGATTGAAGGTAAATTTGAACCTGATTTTATTTCAGGTGCATCGGATGTGACATTACAGATTCCGTATAAATATCAAGATTGTTTTAAACAATATTTATACTGTAATGCTCTTCAATTTGAGAGAGATCCTAATTTTGCACCTCAATTAGCTGTATTCCAACAAAAATTAAAATTAGCTATCGACGATGATAATAGGTCTTTAGAAGAAAATTTAAGAATGAAGACGGTTAATGAGCAGATAACATCTCCAGGAATTTGGGATTTGAATTCAAGACTGTGGTTTACAGGACATTGATCTATGGCACAACAATTTCAGGGGCAAATATTTAGGGACAGTCTATTTGAATCTTTTAAAGGTTTAGATACTGTTTCTGCGCTTACTAATATGCAACCTGGCTATTTAAGGATAGCTAAGAATGCTAATATTACTGAGATTGGTGCTATTGAAAAGCGTAAGGGTTATGCCAGTGTATTAAGTGTTTTATGGGGTGCATTTGCGATTACTGCTGGAGTTGAGTATGTGGTAAGCACTTCTATCACAAGAAGAGTAGTATTTGGTCAAAATGCTAGCGGGCAGTTAGGTTATATCAATGCTGGTGCTATTACAAATATTGTAACTGGTTTAAGTACTAATAGGCCTAGTTTGTTTCAATTTGGTTCATTACTGTTTTTTTATAATGGTGTAGCTTGTTTTCTCTATGATGGGACCACTACTAGACAAATTGGAATTACTGCACCAGTGGCAGCACCTACATTTAATGCTAATATTGTAGGAAACTTAGTTGCTGCTGCAAACTATTTGTATGCTTATACATATTATAACTCAGTGACAGGAGCTGAATCTTCTCCATCACCTATCAGTGTTCCTATTGTAGCTCCTCCAGGCCAAGGTATTCGAATAAATATTACTGCTGGGGTTCCTACTACTGCAGATACTATTAGGGTATATCGAACAGTAGCTAATGGTGGTATTCTATTTTTAGATGGAACTGCTGCAATTGCTGCAACAGCTTATGACTCAGTTGTGGCAGATGCTTCATTGTCTACTGAAATGGAGTTAGATAATAGTAGAATTACTGCTTGGGGAGAGCCAAGATATGGCACAGTATCTCAAAGCAGGGTATTTTTGACTGGATTTAGTGATGTCACAAGCCGTGTTCGATTCTCAAAAATTGGGCAAGAAGGCCCTATGCCAGAGTCATTTCAGGCAGTTTCATTTGTAGATTGTGACAATATTGGTGGTTTAAGAGACCCTAATATCGGAATCGGACAGGCAAATGATGTGCCTATTATTTTAAAGAATTATTCTGTTGGTAGGTTAGATGCTTTAGGAAGTTTAAACGATGAACCTGTAGTGGACAATGTGGTTTTTGAGTACAAAGAGCTATCTAGAGCGGTAACTTGTGTAAGTCATTGGGCACAATGTAATGTTTATAATAACATGCTATGGTTAGGGTTGGATAATATTTACATGACAGATGGTAAAGAAGTTATCCCTATTGCAAATAGCATTACAGACCAAATTAGAAATTGTGTAAATAGTGAAAGTTTAAAGTTTCATGGATATAATGACTCTGCTAACAAGAGGGTTTATTTTAAAGTCATTAGCCAAGATCCGACAGGATTAAATGAAGAAGTTATTTTTGTAGGCTCATATAGAAGATTCCCAGAGTTTGCCTGGACTACTTATAACCAAGGCGAAAACCCTATTACTCATCCTGGAATACCTAGTGGTTGTTTCTTCGAAATAAATGACGGGACATCACTTCAAACTTATTGTGGAACATCTGCATTAACTGGAGATGTGTTTGTAATAAATACTGGAGATAATGATAACGGAAATCCAATATACTTCCAAGTAAGAGATTATCCAACAAGCTTTAATATGTCGGAGCAAAATAAGTTGTTTAGGAAGGATTATATTAGAGCCAAAGGAAGTTCTAGTTATCCTACTACTTATAATCTGCAATGCTATAGTTTATATGACTTACAAGATTATTTAGAGGATCCTTTGGCGTTACAGATAAATGGAAGCCAATATCAGTGGGATGTTTCATTATGGGACGTTGCGTTATGGTCTGCTGAAGGGGTGAGATTTTTAGAGTATTCAATGCATAGAAAGGCTTTTTATAAGCAGATACAGATGCAGAACACTAATAGTGATGAGCCTATTACTATTTATGGATATGTAAAGACTGCATTTCCTCAGGAGATTAAATAGTGAAGCCATCTTTTTTAAAGACAGATGTTAACTCAGATTCTTTGATTCAGAAGCTAAATTTCCAACTTTCAAACATTGGCAGTTCAAATTTTACATTAAGAAAAATTGAAGGGACCACAGCTGCTGCACCAGACACACAATTTTTAGAAAAGCATGGTTTATTGGTTGCACCTAGGTTTTGGATGCCTTCGATTGGTGATGTTTACATAGCTTATATTGATAATAATTACGTAGATGTGAGATCGCGCTTGGCTGCACAGAAATTTGTGATATATTTAATACAGGAATAAAACTATGCCTTTAGTTATCCCAAATACATTTGTCCCTCTAACAACTATTTTATCTAGTGCAACGAATACCAATAATACATCGATTTCAAATTGGGCAAATGCTCATGAGACAGCAACTACAGGTGTGCATGGTGTTGGTGCTGGAACAATTGTTGGTACTGCTAATGTAAATGCGTTTACCAATAACAATAGTTTTGGAGCACCGGTAACTTTTACTAATGGTATTTCTACAAATAGCCCAAACTTCATTTCTAATGCTAGGCTTACATTAACTGCTGGTACGTTGTCATTAGCAAGCATTAGTGGAGGTGGAGCTCCTTCTGCTACAAACCCTGTTTACTTTACTTATCCAACATCAGATGGATCATGGCAGACTGTTACTTTTACTTCTACAACTTATTGTACAATTAGAGATACAACTGCTGGCACTGATATGAATGGTATGAACCTTGGGACTACTGCTGGAGTAGCTTGGGGTGATGTAATGCCATTGTTTATTTATTTAGTCAGTGATGGCGTTAATCCGTGTTTATTCTTGTCTAGATTTCCTGTTTTGAATGGTGGATTATCTTACGCAACAACATATCTTGGGTATGCTGGTGTACCGCCAGCAACAAACCAAGATTATAACATGATTGGATGCACGACTAATAATATTACAATATCTCATGCGAGTAAACCTGCATTACTAATTGGAGTTGTTGAAGCAACTAAAAGTGCTGCAAATAGTTGGACTTTTTCAACTTTAAATTATTCTTACAATTTGGGTAATTTTGGCAGGGTATATAATACTTCTTACACTTTTCCAACCGGACAAAATGGAGCTGGTGTGGGGACATACAATCCTCCTATTGCTAATACTCCTACTTATTCATCACAAACATACACTTATTTTTTTAGAAAAAATGGTTCAGTTGGGATAAGAGTGCAATTATCTAACACAGTAGGCGGAACTCCTGGTGCAGGAGCTTCAAGTTTACAAATACTTGCTCCTCTGAGAAGTGATTTTAGTCTTGGGCAAGGTTATAAAACTGGAAACAGCTTTTATGCTGTCAATGGTGGAACAGATACTATTGGATTATCTGGAGATGTAGTAGGGGATCAGATTTTTTTCAATTATTATCAACAAACTTCTCTTGTTACTGGGATCACTGGAGCAAGAAAAGTGGTATTAAGACTTGGTGATCAGAGTGATCCAAACATCAGACAACTTACTGGAAATTTAGAATATTATTTATTTTAAGGGGATTTTATGAACTCAGGATCAGCTAAAACGCTTACAATTGATATACTTGACCAGCCAGTTTCGACTACTGTGTATTATCCATTTGGGGATGTATCATTTGATAATGGATCAATATTAGTATCCGCAAGTACTAATCTCACATTTACTTTAGAAGCAGCTAATGATGATGATGAATTAATCTGGATAGACGTGACTGCTGATTTGTTTGGTGTGGCAACACTTGCACCAGGTAACTACTTTTTTGATACCAATATTGCAGTAAAGAATATGCGCATTGCTTCTTTGTCAGCAGCAGCATTACCAAACAAAGGTAATGTGTATTGGTTCATGAAGAAGAACGGAGGAAGATAATATGCCAAAGACTTCTGATAGAGGTGGTTCAACTGGTGGTGGATTAGTAGATAATGCATATGATTTTAGTTCATCTACTGGTTTTACTCAAAACAATGGTAGTGGTGCTGGTCTAGCTTTTATAGGAACAGGATATGCTCAGGTTTATATTCCTGCTTTAAGTGCGCCTACTCCTTTTGATGTTATTAATGGATTTGCTGGTCCAAGAGTAGAAAGAAATTTAGCCACAGAGGTGGATTGTACAGATTATCAAGTATGGGTTAGATTATTTTCAGGTGGAAATTTTGATGTCACTGGACGAGCTAATTTATATGTAGCCACGGCAGATGATTCTGTCATGTTATCTGATACAGTATATTCTAATATGAATTCGCTTGAAACTGTTGATCTTGGTATCACGGGAGTTCCTATTCGTGCAGCTGGTCCTGGATTTTTAATGACCGCCTCTGGCGGATGTTGGCTCGGTATTAGTGTTAAAAGATCAACTGTCACATTCATGTATGCTAATACTATCAGCTCATTAACATTCCCAACACAATCAGATATTTTATTGTATAGCACTTATAATTTAAGCACAGCAATTGGTGGACCTCCTTTTGGTATTAGACAGTTGTGTAAAGTAGGTGTTTCGGTAGCCACTTACGGTGGTGTGAATGCTACAATGCAATCATTAATTATTGATAGAATGGTTATTAAAGGAACCCCAATCACATGAGAATAGTGAGATATACTCCAGAATTACATGGTGTAACATTTCTTCATGTGTTTCAAGATGAAGCATATAGGGATTTTTTTAGAAGGATTCCATTTGGATTAAATGTTAAACAAATAGTGTATGATTTTGAAGATATTAGTAGAGGGCAGTTATATGCAGTAGAACATGATAACCAGATTATTGGTTTTGCTGTCACTACACAGACTTGTGATTTTGGAAGAAGTTGTCATGCTGGACTAGTATTGTTGCAACAATTTCAAAAGAAAAAGATTGGTGATTATGGGTTAGCCTTTTTGGCTTTATTTGAACTCGCAAAACAATTGTTTGAATATTCTAATATAAGAAAAATTAAGTTAATGATTTTAGAATCTAATAAAGCATTAAAATCAATTTTGGATAAAGCTGGGTTGCAATACGAAGGAACATTTATAGAAAATGTTGAATTTAGGGGTAAATGGCAGAATGAATTAGAGTATGCATTATTTAGAGAGTTGTATTGGTTTTATAAGGAAAAGGTGAATTATGTCTGCTGATGCTGCAGCATCTATTGCAAATATATCTAATGGCGTGACCAGCTTGAGCACAGCTGCTAGTAATATCTACAATACTTTTGGGTATAAAGCTCCAAAACAACCAGGATCTAGGATATCTTTGGGCAGTAGTGGAATTGGTGGATTATCTGCTGGTGGTGGTGGCTATAATGCTCCAAGTAACCCTAGAATAGATGTTAGTGCATTTTCTCAAGGGTCCGACGGTCCTAGTGCGCCACGTATGTCTTCAGGACCTCAGCAACAGCAATCAGGTTTTCCAGATCATTATAGTATGTTATTAAAAATATTAAACGTTCCACGGGGGTAATGTATGCCACAATTTGGAGCTGTAGCCGGTGCTATTACAGCAGCAGCTAGTGTAGCTAGTACAATATATTCAATGGCTAAAAAGAAACCAGCTAATCCCTCATTAGGAATTAGTCTTGGGAATGCTTTTGCAAACTTAGCTGATCTACCAATAGGGCATGCAAATATACCTAAGCTTACTCAAGATTTTAACTTAGGTGATTATGCAAATCAGTTTAAGCAACAAAATGCTCCAGCTCTATTATCAGCATTAGCGCCACAAGAGTATTTGCAAAATATCCCAAGTGTTAACCTAGGAGCTGGAGCTTCTGATTTTCAAACTCCTAATTATCAATTTAGGCAGTTTAGAGATGCTGCTCCAAATCCAGAATTTAGTTTAAACCAAGGGGCATTATGATAGTTTCAAGATTGCCAGATTATAGATATAACGACACTTCAATAGAATATGTTCCTGACACAAATAGGGGCGGCGCAAATGCTGCTGGTAAGTATTCTGGTGGTGGAGGAGCAACTGATCAATCAGGACAATTTGTGCGTCCAGTAGTAGAAGGTTCAAACTATGCGCCTAATTATGGTTCTACAAGGTTACCTTATACTGCTGGGGTTAGATTTAGTGGAGACCCTGAAAATATTGGTAATTATGAGAGTAAATCAACAAATGTAGCTCAGCAAGCAACTGATGTTTATAGAGGTTATATAGATAGAATTGGAGGAGCATTATCTGGATTAACTTACAATGCTTCTCAAATGAGGGATAGGCCTATTGCCCTTAGAACTTCATTAGGGTTAATTGGGACAGGAACTGGGCCAAATGATCCAAGATTTCAAGGCGCAGATGCGTTAAGAAATGCTTTATCTGGTGGTATAGATTATTATGGCAGACTTGGCTTGTCTGAGGGGATACAAAACTTAAGAGCCCAAGAGAATGCTGCTAACAATGCATTACAAGCAAGACTTGGCAGAACTGCTGGTAGTTCTGCATTAATTGCAGCATTACAGAATCAGAATAGAATGCGAACACAAATGGCTATTAATCCTTTGTTATCTGAAGCACAAAAAGGCTCTTATGAAAGAGGATTGACCAATGTTGGGTTAGAGAACCAAAGATTGCAATTAGCAAATGCTGTAACAGGACAAGAAGGCAATTTCTATAATCAATCTGTATTATCACAATTACAAGGTAGATTAGCTGGGATGCAACCTACTCAGAGCCTTCTTGAAGCTCTTATTGCATTACAAGGACAAGGCAGAGGTGTTGCTTCTACTGAAAATGCATTGGGTGGTAAAAATTATACTTGAGGTTAAAAATGGCTGATCCACAAGAAATTTTAAGCAGAGCAGCTCCATACTTAGAGGCATATCAAAATGCCTCTAATATGTATGGGCAAGATTTAGCAACATTGCTTGCACAGGGCTATCATGAGTCTAGATTTAACCCTAATGCAGTGAGTCCTGCTGGGGCAGTCGGTATAGCTCAATTTATGCCAGGAACTGCTAGTGATATGGGATTAACAGATCCCACTAATCCACAATCAGCAATAGATGCGCAGGCAAGATATATGCAGCAAATAGCTAATCAAGTAGGTCCTGATAATGCTTTAGCAGCTTATAATGCTGGTCCTGGGAATGTGTTAAAGTATGGTGGAATTCCTCCATTTTCTGAGACACAGAATTATGTTAGAAATATTAAAAATGATGCTGATTTATTGAGACAGATATTATCACCTAGTAATGCTGCGATAAATTCTGCTCAGCCTGAGGCTGCTACCACATTACCTGCATTTGAGAAAAAGACTGGACTCACTAAATCTGAAAAGATTGCTGCCATTATGGGTGCATTAGCTACTTTAGGCGGGACTGTAGCTAGTACTGCTGGCGCATTTAAAGGTGTTCCTGTTGATTACGGTGCTCAGAGTACAAAGATGGGTGCTTCCTTAGTAGATTCTATTTTAAAGCAGGAAGGGCAAAGAGGGGCTGAGCGTAAGCTTTATGATGCAATTGTAAACTCTGACATGGATAATGCAGGCAAGAAGGATGCTATTAATCTATTGAATGCTGGCTTTAGTGATGAGGCTTTAAATCTAATTAAGGATGCTTATGGTACAAAATCTGCAATTAATAAGAATATTGGAATTGCTACAGATCCTAGATTGCTTGCTGTAAAGAAAGCTCAAGATGCTGCTGAATTAGAGCAATTTAAGCAGAAAGAGAATTATAAAACTGGATTAGAGCAACAGATTATGAGTCAAGATTTGCAGACATTATCTGCTTTGCAAGAAAAAGATAAATTGAATAAAGGCTTATCAAATCAAGAGCAAGTCCAAAAGAATATTTTGGAAGCAAAGTATAAGTTAAAAGGAGAAGATGATAGTCCTGCTGTAAAAATGATGAAGGATAAATTAGTAGAGAATATTAATAAAGAAACTGGATCAGTGAAGTCAGTGTTACAAGGACTAAATCAGATGGAAAGCGCATTGAAAGATATTCCAGATGGCAGATTTTATGGAAATAAAGCATCTGTTGCAAATTTCTTTACTGGTAGAAATCCTAGTGTAACAAAATTTAATGGAGCTTTAGCAGGAATAGAGTCTTTGGCTGCAAGATTAAAAGGTGAGGTAGGCGTTCTTACAGATCAAGATTTAGAAAGAATGAAACCAATGTTTCCTCAAATAAATCAAACTAAAGAGGAAAGAAAAGTTGCAATGCAAAATGTGATTGGTTTTATTAATTCAAAAATAAAAGCATATAGAGATATATTAGAACAAAAATCTTATGGTAAAGATTATTTAAAATTTTATGATGAGTATACAAATTTAGGTAGTTTTAAAAAATATCTTCCTGATAGTTCAGAAGCTAAACCAGTAGATCTTTATATCAATAAACCAGAAGCAGCAATAACGCCATCAAATCAATCAATCACTAATGATGATGTTTTAAAAATGGGGAAACAATTAGGAATACCTATTAGAGTAGTAAATAAAAAATAAGATAGGATATATATGGCTTCTAATGCATATGAAGTTGATATTGATGGGCAAACATATGAAGTGGATTCGCCTGAAAATGCGATGAAGTTAATGCAGGCTTTTGCTCAAAGAAATAGTGCAGCTGCTAAACCAGATCAACCCACTCAACCTGTACAACCTCAATTTGGCACATTGCAAAATGTGTTAGCTAATAATCCAGATCAATCCATTAATCCTTTTACAGGTTTTGTGAGAGGTTTAGAACAAGGTTTTACTTACAATAAAACGCCTGAATTACTTAGTTTATTAGGTGAGAATACTGATGAACAAAGAAAGATATTTAAAGCAACTGAAGAGCAATATCCTGGTTTGTCTTTAGCTGGGAATGTTGTTGGTTCTATAGCTAGTCCAATTAGTAAGTTGGGGGAAGTTCTAGCTGCAACAAAAAATGCTGGAGTCTTATCGAGAGTTTTAAAAGGAGCATTAGTTAATACTGGTTTAGGTCAAATTTCCACTGATGTTAATGATCAAGATAGAACTGGTACTGCTGCAAAGGATTTTAGCTTATCTTTATTATTAGATGCTATTGGTGGGCCTTTAGGTAAGGCTGGTCAAGCTATAAAGCAAAAGTTATCTCCAGTAGAAAATCTACCCTATAAAGAAGGTGTGAACGCCAGGTTAGTAAATGCTTTAGAAGAATTAAAACAGGAAACTGGTAAAGGAGTTACTTTATCACCTGAGCAGATACTAAGAGATCCTTCATTTTACGCAACAGGTACAACGAAGAAATTAGCTAATACCCAGCATGATGAAGCAAACAAGATTGCAATGGCTTTAGAAGGAACTGCTGGATTACCTAGTGGTAAAGCCACTAATTTGGCATCTAGTGTGTCATACGATGCGATGGCTCCAAGGATTGATCCTTATGCATTGTCTGAAAATATTGGTGTAGATATCTTAAAGGCTAAGAATGCTCATTTAGGAAAATATGAGCAAGCTTTTGGTGATTTAAAATCAAAATTATCTTCAGAAGCAGATGTGAATATTAATCCTACTTTCTTAAAGGATTCTGTTTCTTATGTAGAGAAAGAATTAAAGAAGGGTTTGGGAGCAGATACAAGATCTGCTGCTGCTATCTCAGAGATTAAAGATAAACTTAATAAAGTGGGTACAATAGATCCAATTACTGGTATAAGAGAAGGAATCAATTTAGACAGCCTATTTAAGATGAGAAGTGATTTGACTGACATGGCGTATGAGACCACTTCCTCATCTGATAAAATCCTATTAAACAAACTAAAGAATTCAGTTGATCTTGAGATGCAAAATTATGCGTCAAATTTATCTGCTAAAAGTAAAGAATTAGGAAATGAAGCGCTTGGATTGATTCAATCATTCAAGCAAGATGCAGACAAGTTTGATAATAAAGCAGTCGCGTCTATATATAAAAGAATGAATGAAGCTACGCCTGAGAACTTTGATATTAAAGGTGTGATGAGTACTTTAGATAGCTCATTAAAGAATGGCGATTTAAAAAGTCTTCAAGCCTTAGAAATGCATGTAAACCCTGAAGTGATGAATCTTGCTAAGCAGAGTGCTATGCAAGATGTATTACGTGGGGCTAATGCTGATGTATATGATTTAGCAGGGATTACTAGTAGATTAAATTCTATCAAATCTAATGACGCTAAGAAGATGCTTTTTGGAGATCAATTAACTCAGGTTGAGAATCTAGGAAAGATTGGTGAGGTAATTGGGAATAGTATGGATTATGCTAAGAATAGGCATAATTTACCTATTCTAAGAAGTGTAGGAGACCCTCAATCTTACATGAATGTTGTGAGTTATTTGGCTGGTAAATTCAATAACCATCCTACTATTATTAATATGCTTACAAGAGATCATAAGAAGATTTTAAATAATAGTGCTGCGTCATTTGCAGCAAAGCGTTTTGTGGATAAGTTATTTACATTAGAAGCACAAGATCAAGGTATTGACAGTACAGTAAATAAATCTAGTGGTGAATAATGGATAATTTACATCCAAAATTATTAGAGAGAGTCAACTCTTTACTAGTAAGAATGAAAGAGTTGGGATATAATCTACGTATAGTATCAGGATACCGTTCTTTTAAAGATCAAGATGATTTATATGCTCAAGGTAGAACAAAGCCTGGGAAGATAGTTACGAATGCAAAAGGTGGTCAAAGTTATCACAACTATGGATTAGCAGTTGATTTAGCCTTTGTCATTGATGGTAAAATATCTTGGGATGAGAAATTACCTTGGAGTAGATTGGGAATGGAAGGCAAGCAATTTGGATTAGAGTGGGGTGGATTGTTTAAGAAGTTTAAAGACAGACCACACTTCCAATATACGAATGGTTTTAGTTTAGATGTGTTAAGAGATTTATATAATAAAAACGGTTTAAACAAAGTATGGGAGATCATATGATACAATCGATTAAGGATATGTTTGATAGTAAGAAGTTCCTATCTTTTGTAGGTGGCAGTGTTGCTTGTGCGATACTGGCTTATTTTCATGCTCCTGATGCTTTAATTCAAATGATTGGTACTATGACTGGATGTTATGTTGTTGGCCAAGGGATGGCTGACTTCGGTAAAAACAAACCTAGATAAAGGAGAATGCCATGAAAGCTAAAAAGCCTGCACCAAAAAAACCTAAACCTAAGTGCTAATAGGGGAATACAATGAAAGCTTCTGAATCTAAAAATGAGATGGATAAAGAATTAGAAGAGATTGAGCAGTTTAATATTTCTAAAATGAAACCTTCATTGGAAGAAGATATTAAGATGCGTCAAAACACGTCTGATTTTTATCAATCAACATTACCAGTAACTCCTGTAGATGAATTCTTCAAGAACGTTAATATTGAAGCTTCTAAGGGAACAGTTAAAACATTAATGGGTGAATAATGGCATTAGGTGATAAGAAATTTGGACCTGTAGCTGCATCTGAACATGTTCAGGGGAATGGCACAGAATTAACTGTTGTAACCAATTTTAATCCACAATCTGTAATTGTATTAAATCCAGCTAATAATGCAATGATCTATTGGACTGCGACAATGGATAATGGTTCTGGTTATGTGATTAGCCCAGCGGCAGTATCATCATTTGCTGGAAATCCATTACCAGTACACACGCATACATTTGAGGTTATTTCATTAAATGGAGATGCATCTCTATTAGCTAGAAGAATATATTTATCATCTACTACAGGATTTAATATTGGAGATAGTGTTACTAATGGAACTGCAGCTACTACTATAGCTGCTGTAGGATCATCATGGATTGAAGTTACAGGTGTAACAGAATGGTTTTATGGACAAATAATAACTGATACAACTTCTGGATCTACAGCGACTGCAGTTAGTGATTTAGTTGCAAGAGTACCTTTTGTTACAGCACCTATATTTGTAGATTCTGTGATGGTAACTCTTGATTCTAGTCATATTGGATACACTCAGTCTGCACGAGGTTATCAATTAACCAACACCTGGAACTTTAGAGTGCATCCAAGTGAGAATTTCTTTGAGTTAGATATTTCTCAAGAACCTAGTGTGACAATAGGAGCTTATGATATCAGATATATATCTGGTAATTCTAGTGTCAGTGCAGGTACTCCAAGTGGAACTATAAGTGGTTCTGGAGGTGGTGTGTATATCTCTTCTGGAGGTATTACTCCACAGTCAATTGGGTTTACTATAGGAAATGAACCATTGATTAATGGTGTTGGAAATGATTTATTTTGTTTTGCAGTTAGATAATTAATATAGGGGGTTTTTATGGGTTTAGTAGAAAAAAGTATTAACAACTTTATGGCATTTGGTCATATTAGTTCCTTGTCTACAGCGACAAGCTTTCAAAACACAGGATTTAAACCTGGTGCCATTATAGTATGGAATGGAACTACAAGTGTTCCATATTTCTATATGCGTTGTATGGCAGAAGACACAGCTATTAACTTAGCTACTGGGGCAGGAATAGGTGTAAATGGTCTAACTCCAGATAATGCTGGATTTGAGATCGGAAGTAATATTGGAGTTGTGACCAATGAGTTGTATTGGATAGCTTTTAGAGAGTCTAGTATTTAATTTTTTAAATAAAAGGAGAGAGATATGTCAGCACCATTTAATAGTAATGCCGGTAAAGTAACCGGCGCAGGTATTGCAATCACAGTAACCACTGGATATACTCCATCAAGAGTATATGTGGTAAACTATACCACAGAAACAGAGATTGATAAAAACTCTGGTATGGATACAACTGAAACATATACAAGAGATGTTACTGGAGCTGGATCAATTGATCTTGGTTCTAACATTGTTATGGAACAAAATGGATTTACTATTGCTGCTGCTGTATGTGGAGTAGGTGATGTAATAAATTATTGGTCTTGCCGTTAATTTGATTTATACGATTAAATAATCAGGCGACATGGGAAACTGTGTCGCCTATTTTTGTTCTATTTTAGAGTTAATGAGTCTTACTAATTCAGTAGTAATATAATGAGTACTAGTAACCATTGGTGCCATAATTGACTGTGAATTAGTGGAATGCATAAATCCAATACAATGGCCTAGTTCATGCGCCATTACCATTGCTGCATCATACCTATGTGATTCGTCTTGTATTCTAGTGGTGATATGGCATTTGTCAGTATTGTATAGTGCTATTGCGCTATGATGTTCTTTCTCTGCTTCTTCATCAAATTGGTCGACAAATTCAAAAGTAACTGGATATCCTTGGCAATTATATTTGAATAATTCATAACCTAGAGCATCATTCCAGAAATTCATTGCCCAGCTCATTAATCCATTCTTACCATATTGAATACATATCTCTGATGGGATGCTTTTAACCATAGGTTTAAGCGTCTCAGTGCCTTCAGGAACAGGTAAAACATAAGGTTCATTATCTTTATTGCAAGAGCTAATCAAAGCGATTAGAATCAATATATGAAGCTTTTTGAATTTCTTGGTATAACTTTTATTGGTGGTTTCTTTTTTTACATGCTCTTGAGGATAAAGAGAGTTTATCTTCTTATTAAAGAAATTGAAGAGGTCAAAAATGAGGAACTTGCTGAACGGGACAAGTACATTAAAAAGGTTGATAGGATTGAAACTGATTTTTTTAATGCCAAGACTAGTAGTATTGACTCTGCTTTTGCTTCCCATGTGTTATCCGGTAAAGTTCAAATTAATGAAAGTGCCAAAACCTCAAGCACCGACACTAAAAGAGATTAACATTACAGAAGATATCAACTGTACCAAAACACCTTTATTATGTGACATAGTAAATAATATGTCAGAACTTCTTAAGTATGTTTGCAAGCTTGAGGCTTCACCTGCTTGGGAAGGAAAGCAGGATCTTGTTTGCCCTGTTGACGAGCTTTAATTTCTTTCAAATGCTTATCACAGTAAGGTCTATATTGATAGGTTTGATAAGCTGGTTTACTACAAGTATCACTAAAGAAACAATTACCAATTAATTTCATATAAGTTGTTTAAAATAGCTAGTTAAGAATGTTGCTATAACTCCAGCTATCCCTCCTGCAATTGTTAAATAAACCTTAGTGACTCTCATTTCCGCCTTTAAATCTGATTCTATACTACCTATTCTGGTTATAAAATCGTTTCTCTCTTTATAGTAAACATCTTTAATTTCTTTTAATTCTTTTATAATTTTATCAAATTGAGCATCCCATCTGTCTGAATGACTTTCAAATCTTTCTTCTAAAACAGATAATCTAGCGTCATGATTAATGGTCATTTCTAGAAAGTGAGAGTTTGGCATACGTTCATTATTACATGAATCTTTATTCATTTGAATAACATTATCAGTGGAGCTCATTTTTTGAATCCAAATCTAAATCTTTAATTAAAGCTAAGCCTAGTACTAAATAGTTTAGTGCATCATGAAACCTAGATTGAATTGACTCAGAGCACAATCGTTTATGCTTAACAAATGTAAATATAGCATCTAGGTGCTTATTAAAGTAGATAGCCCAAACAATTAATGGATCAATATTTAATATATCAGCAGAGGATTTGAAGTTTTCTAACCTATCTTTACCAGGGGCATAATCAGCACCTTTAGAGCCAAGCAAATCTCTCATGTTATCGAAGGTGGTTTCTAGTAGTGCGTTAAAAGTAGATTGGTCCATAAGCAAAAGTAACGGGGTGCCAGAAAGGGTCAACTAACCTACACCCCGATTACCGTTGTAACAACTGTCAAGAGTCAGTCGTTAAAAGTATTTTTAAACTTAATCTCACAACCTTGTGGAAGGATCCCAGCTTGTAGGACGACGTTGTGAGAATTCTTTTTTTCTAGTATATACACATACGAATCATTTTTCAATCCAATTTGTTCACTGATAGCATCTAATTCATTTTTATCTACTGTTTCACATATCGCATTTATAATCGAAAAAGCTAAATCAAAAGCCCTGCTTTCTAGACGAGGATTCTGACTACTAACCTTTCTTTTAATAACTTCTAAAAACTCATCACATGTAGTTGTTGAAGTAAGATTAAGATCGTCAAAGAAATCATCTATTGAATAACTCATTGTTACTTACCTTTTTTTAGGGTTAAAAAAAGATCAGTTAAACCAATAATAACCTGAAAAAGGTTCTTTTCAAAAGATTGGTCAAATGTAGGCTGCATCTTAGGATCAGAATTAGATTTCTTTCCTCTTGGTTTGCCCTTAGGCCATCCTTTTCTAGGATGAGGTGTGTCAGAATAAGCAGCATGTAATAAGTCTGCTTTTGATTTGTTTTTACTTCCCTTTGGTCTTGGCATTGTATTCTCCTTTTAATTTATTACAATAAACAAAGCACTAAAATCACTGCTAACAATATTCCTACTGAGCCTATTACATTTCTAACAATACCTTGATATCTATTTTGCCCAATAGTGACATCGTACTCATGATCTAGTACAGGGTTCACTTTCTTAGCTGGTTCTATCACATTAGCTCTTAATAAATCAGCTTTATAAGATTCGTTTAAAATAATAGGGTTGATGTTAATGTAGTTAGAGTTGATTTTCATTTATCCATTCCAATCTAAATAAATATCACTCGGCTTCTATAGAAAAAAGCTGCCCCTCTTTAAATTCATCTTTGTGGCATTCCATCATATGCTTCCACATCCAGTCATATTTCTCATTTAAGAAAATGTGCTGCTCAGAAGATGGATTAATAATATAAATACCAGCACCTAATGATTTAGCAAAATAGGTTCTTTCTAAACATACTGGGCATTTTATAAAGTATCTTTGGTTAGCCATTATAATTATTGGTAATATTTATTTAATGAAAAATGATTTTTTCATAGGTTTTATTTTTGTTAAAAGAATATCAATAACGTTTGAAAGCTCTTCTATAATTTTAACCATTTCATCATGAGACTTATTTGCAAGATAGTCGTTTTCATTTAAAAGAAAGTCTTCTACTTCAGATTGTGAAACAGAGCCAATTTTTGAATGTATACTTGACTCATCTGAACATAAACAATTATTCAAGATATATGGTGTGAATGTAAAATATGGCTTTATACCAGTAATTGTATACGGCATTAAAACAATATCTCCAACTTTATATTTTAAATTCTTATTTGGGTTTGGTGTAAACATAATTACTTCCTACAAATTATAATGGAAATCATTCATACTTCTTTATTCTCTTTTAATACTTGTAACATTTTCTTTAAAACTTCTTCAGCCTTCTCTTTGGTGCGGAATACACGATTTTGTTTAAGCCTGATAATGTCAAATGTGTATCCATCCCAAAACCTTTCTTCGACCATAAATTCACCGTCTTTGTCAGAAGCAATGATTGCAAAATAACGTTCTCCATATTCAGGCACCCAAAATTCATCGAGTGTTTTCATTTTTTACCATCCAATGTTATAGGACTATAAACACCGCATCCGACTGTATTATCATAAATACAATCTTCTACCGCTGAAGTAGCAGTGATTAGAATTTCGTCTGCGAAATGATGAAGAAAGTTCTCAATGTATTCCATTTGCTTAGCATCATCGGCATCGACCACATTTCTGTGCATACCGAGCAAAATATTATATGCCAATTCGCCAAATCTTTCTTTCCAATAATTATCTAGCTTTCTCATTTTAACTTTCTATTACATGGATTTTCACCACAATGAGGACATCTATCTAAAAACCATTTTAAATATTTTAATATTTTTTTTATTTTATCGATCATTTTTTTCAAAATTGGCGCTCATCATAGAGCGACTTTGTTAAGTATTCAACACAAGCCTCTCGCTCTTGGCTACTGACAAGTTCTTTCCTTAACAAACAACCCTAAACTCTGTCGCGAACAGAGCCTAGCTCTCTACTTCCACGCCATACCTTTTTCGTTTTCTATATTTGTTTTTAGATATTAAATCATATCTTCTGTTCCAGTGCTTCAAAAGAAATGAAGTCCCAGAATCTACAAGTCCAGTTAATCCACAAATCAAAGGCTTTCTATTTTTCTTTCTCTCTTTACCTGATTTCATTCCCAAATCCCCTCATCTGCTGCTTTGATTAAGGCGTTTGCAATCATAGTACAAAAAGTTAAAAAGCCTTCTGCTTTATCGTGTTTGTCATTAAAATATATAGGAGCGACTACCTTGATAAACTCATACCTCCTCGCCTTCTGAATCATCGCATCGAGCCAATTCGTTCCTGAATCAGGAACTCGTAGATGGATGGCAGCTGTCTCTTTTGCGCTAAGTTCGGTTCTAATTGGTTTAAATTCAATAGGTTTGGTATTTGTCTCAGAAATGAGTCTTAGAAAATTACCAGTAAATTTTTTACCTTCAAAATCAATTTGATCTTTTTCAGCATCATAGATTACAGAACCTTTTACTCTTTTAAGTTTTATTGTGTTATCTTTTGATTCTGACATCGTTATTCCCTCCTCAAAATTAACTAGACCTATCTTTAGTAGCGGCTGTTAAAACCGCTTCACAGTTTTTAAGAATTTGATCTACAATGATCAAATTGCCGTCAACAAAAGTATAAGGCAAACAAATCCCTAATTCATTTGCCCACTTAACAAAAAAAGCATTTGTCTTACATGCTGTTTCAATATTAAACTTGCCAAAAAAACCATCCATATTACATAGACCTCTTTCTTATTTAAATTTACTTATTGGCATAGCACCTTATCTACCGCTTCTTCGATGTAGGATTCTTGGTTTTTGGCCCATAATAAATCTAATCTTCCTCTTCTCCACTTTTGACGAAAAACATTCTTACAATTCTCCTCCGCATAATCTTCATCACTTAAAAAATCGTAAATGGAGAAGGCGTCAACCATATGAACTAGCCCGCCATACTTAATGAATTTTGGTTTATAAGTATAAGGCCATTGAAATGTAATGTAATCTATATCTTTATATATACTTGGGTTATTTGGATAATCATTTCTCCACCAAGCTACATTCGATGCCGCACACTTAAGCTTCTGTAATTTGATACACAGCTCTTTTTTAAAGAACTTCATATCTTCCTCTCCCATACTTTACCACAGGAGCATGGCTTTCTAACTAATTCTGTGGTTCTAATTACATATTTTGTGCCTGTTTCTAGATCTATTTTATCATCAGAAACTTCCTCAATATAATCGATTGGATATTTATGCCCACAATTCAGAATAGCGCATAGTATTTGTTTAAGTTTTTTCATTCTCTATCCTTAGTATTAGTCACTTTACTTGCACCACAAGTTAAACATTTATAAACAAGACATTCATTTTGAATAACATCTTTATCAAAGGGAAGAATTCTTGGTAGTAATAGTGATGGTTGATATTTAGGATCGCTCCAATTTATAGCACCACATTTTGCGCATTCCTCACTCATCTCCATTCTCCTTTGGTTTATTGTAATTCCAACACTTTTCTTTCCAAATCCTGAAAGATGGCTTGATACTCTCGTAATAGAACCAACAACTGAAATCAGTTATAAGGCAAAAGATCATTACAAGTGGAATCCAAGTGAAGAGCATAAATATTGCATAACTTTTGATTATAATGTTTTTCACTTCGCCCACTCCTTCCACAGCTCAATCATATACTCCGCGATTTCTTTGCGCTCTTGTGTAGTTGGTTCTCTAAATATTCCTTTATTCCCAAGGATGAGCATTTTTAATGGATCTAGTCTTTTATCTGCGTATGTATTTCGCTGAGGGTAAACTGTTAACCCATTATTCAGTTCATATTCATTTGTCTCTTCATCATACTTCATCTGAACCTCTTCCCAACTTTACAATTTGTTCATAAGTTTTATGTTGCAATGACCTTTCTAAAGACCTGTTTCTAAGCTCTAACTCTCTAACTCTATCAATCAAAGCAGCAATTCTTTCTGGTGAATTTGATATAAAAAAAAGATCTGATTTATTATTAAAAACGCTTCCACACGTAGACCATATCAAATTTCTTCCTTCTTTATCATACATATCATCTTCACAATAACTCCAAGGCCAAGAACTAATCTGCTTCAACTCCTCTTCTATTTTGTCTATGTCTAGTGGTTCAGTCATTTTATCACCTCAAGAGCATCTTTAGGGAATTCAATGAATGTTATATCTTCCCCCACAATCGGTATTCCATTAGGCCCTATTACTCCGTAGGTATGGCCACTATATTTATCAACCGTCTCACCTTTTTTATAATCTCTATGCAGCCAACTGCATTCTTGAGTTGTGACTGTTCTAGTTATTCTAAGCTTCATCCTTCCTCCGCTGCTTTTATGGCTTGTTTAATTTCGAAATAAACACAATCAGGCTTATGCCATCCTGTTTCTTTTGAAAAATCATCCATACAGCACATAATGCCAGATTTTATAGCCATTTTACATGCTTCTAATAGTGCATAAGCTTGATCTTGAGTAATTACTTTTAACTCACTATGTTTCTTTTCTTGCGTCATACATATCTACTATGGAGAGAGCAGGAATCGAACCTGCGTTGTCGCATTGACACGGATTTACAGTCCGTTGCCTGACCAACTAGGCTATCTCTCCTTATATATTCTCTGTAATACTTCTATCTGCTTATCGCTTAAAGTTCCAAGCTCATCATATTGATTAATACAGCTATCTATATAGTCTGAATCACATTGGCTAAACTGAGGGATGATATTTTGTTGCTTGTCTAATAATTCTTCTAACATGGATTCTAATTCATCTTGAGTCATAAAACCTTCCAACACATTTCAAGCATTGAAATTTGTAACTCTTCTATTTTTTTAATATCCGAGCTATGTTGTAAATCGCTTTTAACATATGCTTCATCGATTAATGTTTCTAACCTTTCAGACTCACCAAAAATCCATTCTAGCGATTTTTCACCTTCTCTTATTTGCTTTAATAAAACTCTATTAGGGGAAGGATAAGTAATCTCTCCAGCCACCATTAACTCTAAACACTCATAATATAAACGCATTAAGTGCATTGCAAATTTTGGATCAAAACCAAACTTTTCAACATCATCTTTTCGTTTTCCTTCTCTATTTTGAAGCAGCATCTTTCTCTTTTGTTGATGCGCGTACCCTCTAAAAGTATGATAACATTTTTTGGAAAGGAAAAGGTTTCTATTTTTAATTAAATCTTCACCAAAGATATTAATGTATTTAATTCTATTTCTTGGCGTATAAAATAAGCTGATTATATTTGGATTATTTTGAATAGCTAAATGAATATATTTAATTAAAGAGTAACATGTGTAATCTGTAATCACTAGATTTTCAAAGTTGCTCAAATTAACTTGATCACATCGTTTAACACCAAGCACATATTCCTTTGTAGGAATAAATATCCCAACTAAATCAATGTCAGAATCAGGACACTCTGTACCGTAGAGATGAGATCCGGTAAAAGCTTCAATAATTAAATTGTCTGATGCCATTTTACTTTCTTGCTTCATAATTACCTTCAATAACAGTGACTCGTTTAATCTTAATCACTTTTTTAGCTGCTGGATTTGTTTTAAAAACTCCAGCGAATACCTTTGTTAATTCACTTTTATCAAAAGTAACTTGTACAAGTTGATCATGTGGATAAAAAGCACCCCACATTTTCCATGAACGCTTTTCTTTCTTCATATGCACGACCCACGAATCGAACGTGGACAGTAACTAAAAGAACGTCTTCTTATATAGTCATAGACTCTACCATTGAGCTAGTCGTGCTTTAATTGCTAGTCACCGTAACCGGAACCGTCACCGTAACCGTAACCGGAACCGGAACCGGAACCGTCACCGTAACCGTAACCGGAACCGTAACCGGAACCGGAACCGTAACCATCACCGTAACCGTCACCGTAACCGGAACCGTAACCATCACCGTAACCGTCACCGTAACCGGAACCGTAACCGGAACCGGAACCGTAACCATCACCGTAACCATGGTGTTTTTTTTTAGTCTTCAATAAATTTAACATAGGTTAGTTCCGCCTCTTTTGTTGTTGGAATAATTTCAATTACATTGGTTAAAAAAATTTCACCTGTTTTATTTAAACGCCCACCTTTTATCCCGTTATTTGCCACAGCGGATAGCGATAAGCCGCCACCTTCCCACTTCCATAAACGTAACGCATTTTTGAGATGGACTTCCATTTCGTTTACTGAAATAACATCTCCAATATGAACACCGGCAGAATACGTCCTAATTAAACACCTTCTTCCAATCATTGGATTATTTTTTATTTCTTCATACCCACCAATCATAGCTTTTATTTCTTTAATTTGACCTAATGTAAGGCCGTTAATATTGAATGACATCGCATTCTCCTTTTAATTGTTAACAAAACTTTAAATTCACATCCTTTGAGCGGGCCAGATTCCACACCTGGCTCCTCAACTATCAGAAATTGTAAGTCTGATCCACGCTGTGGTCCTTACCATGCGCTTTCACGCCACTACCCGCAAGAATGTGAAATTTATTCGTTACAAGCTATTGCTGCATTAGCTGTCATAATACATTCACGAAGTTTACGGATTGCTGCACTTCGATCTGCACATTGAGGAACAATTCTTTGAATTGTAAAAGCAAGCTCTCTTGCTTGATCTCTAAGAATAACATACCTATCTTGCTGATCTCCTTTTGGAGAATGATAAGTAAACCATTCATGAATTTGTTTTTCTTCTTTTGCATCTGCTGGATAATGCTGAACTTCATTTATATTTTTTGTCATATTTTTCCTTTCATAATTTATGCTCCACAAATAAATCAGGACATTCAACATGCCATAAGATTATAGAACCAGCTTCATCATCAATGTCTGAATCGTAATCAAGCACCTCTTCACCAATCTTTGAGCCGCACTTAATACATTCATACTTATAGTAGTCTAAAGGGAGATCATAAATCATGATTGCACCTTGAGTGATTCTAAAGCTTTGTCTAAAGCTCGTTCTGCAGTAGCTAAAGCCTCGTCACGTTGAATGGTTAATTTATCGATGAGTTGAATAGCGTCGTCTAACGCTGATTGAAGTGAATCAATGAGTGATTCGCTTTGAATAGATTGTTGCATTGTTTGACCCTTTCTTTAATTGTTAATTACTTAATTTAAGTATCAATCTTTCGTTTGATTGTCAATAGATTTATTTATCTTTTTAATTAATTCTATCCAATCTACGGCACACATAGTTACTAACCAATCTTTTCTATTCTTTTTATGTGCTACATAAGGAGTATTGCTACCGCAATCTTCTAGAGCTTGATCTATTGCTTTATAGATATTAAGATTCTCAACACACTTAACTTCTGCGTGAAACTCTTCCATTCCTTTACATACGACATCCGCTGAGTCAGAACCTCCACAATACTGTTGTCCACGCCTAGCCTCAAAACCATTCTCAATTAAAAAATTCTTCCAAGCCAATTCACCACGTTTACCCTTTTGCTTACTATTCATATTTTAGGCGCTCCATAATACCACGAAAATTGACTTCTATATTTTTTACAGTGAATACATTTATTGTTTTCAAACTCATGTTTATGAGTTCTTTTATTCAAAGCTATTTTTCTTAAATGCGCTACTTTCTTTGGAGTAGAACAAGACCCTAACTTTTTAAAATGTAAACTCTCTTCTTCTTTTGATTTAAAAGAAATCCCCATAACTCTTATTACACCTTTTTCGTTTGATTGTCAACAACTAATTTATTATTAAATTCTAATTGCATATTATTTAAATCAGCATCAAAAGGCATTGTGTAAAATTCATAATCCACTACTGCATTGTCATCAAATAAAGAAACAACCTTTAGTAAGAAGTCCAACATAGATTGGACACTTTTAGCATCATAAGCCCCCATATCTTTTAACACTAATTTAGACAGAAAAGAGACGTCACCTTTTACGTGATCTAGCTTTTCTCTCGCGAACTCCAAAAACGATATTAGGTCTTTCTTCGAATACAGTGACATTTAAACACTCCGTTAGAATTGTTTTAACCTTCTTGAGATTGAAGACCTCATAAAAAGTTAAATGATATTTATTGCTAGTTACAAAATTATCCAACACACTTAACCAATCATCTATTAGTCGCTCTAATGAAAGCTTGTTTCTATTAACTAACAAATCATCCCTATATAAAAATCTTTGCACATAATAATCACTATCCACTCTAAACACGAAAGGGTCGTCCATCACTTCACAAACTCTTAAAGAAAAGACATCATCTAATAAAATGTGTTCAAACTTATTGCCTTTTTTTAAAAACACATTTAAACTAAATGACATCCACTTCCTGCCCTTTTACCTTTAACTCTTCACTCACACTCTTACTCACATACCCGTTGCTCCACACGGGTATTTTCTCGCTCAATCTATACTTCCAATTTTCACATGCATCACATCTAAATAAAACACGATAGCCTTCTTGATAATCCAAGACAAAACCGTCAGATTGACATTTACTGCATCCAGTCTTCTTGATTAAGCTTTCCTCATAGACAGTATTCCCAACACTCATAAACTTGGAAAAGCTAGGAAAAGTATTTTCATTATCTATTATCTTATTCACTACGATAGACAACTTATACTCAGACCAATCTTTAACTTTATCAAACAATAGCATGATTTGATTATCGTTTTTCTTTTTATCAAATGCAGTGAATAGTTTATCAATGCGTTGAGTGAAAATAGGGTACTTCATAAACCGTACTCCTCTTTATATTTTTGTCTTTCTTCGTCAGTCATACCATCAGTGATATAAGCAATGTCTGTTTCCTTGGTTACCACATCATTCCATCTCTCTTGATTAAGCCATGTGGATGGCAAAGGGATGAAACCTGATTTCCAAGACTCTATTTCTAAAGACATCTTTACAGCTTCCAATATAGACTCAGTGAGAGTTTTGTCAGGGCTTACCTTCTTCCAGCTTTTAATTGCCGCACCAAAGCCTACCTTCTTTGGATATGCCTCCCAAAATCGCTTAAAACGCTCTTTCTGAAGGTCACTCAACTCATCTATGGCAGAACCAATCTTAGGTGTTCCACGTGTAACAATGGCCACCTCTGGCTCTTTAAACATGTAAAAGACTTCCTTCTTCTCAACATAACCTTCTTCACTTAAACGTTTAAAGCTTTCCTTAAGCTGCATCATTGTTATAAAAGGCATCATCTTTAACCATGTCGCAGCTTTAACATTTAAACATTGCTTCCCCTCTACCTCTATAGCAGAAGCACTTTGTAACTGAATGCCAGCTTGATAAATAACAGCTGGAATGATACCAATCTTAACAGCTAAATGTTCATCAAACAGTAACATCCTCTACCTTCCTTCTGCGTCTTCTAATAATCCTAGGTGCTACTTGTTGTGTAGCGTTTAATTCATCAAGAATATTAGAAATGTGATTGTTTTCAATAACTTGAGCACTATTTTCCTTCGCTACTTCTTGTGTAGCAATTGCTACTTGTTCTTGTTTTGCTATATCTATACAAATTTGAAATAAGTGACCTAGCTTTGCTAAATCCTTACTCGCCTGTTCGCCCACAAATCCTTCAATCTTAGTTCTAGCTGCATAAAAACTTAACAATCTAATTAGTTCGCTTATAATATCCATGTTCTTTCTCCATATATTTGATTAATACATTTTGTTTAGTGTACAAATAACCCATCTTCTCTAATTTATAAAACATCAGCCCTTTGAACACTTCTAAAGCATGCAAGAAGTGCTCTGTGCAAAAGTCTATATGTTCCACCTTAAACGTCTTTAAAGCACCATCAGTCCTGCTGATTTGAACTCCCATAATAGCAGGACTCTTAATATTAAAGCATTCCATTGCAGCTAATCTCTGCGCTGCCATTTGCCAGCTATTAGTTATAGAATAATTCCTACTACTAGTCTTCCAATCGATAGCAGTTAGCTCCCCATCAACATAACCTATAAAATCCGCTGTTCCAGCATAACCATACAAGTCACTATAAACAGTAGACTCAACAAACAATGGCTTTAGATTATGCTCATCCTTAAACTTATAAAACTGGTCTACTACTACCTTCATTTGCTCGTTGAAAATATCAGGCTTTTGACCAAGCAAAATCTGTTCAAAGCATCGGTGAGCTTTTGTGCCAAAATCAGCCGTTGTCTTTCTTACTTCTTCAATCTTGCTTTTGCTATTATTTATAAAGAAAGACTCAAGCTTTGGATTAGGCGCACCATACTTTAATACTGTAGTAATGGACGGATAGTATACACCCCCTATCTTATAAACTCTAAGCCCTTCAACTTCATTTATTTGATATTCTATCTGTGGATTTTTTACTTCTTCTTGTACGTTTTCCATTTCTTCTAACCCTTTCTTTTTTACCCGCTAACAAAGTAAGCGTTTGAGCTAAATTTGGATCAATGAATTGCATCACATACACAACCCCTTCCAAAAAATCTCTACTCTTACTTTGAGCAACTATTGCTATCTGCATTGCTTTATTCATGTCTATTGCTTGAACAGGCAACTGTTGCATTGTTTGTAATGGTTGAACTTGCTGCATCGGCTGTATTGCAGGCATTATTGCTTGCCCAGACATGTAAGCATTTAATTCTGTATCACTTACAGTCACTGTCTTTTGCTCGGCAGGAGGTGGAGTAAAATCCACTATCTCAATATTCTGTCTTCCACCATACCTACCAGCCTCTTGCTCAAAGTACTTCTCTGCAAAAGAATAAGGAGTTAATCCCTGCGTCAAAGGATCATCTTCACGCAGAAAACGCTTAGTGATAGGGTCTACCCAAATGGAATAAACACCTTTATATTTATTAAATATTACTTTCATTGGACATCACACAAAGGGTCATGATCTATGTGATCATTCTCAACTTGAAATAATTGATCAAGCTGACATTCATCACATAGACCTTCCCTAAGTCTGCAAAATAAATGTTTAGTGCAATAGGTTTGATTAAGACAGGATTGAATTGCTGAATCTAAAGCAAGCTTCGCTTTAGCAATGTTGTTTTCTATCTCAGAGATTTTATGTAAAAGCTCTTTCATGTTTGACCCTTTCTGTTAAATTAAATGTTATTTAAAATGGTATATCTTCCCCACCTGCCAACTCTAATTGCTTTTTACTATTATAAAAATTAAATAATTTTAACTCATTCATCTTCTTAAAATCAGCATCACTTATTTTACTTTTAAACATTAATGTGTAAACTGTATCAGTGCCTAAACCTTCACGCTTAATTTTAAATACAGTATTCTGACCATACTCTTTAATTAAATCTCTAATCTGCTTAAGTAACTTAAATCCACCTCGATAAATCTTAAGTTCGTTATTCATAGTAAAGAAATTAAACTTAAACTTAAAATTAGAGCCATCTACTTTCTTATCATATTCCTTATAAGGCTTCTCACCCCATATTCTGAAATACATGTATGGTTCACCTAAGAATACACCTTCAACATATTCACCATTTTTTAGCGTGACATAGTCATTCGCTGATATTGAGTTTTCATTATTACCAAATGTGTCTAACCAAGACATATTTATTCTCCTTTATTTGTGCTCGTGTGAGCTTTGTTTATTTTTAATAATTCATTTTTTATAATAATATTAACAGATTGCGTAAATGCATTACATAATGATTCTATACTTTCATCATTAACATAATTAATGTGATGTGCATAAACTTTATTTTTAAACTCATTACTTTTACAAAAATTAATTAGTTCTAAATCAGCATCTTGATTTGTAATTTGATATATTATTTGTATTTTCATATTTATCTATTAAATTGGCATTTAATACAGTTTTTTTATATTATAAAATGTATATACATTAGAATATTAAAATATTAATTAAATAAATCCATCTTCCATTATTTGACCCTTTCTATTTTTAAATTAAACATCACTATACCTTAAAAAGACATAACTCTGGCTGACAATACCTAACCATAACGTGACTGGACGATACGTTGCCATTACTTTACTATAGTGAACTTTACCAAAACAGTAAGTTATTTCACATTACTGAAAAAGACTAGACTCCACCTAAACGAGACCGAGCCTCACGAAACATTACCATTGCTTTACAAAATCCTACATAACCATAACATCACAGGGCCGTACTGCACCGATACGTAACTCCACATCAATACACGTTACCTAA
>ERZ761584.96-NODE-96-length-35683-cov-21.298866_pt1 | contig 35683 bp, 47 predicted proteins | sample MGYA00512168_ERZ761584 | MGnify/ENA primary metagenome ERZ761584 (study PRJEB28899, sample SAMN03785564) | bioreactor sludge metagenome | biome: EBPR Sludge; feature: EBPR Bioreactor; material: 0.22µm filtered reactor supernatant | place: Saint Lucia: Queensland...
GCTCAGGTGACTGGCTCGGCTTGGGTGTGTGACTCTGCTGAGGTAGCTGGCTCGGCTCAGGTGACTGGCTCGGCTTGGGTGTGTGACTCTGCTGAGGTAGCTGGCTCGGCTCAGGTGACTGGCTCTGCTTGGGTGACTGGCTCGGCTCGAGTATCTGACTCGGCTTGGGTGTGTGGCTCGGCTCGAGTATCTGACTCGGCTCAGGTGTCTGGCTCGGCTAGGGTGGGTGGACAAGGATACTTGAAAAAACATACTAACCAAGACATTGAATTAAAAGATTGGGAAACGGTAAAATAGAAAGGAGCAGAATGAAAGACTGGAAAAAAGAGTTTCGCAGAATATTCAAGGGAACAGTTATGTGGCAAGAGCATGAGTCTTTTATCCAATCACTACTAGACTCTCAGAGAACAGAAAAGCTAGGAATGGCAGAAGAACTACCAGACTATCAGCAGTTTGAAGATTATGGGAATACAGAGAGGGAGTAGTATGAACCTAACAGAACAAGACTGGCACAACCTACCAGAAAACCTTAGAGAACAACTGGCCAAAGAGAAGCGTGACCACTGGGGGATGTTCTTTGATAGTGAGTGGTGGAATGATTTGGAAGTGATTGAGGACTCAGTATTTAAGTCAGTATTATTTAGATGGTTGGGAGGTACAATCTAAATGAAAGGTATTTATGGCAAGTGAAGCACAAAAAAAAGAACAGCAGTGGAACGAATATTGCTCGAAACTAGCTAGGGCTGGTGCGTATCCTCCAGAGGACGTTGCTAGGGGATATGCTCAAGCTAGTAAGTTTTTTAACACATGCGACTCTGAGTTAATTAGTGTATATAATAATGCAATGAATCAATATAAATGACTCTTGTGAGAGGGAGTGGCGGAAAAGTGTAGACGCTTATACAAAGTTGCTGAAGGTGCGGTTTCTGTGCAACATAAGTACAATGAACCCACTATGCAGAGTGAAAATCTCTGCCTCCCTCTCTCAGGAGTTATACTCGGTGGAATCTGCCTGAATAAATGGCTACCTGTGTAAAAACAACAGGAAACTACATAGCAAATTAGTCAACTGTGTAGTCAGTAGTGACCATTCCGCCTCATCTCCCAAGTCTCTCTGGAAACCTTAATTGCTTCCTCAGTTGGTAATTCTCTGAAATACTCTATTGCATATTTAGCATCTCTTGACCTATTGATTAGCTCCATAATAGTGTCAACTTGCTCAGGTGCGATACCTAGCTCATTGATGATGTGTAAGACTACTGAACCAACCATATTCCAAACATCTAGCACTTCTCTTAGAAGCTTCTCTAAATCCATAACTAATAACTCATCTTTGGCTTCTTGCCATTCTTGGTCTGTTCTGTGGAATAGTTCTTGTAAGGTGTAGAAATCATAGAGGTTGCGATCAACTTCAAACTGCTCATGTGATCTGATGTTTTCACTGAGCTTCACTATTAAAACCTCGTTAGTCCAGCTTCTAAGAGTTTGTTTTCGTTAGCCTCTCCATACTTGTGTAGGAACTTGTCAATGAATCTAAGTCCAGCAATCAGTGCTACCACTCCCACTACTCTCCAATCAATTGACTGGTTTTCCAGTGAAGTGATAAGCACGGGGATAGTTGCTAGTACCATCACTCTGAGTAATTCCATCAGAGCATCAATTAGCGGTTGTTTGACCACCATAATAGCCTCCTTAATGCACTTTTAATACTCTTAATTAGTCCTGTGAACCAGCCCTGATAGCCCATTTCGGGCTTTTCTACTGTTTGTGGGGGCTTGGTATCTTTAATTGCCTTTAGCTCCAACTTTAGTGACTCAATTTGCTCATCAGCCACCGTTAGTTTCTTCTCAAACTCAGTAATCTTACGTTCGTAGGTTTCTTTGAGTTGTCTAATCTCCTCAGCCTTTGATTTCTCAGCGTCAGATACTTGTTTTTGTAGTTCGCTCTCACGTTTGATAAAACTCTCAACCTCCAACTTGACAATCTCTCGACTAGTCATTCCTTTGTATTTATCAATGTCTGGAGATAGCGTTACCACCAAGCTATCAAAGTAATCAGTGTCATCACGATCTCTCTGAGCGATTGCTTTGGCTCTTTGCTCTATATTACTTTCTAGGTCTGATACTTTTGTTCTAGCATCAGCCAAGTATCCAAACTCTCTGTCCACCATGTCAATTAGTTCTTTGGCATCTTTGACGTGGAAGTGATCTAGTATGGTTTGTAAATCAGTGTTTTCTGGCATAATAGGTGTTAACCAACCAACAACGTTGGTGTAGTAGTGTCCTTGAACGTGGGTTTCCTTACCTCCCCAATTTTGATCTAAAGACTTAAATGAGCTGGCTGTACCCTCTAGGAAGATGGCGATGTGACCGTATCCCCCACCAGCATTAGTATTCCAAATAATAATGTCACCCCTGTTTGGTACTCCATCAGGCGTGTTTGCTACTTTAGTAAAGTATTGACCAAGTGGATTAGGAAAGTTGCTCCAATACCCATAGGCAGAGTTAGAACCAGACGGAGGTGGGTCAAAGCCAAAACACTCTTTGATATACCATTTAGCCAAAGAAAGACACTCACCCACAAATTGACCATTGGGATAGCCAAGCGTTTTACCCATGTATTTAGTAATAAAAGTATCTAGTGTCATAGAACCTTAAACTTCTCTGTGAAGTAGATAACAGTTTCTTCTCGAAAAGGATTTAACTTATAGTGTCTTGTTTGTTTTATCTTATACTCCCCAACTGGCATACTTTTAGGAATATAAATCTGTATTCGAGCTGTTCCACAACCCTTTGGTTGATCGGCGATACCGTCGGGAGTTAGGTAAATTAGTCCATCAACAAATGAGCGATTGATTTCTGCCTCAACATCGGTATATTTACAGTAGTCTAGGATATAGACCAGATAATCTCCTCTGGCTACTTCTTTTGTTTCTACCTGTGCTAATGGTTGCTTAAACTCAATGGTTTTGTATGGATATAGAAGCCAGTAAAGGATAAGAAGTAGTAGCACTCCTGCTGAGATAATTGTAGTTATTGAGATATAAAAGTATGTCTTGTTCATTTTAAGATAACCAATCCAAGTAACGCTCCCACTACAGAGGTTAGAAGAAGTCCGACTAATCCATAGACGATTGATTTGACTGGATTAAACTGATCTTGAGTCACATAGTCACTCTCAAGTTTCTTTTTAATCTCCCTGACAGTTTCGTCTATTGAACGAACTTGCTCAGTTAATACTGCTAGTTGGGTAGCTACAGTAGTTTTTTCCATTGTTTTTCTTATCTTGTGCTTAACGCTTTCCGACATAATCTTGTACTGTATAAGTAATAGTTGCGTATCTGGTGGTAGTGTTTTTTTAACATGTTAAATAAAATAATGAAATGTTCCAGTATTGTACTGACTACCAGAGAGTGAATAGTTGGCACTGTTATACAACCTAATAACTAAACTACTCGATGAAACCTCATACTGAATAACTCCAGCACTACCAGCATTAAGCTCTGTTGAACAACTACCAACTGCTGCGTAGTCATCAATAGTAGAGGATTTCGCAACTGGATAAGTAAACTTAATAAACGTGCTTGCAGTTCCACCAGTTGTTCCGTAAAACTTAAATTGTCCAGTCAAAAGACCACTGGCAGAGATATTATAGATCGCAAATACTTTCGTTACTGATGTATAAGTCATACTACCAGATGCGGAGTATGTAGGAGTCCAGTTAAAAAATACTGGATAGCCAGTAGGACCATTTTGATAACTGTAGTATGGAACAGTAATAGCGGCGTTAGCAATCTCGTAGTCTGTGTTTACTGCAATCGTAACTGTGGTATCGGTTGAAAAGGCACTTGCGACAACAACAGCGTATTTGACGGTTGTTTGGGTGAACTTGAGGCGTGTTCCTTTGGTGAATTTGTTTGTTACATCTTTACCTGTCACTTTGAAGGAGGATGCTGAAACATAGACCCATGTATCAGTGTCGGCAGTCCAACCATCTATATTATGTGTATCAACATACGCTTTTATACTCTGTTGTGTGGCTAAAGCAGTAGCAGAGTTAGATACCATATCGTTTTCGTTTTTGATTGCTGTTCCTGATACTCCAGTATTTAAGACTGGAGAAGTAAGGGTTGGGGTTGTAAAAGCTAGATTGGCTTTATGAGTTCCATCAACATCATGTGCTACGAGTGCCTGATCTATAATTCTTTGGGCCCAGACCGCATCAGCTACAAACTCAACAATAGAATTAATAGCATGGGTTCTGACTGCTCCCGATCCATCTACATTTCTTGTTTCAATCAAAACAGTATTTCCAGATGTCCCAGAGTGTGAAATAAACTCCCTAGCACTTGGAGTATCTGCTCCATTAGCATCAACACGATTGATGACTAAGACTCCTGGTTTATTTTCAACTCCATCAACATCAGAGAATGTAATTGCGTCTCCAGTAGAGGCAGTATTCAAGAGTTGAGCTGCTAGAGTTTTTTGAATACCATTTTTAGAGGTGGGGTAATAGTAATTGCTGGCCATAATACCGCTCTTGTACAAAAATCAAGAAGCGGTTAGCAAGTTAGTTGAACTTAAGCTTTTTAGCCTTTTTAATTCTCACTCTCTTAATCTTCGGTGCTTTGAAATAACTTGATGCAGTAGGCTTAACTATCTTTACTTTTGGTGGTTTAATAGCACTAAAGCTAATCTTTTTTGGTTTTTTAGCTTTACCAGACTTCCTAGTAACAGATCTTTTGCTTCCAGATCCAGTTACCTTAATAGACTTTAAGTCCTTACCTTGAGAATATGAAAGAATATTCTGATCTACCAAATAATCTATAACACCAGAAGTTAAGATTTGTTTACCATCTACTTCTTTTCGGTTATCAACCAACCATTGATCTATCTCTTCTCTTGAGACACCAGAAGCCATCAATTTAGTTATCTCTTCCTCAGCGTATAGGCTTTTAATATCGTTATCTTGTTTGGCTACTACGTGATATTTATAATCTTCTGGAGATACACCTATCTTAGAGAGTAGAGCCATTGATGCTTCGTCTTTTTGTGTTTGAGTTAGAGACTCCCTAGAATTGATGTTAGACACCTGTTTCCAGACATCATTCTCATAGACTGCATTTTCATACTCCGAAGTAGACTTTGGTTTTATGACTCTTGATTCGTAGTAGGTAGCAATTTCTTCTGGCGTTAGAAGTTGAGGCGAATTATCGAACTTAGATTGGATGACTGATAAATCACTAGATGATTCTCCCTCGGTATCAACAACACCCCCCTTACCTCTATAACTAAGAATAGAATTATAAAATGACTTGGCTTGTTCTGGACCCTGATTTTGAATTAGTGACTTAAAAGCAGATGATTGCTTCTCGCCCATTACTGTATTTTCGTTTTCTCTATATTCTTTTGCCTCTGGTAGATTGTAACTGCCCAAAATACCACCTTGAATATAGTTGCGTGGTGTTTGAGCAATAGGAAACTTTACTCTACCGGTAGTAGACTCATCATAACCCCTAGAAACATCTTTGAGTCCACCGATGGTTTTGTTTATTTGCACACCACCAGGTACTAGCGGAATCAAATCTTTGAGTATTTGTTTTGCTTCCATTGGATTTCCATATTTATCAGTACCACCAACTGCAAGTTTACCCACATCTTTTGCTAGTGTCATGGCAGGAGAGCTTCCTATAGGAGATTGTCCATCTGCTACTCCCCCAAATGGGATCATATCCTTCCAATCCCAACCCATAGCCTGACCAACTGTAAATAGAATGACTGCGTTAGCACCAAGCCACCTAACTAATCCAGCATATTCCCTATTCTTAGCCATATCTGTTAGAAACTCGGTTTGCTTAACATTAAATGACTGAAACTGCGTAAGTAATTTGACTATATCTGATTGTAGTTTTACTGGAGTATCAACACTCCCAAAAGTAAACTGGGTTTTACGAGCCATATCAACACCAGCTTTAATAGCTTCTTCTTCGCTTAACCCATCAGCCAATGCTTTTGATTTCGCTCCAAAGTACGCTGAACCCCTATTGATTTTTTCTGCTATCTCGAAAAAGTAAAAAAGACCCTTATCTAGGTTCTCCCAAAACTTCTTTGTGGCTGATAGTCCTCTGTCCTCAATAAAGCTGTTTCTAAGCACACCAACACGCTCTAACTCATCACTTCTGCTGGCTATAGATTGAATTGCCTTCAGATACCCCTGAGCGGTATACTTCTCTCCTAGTTGGGAATAGGTGTTTACTCCTTGAGTAAGGTTGCGAATAGCTGAACCGATATTTAATCCCAAAGTTCCACGATAGACTGCCTGTCTGATTCCTCTTGAAATCTTAGCTACTGGTCGCTGTCCTAGTTTATATCCAACTGGCGAAGATTTGATTAAATTATCAAACAAGTTATCTGTATCTGTTGGTCGTAAGTTTATCCTATCAGCATATTCTTTGACGTAATTCCATGAGTCAATATCCAATTTTCCAGACTCTTCTTGTAGTTGGTTGAGTGCTTGGTCCATGTTTGCTTTACGAGAAGCACGTTTGACATAAGCATCTAACGCTCTAAAAGCATCCTCCACATACCCGAGCTTTCCCAATCTTTCTTGTAAGAATGGATCGTAAACACTGCCTGGTACTTTATCCTGAATAATCTTAGCTAACTCTGGATCAAACTCTTTTTGAATAAAGTCTTGCTCAAAAATATGGGTAATATAGTTCGCTATTCTTCCACTCTTTGGAAGTCCCAATCTATCAGCCCATTTACCAAGATATGATTTAATTTCACCAGCTACTTTCAACTCCTCACCAGTTAGCTTCTGATCTTGACCATCTAAGTACTTAAATATCCTCTTACTTGCTTCATCACTGCTTCCAACTCTCTTGTACCAGTCAGTTACTTTGTTTATTTCCTTTGGTAACTCATCTAAATAGTTATTGTAGGCTGTTTTAATAGATTCTGCTTCTTTGCCTAAGCCAATTTTCCGTAGCACTTTATCAGGTGTTCTAAGCCAGTAGTCAAGTATGTTTACCTTGTTTTTGACACTTAGATTACTTGAGCGTATAGTGTTCTCTATAGATGGAAAGTCGTTTTGATTGGCTTTTATTGATTGTGCCTTTGCTTGCCTTACCGCTTCTAATTTTTGAATGGGAGTCTGTTTACTCTTGGTTGTTAGCAACACCGTTTTTGGCTCTTGGGTCTTTAATTTTACTCTTACCCCTTGCTGTGCTAATTGTTGCTCTGGTAAAGATGAAGTCAAACCCTTTTCATAACTCTGAAGTTCTTGCGATATTGGGTTTTTTTGTATTGGCTGTTCTATTTGCAATTTTCCTGTAAGTACCGCATTAGGCGTGCTTAACTGTTTACCAGTAAGTTGAGTTCTATCTATTAAGTTAGATTCTAGTTTGTTTACCTGATCTAATACTTTTGTTGCTTCTCGATCTCCTTGTTCTGCGTAATACTCAAGTTGTTTTTTAGCCATTGACCTAGCATCAGTATTTACAGCACCTTTTTTCCTACGTGCTTGTATTTTGAAAGTATCTGTACCCATCAATTCGTCAATTTGTCTCTGGATACTGGCTTTACTTGGTGGTTTTTGTCCTCCACCCACACTACCTAAGCTACCACCAACTAATTCAATCTTATAATCATATCCGTTATCTGTAGCCCACTTTATCCACTCTCCTGAGCCTTGTTTATCCGTAACACCCACTGATACTTTTCCATTATTATCAGTTACGGTAATTTTTCTTCCCAAACTACCCTCATAGACTTCTTTTACCTGTTTTACTGGTACTTTTAACTTCTTAGCAATATCTGTGAAGTCTGCTTGTTTAAGTAATTCTTCGTTACCACCCATCGCTGCGCCCAAGCCGAAAGAAGTTGCCCGATCTTTATTTGTGATTTTCCTTTGATCTAGTCTTGATAAGATTTCATCTTCTATTACGTTACCTATCCCAGTAGCTCCTCTGGTGGCTACTTGAGAAGTAAGTAATTGTTTGCCAGTGAGTTTTCCCAGTCTGCTAAGCCCCCTACCACCAGCAGATACTTTGCTAGCTACTCTCGAGATAGTCGGATCAGTGACGTTGAGAATTGGTCTCCACCCTTGATACTCCGCCACTCCTCTACCAAAAGCCCTCGCAGGGTCTTGACCTTGATACTTAGCAATACCAGCATTTAGTAGACCTGGCAAGGCCATGCCCACAGTGGGTTTTAACGCTCCCAAAGGAGTGACTTTAGCAAGTGCTTGTCCAGTCTGCCACCCACCCATAGCCAGAGGTTTAATTCTAGCTTTAAGTGGCGCACCCTCGTTGAGTAGTTTTGTGTTTTCTTCGTATGCTTGTCCAGCTCTATTTATATTTTCTCGAAGTGAATCGCCATAGCCCATTACTACCCTACCAGGTATTCCCAGTGGAGAATTAACTAACTTATTTGACGTATTGATAATCGACTGACCGAATTGACCGACTGGTTGTTTAAGTGCCCGACTCGCACTATTGTACGCACCCCTGAATGGTTCTAAATTAACATTTAGTGGAGTATTTACGGCTTTACTCGCTAAGTTCATTGACTGAACAAGTGGGACAGTTCTTTGAGCAATTGGAGTGAAGATTTCTCTTGCTTTATTTAGTACCCGACTGAGTGAAAGTTGTTTTACGTCAATAGCCATAACAACCTTCTACTTAATTCAGAAGGCGGTTAGCAACTAAGAAGCCATTACTGGTTGATACGATGATCCAATTTTGTTCTTATTCTGGTCATAGATACCAGGTGCGTAGCCTTGTAGTTCATCGGTTGACTTATATCCTGTGTAGGTAGGTACTTGCGACCTACTTTGAGATCCAACAATCATATTAGAAGTTGGGTTAGTAGTCGTATTCTGGGTAAAATTACTGTAGGCTGTTCCAGCACCTTGACCCTGATCCGATAACTGTTGTTTGTAGATACCTAGTGAGTAGTCTTGTTGATACTTCCACGCATCCAGCTGTTGTTTATATTGTTGTTGTTGTACTTGTAGTTGAAAGAGTTGATTTTTATATTGATCTAGGGCTAGAAGTTTTCTATTGGCTTTTTCAGATGCAGTGGTTGCTCTTTGACGATTGATTTCAAGTAGTCCATTTTGAAACTCAGAGTATGCGTTCTGTTTAGCCTGAGTAATTGTATCGTCAATCTTTCTGTTTTCCACTTGGTAGAGATTTTCAACCTCAACTTCTTTAGTTCCGATTTCTCTCATGGTATCCTCAAATCCTCGTTGAGCACCAGCAAGAGATCGTTGCATTTCAATTGATTGGAGTTCGGAAGCCGCATCTCCTGCAGAAGTAGCTCCTCCAAACCTTTGTCTATTGGCCATAGCTAACTCACCATACGCTCTTCTTGAGGAAGTAATAACATCTTCTTTACGTTGACCAGCTTTTTGTTTTGCTGTAGCGATTGTATTGAGTGTGTTTTGCTTATTAAGTGCCAGATCTCCCTTAGCGGTAGCCGCTTGTTGATCGTAAAGAGCATTTTGATTGTTATATGCTGCTCCAAGTCCTGCTTCTGCCTGATTGAGATAATTAAAGATAGGATCATAGGCTGAGTTAAGTTCTTCGTCACTTGGACCAGAGGGAACATTAAGTTGAGATAAAAGACTTTGATATTCTTGTTCTTGAATAGGATTTCTATTCATTTTCTCTAGTTGTTGTAGTCTACTGTCTCCAGGACCACCGCCACCTGAGTTACCATTGTTATTTACTACTGAAGAGCCAGCTACAGCACCACCCCCACCACCACTGTAGGGAACTGGGTTACTGTTAGTAGGAGCTTTATAAGATGTGCCACCACCACTAGAAGTAACCGCGCCACTGTTCCACTGAGTTTGACCTTGTGGTTGTGGACCATAGACAGGTTGCCAGCTTTGAGGAATAGATGTTCCTATTGTCCCAGGTGCTACATAGGGATTGCCACCTCGAGAGGGGCTCTGGTAAGGAGTTGGTTGTGGATACGGGATTGGTGTATAGCTAACTGGCATAATACACACCTTGTACAGAAAGTGAAAAGCGGTATGCAACTATTTGCTATAATATGAAAAATGAAAGATTTAATTGGTGTTTTGGTAGTTTTTGTTATGTTGTGTTCAGCAATATTCTTGCTTCTCAAGCAAGTTAATACGACCTCCGCTACTGAGAGTAATAGATCGGTATCAGAAGAACACTTGTGGAAAAAAGTAAATGAGTGGAGAAAAAGCTCTTTACTGAAAGAATACATTAAAGATGACCTACTTTGTAAGTATGCCTCTATTAGATTGCAAGACATTAGATCTAATTTCGACCACAGTGATTTTAACGATGATATTTCAAAACAGATATTCCATGAATATAATTACACCGAACTGGGAGAAAATCTCGCAAAAGACTACCAGTTAGAAGAGCAAATAATTATAAACTGGCTTACTTCACCCCCACATTACAAAAACCTTATAGATAATTTCACCCACTCTTGTATAAAATGCGAAGATAGCTACTGTGTTCAATTGTTCGCTAAACTCTAGAAGCACTCGAGAGACTACCTTCTCCCATGCTCGAGGCTGTCATTCTTAATCCAATCAATTCAAAATTAGCGTTTCCCTCAGTGGTTGAGACCTCCACATAAAGTAGACGTACTGGCTTGAAAAGCTGAGTGTAACGAGTTAATTCGTCTCCAGCTATTGTAACTTCTCCTTCAGAAGTTCCCCATTGTGCCATTCCCCACATATTCATACCCCAACCCATAGAACCAGTGATGGCGGCTCCCTCGATTGTAAATGACTTGATAGTTGACGTAGATCCATCTCGCAGTTCTGCAATTAAAGACACATTTACTTGACCTTGTACTCTCCTCAAAAGTCCATAGAATAACTTAACAATCTTAAGTAGTGACCACTTACCGAATATCTCTTTGTTTGTCCTAAAGATCTTTTGAATTGCCGTGCCATTATCCGTATTTACTGCAGAAGAGAAGTAGTAAATCTTATTATCATTATATGAACCGACCACCCACCTCTCTGTACCAGTTCCATCAGTGTATTTAAGCATCTTAGAGATTCCAAATGGAGTTTTCCAAAGACCTACAAATGCTCCCCTCTCTCTGTCATACACTAGACACTCTTTTCTCCTGGGAAAAGATAAAATATATTTATTATCAACATAAAACGCACAAGCAGTGGTGTAATCATCATCGTTAAGTAGCGCGAGATATGGTCTGACTCTCGCAGATACTTCGTTGGTTCTGATTAAATTAAGGAAGTTTGGCTCATACCCAGTTACATACAGCCCTTTTCTTCCAAAGTAAAAGGTATCATTTTCAACAGTTTGGATTGTGTCGGCACTCGAAGCTCCTGTGGAAGTAGAGATAGGTACATAAACTGGATCTAAGACTAGAAAGTTACCGATTGTTACAGTCGTAAGCTCTACAGCGTAGTGAGAGAAGTTCTTATAGACTATGATTCTGTCTGATCCTGGCTGAACCGCTACACCAGTAATATCATCGCCTGAGTCTGGATCTATATAAACATATCCCCCACCATCAACCCAATTAAACTTAAATTGATTAGGATACCGACCTGAAATTAGGAGTTTATTCTTGTCGTTTGCATCAACCATTAAAAGTCTGTCTTTGTACTTAATGACAAACTCACTCTTTGGACCACCAGTACCATTTGTAATAGGTGGCTGAATTAACATTGAGGGTTCTAGCCCCTCGTCTACGAATTGAGTCGTAGAGGCATTAACTGCGTTTAAGAATGTCTCGTCTCCTGCTTGACCTCTGTAAATCTGGTAGTTTCTGGCTCCAGATACACCAGTCCAGAACAACCTAACTTGAGTTAAGGTAAGATCTTGTGGAAGTCCTGAGAGAACATAGTTAGTTGATGGAGTGGTTTCTCCAATGTCGTTGACTGCAGTGACCTTCCACGAATATGAATATGAACCAGAGGCGCCAGAATAATTAGTTGCTGATAATCCAGTTGGTACTCCTAATGTAGCGAAAATAGAAATACTTGCTCCATCGTACTGAATTGATGAATGATTCTCTGAGACAAAGTAGGTCTTCCCTCCTAGTTGTTCAGATCTAACTATTGATCCTGAGGGATATGAAACACCAGGAATAGTGATAGAAGTAACTCCACTTTGCTTACACAAATATCCCTGATCTGTTAGTGAAATTAACTCATTAGTTAGTGAAGCTGTATTCTTAAAAGTTCCAAGTGCTCTAATTGTTCCTGTAGCATTGGCTGTAAAGTAAAGTGAGGTCCCCCACCTACCAGTCGGAACTCCAGAACCCGTCAACATTATATTATCGCCAGTAGAGTATTCTTCTCTAGATAGTTCAGTTGGTCTTAAAAGTAAGTTAAGTCCTTTTCTCCAAGAGTTCCACTCTGCTTCAATATCCCTTTCGGGCTTAAATGATGGTTTATTCTGTAAAATCTGAGGCATTAGACTCCGTTTTGTTTACCAAGTCTCCATAGTCCTAATCCAGATCTTTTTACTCCCGAGCTTCCCCCAGGCCGTAGGTTCATCTCCCTTCCGATCATGTTATTAAGAATTCGCTGTGCTTCCGCATCGACTGTTTGAAACCGAGCGTCTAGTCTTGACTGAAGTACAAGAGATTGAATTTTTAACCTCACGAATGATGGATCTGGAACTTCGCAAATTGATGATAGGGTTGCAAAATTAGAGGGGTATCTTTGCCAATCAATCGAAATGGTATCTGTAGCGTTGATCCCATTGATAATTAGGTGATAACTAGACAATCCGCCTAAGATATACACATACTTATCCCCACTAGCGTAGGCGTGTCTTTCCTCTGGCTGTATTTCTGGATATTCCATTGTTCCTACGTGGGGAACGTAAGTAAGCTCTCTAAAGTTACTTGGAAGCGGTATACTTGCTGTAGTTGCTAGATAGTCGTTAGTTCCTTTTAACTGTCGCCATCTGTAAGCAGAAGCCCACTCATCAACCGCTTGTTTGGCGTAGTTGATTCTGACATCTAAATCATCTCCAGTAGGAAGTTCGGCCGTAAGGTCAATATATGAGTTAACGTCAATTAGAATATCTGAGAGGGTTTTCATAACCTCTCTTTTACAGAGAAGAGAAAGCGGTTAGCAAGTTATGAGTACGTAAGAGACGCTCTGTCATTCCACACGTTATCAAAGTTGTCGTTGGCATCCGCAAAGTATATGGTTGTGGGATTAGTTGTTGAGTCGATCTTTTTAATTCTCCATAGTGCCTGAGAAACCGTAGCACTTGGAACTGCTTCCCCTATATAAGCTACAGTCGCACTCGCCTCGTCGATAATCTTTTTAAGTGGTACGTTTTGTACGTACTTTAATCTTCTTCCTCCAGATACATCTCCAGCTGCGCCATGTTCTTCCCAATCAGTAGTGTCGGGGTTTTTATTCCCTGTAAATCCCGAGCTATTCATAGGGATTGTATTTCTTCAACTTGCTATCAATGTCTTTCTTTTGTGTTGCTAGAGCAATATATGAGTGTAAATAATCTATAAAGCTCTCTCCCACTCTTGGGCTTCCAATTTTCATCTGCATATCACGAATAGCCCACTTGATGCCTTCTGGCGTGTGGTCTTCCGTTATGTTCTTAGCCTAATTAACTATGTCTTTAATTTTTGAATCGTATCGAGACTTTTCACTATCAGTTTCCAGTCCTAATACTTGATGAGTAGCTACCTCGAGAGGATCTAGCGTAGGTATATCTAAAACCTCTGCCGTAGTTTTTAAGACTGGTTGTTCCTTAACAACCAATTCTCCTTTTTCATCCACTTCCCTAATTTCAGCCATAGTATGTTTCTATCTTTAATTGTTAGCAGTTATCAACTCTCCCATGGAAAGTTAGCATACGTGTGTCCGTAAAAGATTGGAGTGGGATCAAACCCCCACTTTTTCAAGTATTTTTTCCTATTCTCACTATCTACCTCGCCATTACCTTCAATCGAGTGTATTACTTGTCCTTCTTTGTGATCTACCTCCACTCGGTAGTTTCTTGCCAAAACCCCACCAGCTTTATATACTCTAGTCCAGTAGTCTACATCCTCGTAGTTAAATGGAACAAATTGAGTATCAAAGTATCCTACTTTTTTGAGTGTTCCCTGAGTGACCATAAAACAAGAGCCTGGAAACCAATTTCTACTCTCTTGGATACCAAAGAAACCCATACCATTAGGTAACTTCTCAACTCCTGGAGCTGAAACTAAAGCATTAGGAATGGTCTCAAGTGCTTCCCTCATGGCTTCTAAATATCCTTCTTTTACCACCACATCATCACTAACTACGGCGATGAACTTACCCTTAGCAATTTTAAGCCCCTTATTCCAACCACCAGCACATCCCTCGTTACTATCCATCCTGACATACTGATCTACTTTGTCTTTATATCTAGATGTATCAAGTGGTGCATGATTATCAATTAAAACGATTTCAGCCCCCTTAGAGTGCTCAAGTACGGCGTTCATACACTCAGCTAACATCTCAAGATGCTCTGGTTTCCTAGGGTAGGTTAATACTATGACAGAGAAGTCCATAATTGCCTCCAATCTACCTGTGGTGCTAGATAGTCTTTTACCATGTGAGTAGCAATACTCGGAATAGGAACATATAATTTGTGTCCTAAATCATTAAGATCTAGCCATACTTGGTTATCTAAATATCCATATCTCTCAAAGGTTTCATAATGATCTTTGAAAATATCCGAAGTTACTCCAAACGTCATAGTGTTTCGCTCGACACTTCGGTAAATCTCTCCGCCGACTAACTCTATCTGGCACATATTGCTATGAATTGACCTATCTAAGTAAAAATTAAGATGATTGTATGGACTAACAATCCCTAGGTGTTCGATGGCTTCTACCATCTGTTTTCCTGTATCTGGTCTATATAGATAGTCGCACTCTTGAAATAAAATAATGTCGTCTATCTCTTTTGCAAGATCGTACTGCATCAAACAAGTATGATTGATTCCAAGTGTTGTGAAGTGCGATTCATACTCGAAGGGAACAATTTTAAGCAACTCTTTATACTCATCTAAGCAGTAATCAAGTAAAAATATTACTTTTGGATTTACCGCAGAATATGCGTTAATAAATGACCTTAAACATAGTTCATTTAACTTGTACTTATCCTCTTGTAAGTAGGGGCTAGGATTAGTTGATGGTAGTCCGCACATTCGATAATAAACTATCATTCTGCCTCCAGCATCTCTTGAGGTGTTAGTGGTCTAGTAAACAAAGATCCAACTGCCTCATCAATAAAGTCAATCATTTCTTTAGTAATAGACGGATGCACAGATAAAAACATACCATCTCTCATCACGATGTCTGCATTTACCATCTCTCCATGAGAAACATACTGAATGTCTTTATACGCAGGATGTCTTAGAACATTACCTGAAAAGATAGTTCTACACTCTATATTATTTTTCTCTAGCGTATCCATGACTAACTTGCGACTTATACCAGTACAAAGTAGTGGAAAAGAGAACCAGCACACTTGAGCGTTTTGTGGGCTCTCAATTAAAGTAATGTCTTTATACTTTCTAAAAACCTCCCTCATTAGTTTCTCGTTCCTCAGCCTAGCTTCTCTGAAACTTTCCAACTTCTTAAGCTGTACTCTCCCCATAGCACACTGAAGTTCTAGGGGTTTCATGTTAAAACCAATCTCTTCATAAACATACCTCTCGCGGTAATCTTCTGGAAATCCTGGATACCGATAAATCGTATCTGATCCGCTTACCCTACCCCATTCTCTCAGCTTAAGACACCTATTAGCCAGCTCTTCATCATCGGTAAGACAAGCTCCACCCTCTCCCATTGTAATGATGTGAGCCGCATGAAACGACACACAGGAAATATCAGCCCTAGTTTCAGCAAACTCACCATCTACTAAAGTTCCATATCCATCACAGTTATCTAATATTATCTTGGCACTTCCAACTATTTTTCGTAACTCTACTAAGTCTACTGGATTAGAAGCCACGTTAACCGCTATCACTGCCTCAATCTTCTCAAACTGAACTGCTTTTTTAACTTCTTCTAAGTCTAGATTAAGTGTTTTAAGATCCACGTCAACTACATAGGGAACCAACCCACACTGCAGAATTGCATTAAAAGCGGTAGGGAAGTTTACCGCAGGAATAATCACTTTTGATCCCTTAGGCAAGTGTAGTGCAGTGAGAGCCACTAAGAGAGCAGAAGAACCAGAATTAACTACTACAGCTCGCCTAACGCCTGTTTTTTCTGCTAATTCCCTCTCAAGTGCTACGCTGTTCTCTCCAACAGTCCATCTTTTACCACCTTGGGACAACATCACCTCCATTACAGCCTTAACTTCTTCTATTCCGATAATAGCACCGCCATACTCCACTCGGTCAATTTTTGGTCTGAACATTGATCTCCTTTACATTAACAATTACTGGTTCTAGTTTGTTTTTTTTTACCCAATTCCATGTTCTTTCAAGTCCATCCCTTAAGTCGGTTTCTTTATATGTAACCAGGGAACTTTGCAGAGAATGATCTGCTAGAAACATTGATATCTCTTGTGGGCGTGCTGGCTTCATCTCAATAGGAACACTAAGACCTGTGATTTCTTGAAGTAAGTCTGATAAATACTTGATAGATACAGCCCTGTCAGAGCCTACATTCATCGTGACATTTGATAGGTTGAGACCCTGGAAGAGCACATCAACCACATCATCGACATAAGAAAAAGCACGCTCCATCTTCCCCTCACCAAATAATATGTATGGATCTCCCTCCAGTAGTTTCCTCATAAAGAGGGCTACTACATTTTTATATGGATCATCCATCTTTTGTCCTGGTCCATAGATATTGTGTGGTCTGAAAATCACATACTCAAATCCATAAACCTTAGCCATAATTTTAAGTATCTGCTCACTGGCCAATTTGTTAACTCCATACACATCTTTAGGGATAGTGGGTCCATCTTCTCTATAGGGAACTGTGGCTTCTCCATACACCGCTACGCTTGAAGTATAGATAAACTTTTTTACACCTGCATTTATTGATGGCTTGAGGACATTAACAAAAATACCCACGTTGCGTTGAGTCATATCCACTGGAGATACTTGACCCATAGCCTCAGCGGCGTAAGCGGCTAAATGGTAAACTACGTCTGGCTTAAACTCACTGATAACTTGATCCACCATCTTTTCGTCTCTTAAATCATAACCATTCTCTAGAGACATCCCTAGGATTTCATTTCCTTTCAATCTCTTTATTAGATTAGAGCCAACCAACCCCTCATGTCCTGTAATCAATATTCTCATAGATACCTTAAGATAGTTTCTACTCTGTGTTTATAGGTGTGGTTAGCTAGTGCGTGTTTCCTCGCCTCTTTTCGCAACTTTACAAGTCTTGGCTCATCGCTTAGATACTCTCTAGCAACTGAGATCAAACTCTCATCGTCTGTATAGGGAATAAAGTGCTTATGTGGGATTCCGTAAGGTTCTAAATTACCAGTATTATTGTGGAGTAACGCTCCGACCGCCATTCCTTCAAAAAACCTCATAGGTATATTTTTTTCTCCCAAAGAACGATTAAAAATAATTCTTCCATAGTTAAGTGCGTTGTTATAATCCACTCCGATGCCAGGCTCTACTTCCAAGACCCCAAAGTGTTCGTTCAATATTCCACAAAGTCTTTTTCTCTCAACATAGAGCGAAGACATTGAGCCAGCAAAAATGATGTCGCATTTCTTTTCTCCCTCAATTGGTTTGTGAAAATCTGGATCAAAAGCGTGGGGTAAAAATACTGTCCCCTTCGGATATTTAACTAAATCTTCTGGTGATCCACCTATAAATATCTGATCGTAGGGTAATTCAATCTTCCCATCTTTCAAAAAGCTATCACAATCCCACATGAAGAATGGGACACCCTTGACTCGATCTATATATGGATGCCCATCAATATTCAAAACTAAGTCTGGCTTCTGAGTGTCTTCAGCACATAGAGCTGTGTGACCCAAATCTCTAATGGCTTTCCAGATCCAAAAAGCAGAACTGGCTTCAACACCTAGTGCTTGTGGTTTATTTGTCTTTATTACCATTTCTCTGCTATCTGTTTATAATTGGCGCGAATCCAGTCCTTACACTCTTCATCGGTCACTTCTTCTGGAATCTCGTATTTAAGAGAGATTGAATCATCCAACTCCTGAGTTCTTACAACAGGTAACTTTCCGTTTTCCGTATTAGTAATTAACCAGTAATACCGAGGATCATTAAGCAGTCGAGTTCGATTAAGTCCACCCTCTTTATTGCCAACAGTCCCCCAATGATCTATACATACGGCAATATTCCACTCATCTATCCAAACCTTATGACCTAGCTTCATAGCTCTCCAAGCTATCTCAGTGTTGTCATAACCGAGAGCATCACCCATAAACTCCCAGAATCCATTAAGCTCACGAAGGGTAGACATCGGGATTGCCCCAATATTCAGCTCAAAATCGTATGGATTATCGGTTTTTCTAAGTCCCTTACCCTGTACCCTGATATTTTTTCTCATGTACTCACCAACAATATCTGTCTTGCCATTAAACCAGTCTTCTTTGTTTGATGTATCTGGTTTTATATTTGGTTTGTAGTAAACATCTACTGGCGCAACTAAATCCCCAGGATGCCTCTCGCTCTCTCTAGCCATCTCTTCTAAGGCAGTAGGTTGTAAGAGAATAAAATCCTGCAAGGCTACAAAGAGATCTCCGCTTGCGTTCCTTAGAGCGGTATTGTTAGCGTTTGATAGTCCGTAGTTTCGCTTTACCTTCGGCCTCTCTCCTCGAACATACTTAATATCAAGGTTGTAGAGTTTGGCGTACTTCTTTGCTATTTCAGAACGATCATCTTTATGGTCGTCAATAATTAACCACTCGAAGTTTCGATAGGTTTGTTTCGATAGGTTATCCGCCATTAAGTTCCAAAATCCTTCTCTGACAGTAGGTGTGTAAATAGTTAGCTTAGAAGCAGGTGCTACTGGTGTAAATTCCCATTCTCTCGAAATCTTAGACCAATCATATTTACGAGCAAACTTCTCACACTTATGACTTAGTTCTTTCCAGCGTTTCTTGTCTCCCATTAAGCTAAGTAGTTGTTTCTTAAATTCGTTGTATACACCAACCCTTTTAATATCTCCCTCAATTAAGATACCCTGTCTAGCGGTTTCTTTAAGTGCCCCAAATGTCATCGTCACTGGAACTAGTCCTTGGTTTTGACACTCAAGAGCTGTGATACAGTTTATCTCTTCAAAATAAGTAGGATATGCCCATATACCACAGTTACTTCTAATTTCTTTTAGTTTACCCTTACCCACTCTCCCATAGTGAGTAACTCCTTTCTGCTCGAGTAATTTACTCACCGTTTGATGCCACTGCATCCTCTCTGGGTTATCAGAAGCCACCTTAAGAAATAAGTCCCACCCATAACATACATGAAGTTGTGCATCTGGGTATTCTTTGAGAATATCCGCCCACATATACAAAAGAATATCTAATCCCCTGTCGTAACTACTTCCCCAGTATAGATTGTGTTGTTTCATACTCTAATCCCATTCGAGACTACAAACTTCTTACTCAATTTCGGTGCAAGTGAGGCGTGGTGTTGGCTCTTAAACATAAAAGCGTCCGTGCTTGCTTCATAATCTTTCAGGTTGGCTTCATTGAATAAATCGTGCATATCAACAAGATATTTTTTGCACTTAATAACACTAGATAGTCCTGTAGAACGCCATTGAATGAAAATATTAAAGTAGTCTGATGAATTAAAGTAATACCATGGTAAATAAGTAACTCCATCTAGTTCCTTTGGTTGATCTGGATCTCCATAAATAGTCACTTTGTATCCCTGTTTAACCCATTCCTTTGAGAGTTCAATAACCGCTGTTTCTGAGCCACCAATACCACTTTTAAGTGAGTTAGCATCCCATTTCTCAAAGTGTGGACCACCAAAGTTAGCAAAGTAACAAATTTCATTTTCTTCCCAAACTCTAGGAGGCGTTACCCTCTGTCTCCACTTAATCGCAAAGGGTTGAGAGGTTATACCCAGTGGGAGTATATTAAGTGCCTTGACTATAGATTCTGTGTCCCCAATTGAATCTAAATACTTGAATAGCTCGTCTGTCTTTTTACAAGCGTTGTTTAGTTCTACGATGTCCTCAATAAAGTAGTATTGTTGTTCGTTAGTTTCGCTTGGTTGCTCTTTAGCCAGAATCTCAGCCGCAGTTAGTGCTCCTTCAAACTCTTTCGCTTGATACTTTAACTTTAATAGTACTTGGGCTGAGAGAATCTTCATCTCCTGAATGTTGGTAATTCCTGCTGTTCGCTTATCAAGTGGAAGTTGTACTCCAATATTCAACCAGTGCTCGGCTTCTCGGTTCTTACCTACATTCAAATAAGCCATCGCCAACCTCAGATACAAAAGTGGGTAGTGCGGAAACTCTCTAATTGCATCGTGAAGTAATTTAATCGTCTCTAAGTAGTTGCCCATCTTGGAATGACAAATAGCCATTAGATCGCAACAAGTTCCCCTCTCTTCATCCCATCCACTTTTCTTAAGATACTCTTCGCCCATTGCTAGACAACTCTTCCAGTATTCGGGTTCTTTAAGTTCCGAATAAATCTTCATTAAGTAAAGTAAGGTTCTAGGATCTGCCTCACCACTGGCTCGCTCTTCTTTTAGTTGTTCTTCGAGGATCTCTTGGTTTCGTGACATTGTTTCAATCGCACTCTCCATGGTTTTTTTATGCATAATAGCTATAGGAAAATCCTTATACGCAACCTTGGTATAGGAATCTTTGATGTTTTCGGCTGGCACTGGAGTTTCGTGTAACCTTCCCTTCCAAGTGTGTGTACCTGGCTTAAGTAGTCGCTCTCTGAAGTGAGTGATATCTACTTTCTTAAAAGTCTTAACCGATGGTTCTCCATCAAACGTACAACCATACCAATATTCAAAGAAAATAATGTCCTTCTTAGTTTCTAGTCCTAATTGAGCTATGTCTCGTAAGTTCTCCCCACCTACTAAGATATCGTCACTATCCATCCAAAAATAATAATCAGTGTCGTGTGGCAATTTGCTTAAAATGAAGTTTCTTTGCTTAGAAAAGTCTTTCTCCCATGGTAAATAGTGGTAATCTCCGCCTTGTGACCTCACATAATCCTCAATTTCGGCTGTTTTCTTACCATTGGCTACTACGTGCCACGAATCAACAAATGGTTTAACGGATTCAACCGCTTCCTTAAAATCTATTAGTTCGCTATCGTCTTTAACGATAAAAGTAGCCCTCAGTTTCATTTTTGTCTTTCAAATAATGAATATGTGTTTTTAATTTCTTAAATGATTGGTGATATGAGAGTGCTGACACCATAAGTGAGTCCGCGTAAAACTCTTCTGCGACCCTAACTGCTTCTTCACCTTCAAAAATAAAGTAGATTTCTCTTGTGTTGGAGTCATCAATGGAAGCTTCTTTAATTCCTAGCGTATGAAGTGCAGTAATAAGTCCTACGTCTTTTGTTGTCATATTCGATAGTTAGTATTCTTAAACTCTGGTACTACTCTTAAGAACTTCTTAATAAACTTCTTGTCTTGTAACTTTAGTGAGGGAAAAAATACTCCAAACAATCTATAAAGCCTCATTGGATAGGAAATAGGCACATATCCACCGCTTTTAATGGCTAATTTGATTGGTCTTTCGTACTTAAGTTCATTTGCCATTCCTGTAACCCAATCATAGTATTCATAGGGAAAAAACTGCTTCCAGAGCATGACAACACGCTCAATAAACTTCCATGCAACTGGAGTCATATCATTAACGCTTAAATCTTTGGGTAAACCGAGTCTTTTATATAAATCAACGAGGTGGACTGTTAACATCCTCGCCTCGTCACTCACGACTTCATAATCTTCATTTTCAATTCTGATATTTTCCATGCTGTCCGTCTTATAAAGAAATCAAAAAGCGGTTGTCAACCAAAAAGCCCCCTCTCGGGGGCTGATTGGCTCTTGATACAGACTAATCTTATAGACCAGAGTTGTATCCAGTTCTTCGGACCGATGCTGTCTGAGCGAATGAGTTCACAGTAAACTGTGTCTGATACATTCCTTTTTCAGCGTGTCCAGTGCGAGCAAGAGGAACCCATTTAGGTTCACCCTCTTTAGCAAGGAAGCTGTGAGAGTACAGTTCTTCTCTGAGTAACATAACTGCTAACGATCCAGCAGTGGTTCTAACATCTTTATGAGGGATGATAGCCACAGTCTGTCCGACTTCAGAGTCGTATACACGAATCTCTTTGTCGAGTTTCTTCGCAGATGCATCAATGTTACGAGTCAAGTTAGATGTGAACGTGCTAACACGTCTCTTAATCACGACTGGACAAAGTAGCATATCTCCGACATAAGCCGCACCCACTTTATCCCATGAGTCTTGAACCATATCGTTTAGCTCTGTTTCAGTGAATGAAGTACCAGATGCTCTAGCAGTAATGAGGGTTGAAATACAACGCTCAATACCAGCCATTTGAGCTGCTACTCCAGATGAACCAGCGGCTAATACACCATTGACCGTTAACCATTCCATTTTAGCTTTCAGTCTTGTAAGACCTTCTCGCTTCTGGAATGACATCTGATCTTCACCAGTAAGGGTAGAAATACCCATATCGGTAGATGTAACTTGTACGACTTCATCAACGATACCAATTCTGTTATTGGCTCGTGAGGCTGTGTTGAGATCTTGGATAGTAGCGTCTGCGCCTTCAATTACCATTGTCACACTTGTTGGGCGTGCAGTGTTGTACACTGGATGCTCGTGGAGTGTGTTGGTAGCAGGAGCTGATACTTTCAGGTTAGTAACAAAGTAGTTGTCTACGTTTGGGCTAACATCTTTAAGTATCGACAGAACACTATCCAATTGATCGCCAGCACTGTATGAACTGACACCAATTGCCATATATTCCTTTATTAACTAACGCAACTTTATATTCCAGATCTGCGGATGCGTTCTTCCATGGCTTCTTTTGAATAGAGTGATTGCTTGCGTAATTCCTCGTAATCTTTAGTAGCCCCAGAACTGGCTTTGCCTGATGCAGGTTTTGATATGACGGCTTGGCGTTCTTGGAGTGTCTCCCTCTGCTGTGGAGAAACTTCTTTAGGCTTCCAGTATTTGCTCATTTTTTCAGCGGCTTCAATTGGATCTTGCGTTCCCTTCTGCCAAAGTTGGTCTACCAACTCTTTACGAACTAACTCGTATGCTTCCTCATTGAACACATCTGTTCTAGAGGGGTCTAGCTCTGGATACTTTTCGTGTAGCATCTTCTTCTGCCCATCGGCTTCATATCGTGCTATACGCTCCAAAGCAGACTGAGCTTTACTTTCTGCCTGTCTTGCTCTTTCTTCAGCTTGTTCAGCCAATGCAAGGCGACGCTGTAACTCATCACCATCTATCGTGCCTTCTTCATCCCACAATTTCTTGGTTATCTCCTCTACCCTAGTCTGAGGTAGGTTAGGTGCAACTGGAGCGTACTGTGGCGGAGCCATAGTCGGCTGTGGTTGATAGGCTTCAAGAAGGCTTGGTCGGGGAGTTTCCTCCTTTTCTGCCAGCTTTTTTGCGAGTTCTGCATTATGTTTCTTAAGTTTCTCAAACTCTCGTTTGGTTCTCTCAGAAGCATCTTCTGGCAGACCTTCCTGTTGTTCTTCGGGTTGAGCATCCACCTCGGGCTGAACTTCTACCTCTGCGGTTTCTGTTGCTGAAACCTGTTGCTCTTGGTTCTCATCAGACATGAGACTCCTTCTTTTTGGCCATTAGTTTAATTTCTCGGTTTATCGACTGAGAATCAGTCTCGGCTAAATATGGCTTATAGTAAATATGAAAAGCGGTTGTCAAATATTTAATAACTTTGTTACTCCTATACCAGTCCATCCAGCTCTACACTTCTTGCACTGAACCTCTGTAGTAGAGATAGCTTTCAACTCATGTTTGCATTTAATAAACTCAATCTCCACTTCTTCGTGTTCTCCATCAAGCTGTTTCGGTAGTGGATCCAATTTTGTAGTTGGTTTGTCGCTTGTGGTATTGCTCACCAATTTTCCTTTCAGTAACTTCAGACTCCTGTAGTAACTTAATTAGCTCATTAAAAGCTTGTGCTCTACCCCATGACTCCTGGTACGCCCATTGGAACGCCTCCTGATTGGGGAACTTGCGTGGATCCAACCATTTGTTCTCCACCTTGAGGTATGGTAGTAGGTGCTCCTGGAAGTCCTGACTGTGCCATATTCGGTTGAACGCCTGTGCTTGCCTCAACTTGCTTAAAATAACGCTCTGTGTCTCTAAGCCCTGAGCGTTCGAGGATATCTGAGACGAGGTCTTTGACATTTGGAGTTACCCCTTCATTTTGTAATAATGCTAATACTGTTTGATTGGTCATAATTTCAAATGTTTTATTTAATGCTTGTAGTTGTTCTTGAAACGCACCCATACTCATTGACTTCACATCTGCGATGTAATCGTAGGTTCCAGCTAGATCATCAGGAACTAATGAAAGTTCTGCACTATCACCCATCTCTGATAGCCTCATTTTGGGCTTAATGTTTTGTTTGGATAGGTTCTTTTCATCAGGATTCTCTACAACTGGATGTAGTGGCACTTGTGCCGCCTCAACCAATGATTGCATTTCGGTTTCATCTATATTCCCGTCTCTTAAAGCAATAATCTCAGCTATAGACTCCATTGACTCATCAGGAATATCCATCTCGTCAAGTCCTGAACGTTTGAAGTATTCAAACTGTTCACTTCCGACAATTCGTAAAATGTATTCTTTCATGTCTGGATCTGCGAATAAGAACTGTTGGTTGTTGCTCATCCACATTCTCATCATGTCTGAAATCATGTCCGAGAGTACAGATTGATTAGATTCATCCCTAGCATTTTGTTGCTTAACTGTTTGCTTAACTTCCGTAGCAGTCTTATCAGGATTAAATGGATCAATTCCCGATACTCCCTGTGAAAGCTCTCCCATAGCTGAATTAAAAGCTGAAACCAACGAAGAATATGTAGTTTGAAAGTATTTTAGTGCTTCACCCGTACCACTATGTTCCATGACTGCATCTTGAGAACTCATTAACCAAGTAGCTTCTGGACCCCATTCAATCGTTTCCATTCTCACCTGACCCTCAATTACCTTAAGTGGAGGCCTCATATGAATATTCATAGTGTCTAGGTATCCGCAAAGTGTAGCTTGAATAGCCCAGAACAGAGGTAAAACAGCCTCAACTTCACTCTCGCCCCATGGATCATTCAGAAGTGGATAATATCTAAGCTGAATAATTGGAATACTTCGGTGTTTATATGGGTTCTTAATATCACGTAAAATCACTCTATATTTAGGAGAGAAAGTAATCCACCTATCTTTTCTAAACTCTGTAACAATCTCAATCACTGGAAATGATTTGTCATACCCAACTCTATCCTCAAGTCCCTTGATAGTGAGGTTTCTTGGTTGATAGTCACTTTGTCTTTGATTCTGTGATTTCTCTTTATTGATTAAAGCCATTAAATCAGGTAGGCCTTTATATTTTGGTTCACCAGGAAACTCGTTTTCTTCTTCTAAATCGGTCCACAATTTGTACTCTCGCATTTGAAACCAATTAGCGTTTCTAATATGATTGCAATTGGGATCTAACCCACTGTTATTTGGATCAAGTGGAGTAAGTTCATTGCCATTGAAAATAACTTTGCCGTCTTTGTCCGTTTCATACTTCCACCCCACATACCCATATGAAGATGAAAACATTCTAGAATCTAAATCCATCTCTCCAATTTTGGCGTTCATCGTTCCACCATCAATTGCACTATCCCATTGAAAATCCAGTAACGTATTATTTATTCTTGCATTGAGAATATCTCCACCCTCTCTAGGTGCTAATCTTCCTCTCAGTTTAGAATTAGTAAGTCGAGCTTTCTTCTCTAGTAAAACAGTTCTAACTCTAGGATCACACACTTGTGATAAGTATGGCCAGTCATCAGGAAACTGACCATTGTAGGCGTCAATGATCTCATTCCAACCATGTTCTCGGTTTCTTCTTCGTTCGTTATCTTCGTTCCAATCATGGTAATGTTCAAGCACTTCATTGAGTACGTCAGTTTTCTTCATACTAGAGCTTCTAGCGTATCTTCCAAGCGGTTAGCAAGTTAGCTATTTCTTCATCAATGACTTTCGTATCCACGCCCCTTACCTGAATTAAAGTTCTCCTATATGAATAGTTTGTTTGTCTGGCCTTTGAAAAACACAATGCACATACCTTAAGATGTTCCCCACACACCTCATCCTCAATAAAGAATCCTGCTAGGCTCATCGGTTGCTGTTCTCCACATAACTGACAACTCCATAGCTCTTCGGCTTGTGAATGGATTAGTCCTCTTCGTGCTCCTCCCCACTTTGTCCATGAGCCTGACTTAATACCCCTGAATGGGTCATCTTTCTGGGCTGGCTTATTAGGCATTAACCTATCCTCCACTTCTTCGGTTGATACACTGGCACGTATTCGCTCCTAACCTGATTGATACTTATCAGTAAATATCCCAATGCCCTCACTCCATCAAAGTGATGTCCAAACCGCCTGTGATCGTCCCATCTTGGCACAATTTGAATCTCTCCACCCACTGACTTTTTAATCTCAAGCCATGTTAGGTTTTCAATTTCTGAGATTAACCAATCTAAATGTTTAGAGATAAATAACCTTGGCTTGCCTGTTCCTCTTTGTACTTTGCCATATTCTGCCAGCTTCTCTGCCATTGTTTCATCCCAATGACCACTTGCTCCTGCTTTCTTTTCCACTTGCTGTAAAACCATTCCCAACTTAGCTAGATTGTTTCGGAATGTTTCGTCTGGATAATCAATAAATCCCTGTCTAATCTGTAACCCAGTAGTCTTAATCTGCCTTCGTGAATACACCTCACTGTCACCCAATCCTTTTTCTCTGAATCCATCTATGATATGAACGTCACCATCTCCATCAACTCCTGCAAGTAGATACGCTGCTGGATCAGAAAAACCATAATCTAAAGTCTCAAAGTACGTCCAGTCACTCGGTAGATTGCTGTACTCCATTAAGTTTTTCTCTCTTTCCCACCACGCACACACTAAACCAACTCGCTTCACAAACTTCCCAAATCTTCTAACCTGTACTGCTTCATCTGATAGATTGGCTTCCATCAAGCGTTTCTGTTCCTCAGTAAGCCAAGGATTATCATCCCAACTCGCCTCAGAAATGAATAAATCGTCTCTACCAGTATTCATAAATAGAGAGTCATACACCCACGTCATACCCTTAATTGGAGTCATAGACATAATCACGTCCAGTGGTTGACCTGCTTCCACACGAACTACACATTCATCCCAAATATCTTTTGGTGGTTCTTCATCAAACCAAATTAGGCGCTTAGCCGCACCTTGAAACTTCTCTCTCCCTTGTTCGTATGACTTAAAGTTAATTCTACTTCCATTTTTAAGTTGTACCTCTCCCCATGTTCCCGACTTTATTTCAACAATCTTTGCTATTTCACTTTGGGGTAGATACTTTTGTAATTTGATCTGACTAGTTTCCTTCTGCATATCGTATGATGGACAAGCACACCATACTTCGATAGGGGGATATACTTTTCTTGTAGGTTGTTGACCTAAAACATATTTAGCAACTTCTTGTGCGCAACCCTCTGTTTTACCAACACGATTACCCCAGAATAAAACCCTAATAGGCTTGAGTGATGCAAAGAATTCATCTTGTTTTTTATGTGATTTAGCAAACTTCAAAGGATCAAGTGACCTTCTTCTTTCAATTTCCTTTAGAAGGTTCAAGTAATCCAAGGCTTCTTGCTTTTTCGTTGGCAAGCTCGGTAAGTTGTTCATCTGTATATTTCTGATAATACGCATTGATGTCTATTACATCGTTAGCTACTTCTAAATCTAGTTCTTTCATTTCCTTCTCTACATCTCCTCTATTTCTCCTCTTTTTCAATACGTTTCTAACTGCAGTTGAATAAGCCGCTTGCGCCTCTGGTCTTATCTTCCATATATCAATTGTTTCTCTTTCAACTCCCACCACTCTCGCCAAGTTAGAAGTCCCCCATAGACCATCACCAATCAACTCACACATCAAGTTATATTCTTCCTCTTTTATCACTCGAGGTAATTTTGTCGGAATTTGAGTACTCTTATTACTCATAACTTCTCCAATTAAAATCCTTTATAAATCCAGTAAAAGGTTTCTTTTCTTGTTTAATTTGTTTCATCGCTTTCCTCATTAGTTCCTGTAATACTTTTGGCGTTATATCCATAGCGTGTGCACAAATATCAAAAGTTCCGTTCATTTTTACTACCCAACTTACTACTTTTTTTGCTTCATCCCTTGTGTTGTGACTACCCTCTAAATATTGATTGGCATAATCTTTAAGAGCTTGTAATACAACTGCTTTCATAAGTAGTCTGTAGCTGTCTGTCATGTTTTACCTTATGTGTTATTATCCCTTTTCCCAAAAAGGCTCACTTAATCGGTGGGCGTTTTTGTTATCTAATTACTTTCTCTAAATACTCTCGTTCTCTCCAACCATCAAAAGTTTCATCATAGTCTGGGAGTTTTCTCACAAATGGATTAAACATCTCCTTAACCTTTGCTGATCTATGAGAGCTGTTTTGTGATCTGAGAATACTAAGACACTCTTTAGAACAAGTCTTTGGATATTTACCTGTGCTTTTGAATGGCTCAGTTGGTTGGTTACAAACTATGCAACTCATATAAGATTATGCTTTTTTCCTGTTTAATCTGTAATTTGTTTCGCTTTGTTCAGCAATCTTATTCCAGTATTCACCATCGCCACCAAACATATTACGTGATCCAGATAGGTTTTTTCTTTGAGATAAATCAGGTTTTTTCTTGCGTTTAGCCACACTGTTTTTATACACCAGATTAACCACTTACACAAGATATCGTACTATATCAATTTTGTACCACTAAGTTATACTTGCAAGTGCCGAATAACTGGTGTAGATTGATTGCAATGAAAGCACGACTAATCTCAAAAAAAACACATTGAGTTTTCCAACCAGCACCCCTGGTCTCTTAGTCGTCGCCAGGGGGGTTGGTTAGAGGAGGTATTATGGCAAATAGGCGAATGTTTAGTCTTGATGTGGTAGATTCTGACAATTTTCTTGATATGCCATCATCAAGTAGGTGTCTTTATTATGATTTAGGAATGAGAGCAGATGATGATGGATTTGTAAACCCAAAGAAAGTAATCAGGCTTACTACCGCAACTGACGACGACCTAAAAATACTCATTACAAAAAACTTTGTCATTCCGTTCCAAACTGGCGTTGTTGTTATCACACATTGGAAACGAAATAATCAACTTCGTGGAGACCGCTATAAACCAACAATGTACCAGCAGGAAATCAGCCTTTTGCTAGAAAATAATAACGAGTATTTGATTGATACACCAGTCCTGCATACCACTGGTATGACAATTGGTAAACCCAGTATAGGTAAGGTAAGGTTAGGTAAGGTAAGTATAGGTAAGGATATATATGTCGACTTTATTAAAGATTTTAATGCCATTACTGGAAAGAGATTCAGGTACGACAAAGCAAACGAAGGTAACTTGCATTACTGGCTTAGCGTCTACTCAATGGAAGAAATAATGATTGCAGTAAAACTAGCACACAAGGCAGACGACTGGTGGAAAGATAAATTAACTCCAGTATTACTACTACGCCAGAGAAACAAAAATGGAAACTGCGACTACATTGGCGATTTATTAAACAAATACGAAGGGAAATATGAAATCAATAACTCCTGAAGTAATCAAGAAATATATCTCCAAAGGCTTGAGTGTGTTTCCAGTCATGCTGACAACAAACGGAGATAAAGTTGAGAAGAAGCCAGTGGTTGAATGGACTGATTACCAGAAAAGGTTTGCCACTGATGAGGAAATAAGTATCTGGTGTTCTCTCCTAGACTTTAATGCACTAGGAATGGCTACTGGCAAGATTAGTGGAATTACTGTTCTCGACATAGATGATCCAAAAATCACTGAGTACGACTCAGAAATCAAGGTAGCAACAATCTCTGGTGGTTTCCACCTCTGGTATAAGTACAAACCAGGTATGAGAAACTCAGTTAGGGTTGGCGATAAGCTCATGGATGTCAGAGGCGATGGAGGATTCGTAGTCGTGCCACCATCTGCATTAGGAAAAAGAGGTTACACATGGCTCAAATATGATTTTGCTAAACTAGCAGACTTTCCTGTAGTTATTCAGCATCAGAGAGAAACAACCCCAGTCTTTGACTCACTTCCAGAAGCTAGCGATGGCAATAGAAATGAAACTGCTATTCGTGTTGCTGGCCACATGGTTGCTCAGACTAACAAAAACGCATGGGAAACAACTGCTTGGACTGCTTTCAGAGCATGGAATGAACACTACGTCACACCACCACTTGAAGATGTTGAGCTAAGAAGAACTTTTGACTCAGCTACCAGAATGGAGGCTCAGAAGCACGATACCTCTGGCACAATTAAAATCTTCAAAGGCCTTCAATCAACAGACGCCTATGAAAGACTGGTCGAGAAGTGGAAAAATGGACTTACCACTGGATATGAACTCCTAGACAACTTTTTTACTTTTATGCCTGAGCAGATGTACTTACTTTCAGCTCCAACACACATGGGTAAAACTACAGTAGCACTTAACATAGCTTCAAGAGTGGCAAGCATTGGTAACAACGTCTTGTTCTGTTCACTTGAACAGGGGTTATTCATCGAGCCAAGAGTTAGATCATCTTTGGGTAAAATGCCTGAAACACTCAGTATCCTGACCTCAGACAAACTAATTAAAACCAAAGACTTAATCGACTCTGTTACTCAGATGCCTGAACGTTTGCACCTGTTGGTCATTGACCACTTGCACTTTATGGCAAAAGACTCTCGTAACGGAGTTACCTCAGCCATAGACCAGATGATTATTGACCTGCAAAATACCGCTAAGACTTTGGAGATTCCAGTTCTAGTAATCTCTCACTTAAGAAAACTCAATGAGGAACGTGAACCAACGCTTGATGATTTAAGAGATTCATCTAGTTTGTCGCAAGTACCAAGTGTAGTCATGCAACTCTATGTCAAGAAAGCTGATGACAAAGTTACACACCAAGACATCGGATCAATCTTAATCAGGAAAAACAGAATAACTGGCAAACTTGGTAGACTGGCCTATGAGATTAAACCATCTGGAGAAGTAGTAATTAGTCCGTATATCGGAGAAAAGAAGATAAGAATATGAACACACAAATCAAAGCACTTGAGGAGCAAATCAAACTAGGGCTTGCTAAGAATCCTGACAGCGAGGAAACACTTGTCTTAATCAGTAAGTGGTTCTGGCTAACTGAGAAAAAAAACAGGATGACAAACAGGTTTATTCAAAGTTTTGTGAATAAACATGGATCAGAAACACCAGAGGAGTTTGAAAGATGGTTAACTAGGTAGTTACCTGTTGACAATGCACACGTTGTGCAGTATAGTACGAGATTAGAAAGGAAAATATGAAGATCACATCACAGTCATACATCACAGCAAATGAAAAAATAGTACATCTTGATTATAAAGACAACAAACTCACAGATGTTGCAGTTTTTAACTCTGACAACGAGATTGAGTTTTACGGAACACTAGCGGAAACAAAGTCGCTATTTGAAACGCTTGATGAAGTTATAAGTGAGTTTGCAGGAGGCACAGATGAATGAATCAATGAACATTTACCAAAAACTAACTAGCGTCAGAGTTGACCTGCAGAATCTTAAACTAAAGAAGTCTGGCAGGAATCAAACTATCAGCTATTACGAGCTTGGAGACCTATTACCAGCCGTCAATCAATTATGCCTCAAATACGGTTTGACCACACGTTTTGACATAGTTGTAGGCAACGGAACGGAAAAGGCGATTTTGACAGTCTACAACGCCTCACATCCTAATGAAAGAATCGACTTTGTAGCACCAACCGCAGACGTTCAACTTCCACGTGGACAAGCGATCCAAGGACTCGGTGCAAAAATTACCTATATGCGTAGGTATATGCTCTTGACCGCTTTTGAGATTGTCGAATCAGACATCGTAGATCAGCTAAAGATCGACATGACTGAGGCAATCATTGAGGAAGATGAGAACAAAATCAGATCCGCTAAAACGATTGAGGAACTTACCAAAGTTTGTGCAGGATTCAAGAACAAATACAAGATCAGCTTAATTACTCCAATCTATGACGAAGTAAAGACTATCTTGAATCAGAAGGAGAGCAAAGCATGAAGATTTACACCCACGAAGATTTACCACAAGGAAGTGAAGTATGGCTCAAAGTCAGACTCGGAAAGTTTGGTGGCACAGATGCTCAAGCCACAGCTACCAACGGTAAAGGCTTAGAGACACTTTGTTTTGAGAAGGCAGGCGAGATCATTACTGGCAGACTAAAAGATCAATACACCAACTCCGACATGGAGCGTGGCAACCTGCTTGAAGATACTGCTCGTTCAGCTTATGAAATGACCAGTGGCAACCAAGTGCTAAAGGTTGGCTATGTTGAATTAGATCAGTATGTTGGAGTGAGTCCTGATGGTCTGATTGCCGAAGAAGGTCTGGTTGAGATCAAGTGTCCAAATGACACCAACTTTGTGAAGTTCCTCTATACCAGAGATATTGACAAAGGCTATCTTTGGCAGGTCCAACACCAAATGCACGTCACAGACCGCAAGTGGTGCGACTTTGTAATCTTTAATGACAACCTAAACCGAATTGAGATCACTCGGATTGAACGTGATGAGGAAATGATTGCTAAGTTAAAACTAGGACTTGAAGCTGGAGTAGCAAAAGTAAAGGAAATCTTGGAAAGGATAAAATGACCTACATCAACAAAGCAGTAGTTTGGATCAAAAAGACCAAGACTGGCAAAAGCTATTTATCAGTGAAGTTAGAGCAAGACTTCAAAAAAGGTGACACATTTAACCTGTTTACCAACGACAAAGGCGACAATCCTAGTAGGCCCGATTACCGTGCTTATGAGAAGGTAGAGGACGAAGCAACCACCAAAGCAACCGCAGATAGTGACGAAGTAGCAGACTCAATTCCTTTCTAATATGCAACGCACAACACAGCAAAACAAATCTTTACACTTGTACTTTGAACACCTAGCACAAGAACTTAATGAAGCTGGTTTGGACATGAAGGCAACACTTAGAGAAGATGCAGAGATACCTTGGAACGGAGATAGAGTAAAAGAGTTTTTATGGAAGCCAGTCATGCAAGCACAACTTGGCAAACGCAGCACTACAGAGATGACCACCAAAGACATTGATTTAGTGTTTGACACCATCACTCGGTACATCGCTAGTAAGCATGGCTTACAGGTAGACTTTCCAAGTATGGAGAGCCTGAGTCTAAAGGAACTAACAAAATGAAAACACCAAAACATATATTGGGAAGCTACATAATCAGTCTTACTGGTATTCCGAGGAGAACATTCTTTGATCGGGCTATTACGAGAAGTGTTGATTTTATTGAGCTATTCCGCAAGGGTAAACTCTACAGCACAAAGGACTGGAACAAGAAGAATCCAGATTATCAAATACCTGACCAATTTGATGCTTGACACAATGCACAAGTCGTGCAATACTTGAGCTATGAAAAGAAACAGAATCGGACAATATAGAGTCAACTACTTTGAGAGATTTTTACCTGTCATGCTTATGTTCTGGACAGCAGTAGCAGGACTAGGATTTAAGACTTCAAGATATATCGTAGAGGCTAGGGGTAGCGAGACACTGGTTACGGTGGACCAACCAGTCAAGGTGCAAGTTTCGCCTACCCCAACGCCTCAATTACAGGTTTTTGTTCCAGTAGCAACAGCTACACCAACTCCAACTGATAGCGAATATATAGAACAAGCAGTTAATGAGTTTTTACCAGCACATAAGAGTGAAGCACTAATGATTATGCATTGTCTGGCTCATAGAGAATCAGGACATGGTGCAAGTAATGCTCATGGAGATAATGGGCTGGCTGGTGGACCATTCCAATTTCACCAAGCTACTTGGGTGCGTATGAGAAAACAAATGGAAGAGCCAGAATCTAGTAGATATGATTTTATGGAAGCATCAAGAACAACCGCTTGGGCCATCGCTAACGGCAGGGCTTTAGAGTGGGGACCAATTTTAAGAGCATCACAAGGTAGTAACTTCGCTTCTTGCCAAGTACCTAGCTGGTATAAAAAATAAAGGAATAATATGATTGACCAAGAACAACTACAAGAACAAGCAGACTTCATTAGAGATGAAATGAGAGAAGATGGAACTAATCCAGAAGAACTACTTGAGATATTAAACAAAGCTAGAGCAGAAATGAAAGAGAAAGGACTATGACTCCAACAGAACTAGCAACTAACCGATTTTTAACCTTTTCAGTTGCTTGTATGGCGATAGCTCTGGTAACAGGATTAGTATTAGTTTTTATTCCAGACAGTATCTGGGAGGTAATTAATTAAAGGAGATATATGAAACGTCAAGGAGATCTGGTATTCAAAAAAGTAAATGACCAGCCAAAACAAGTTGAGTCAAAAAGACTACTTATTGCTGAGGGAGAAGCTACTGGACATCACCATGTTCTTATCGCTCAGACAGATAGTGTGATTCTTGGAGATAACACCCTGTTTACTGTTAAAGGAAAAGCAAAACTCGTTCACCAAGAGCATAACGAGATTGAGTTTGAATCTGGTACATATTTGGTTATCAGAGAACGAGAACACGATTACGTAGAAGAAACAGCAGGGGAAGTGAGGGACTAATGAAAAATGATTTAATGATTAAACGAGAACAAAAAGAACTTACTCCAGAACAGCTTGAACTAGCTAAAAAGTATGCTCAAGAGAAAATAGCGATCTATCTGTCAACAAAAAGACAGAATACTAAAAAAGAAATAGCAACTTTTGTTAAAAATGCCTACAAAGTAGGTGGAGTCAAACCACCTCAGAAAATAAAATGGTTCAAATCTCCAGAATCATTTGTGGGGGCTTCTGTGTGGGCTTCTGTGGGGGCTTCTGTGGGGGATTCTGTGAGGGATTCTGTGAGGGCTTCTGTGAGGGCTTCTGTGTGGGCTTCTGTGTGGGCTTCTGTGTGGGCTTCTGTGAGGGCTTCTGTGGGGGCTTCTGTGTGGGATTCTGTGTGGGATTCTGTGTGGGATTCTGTGGGGGCTTCTGTGAGGGCTTCTGTGTGGGCTTCTGTGTGGGCTTCTGTGGGGGCTTCTGTGAGGGCTTATTACGATGCAGACGACTGGTCTTTTTATGGTTTCTTCAATGAGTATTTTGAGAAAAATGACATAGTTTGGTTGCAGAAAATATCCGAAAACACAACTGGGTATTACTTTTTTAAGAATGAGTGCTGGTTAGTAGAAAAACCAAAGACGCTAGAAATAAGCGAGGGTAAATTACATAGTCTTACAAGAAAAGCTATTGAATGGAAAGATGGGTATGGATTTTACTTTTTACATGGTGTTAAGTTTGAAGAATCACTGTGGAAAAGAGTAACTGGCAAACCACACATCAAAACCATTCTCTCCATTGAAAACATGGAGCA
>ERZ761584.97-NODE-97-length-35521-cov-10.447471_pt1 | contig 35521 bp, 46 predicted proteins | sample MGYA00512168_ERZ761584 | MGnify/ENA primary metagenome ERZ761584 (study PRJEB28899, sample SAMN03785564) | bioreactor sludge metagenome | biome: EBPR Sludge; feature: EBPR Bioreactor; material: 0.22µm filtered reactor supernatant | place: Saint Lucia: Queensland...
TGAGCGACACTGACGCTATTGCTGAGGCCGATGAGATAAAGAAAACGCTCGGAATTGGAGCGAGTCTCAACGACCGCATAAACAAAGTTGTTTCAAATCAATATCAGTACGCGACCTCTGGAGACAGCCGGGCGTTCATTTCGGAAATCTCCCGCCTCACCGCCGCCCTTGCCGAAGCACGGGGACTGCTCGGGGCATTCTACCGTGCGGACATCGATCCGCATAAGTATGACCGTACCGCTAAATGGTTGGAGTGCAACCGATGAGCCCCGAGGAAGTGATCGCGCGGGCGATCCACGATTTGTTTGACCCATACGACAAAGCCGCTGCGGAAGTAACATCCCGCATCCTCTCCGCCCTCAAATCCGCCGGACTGGTGGTGGTGCCCATAAATTCGGTCTCGGAGAAGAAAAAATGACCATCTCCATCTCCCTCTCCCCCGAGGGCAATCTCCATCTCTTCACCGAGGATTGGTCCATCGACCTCCCACCTTCCATGCCCGGCCTCCAATTCCTCATCTCCATATTGGAGGGGCATCAGGCGGGTCAAACCAAACTCGCCCAGTCCGGAGCACCAACACAGTGGGAAATCGAAGCGGCTATCAAACGATGGAAGCCTCACCCGCCAAAAGAAATTGAGGCCATCATGAACGTCGAGGTTGACCTGTGACCACATCAAAAAACATCAATTCCTACAGCCACGTCAAAAACGTCCTCGACGCCGCCCTTCAACATGGCGAGGTCGTCTATGAACTCCCCTCCCTCGGTGACGCCCATCGCTGGCGGATGGAGGCCCACGCATTTCGCAAACTCGCCTCGGTGATGGGGGACCGAAGGTACGACGGTCTTATCCTTCGCCTCTCCGGGGCGATGGTTGAAATCCGACCTCGCCGCCCAGTCGGTATCCTCCGCACCCCAACCGGGCAGAGGCTGGACATTCCCGAAACCACCCCTCTCGTCCGTGATCCAATAGAGGATGAAATCGAGGCTCTCGGCAAGAAACTTTTCGGTGAGGTCGATCCGATCGAAGAAGTAATTCCGTCCGATCTCCAACGAGGGAGTAAGGGTGATGACGAGTGATGAACAAGAGGCCCTCTCCCGTTGTTACGGAAACTCCATTCTCATGGTGCTCCCCCTCTCGTCCGGCCTTTGGGCAACCTTCAATGCCGCCCGTCAACTCCACTCCATCGTTCCCGCAGAGGAGCTAGTGTCAACCTTATGTCACATTCCCCCGCCGACTTCCCCTTCCCCGCGAAAGACGATCAGCGTCGATTTCGATTTGTTCGAGGAACTCGGAGTATAAAGTCCTTCGACCGACTTGACGGGCTTTTCTGTTCCTTCCTCCGCCTCTCCGTCACTCAATGGGTGATAGTGCGTACCATTTGGCGCCGTGGCTTCGCCGATCTTTCCGCCATCTGCGAGGAATTTGACGCCGCTCATCCCCTCTCCACCCCTCTATTCCACATTATGCTCCACCGCATCAGGAAGAAACTCTCTCCGAGGGGCATTGAAATCAAAAACATCTATAATGGAGGCTACACTCTTCCCCAACACAGTATCGAAGAACTCAACCGCGTTGAAATCGTCTTTAAGAGGAGACTCGGCCTTGCAAAAGAAATCCCAGAGGACGAAGAATATTGACAAATTCTCCACCCGCCTCGCCGTTTGGCGCCACAACAGCTTCTTCGGTCATGCACGCATGATGGAGGCACAGGCACAAGCTATCATGAATGCCCCCTCTGTGACGGCGGAGGCGAAAGGAACTGCCGGGCAAATTCAACTTCTCGCCCGCACCCTCCGCGCCCAGTTGAAGGAGCGCGTCAAGCCATGACCCTCTATGTGATCCGTCATCGCCCTTCCGGACAAATCTTTCCGTGGGTGAAGGACGCCACCACCATGATCGAGTTCCCTTACGATGAACCGCTTATGCCTCGCCTCTTCTCCAGTCCCGGCCGAGCCAGTGCGTTACTTGGCACCTATTGTCGCGGACCTCTCCGGCCTATCTTCAACTCTGCAGGCGAATATGTTCGTCCTGTCCGTGACAAATCGCGCCTTCGCCCCCGAGATGCTTTCGAAATTCTCCCCGTCACCCTCACTTATGGAGACCCACTGTGAGCCACACTCCCACCCCTGAACAACAGGCCGTCATTGACGCTGCGGTCAACTCGAAGGATAACCTCATCGTCTCCGCCCTCGCCGGCGCGGCCAAGACCTCGACCCTTGTGATGATCGCCGCGGCATTGAAGGACACCAACATTCTTTGCCTCGCCTTCAACAAACGCATCGCCGTGGAGATGCAGGAACGTCTCCCACCTAACTGCAAGGCGATGACTCTCAACAGCCTCGGCCATCGCACATGGGCCGAGGTCATCTCCCGTCGTCTCACCCTCGAAACCAACAAAACCTTCAAAATCTTGACCGAACTCATCCAAAAGCTCGGCAAGCGCGAACAGGAGGAAGCCTATGCCGACTTCGCCGACACTATGAAGGCCATCGACTTCGGCAAAGCCTGCGGATACATTCCCTCCAAACATTTCGAAAACGCGAAAGCTTTGATGCGAGACGACGACTTCTTCGGGCATCTCGAAGAGGAACCCTCCCTCATCCAAGAGATGCTCATCCGCAACGCCTCTCTCATCTCCATTCAACGGGGGATGGAGGGAGTCATCGACTTCGGCGACCAGATTTTACTGCCGACCGTCTTTCCCTGCATGTTCGAGTTCTTCCCCCTCGTCATGGTTGACGAGGCACAGGACCTCTCCGCCCTCAATCACGCCACCCTGCGCAAGCTTGCGAAACGGAGGTTGATTGCGGTGGGAGATGAAAATCAGGCCATCTATGGGTTCCGGGGCGCCCACGAGGACTCGATGCCCTTCCTCGCCGAAACCTTTAAGATGCGAAAGCTCATGTTAAGTGTTAGCTTCCGGTGTCCCTCTTCCGTGGTGGCCGAGGCTCAGTGGCGAGCCCCTCACATGCGCTTCCCGGAGTGGGCAAAGGAGGGGAAGGTCTCCCGTCTCGTTGAGTGGGACGCCCAATCTCTCCCGCCACAGGCCGCAATCATTTGCCGCAACAACGCCCCTCTCTTTTCGATGGCCATCAAGCTTCTCAAGAACGGCCGTTACCCTCAGATCATCGGCAACGACATCGGCAAGTACCTCTTGAAAGTGATGAAGAAGTTCGGCAAGAATGATCTTCCTCGGGCCGAGGCCATGATCGCCCTCTCCGACTGGGTAGCGGAAAAGCTGAAGAAGTCCCGTTCCCCCGCAAAGGTCCACGATCAAGAGGCCTGCATTCGTGTTTTCCTCGAACAGGGAGAGACCCTCGGTGACGCTCTCGCTTATGCCGAGCACATTTTCGCCTCTCAAGGCCCCATCCAGTTGATGACCGGACACAAATCGAAGGGTCTCGAGTTCGATGATGTCTTCTTCCTCGACGAACATCTCATCAACGTGGAGGAACCTCAAGACCGTAACCTCAAATATGTTATCCAAACTCGCGCCAAAGTCAATCTCACGTACGTCAACTCTGAGGATTTTTTCGATGCCAAAGCAACTGAATAATCGTTCCCGCCGCACTCTTTGCCTGAACTGGTCCGAAGAATTTTTCCTAGCCCTCACCACCAAGGGGGTTGAAATCATCCCGGAAATTCAGTCACTTGAAAAGAATGAAGTGGAAAATATTGGACTACGAGTCTTCGGTGAGAAACTTCCTAACAGTGTCCTCTCCGCCGTCTTTCACGCCCTCAGTTCCTCCATCCACCCCGTCAACGGCAACACCATCTTCCTCGTCGCCGCCATATTGGATGATACTTTGGAGGCGTATGATATGGTTCATTCCAATGTGGAACCACCCATATCAAACGCTCCTCCAAAATAATCATTGACAATCGACCGAGTTTCGGACATTCTGTACACGTTTCCACCCCAAACCAAAGGAACACATTTTCCCATGAAAACCATCTCCATTAACGGCATCGCGTTTGACGTCTCGGCCCCCTACACCGTCGGTCATCAGATCACCGAGGCCGAGGCCAAGGCCCTCAATCAGGTCCGCGCTGAAAACATCGGCAACAACTTCCGTAACGCCGTGAAGGACGCCGTGGCGAATGGCACCGTCGAGGCCGTCCGTGCTCAGTTGACCGAGTATGACTCCAAGTACACCTTCGCCATGGGCGGAATGACTCGCACTCCGATCGACCCGATCGAGGCCGAGGCGATCAAGATCGCCAAGGAAGTCATCAAGGCGAAGCTCTCGGAGAAGGGCATCACCGTCAAGGCGTACCTCGCCAACGAGGCGAATGCCGAGAAGTACGAGGCTGCCATCGAGCGTATCTCCTCTACCGAGGAAACCCTCAAGCTCGCCAAGCAGCGCGTCAACCTCAAGAAGAAGTCCGTCGATCTCGCCGGCGACGACCTCGGACTCGGCGCCTAAGCGCCGATAGGGCACGGATGCCAACGGTCCCCCCTGTTCCCCATCCGTGCCCGCTCTCTTTCGCGGCGTTGAAGGAAACGCAATAGATTAGGCGGTAGCTACAGGAATATAGTCAGCTTTCGTTTCGGACGTATCACTTAAAGCCTGTAAGCAGGTATCAAGCCCTGCCGAAAAAATTCCCCTCCCGCATTACTCCATGGTGCGAGGGGGTTGAGGCGACCGGGGAGGCACCGCACCAGTCTCCCCGGTCTGCCATCACCACGGTGCAAAACGGAGATTAACATGCAATTTGAAGCCGTCCTTCGCGGAGCCGACTTCCGCCCCATTGAGGCACAAGCCCGCGTTTCTTCCCTCGAAGAGGGGGACTCACTTACTCTCTTGCGTGAGCCCGGTAATCGCTTTGACTCCAACGCCATCATGGTGTTGGACCCAGACAGTGAAATGCACCTCGGTTATGTGGCGAAAGAGGTCGCCGCCGAGCTTGCCCCTCTCATGGACGAGGGAGAGGAGTTTGTCTGCTCGGTAGGCGGTAAGATGAGTGCCAAGTCGGTCATCCTTTCCATCCTGTCCTCGGATGAAGCTGACGCTTCTTGAACTCCTCTACGCCGCTTGGCACAGCGAGCATGGAGTTGCGGTCAAGTGTGAAAATCCTCAACTCCTTCGCGGCCAACTATACAAGACGCGGGCAGAGGACTCGGACTTAATGTCCCTCTCCGTCATCCTCTCCCCGCAGAGTCCGTCCGACGAGATTTGGATTTTGAAGGAACGACCGAATGTCAAAACCCCGGATTGAGGATTGTACAAAACACACTCTCCTCCTCTTCACCGGAGACTACAAGCGTTTGCAGGACGCCTATCCCGAACTGGGGGCGGCACAGGTCATCCGCCAACTCGTCCGTGCCCATCTCAACAAGATCGACCCCCCTCTCAAACCCTCTGACCTCCCAACTGGAGTTGACCTATGAGCACTCTTCTCGAACTCATGTCCGCCGATCCCATGAAGATGACCAAGGAGGACATCAAACAGATCATCCACTTCTACCGTGAACGCCGCGCCATGTTCAACCTCGGCAACATCACTGCCGGGAACGTCAAGCCTCCCTCCCCCAAACTGGCCGCCGCCCTCAAACTTGCCCCATCCGATCTCGACCTCTGATGCTCGAAAATCTTCTAGCCAAGGCTGAACAAGAATATGCGGCCGAGTGCGCCCGCGTCGATGCCATTCTTGCCGAGTGTGCCCACGATCACATCTCTCCCGGCAACGATTACTGGCTTCGCAAAGTTCACTTAGAGAAAAAGTTGAAACTCCTCCGCGAAATCAAGGAACTCCTCGATGGACCAATCACATGAAACTCCCTCCAACTTTCGAGACGGCGTACAGTACGCTTGGGATGCAACGAGCCTGAAGGCCGCCCTCACCTGCCTCCGCTACTACAAATATAAGATCATCGACGGTTGGCAACCAGTTCACGAACGCGTTCATCTCCGCTTCGGTGGGCATTACGCCACCGCCCTCGAACACTATCACAAATACCGCGCACAGGGCATGTCGCTTGATGATGCCCTCATCGAAGTCGTCCACGAAACTCTGCGAGATACGTGGGAGGTGGTTGGTTCAAAGGATGGCGAGCCCATCGGAAAACCGTGGCAGTCCTTCGACACGAACAAAACCCGCGAGACCCTCATCCGCTCAATCATCTGGTACATCGACACTTTTGCGAATGACTCACTGGAGACGGTCATTCTCGAAAACGGCAAGCCTGCCGCCGAGCTTTCTTTCACTCTCGAGGTCGATGGAGGTAATCTCTTTTGCGGCCACATTGATCGGCTTGTTCAGACTGGTGGGGACTATTTCATCACTGACAACAAGACAACCGGATCAACTATTACCTCGCGGTTCTTCGACCAGTTCAATCCCGACACACAGATGTCCCTCTACTCCTTCGCGGGAAAGGCCATCTATGACATTCCCGTTAAGGGAGTTGTCATCGACGGTGCCCAGATCGCAGTGGGCTTCACCCGCTTTGAGCGGGGCTTCACCTTCCGCACCGAGGATCAACTCGACGAGTGGTACGGTGAAACCATTGCCTTCATCGAGCACGTGCAGGACATGACCCTCGCCGATATGTTCCCCCAAAATCCCACTGCCTGCGGAAATTATGGAGGATGCGAGTTCCGTCACATCTGCTCGAAGAGCCCTCATGTGCGCGAGCAATTCTTGAAGGGAGATTTTGTGAAGGTGAAGCCTTGGAATCCCTTGGAAAAGAGGTGACACAAATGACCAAACTCTCCGCCCACCACGCCGGGCAGTTCGTCAAGCTTCTCTACATGGGAAACAGTTCGGTCGGAAAGACCGGCTCCCTCGTCTCTCTCGTCAAGGCCGGATACCAACTTCGCATCCTCGACATGGACAACGGGCTCGACGTACTGAAAGCTTACATCGAACAGGAATGCCCTGACAAGATCGACGCAGTAGATTACGAGTCTCGTCGTGACACATATAAGGCCTCTCCCCTCGGCGCCATCATTCAGGGCGTTCCGAAGGCATACATCGACGCCCTCAAGTTGATGACCGGGTGGAGTGACAAAACTATCCCTGCCGAGTGGGGACCGCAGACCATATTCATCATCGACTCCTTCACCGGCCTCGCCCGTGCCGCATATGAGTGGGCAAGGGCGTTGAACCCAAACGCCAAGGAACCCCGCACATGGTTCTACGCCGCTCAGCAGGCGTGTGAGAATGTCCTCTCCCTCCTCACTAACGAGAAGTTCCGCGCCAACGTCATTATCATCGCTCACGTCGATTTCCGTGAGCAACAGGACGGCACCTTGAAGGGTTTCGCCAAGTCCATCGGCAAAGCCCTCGGCGACACCATTCCCACCTACTTTAACAACGTCGTCCTCGCTCGTTCGAGCGGGAGTGGCACTGCAGTGAAGCGCGAGATTATGACGGTCTCGACGCCCATGGTCGATTTGAAGAGTTCGGTTCCCTTCAAACTCGATCCCTCCCTCCCCTTGGGAACCGGCCTAGCAACCCTCTTTGAAAAACTCAAAGGAACACACACATGAATTTTCTCGACACTCTGAAAACCCGTGCGAATGAAATCGAGCGGCCTCCTCTCATTCCGATAGGCACCTACACCGCGATGGTGAAGAAGGTGCCGGAAAGTGGTTCAGTCAGCGATGGGAAGTGGGATACCCTCGATTTCCAGCTCCAGCTCGTCTCGGCGGGAGAGGACGTTGATCAGGATGATCTCGCCAAGTTCGGCGGGCTCGGTGGTCACGCCACTGTCCGCCACCGCTTCATGTTCAACACCGAGGACAAGGCCGCGTTCGACCGCACCCTCTTTCAGTTGAAGCGCTTCCTTCTCGACCACCTGAAGGTGAGTGGGAGCGACGACTCCACCCTCGCCGAGTTGATCAACAACTCCGTCAACACTTCTTGCCTCGTCGCAATCAAGTGGCGGGCGGACAAGAACGACGCCGAGACGCAGTACGCTGAAATCCAGCGCACCGCCCCTACGGACTGACAACTCGGGGCCGAGGACAATGGTGCCCTCGGCCTTTTTCATGGAGTCTAACATGTCAAAGAAAATGCTTTCCTTCTCCGAAAAGTTGAAGGTCTACAAACGGCTCAAGGAAGTCTGTCATAAGCGGGGCGACCTCGCAATTTATGACAGTGGACATGATGATGGGACTGTCGCCAAGGAGTTTGGCTGTACCAGCGTCAACGTCGCTTCAGTCCGAAAAGAGATGATCGGAAAAACTATCACCACTCGACAAATTAGTGGGCATACCCCTGCGGGTTCTCTCTATTACCGAGTCCGTGACATCGAGGATTATCTCACTCGCCAGCACCCTGACTGGCGTGACACCACTAAAAAGGAATAACCCATGACGAGTGGCCACTTCACTTCTTTCCCCCTCGACTCCATCGTCGTTGAGCGCGATAAGCGCCAGCGCAAAGAACTAACCGGGATCACGGAATTGGCGTGGTCACTCAACTCCATCGGTCAAATCAACCCCCTCATCATTACGCGAGATGGTATTTTGAAGGCGGGGGAGCGGCGATTGACTGCCGCCAAACAACTCGGTTGGACCCATATCAACGTCCAATTCACCGATGAACTCGATCCGGCCCAACTTGAACTTCTCGAACTCGAAGAGAACGTTCGCCGGGTGGATTTGACGTGGCAAGACCAGTGCCTCGCCATCGAACGTTATCATCAGCTTCGAGCAAGAGATAATCCTGAATGGACGGGGAAAATGACTGCCGAGGCCCTTCGCCTCAGCGAACAGGACGTTTCCCGCCGTCGCAACATCGCCAGGGAAATTGAGAATGGCAATACCACTGTCATCGAGGCTCCGAAGTTCAGTGTCGCTTCGGGCATCGTACAGCGCGCGACTGAACGCCGAGTGGCTGCTCAACTTGACACCCTCACAGAAAGAGTCACGAATGCACCAGTTGTCCGCGAGGCTCCGTTACTCAACATTGACTTTGATGAATGGTCCGCCTCCTATGTCGGACCAAAGTTCAACTTTATCCATTGCGATTTTCCTTATGGAATTGACGCAGGAAATCATAATCAAGGAGCAGCTCCTGCTTTTGGGGGATACGAGGACAGCCCCGAGATATACTGGAAACTTCTTCAAACACTTGAACGCTCAATGAATAATGTGGTCGCCGAGTCGGCCCACCTTATGTTCTGGTTCTCGATGCAGTATTATCGAGAAACGATAGACCTCCTCTCCGCGATGGGGTGGAAAGTCCTCCATCTTCCCCTCATTTGGCACAAGTCCGATAACAGTGGCATCCTCCCCGATCCCTCTCGCGGACCCCGGTGGATATACGAGACTTGTCTGATGGCCAGCCGAGGCGACCGGAAGATCGTTCGCGCCGTCTCTAACCTCGTCTCCGCCCCTAACACCAAGCGCATCCACATGAGTGAGAAGCCTCAGGCTATGTTGCGCAAATTCATGGAGATGTTTGTAGATGAAAGTACCGCTATTCTTGACCCCACTGCTGGAAGCGGCAATGCACTCCGTGCCGCCGAGGCCCTCGGTGCCACCCGAGCTCTTGGCCTCGAAATCAATACCGAGTTTTTCAACAAAGCAAAGGAAACCTACTATGACATCGAATGAGACCGATCAACTCGTCACGGCCCGCAAATCTACTCATGGAGCATTTGAAGATCACGCTCGCGTCACACAATGTTTCAAGGATGTTTTCAATGTCGAACTGGCGCAGAGGGCAGCCCGTAAACAACCTCCCCTCTCCGACACGCAAAAAGAGTCCATCGAAATGATCCTCCACAAGCTCGGTCGCATCATCGCCGGGGATGCCAGTTTCGACGACCACTGGAATGACATCGCAGGATATGCTAGAATAGCTAACGGATCAGTTGGTTAGCCATATCATTCCAATTTGGAACGAGCCATATCAATAGGGGTGCGGAATGTTAATGATCGTCGGGGAGGCTTGGGGCTGTGAGGAAGAAGATGCAGGGGGTGTTCCCTTTGTGGGCGCATCCGGCAAACTACTTCGTGGATTGCTTCGGCAAGTGGGTATTGCGTATGACGAAGCCTATGTTACGAATGTCTTCAACCTCCGGCCTCACCCTTCCAATAACATCATCAACCTCTGCGGCTCGAGGGGAGAGGGCATACCGGGCTATCCGGCCCTCTCCCGAGCTAAGTATGCGAAGGCTGAGTACGCTTCGGAACTCGATCGCCTCTTCGAGGAAATTGCCCGCGTCAACCCCACCCTCATCCTCGCTCTCGGCGCCACTCCCTCATGGGCGCTTCTCAAAACGAGTGGCATTAAGTCTATTCGTGGCGCTCCTCTTCCTTTTCATCTCAGCGGACACACATACAAAGTCCTCCCCACCTATCATCCCGCCGCGGTACTCCGTGATTGGTCTCTCCGACCCATCCTGCTCGCCGATCTTCATAAGGCTCGGCGAGAGCTTGAGTACCCCGACATACGTCGCCCGCAGAGGTCCATCTGGATCGAACCCACCTACACCGACCTCATCGCCTTCGAGTGCGGATATATCAATTCTTCCCCTCAGTTGTCAATTGATATTGAAACAGAGGCGGAGCAAATAACCTGCATCGGCTTCGCCCCCTCTCCCTCCATCGGTCTCGTCGTCCCCTTCGTCGATAAGACGAAACCGGGCAATTCATATTGGAAGACCCTCGAGGAGGAAGTTCGGGTGTGGCAGTGGGTTCGCAAAATGTGCGGGCTCAAGAAAAGGATTGTCGGCCAAAACTTTCTCTACGACATTGGCTATCTGTGGGGCAAATACGGCATCCCAGTCCCCCACGCCACCGACGACACGATGCTCCTCCACCATTCCCTTCAACCCGAGATGGACAAAGGTCTCGGCTTCCTCGGTTCCATCTACACGGACGAGGCCTCATGGAAATTCATGGGGCGAGCCAAACATAAAACGCTGAAGACGGAGGACTGATGAACTACATCGCATCCCCATACAGCCACCCCTCCGCCGAGATGCGGCAATGGCGATACGAAGCTGTCAACGCCTACACGGTTGCCCGCATCAAACAGGGCGCCTGTTGCATCTCTCCCATCAAGTACCTCCACAACGATGCCGTCGAACATCAGATGCCCCTCGACGCCCTCTTCTGGCACTCCTTCAATATGCAACTTCTCCGCCGCGCCGATGCGATTGAAGTCCTCTGCATCCCCGGTTGGGAGGAGTCAAAGGGGGTTCAGAGTGAAATGCAGATTGCCGAACACCTCGGCATTCCTATTATCTTTGCGAGGACATAATGAATACCATTCAGTTTACGTATCGAAATAACAGCGGTAAACTTACGCAACGGCGTGTTATACCTGATGCACTTGAGTATGTGGTTAGAGGAGGTTACAATTATCAGCCCGGATGGGCAATATCAGGTCTTGACGTGGACCGTAACGTTCGCCGTACCTTTTTTCTAACTCACATTGTGTTTGAGAGGGACGCAAATTTTGATTTTTATTCTCTTAAGTTGAGAGACTAATTATGCGCATCATCCAGACCGCCGACCTTACCCCGTCTTCCAAACTTACCCAAAATGAAAACGACTGGGTCTACAACGGCTTAGATGTTTGTGTCACTCTTGAAATTGTCAATACCCTCCTCGATCAGCTTGATCCTGTCTCCGAGACCACCTATTCTTTCGAACGCAATCTACAAGGTCCGATCCTTGAAATGTCCTCTCGTGGCATTCGCGTTGACCTTGCCCGCCGAGACAAAGTCCTCGCCAAATACACCGCCGAGATCGAAACACTCAGCTTACAGACAAACGAAATCATCCGCGAGGGTATAGGCGTCAATCTCAACTGGCGCTCTCCCACTCAATTGAAGAGGCTCTTCTATGATATCCTCAACCTCCCCGCCGTCAAGAAACGGAATAGTCTTGGCCAGTATGCCCCCACCATCGACCGAGACGCAATGGAATACCTTTCACAATATATGCTTGCTGAGCCTCTCTGTATTCGGCTGTTACGCCTTAGGGACCTCGACAAGAAATGTCAGTTCCTCCGAAAGCAGATCGACCGAGACGGACGAATGCGAAGTAACTATAACATTGCCGGAACAAATACTGGCCGACTTTCCTCCTCAGCTAGTATCTTCGGTACAGGAGGCAATCAACAAAATATTGACCGCGAGGAACGGGCCATCTTCATCGCCGACCCCGGAATGAAACTGGTAAACCTCGACCTCGAGCAGGCCGACGCTCGCAACGTGGGCGCCATCTGTTGGAACCTCTTCGCGGAGAAATACGGTGAGAGTTTTGCTGGAGCTTATCTTGGCGCTTGCGAGTCTGGTGATCTTCACACGTCCACATGTAGGCTTGCATGGACCGACCTTCCTTGGACGGACGATCCAAAGGAAAACAAGAAGATTGCGGAGCAGATTGCGTATCGTCAGGACTCGTATCGGCAACTAGCGAAGAAGCTAGGTCACGGCACAAATTATTATGGAACCCCGAGGACGATGGCTAAACACGCCAAAGTTCCCATCAAACAAATCGAAGACTTCCAAAGGAGATATTTCGATGGCTACCCGTGCATCAAAGAGTGGCACAAAGAAGTCAAGAGGCAAATCCGCGAAGCGGGGTTCATCACCACCCTCCTCGGTCGGCGCAGGTGTTTCTTCGGAAGACCCGAAGATGACAGCACCCTCCGAGAAGCCATCGCCTACGAGCCCCAGTCCCTCACCGCCGATGAGATCGATACAGGAATTATACGGCTCTTCCTTTCCCGCCGAGTTGAACTCCTGGCTCAAGTCCACGACAGTGTCCTCTTCCAAATTCCCGAAGGCCGAGAGGAAGAGTTGGTTCCATGGGCTATGGGACAGCTTATCACGCATATTCCACTCGTGAAGGGGAGGGACTTCGCCGTTCCAGTTGACGCCAAGGTTGGGTGGAACTGGGGGGATGTTGTTCTCGACAAAGAGGGAAATGTGGTTGACAATGTAGATGGATTGGTGAAATGGAAGGGGCAGGACAAAAGAAAGCGGTCGGAGGACTCTCGCTTGTCTCTGAAAGCCCTGCTCTGAAAAGCCGTCGTCACGGCAATTGGATCACCGCCTTTCTTGAATATACGAAAGACCTGCCCAGTCCAAGATTGTTTCGGAAATGGGCAGGCATTGCGGCGGTGGCTGGGGCGCTCGAACGAAAGGTGTGGCTTCGTACGGCCATCGGAGAGCTTTATCCAAATCTCTACACTGTCCTTGTCGGCCCGCCGGGAGTCGGCAAGACAGTAGTCACATCCATTGTGCAATCTCTGTGGGGTGAACTCCCTGACCATCACCTCGCCCCATCCTCCGTCTCCCGCGCTAGTTTGATCGACGCCCTTCGTGATGCCGAGCGCCGCGTAGTGATGCCCTCACAAAATCCGCCCGTCCTCACCTTCCACTCCCTCTTAATTGCCGCCAATGAACTCGGCGTTCTCATTCCCGGCTACGATAATGACTTCATGAACACTCTCACCGACATCTATGACGGAAAGAGATACGGGGAGAAGAAACGTTCAAAGGAACTCAATTTCATCCTCCACCACCCACAGTTAAACTTGCTCGCCGCCACCACCCCCTCTTATCTAAACAACGTGATGCCAGAAGGCGCATGGGATCAAGGTTTTATCTCCCGCGTGATCGTCGTCTACAGTGGCGAGAATATCATCCGTGACCTCTTCACCGAAATTGTTCAAACCACCGGCGGTTATACTGACCTCCTTCACGACTTAAAGATTATTGGCTCAGCGGCAGGAAAAATAAAATTCGAAGAGGACGCTGCCCATGCCATTAACCATTGGAATAAACTGAAGGGACCGCCCACTCCCGAACACCCAAAACTCATCCACTATAATGCCCGCCGTACCACTCAACTTTTAAAATTATGTATGGTCGCATCTATCTGCCAGCGCAACGATCTAGTCGTCACGTTGAAAGATTATGCGATGGCCCTTGATTGGCTTCTCGAGGTCGAGGCCGCGATGCCCGAAGTCTTCAAATCAATGGCCATAGGAGGAGATGCACGAGCCATCGAAGACACCTATTATTTTGCTTATCAATATTGGCTCAAAACACAACAGCCTATCCATGAGGCCCGTCTTATCGACTTCCTCCAAACCCGAGTCCCGGCCCATAATGTTGAGCGGATCATTCAACTGATGGTAAAGGGGAGGATGTTTGAAAAGAGATTGGACGGGTACGTGCCCCGTCCAAAAAAGCCTGATTAGCGTTTGATCTTATCAACGAGGGCTACGCCGGTAGTACCCGCGATGATGGCGTAGGCCCAATCCACCGTCGCTCCCGGAGAGGGCCACGGGCCGAGCCCATAATAGATGAGAAGCGGAACGCCCAGTTGATACCACATCAGCACGGCCAACTGACTGATCCCTACCGCCGCGATGTAGCGCTGCATGATAGGAGAGGAACGCACGGTCGCCTGAAAGCTCTCGAACGTTCCTTTTAACAGGTCCGCATCGGTAGAGGCTAACTGAGTCTGCAGGTCCGCCCGAATTTTCTCCCGGTCCAGTTTAATCTTTTGAGTTGTCTCAATCAGATTGAAAATCTTGTCGAGGATCGGACCAGTCACGAAACTGAGTATCGCCCCAAACGGGATCACTTCTCACCCACCTTTCCAGTCGTCTTCCATCGCAGGATGGCAGTTGTGACGGCGAGAGCTGCCATGATGCCGAGGACAGTCAGGTTCTTTTTATCCCACGCCAAGACGTACTGGCGCCAATCCAGTCCCTGCAATGCCCCGACTGCCTCAGTTAAGGCCGGAAGGATTGCGCCGATAACGCCCATCGCCGAGGCAAAGACCTGTGTGCGCCATCCCTTCAACTGCGGGAGGAAAAGGACGAGAAGGACGATTGCAACGATGCCGAGTAGAACGTAACCCATTTTAATTACCTCCAGTTACAAGATTGTAGATAAGTGCCGCCAGTGCGAGAAGAAGTGCCACGAGGCCACCGGCAACTGCCTTCGGGGGCACGGAAGGTTTTGGAGGAAGTCCAACTTCGGGGGGATGAACGTCCACTGGAGGAGCGGTTGGATATGCTGCCGCATAGGCATCCCGCGCCAACAGCGCCCATTCCATTCGAAGAGGATAATGTTTGATGCCTGCCCGCTCGAACGCCTTTTCGAACGCCTCGACTTTCCCTTGCAGTCCCACCGCCGCTTTCACTGCCGTGATTGCCGCCGCCTCTGGTCCACGCAATTCGAGGACCAGGTATTTGTAATTCGCCTCATCACTCGCCGGATTGAGTCCGTGCAAATTGCAGTAATTTTCGTAGGCTCGCCGCCGAGGCCCTGTCCACTGTGCCCATCCATAACCTCCCCGCGAGCCCTTCACCGTCGGCTTTTCTTCCTGCAACGCAGTCAATCCCCGACTTTCATGCCCAAGGTTTCCAAAAATCGCTTCCGTATCTTCCAGCCCAACCGCAAGGTCGGCCATCATCCTGCGCATGTATCCGGGCACCTTAGTTCGAAAATTCTCCTTCGGTGTCATAGGGACTGTCCTTTCGTTTTAGCTTCCCATCCATCGCCTACCATAACGATACACGCGCGCTTGCGGTCTGTCATTAGGATAGTCCATGTTCCGGCTGTTGAAACATACAGTTCCATCAATAGGCCATTCCTAAGCATGACGCCCTGTCCGTTGAGGACTTCATGATATTGATTTCCCAGCCCCTTCACGATCTCTGTCCAAGAGGCACAACTCGGCGTTTGAACCATAAGGGCCGAGGCCAACATAATCGCCATCACTTTGCACCGCCATTTCCCGGCACCCTCTCATTCAGCGCCGTAGCCAGTTTCTCCACATTCACGTTCAACGTTTCGAGGCGGATGTTCATTCGATCGAGTGCATTCGTCAACTGTCCAAACTGATTTTGAACGTTTGCCTGCAGCGCTTCCCGTTGTTGCCGACCAAAGGTCAAGCGACTGTCGAGGTCCTGCAATTTCAATTCTTGCTGTTGATTGTCCTTTTGTAGTTCGGCCATGCCACGCTGCAACTCATCGAGTGTCGATCGTGCGAAATAGGCGATCAAACTGACAAGCATCATAAGCACTACCGGAGAAAATCTCCCCAACATAATGAGCCAAATATTATTGGCAATTCGTTCTGGAGTAGTCATGCCGCTCTCCTATACAGTCCGATACCGCAGCCAAGAGCCTTTTCGAACGTTGAGCGCCGTGGCGCTTGAGGCATTTTGTGCCACCTGCAACGCAAATGTGCCGGGATTAGCGCCATTTTCAATAGTGGCGAAAAAGCGGATGGCCGTTTCCTCATTACCCGCAGGGGTATTATTGCGAAGTTGTCCATAGGCAGCAATGTCAAACGCACTGACATTCCCGCCATCATCGACTTCCAGTTCATATGCTTGCACCCTCGTCGGAGCAGCCGGGCCGGTAATGCCAAACTTATGACCGGATACTGAAGAGACGGACAGGTACAGGCAGGCCTCAATTGCATACGTTGTATTTGCTGCCATGGTAAACTGGAGGTCGGGGTCATTAGCTAAAACAGTGTTATTGGTAATTGGATAGGTTGTGTCGATCGCACAGTCTGTCCATGAATTTCCTGTCGCGGCAAGGCTGATCGCCCCACTCGGATCGTCATAAGTGACGGTGATGCCACTGTGAACGCCGAGGGCAAAGGCGGCGGCCACGGCGTCAACGGCATACTCAGGAATATCCGTAATTCCGTAGCCCGAAACCGTAGTTGGAACTCCCGTCAGTGCGCCAAAAGCGTGAGAGTGTCCCGCGAGGGAGAAGCTCGCTGAACTGTACGTACTGTCTTTGATGAGTGTTCCACTCGTCCCGTCAAACGCAGCGAAACGATTGGCTACCGCCGAGGCTGGCCCGGCCACCGCACCGGTCAACGAGACTATCGTCCCCCCATCCACAAGGTCCGCCACGGCCTGCTTCAACTGTTGGATTTGCATCACCATCAAATCCAACTGAGCTTCAAGGGTTTCGGGCAAATAGGCACTTCCATTTGAAACGGTCAGTTCCTGTGTGTAGGGGACGATACGTTCGACCAGTAATTGATGGGTGGCGGGGAGTGGTGAGCCGAGATAGAGATAGTCAATCGACCCCGAGTCCACTCCCACCCCATTCAACGTGTAGTCTGAGGACGCCACAACCGTCCCCGCTCCCGTCGCAATCACAATCCTCGTCACGCGAATGTGATCAGCCGAAAGCACCTTGAATGAATGGGGAAAGTTGGTTGTTACTCCATTTCCCGTATGGAGTGCCGAGGCAATTTCAGACGACAGACTCATTTCGATCTCCTTTCGGGCAGAGGCGCCCCGGCAGCTTCTTCAATCTTTGACAGGATGTTTCGAAAATACCAAAGGTTCTGGAAGAACATCATCAACCTGATCTGGTGAAGAGTACTCTTCGTAGGTTCATCCATCCCCGTGATGACGTTTGCGGATTTTTCGATGAGATCAAACGAGGGGCCAAGCGCGGCCTCAACCAAATCACCGCCCTCTCGCCGAGTGGTACGTTCCCCACTGAATGAAGCGTATCGACGGAGCAGAGGAATACGCTGCGCCACTCGTTGAATTTCATCAAAAATGCCAGTCACTCCCGAACGGGAGATGCCTTCATCCAGCCACCGTTCCATCGACCACTTTTGCATCTCCTCATAGGTTTTCCCTCCAACTGAGACCGCCCACAAGTACGCACTCAACATTCCCATTCCAATACTGAGTGCCACCCCGGTGAAGAACTTCGCATCGTGCTCCTGCAATCCCGCCATCAAAACCTTCTGTGTGGCGGTGATGCCGTAGGATTTGAACTGGGCGAGAACACGATAGAGGGGATTTGCATCCACCCAAGCGTAGCGCCCGAAGCCGGGAGTGATGATGGTTGCATCAACCTCCCCGCCGAGTGCGGCCCGATAGGCTCGCCGTGCACGAGCTACCGCAGGATCAGCGATATTCCATGCCTCGGTGTTGGGGAGCCAAATCCCATTAACCTTCCCCCCACCTTCTCCGTTCGTCACCTCACGCCAAATTGTCTCCGTCAGTTCCCCGTCAATATTATTACGGGCGAGGAATTCCTTTGCCTTCTCCAGTTGCTTCGGCGAGGCCTTAACATCCCCCATTAACATTGCGATGTTGTCGAGCAGCCGGGCATTCACCACTCCCGCCGTAATTTGCTTGAGTGCGGCATTCCACTGATCAATCAGTGTCATCATACCGAAACGAGTGGTCGCATAGTGAATACCCCTCTCGAGTTTCGTCCCTCGATGAGCGTCATCGAAGAGGTCACCAAACTCAAACATCCGAGTGTGCATCAGAGGATCAAGCGCCACTCCCGCATATTTGGCCTCCCTCTGTGACATTCGAATTGTCTTCCAGTCGTTGATCATCGGAATAATAGCATCTTTCAAGACGCGTGTAAAGCCCTGCCTCATTCCAATCCGCACAATGTCGGGAATGCTGGAGATGACAGTGCTGCCCATCAGCCGAAGAACATTCACCTCCATCGCAGTCTTTGCCGCCCGATACCCCCACGACTCGGGGTCTTTCGGAATACCGCGAATGCCCTTGGCTCGTTCGAGGAGGACCATCAAGTCTTTTTGTGCAGCATTATAGAAGTGCTCGATCTTTTGGCTTTCCTCTTCGAGGGCTTTTCCGGCGAGAGGCTTCCCGTCCTTTCCCTTTCGGCTCTTCAGGGCAAGGATCATCGCCTTCTTTTCATCATTCAGCTTGGAAAATTCCTTTGCCGCATCGGCACTGCCAAACACACGGGAAACGGCGAGGTCACCCCCCATCGTCCTCGTATAGATGGAGATAATCTTCTCCATATCAGTTTCAAGAAAATCCATAATTTTCTCGGAGGGAATATCGAGGACACGAGCAAGTTCCGGCCCCCTCTTTTCTCGAATAATATCACTGAACGCGAGGCGACGTTCAGTACCAAGAATTTTCTCAGTCACATTCTCTGCCATCTCACGGGAGATTTCAGAGAAATCCGCCTTGCCGGCGAGGACGTCCATGGCATTCGCCCCTCTCGCCCGCCATGCTTCCATAAATGCGCTTTCTCGCGCCGTCATCTTTTTCCGCAACTCGGCTTCCCTTGCTGCCCTCGCCTCAGGCGACATTGCCTCCACCCGCTTCCACAGTCGTTCATTCCGCAGTACTCGCTTTGCGTTCAACTGCGCGTGAGTTTCCGCAAGATCACGCTTCATCTGCTCCAGTTCAGCCTTCCATGCCTGTCGTTCGAAGTTGTCGAAGTTCTCAACTTTTTCGGCGAAATCGTCCATCTTCGAGGCAAGCTGTTCGATCTTCCCAGTAAGTTGCTCGGCCCGCCCGAAATCTTCCTTTTCGAGTGCACGAAGCTCCTCGTCGGCCTTATCAAACTTCTTCGCCGCCTCGGCAAACTGCGTCTTCGCCTTCGAGAGTTCCTCGTCCAGCCGTTCTCCACCTTCGGCGAGAAAACGATCCAACTTATCCAGTTGCTTCTGCGCCCGCAGGATGGTGTTAATCTGTGCCTCCTCATTGACCTCAATCTTATCGAGCCGAGCTTGCATCTTGGCATCAACAACCTCGTGCGCGCGGGAGAGGTCGTTCATCCTCTGGTGGATAGCTTTCACGGCAGCTTGATACTTAGTCAAATCTTCCCCGAGCGTCTTCCGCATCGCACTCTCATCCAGTGCTTTCTGCTTCAGTTGCGCTTCAATCTCCCCTATCCGATCCAGTCGGCGGAGAGCCTGTTCCGGCACAACCTCCCGCGCCTCCCGCAACGCTTTCAGTTCCGCCCGCAGTTCCCGTACATCCTTTGCAATCTCTTTCGTCGCCGCATCGGCAGCCACCACATCTAAGGGAGTAGTTTTTTCAAGCCCCGTTAACTGTGCTTCAAATTCCGCCCGCAGTTTTTTTGCTTCTTCGAGAGGACGCGCCATGTCTTCGAGTGTCTGTACTCCCCGCATCTTTCTCGCTTGAAACTTCTCTGCTGATTTCGTAAATTCTGCCTCGACTCTCTGCTTGAAATTTTGGGCGAGGATGTCGATGAACTCATTCTTGCGGCGTTCAATAACAGGGTGATTGTAAATGCGAGAAGCATAGTTCTTGTCACCGACGACTTTCTCCTCTCCCGTGAAGATGTTTGCTTCGACTCCCTCTTTATAAAGAGGCTTAAAGACTTCCGTGTCGATCTTCTGTGCGGCCTTTCGAATTTCTGGCGCAACGTCCCTCGTGAAGCCCGTCCAAAGATCGAGACTAACTTGACGTTTAAATTCCGGATAGGACATCCTCCCTTCCATCCACCCCGCCAGTCGAGCCCGAGCAAGCTTCGCTGGGCCAGAGGTATCGCCTTTAATCATCTCCTTATAGGCGGTCTCCAAAGCAACATGACCCTGATAAGCGTAATAAGCATATTGCCGCTTCAAATCTTCTACATTCCCGCCGGGAGAGGCCGCTCGCCAATCCTTATTGCCTTCGAGAAGGAGGGAGTCCTGCGAGAAGCCCGAGGTCATCTTTCGCAATTGTGCACTTCCGCCCATCTCACGCACGATTGAGGGGGCATTCCACTGTTGCAACCCTCGCACGATTGGGTTTTGAGCAAAGGGCAAGCGGGAAAGAGTGGTCACTCCTGCCCCGCCCTTCAACTTCCCCACATCCTGTGGACCATACGGAACGTCCGCTCCGACTGCACTTTCATGGGAACCGGGGACAGGCTTTGATATGGCTTCTGCCAAATTGGAATTAACCATATCATTCGCTAGACGATCAAGCTTTGATTTTGAGAGGGAATGAGCGAGACCGCCAAGGGCGGCGCCGAGAAGAGTGGAAGCGCCGAGGGAAAAGGCAATCTCTTCCTTCGTTCGAGTTTCTTGATTTTGCGCCAATACCAGTTCCTGTGCCGCCGCCCCCGCAAAGACACTCGCCGCGCCCATCAAGACTGCCTTAACACCTGTCGCCCCGGTCATGAAGGGCATCAAAGTGGTGGGAGAGGCCGCCCCGGCGCCCACTTGCGCAAGCAAGCCAAGATACCCGGATGCAGCCAGGGTTCTACGATCTTTCTCCTCCCTCTTTATCTTCGCCGTCTTCCAGTCCAACTCTGCTTCACTGTAAACGTCAAGATAATGTTCACCTTGATTGAGCAAGTTCCGTTTCTTCAGTGACTCCACTAAGTCGAAACTTTGTGCCTTCTCCATTCGAGGACGATTAATCATGTCATAGAAATTCCAGACATCATTCTCCATCCGCATTGCTGCGCCGACGGTCTGGCCAAAAGTAGGTTCAGGAACCTGAACCTCTGGCATCAAGGTCGGATGCGTCAATTCTGGCAGAACATCCTCGTCCGCATAGATGGGCATCACTTCGGCTCCAACTTCTTCATCTGGTCTTTCGTCTTTTCTTGCAACTGCACCTCGGCGGCGCGGATTTTATCCCGCAACTTCTTATATTCATCCAGTCCTTCCCACGTCATCGGATCGGGCGCATAGGCAAATTCTTTGTCAAGCACTTTGAACCTCTCCCGCATCTTCTCCAGTTCTAGGGCGAGAGGATCATACTGAGTTTGTGTGACAACACTTTGCCGGTGAGTGGCCGCATCCAACTCAAGTTTCTTTGTCTGCAATTCCTTAATCCTTGCCGCCGTCTCTTCAGGAATAGGAACTCCCACTCCATAGGGATTGGACTGCAGTTGAATTAATGTTTTCAACTCTTCATCTATGTGCCCCTTCTGCAGTTCCAATACTTGCAATGCTTGATCTTGTTCAGTTGGCTTGAGCGAAATTCGCATCACTCGATTTTTATCATCAGTAGCAAAGCCCCAACCATACTGGTTATTGACGGCGACGAGATAAGTCGGCTTCTCTCCACGTTCCTTTTGCGCCTGCGTCTTATCGTCCGATACGAGTTGAAATGGAATGTCCTCGGGGATACCCAGTAATCCTCGCACCTGTCGATTTGCCCATTCAAATGAACCGTTGATCGGCCTAACATCCGGGTCAATCAACTCCGGCGGATTGCGCATCAACGGAGTCCCGTCTCCGACCGCCGTGGGCGCCCACACTCGGCGCAGTTGCTTATTCGCCAGTTCAATCGCCGAGTCCCAATTCCCCACCTTTACATAATTTTCGGTGACGAGTGCTTGCCACTCCCTTTCCCGTTCCGCCAAGATGAGATGATGGCCGGGGGCCTGTCCCCCAATCGCTTCAGCATTATCAACCAGTCGAGGTGCATCATCAGCAGCAAATTTCCTTTGCGCCTCCGCCCGCATTTGATCTTCCGACAGTCTCTGTCCTTCTGTGGGCGCCCCACGAAGAACATTGATGAGGTCTTTCGGTTCCATCACATTCACGAGGCTTTCAAACTGATCTGCCCTCTTCTTCATATCATCAGGTATTTGAGCGTTGTACGCACTCGTGTTGAGGTTCTCAAGATAGTTGAGTGTCCTCAAAGCAAAGAGCATCTGTGCAGGGTTGTTGCTGGTGGATTGTGCCCGAAGCATACTGACCGCATCCGGCGCAAGCGCTCCGGCCTTCACGAAAGTGGGGCCGAGAGAGGTCTTCACATACGCCTCATCCTGCTTATTCAGTGCATCCACTCCACTCTGCCCAAACATCGCATTAAGGCGCTTCTTATCCTCCGAGTCCTTCGCATCGAAGGCGATGCCACTTCCAAGTTTGGCGAGGCCCTCACGAAGATCAATTCCATCCTTCTCCTTCTTATCAATAATATCGAAGCCCTTCTTTCGATCCTCGAAGTCGGGGATCATCCCATCCGCAATGGCCTGTTCAAATTCCGTCCTCCCCGCCGCACCACTTTGCAGCGAGTTATACATGTCATTCAAATACGAGGCCTGCTGTTGCTTCCTCTGCTGTTCCGCCTCGGCGTACAGTTGCCGCACCATCGTGTCGGTGTCTTTGCGAATGCTGACGCGATCCTCATACGGAACATTCGCAAAGCGAGGATTAGAGTCTATGTCATCGGGGAGGGAGAAGCGACCATCCAGAAGGGCGAGGGCCTTGGCACGATGGTCGGCCATCTGGAAGTTAACCTTATCCGCGACAGTTCCCCACGTGCCGCCCGAGGCGGTATCACTCGCCTTGAGACGACCGGGTGCCCCGGCGTTGATTGTGGAGTAGAAATCGTAGATGTCCATCCCCCTCTTAAAGCCCCTCGCCTGCAAGAAGGCCACTACCGCTTTCATCTGTTCGAGGGGGGTTTGACCCGCCCGTACGCCAAACTGGGCCTGCTCGGACGGACCAAACTGAATGAGGCCAAGGTGCTTTCCTCCCGCCCCGCCTCGTTGCGAAGTGGAGAAAGTTCCGCCAGTTTCAAATGAGATGATCGTCAAGATGTCAACGGGGGAGAGGCCCGTCTCCTGTGAGGCCCACTTCGCCGCCCCAACAAGATCGCTCGTATAGGCCGCCTCAGTCATCTTCTTATCCTTGATGACCTTCCGGTAACCGTACTCTTCCAGCACCTGCGCATTCTTCTGCTTCATCGCAGCCTTTTCTTGTGCACTATAATCGGACTCATCAATCATCCGATCCATGTCAGCTTTCCACTGCTCAAGCTGTGTATCATCCTGTGAAATGGCAGTCTTTGCGGCGTTCTGCTGTTTATCAAGTTCTCCCGCCTGATAGGTTTGCAGCCCCTTCCTCTGCGCCTCGGTCGCCCCGATCACAATCCTCCGCCTCGTGTCGGCAGTCCGCATGCGAAATTCTTCCCGCAAGTCTTCGGGGAGGGTGTTGATGAAGGTGCCCTCATAATTTTCGTATGAATTGATCGCCCTCTCCGCCAAATTCGTATCGCCGGGAGGGGAATTTTGTAACTGCTGGTCGAGGTTCAAATCAGCCCCGGTGTTGAAATCGACGAGGCGTCGAGTGGCATCGAAGCGAGCCGCTTGATCTTTTTGCCTCTTCGCCTCAGCCTCCGCCGAAGCCAGTCCGGCCGCAAAGGTATTCAGTCCACTTATCAACCCACTGAAATCCACATTCGCGGGGCGCAGGTAATCCATCCCCTGCCGGGTGATCCTCGTGTTGCCCTGTGTCGGAGATGGAACTCGCATCAGATCATTCCTCGATTAAAGGCCCACGAAGGCTTTTTCACGGTCAATGGATTTTGAGGGGGTTTCAAGTAGGAGGTAATGAGGGGTTTCGGGACCGGCTTCGGTACAATCCTCTCCGGCGCAGCCACCGAGGAACTTCCCCCAATCATCGAGGTCGGCATATTTCCCGCTGCGCTTAAGAACCCTCCAATAAGACTACTCACCCCACTAATCTTTGCCGCTTTCTTCTCCGCATCAAAGTTTGCCTTCTGGACGAGATAATTATATTCCTCCACCCTCCCCGCGTGGATGATGTTAGCGGTGTCGCGCCACCCGAGTTTCCGTGCGCTCGCTCGAGTCTGCACTTGACTTTTCCCCGCGAGGCTCACACCACTCGCTGCTTGTGCCACTTCCTGTTCGGCCAACAGAGCGCGAGTCTGCATATCATTATCTTCGCCCTCAATCCGCGACCGCTCAACCGCTCGCTCAGCGTTTTCTTTCGCCACCTTTGCGTTCATGTCCGCGACGGCAGCTTGATACTGCGCCTGCATAAATCCAGTGACGCCCGATACGATACCTGAAATTGCACCCGCTATAGCCATGGCGCCCTCATCTCATAAGTTTTATATTTGACACCGGCCAGTTCACGAACCTCGGTGAAAGGGTGAAAGCCAAAGAACTCAACGAAGCGTGCACCGATCCAAAAGTCCGCTTCAACAGAAACGACGAGGCGCGGAAAACAGCGAAGCATATGGCGGAAGGCGCGGCGAAGGAAAGTGACGAGTTGCCGAGCCTTCCGCTGACCTCCCTTGCACAGGAGAAAAAAGACCTCTGCGCCCGTTCCAAGCCATGAGGTTGGTTCAACGCCGATCACACAAAGGGGCAACTTGCCGGAATACAAAACCCACAGGCCTTTCGCCCGCCGATAGAAGTTCCACCTGATCGGACGCATCCGCATCCACTCGGCGAAACTGTGTGGAGTGAAATTGACGATAACCTTTGAACTGATCGCCCTGACGCGCTTAATTCGGATCATCCCCAACCTCCACTTCGGCCACGTAGCCGAGAACAGTTGCGGGGAGAGGATCATCCTGCACAAGGTAACTTTGTCCATCCTCACTCCAGATGGGTTCCATCAAATGATAGTAGAGTCCTGTGTAAGCGGCGGCTGCCTCGCCATAAAGACCGGACTGAACTTCTTTGATCGGATACAAATCAGTGAGGGCATTACCAGCCCTCAACCCTCGCGTTTTCATCGTCCGAATGGCAAGTGCAACCGCCCGCTTCCTCTTATTTTCAATCACTATGTTATTGCTATTAAGGGGAAGGTTCTTTGCGGTGCACCGATAGGAGAGCCCCACGATGACGCGAGAGGCCGCCTGTGGGAGGGTAATGCTACCGTCATTTACCGTCAATCCTGTCACGACATTCCCGTCTGCGAGGACTGCCACGGCCTCCCCCTCAAGATGGTGGAGGCCCGAGACGACAGTAAACTCCGCATCCAAGGTCCACTCTCCCGCGAGGGCATCCCTCGGCGTTTCGGTGAACGGTACGAGATCGGTGATAGGACGAACAAAGTCCACCGTAATTTCCGCCGGGGAAATGTAAGAGGCCACCTTTCCCTTACCTCCTCCAAATCGAAATATTTTCCCCACATCTCCGGCAGAGAAGGCAAATCCAGTGGCCGTCACCAATATTCCCGCCCCCTCCTTTGCGGCGATCTCAATGTCGAAGGGAGGATAAAACGCCGAGGTCTGCAAACCACAGTCCACACAGAAGGCGTCTTCGACGTTTTCGAAGTCCCTCCGCGCCACACGTTCAATAAATTTCGTCTTGCGCCCGTTAATCTTTCGCTGCACCATCAAATAAACGGACGAGTTATTTTCCTCTTCCAGCACGATAAGGTCAACCACCTTTCCGCGCGTTAAACGCCGAGTCCATGCGTAGACTTCCTGTTCCCGGAGGATCGTCATATTGACGATAATCCCGTCCTCCCTCGCCCCCCACACCATCTTGTAGGGTTCCTCGGCGTATCCCCACGCAATCACCTCTTTATTTTTCCCGAACATGTGAGAGGCAAGAATGGAAACGTCCGGTCCCGCATAGATTTTGAAGGCATCGTTATACGCGAGGCTCTTGATTGAACCTCCCCCGGTATCGGCAAAGAGAATTTCCGTATCAACTTTGAGGGGAGGAAGGGCCGAGGCGCCTTTATAGGATTGTGGGTCAGCCTGTACGTCTGTAGCAGAGATGCTCGCCCCGTTAGTGCCTGCCATTAACCAGATGCCACCGGAACTAAACACTAATACGCCGCCACGAGTGGGGAGAAGATGGTTGATCGGCGAAGCATCCTCGGCGTCAATTTCATGTTCATACGAGTCATTTGCAACAACAATCTCTGAAAACCCAAAGTCAGAGAGTTTACCGGGGCGGCTCCCAAACACATTCAGAGGTTTGTTGTCGAGTGCTCCATACAACTGGCGTTGCTGCGCCACCGTTACAGTATGGGGATAATTACCTTCCTGCGCGCCGAGACGGGCGGAGAGGAGCGCCCCACTTCCACCGGACACAGTGAAAGTTGGATTAGTATAGTCGTGGCCACCATCGACCACATAAATACCTGCAAGGGGGCCGGTAGCCAAGGCAGGGGTGTTAGCGATAATGGCATAACCAATGAAGCCTCCCGCGTTCGGGTTGGGATCAGTGACGGTCACGGTGTCCGTATTACCGTAGCCCGTTCCACCATTAACAACATCAACTCCAATAATCTTTCCATCGGCGAAAGGGTTATTTCCGGTAGGGGGAGTCTGCGCAAAATCGGGGGTAATGCCATTATCGACAAAGTGTCCGCCCTTACTTTGACCGATATAACCCACCTGATAACTGCGCGAGATTGCCTGCGGGTCGTTTGCTATGCGAGTACGATAGATGCGATAGTATGACGCTCCCACGAGGGGAGTCCATTGAAGGACCGCTCCACCGTCCCCAACTCGTTCATAATCAACCACATCAGTGATGAAATAATAATCCGAAGGGAGACTCTCAAGCCCTTCATCATTCACCTGTGTTACGACGAAAGCGACCGCAAAAGTTCCTCCGCGCAATGTATTGTGACTGATGGTGTGGGGGCGCTCCAATGGACTCACAAAGTCTTCAAGAGCGAGTGCCCAATCTGCCTGATCATTACGAGTAAGACGATAGGGTTTGTAAGAGGGGTGGACGAGTTTAATTGTATCTCGCGTTTGATGTCCGCGAAGGTCTTTCAAGTCTTCGGCCGCATAGGGAGACGCAAGTGTGTAAACTCGTGCAGCCTCTCCCCCGCTCACATACGCCGTAAAACCACTCGTGTCGAGGTTATTTCCGAATTGATCCTGCAGTTGGAAAGTGTTCCCACTGACCGGCCCCACCCGACAGGTTCGCCCGGCAAGTTCAACCATCTCCCCCACGGCAGGGAACTGTATCCAATCTCCCTCCACATATCCGTGCACATTAATGGTCATCACGCCGGGATTGGCCTGAGTGATACTGACGATTGTCTTGGAGTCTTCCAGAACATACGCCCCATCTTGCAGGAAACGAATGTAATCCTTTCCGAAGAGGATCAAGTTTGTGTTGGCGACATTTGAGGCGAACTTGAAGGCAAAGAACTTAGTTGGATAGGAGTCGTTCATCACGAACTCCTGCATCTCGAAACCGGGGGAGGTAGACAATCCTCCGTGATAATCGACAAACCAGTTTTCCGCGATGGCCATCGCAAGGTCGAACTTCTCAAGATCGGCTCGACCGTGATATGCCTCGGCAACCTCTCCGCCCACAAAGGCAAACTTGATCAGATCAGCCGTCATCAGATAGTTCCAATCGACAGGAGAGGGCCATTCGGATAAATGTAACGAGAGGGGGTGATGGAAGATGTAACGCCTCGGGCGAGGAGCCAATCTGGCACACTGTCAAATTCCGTCACATTCTCATTTCCCGCCTGTACGCGCGCTTCGAGGATCATCCGGTTGGCGAGATCGAGGGAACTCTGTGCACGGGAGGGCTTGCCATGGAGGGGCATTGCAATGAAACCGGCGAGGCCGTGGATCATTGCCATCCACAAATCCGCACTCCACGAGGAAGCGGGAACATCCTTTCGCGTGTATGTGAGGACCGGAGCGTAGGCGTTGGTGTGGAGGACAGGGACGCCTGCCGCGTCACCGAGGCGAAAGGTTTCATACGAGTCGAGATACCGAGGGTAGAGATGATCGGCCGGGAGGGTGTATTGGTAAATCCACGGCGGCTCAGGATCACCCGCCGCCCACGCATCTGCGAAGTCTTGTTGCGCCTTCAAGGCAAGTGCCGCACTCGCTTGACACGATCCCCATGGGGCGGCACTCAAAATCTTGTCCCGCACTGTTTCATACCAGAGGCGGCAAATGTCCGCCTCGCGGGAAGTTTCATTTGGATGGGCCACCCTCGCACGAGTGCCGATGGCACTGAGCGCAAGGTTATAGAGTGTAACCAAGTCTCGTGCCATCAGCGGCCCCTCTCGTCAGATAAGTTCGTTCTTCACAGTTTTGGCAACCGGGGGCATAGGAACCTCCGGCTTCGGCATTTGGCTGAGGGCGATGGGCTTTTGCTTCGTCGGCTTCAGGAGATCATACTGCATCACCTGAACGGGCTTTGCCGGATCGAACAACTCCGCATCGCGCGGGAGAGGAATGTCGTTGGAACCCTCTTTCCAGTCCTTGTGGAGGACGACCTTTCGGCCGTCCACCGTGTCAGGGACTTCCGTCCCATAAGGGTCCCTCCGATAGCGACACCCGTTTAAAAAGAGGTCACGGCGGAGGATCAACTTCATCCTAGTTCACCGCATCCGCATAGGCAGTCCACTTCGCATAGTCCTTCGTCAGGAATGCGTTGATCTTGCCTGCAGTGGTGGTGGTGGTGCCAGTCACGGCGAGGATGCCGAGGTAGCGCTCGTATGTACCCGCCGGAAGCCGCTGGGCGATGAGGACGCCTCCGGCGTTCAGTTCAGCACTATTCGCACCGGCATCATCAGTCGTGAAGGTCTTACTGATGATGTGATCGGTGGCTGAGCCATCCGTAGCGATGGCAGCCTGTGCGTCCGACGCCAACTTAATCACCAACGTTCCGGCAGCACCGCCGGTGATGATTTCCGTGTCGGTCTGGACAATGAGCCAAATCCCCTCGCCAATCCCTACGTCAAGATTTGCGGCGCCGAGATCAATCACATCTCCAATCAGCGCCGTGCCCGCCGCTGCCGCCACACTGACGGCATCCGCGAACTCAAGTCGTTCATCCAAAATCATAGCGTGCTCCTTTCTTAGACCACACGAGCTTCATCAGCGGCGAGACGATCGACTCGGCGCACAGGGATACCGTCGAAGGCGAGAACCTTCCGACCGGCAATGTTTTCCATCGACAGGGTGCTGTTCTTCACCGCCGATACCATCTGCTGACGAAGCATGGAACGAATGGTACGGCTGCAGTAAAAGACCGGGCGCCCAGTAACGGTGTCGGGGAGGAGTTCAATCATCCGCGTCATCACGTTGATGAGATCGGCGGACGAGCCAGAAGCATCCTTCGTCAGGTTGCTCTTGTCGATGTTGCAGGCGCGGACTACGTAGCGCCAATCACGAAGGCAGAGGCCGGCGTCCATCCGATAATGGGTGCGGTAGGCTTCCATCCTCCCGCCCGCTCCGTCAGCATTCTCGATCGTTACCTGTCCCTTATCATTGACCTGCCAACCAGCCTTCGACCCCTTCGGGATGATGCCGTGGACAGTAGTCGGACCCCACACCATCAACCAAATTGAGGTGTTGTCGGTGCCCGTACCGGCGCAGTCGATGATGTTTTCGGCGTTCGCGGCACTCAGGGAATTGTAACGGGGGCCAAAGCCGGTGAAGGCCTCGGGCTCGGTCGTTTCGTTTCCGAGGAACAGCGTGTCGGCGACTTCCTGCATCATCCCCTCAAGATGTGCGCGGTCTTCCTGCAGGCGGAACTCGTTGGTGTTACCGGCGAGATCGGCGAGGGCCTTATCGACCTCCGCATAGGCTTCCAGCATACCGCACGAGTCGGTGACCTGAATGGTCGTGCCCTTGTTGGGCTGAACTCCGCCGTACAGTTTGCGCCACGTCGGGGCGGGAATACCCGCTCGCATGGTAGTGCGGTGGCCGGTCGGGAGATTACCCTCGATCCAAGTAATGTCATCGAGGATTTCGTTGGTCTGGTTCAGAAGCTCGATGATGGTGGCGATTTTGCCATCAGGATCGGTCATCTTTGCCAAATCCAACAGGGTCGGATTTGCAACGGAAAGGGTAGCCATTCTCTTTTCTCCTACGTTTTGTCGTAGATTTTGTTAGCGATACTCGTCTGCGTACTCCCGGGAGCTCCGGGGACGAAATTGCCCTCCCCCAGTTGCGACGCAATTTTGTGCAAGAACCTGATGACGTGGGGGTTGTTTCCCGCGCCGGTCAGGTCAAAGGCTGTGCGAAGTTCGGGGGTGCCGAATTGATCGACCAGCTTCGAGATGGCACCGAGGGCCGGTTTCAGCTTCTCCCCGCCGAGGGCAGGGTCGGCTTCAACCTCCTTGCGCCAAGTTTCCTGCATATCATTCCAAGCCTTGCTACCCGCTTCCGAGGCCGACTTCGCTAATGAGGCTTGCAGGTTTACAAGTTCAGCCGCGGCGTCTCTGCCGATGCCGAACTTATTCACAAGTTCCACAAAGGACTTCGAGGTCGCTTCATCGACCGTCATGCCTTCGGGAACCTTTAATTCTTCCACCTTGAAGGGATTGACCTTAGTATCATTGGCCTTCGCCGCTTCATCAGCCTTGGCCTTCGCAGCCGCATCGGCGTCAGCCTTTGCCTTCGGCTCGGCGACAGTCTTGTCAAACGCCTCCTTTGCCGCCGCATTTTCCTCGGCGGACTTGGCCGGATCGGGCGTGAACTCCGTCGCAGCCTGAGTCGTCTGCTCAGTCGTCTGCGTCGTCAGGTCCAGATTGTTCAGCAAACTCTCGTTCGACATTCTCTTGTTCCTCTTGCCGTTCCTGCAGCATCTGCAAATAATCCGCAGGCGAGACGGTCATTATGTGGGACTGGATTTGCTGGCCCACGTTCAACTCACCGCAATTGAACGAAGTGGTGAGGGCGTTTGCGGTGAACGGGTTCCGCCCCACCTTGGCGAGTTCTAGAACCCACCACATGAACTCACGACCTTGACGAAGGCCCATCGAGGCGCGGACGAAATCATCGAGGCGAAGTCTTCGCTGCGCCTCCAGTGCCCGATAACGATTGAACCTCTTCTTTTCAAGCCTTTCGTCCATCCCCGAACAATCCCACAAAAAGCAGATAAAATCAATCACCCTCCGAGGAGTTGTTGAAGCGCATTTGCGCCTCCCCCAACGTCGGTTTCACTCAAGAGTTTCGCACTCTCCGCCGTGGGCTGCGCCGCAGCGGTCATCTTATCCATTGTCTCGGCATTACGTTGCTCCTCCTGCAACGCCGCACTGGCCTCTCTCGTATTGAGACCCTTCGCCTTCACGCCGATGTCACGAGCGTAGTCGCGGAGAAGTTCCTCGAAGTCTGGAATGGTGGTGGCTTGTGGGTAGAGGGGCGAGACATTGCCAATCAACTGCAGGAAGCGTTCGGTGGGGATGACGCCCACGGCGGACTGTGCGGCAGCGAGGATGGAAACATACTGGATTTCCAAGTGCGCATTGGCGATGGAAGGGGGTGCTTCGGGCAAGAGGTTCGCCCTGTCCATGACACCAAAGATGCGGTTGATGGCAGGATCAAGCGCCTCATTCTCGAAGCGTTCAAGAACAGGGCCAAGTTGGATCAACTTCTCCTCGCGCCTCGCATCAATCTCCGTCGCTGTTCGGACGGTCTCCAACTGAGAGATCATCTTGAACAGGTCGTTGTTGAAGATTTCCCGAATACGGCCTTGAACTTCACGGATGTCGAGGGTCAATTCGTTGATTGGAGGGGTGATTTGATAGACTGGCTTTGCCCCGGCGTTGTTGACGCCCGCGACGAAGGTTTGTCCGCCCGGAAGAAGTGCAGATGGACGATGCTGGAGTTGAATGTCCATCACCACTGGGGGACGGACCATGTAGTCGAGGGACTGACCTTTACGTTTCGTCTCATGCTGGAGTTGGATCACGTCGCCGAGGGCATCCATGCCGGGAGAGGTTCCATACGAGTCGTTGCCGGTCAACTCCCACCGAGGGAAGACGCCGGGAAGTTCGGCATAGCCCTTCGCCCGCAAGATGCGCCCTTTCGGCGCCGAGGTTTCCCAATACAGTTCCCGATACGCAAAATTACGGGGGACGAGCCGCTCATTCTGAATGTTCGGCTCGATCAAGTGGGTGACGGAAATATCCGTCTCCCTCGCCGCCCCTCCTCGGTTCCACTCATTCTTAACCTGTTCCGAGCAGTTCTCAAGCCCGAACCACTCAACCAGTTGACGAACCTTCTGCTTAAATTCACGGGCGAAGATGTTGACCTGCTGACGATCGGACTGGCCGAGATAGTATTCGCCGAGGGCCGCATTATAGCAGCGAATGACACTCTCATAATCTTCGTAGATGAGCATCCCTGCGGTGCCGAAGAATACGAGATCGAGGTACATGATGGCGAGTGCGTTGTAGAAATTACTCTGTGCCATCACGAGTAACATGCGACGTTCAACCTCATCGAGCCATTGGCGAGCGGCGAGGTCGAGGTCATCACCGAACCCGGCGAGGCGAAGTTTGAACCACGGGCGAGACGGCGAGGTAATGCCGTTCATCATCCCCGCCGCGAGGACTCGTCCCGCGGTCGTTCCCGTCGCGTCGAGGATCGTCCCGCTCTTCGTCAAATATCGAGAGCGTTCCGTCTCACTCATCAACCAAACGTAGCGTTTTGGAATGTAATAGTCCGCAATGTCTCGCCAAATATTCCACCACGGAAGGCGATCACGGCGAAGTGCCTCCATCAAGGCGATCTTCTTCTGGTGGAGGTCCTCGGCGATGTCCATGTTAACCTCCCAAAAGGGATTTCTTGACGGTCGAGGCCTTACGGGTTAGACCGGATGGGGCGGTGCTGATGAGGGATGAATAGGCGATGGAGGTGTCGTCCCTCGGCTCGAAGGTTTTCATATCAGCCGCGCTCTTCGGATGAGGCGGGGGATCGGGCTTTTTGATTTTCGGTGTCATTGCATGACCCTCTCGCGTTCATACGGATTGTAGTCGGGGGTGATGGAAGGGGGAAGTTCATGATCCGCCTCGGCGGGAATATACATATTATAGGCGAAGGTGCAGGCGAGGGCATCGGCGAGGTTTGGCGACTTCACCCCTCTCCTCCGCATCTCTTTCTTGCTTTCCAGTTGAATGGTTTCATTTCCATCCAGCCCATATGTAGGAGCGGTCAACTCATCGACGAGGGACATCTCCACCCCGTTCACCCTTGGCGGGAGGCATCCGTCCTTAAGCCAAATCCGCATCCGTCCCCAAATCTCGGCGCGTTTATTTCGATATTTCGCCCTGTCATTCACATCATCATTATCAGGAGCGGAGCCAAAATCAACTTCCACAACAGGAATGCGGAGCTGACGCAACCTATCAACAACACCACCGCCAACACCGCCTCCATCGACCATGGCCATATTAGCCCGTAGGCGAAGGAACGTAGCCGCAACACGAGAGGCCGTCTCCATCGTATCGGCGCCATAGAGAACCTCCACGCCAAGAGTGGCTGCATCTCGGCCCTTGCGGGGGAAGATGACGGAAGGGTCATCACCGAAGCGACCTACGTCAACGCCGAGGATGAGTGGGTCGCCTCGAGGCGGAAGGGGAGTGCGTTCCGTCGCCGCAACAGCCAACTCATAGGAAATAAAACTTTCCGAGTCCACACGCGGGAAGACTCCTCGGACACGAACGCGGACAAAATCACTATCGACGCCGTAGTCTTTGATCCATTCATCAATCTGCGCCTTATCGGTGATCGACACTTCGCGTGAGTCGATGGCAGCGGATTGCCAGCGGTGGGCGAACTTTCCGCCGGGAAAGCAGTCACGGAAACGGCCCTTGTTGCGAGTGGGGTTGCCGAAGGCTGCCCAAATAATCTCCGTATCCTTGTCGGTGAGGGCGCCCTCGGCGACCTCCCAGATCAGATCGGGGATGGCCGAGGCCTCATCGAAGATCAACAGGATACGACGGCCCTGATTGTGCATACCGGCAAATGCCTCGGTGTTTCGTTCACTCCACGGCACCATATCGAAGCGCCACGTATTTTCGTGTTCGGGATCGACCGAACAGAGCTTGGTGGCCGTCATATTGAAGAACTCTTTTCCGATGAAGAGGCGATACCACTTCGCAAGCTGAACCCACGTCTTTGTTTTCAACTGCGTCTCAGTGTTGGCCGTCACCACTCCTATCGTGTCGGGAAAGGTACTCATCCCCCATAAGATGAGCCACGACACCAAAGCGGATTTGCCGATGCCGTGGCCCGAGGTGCGGGCTAGCCGAATGGCTTGGCCTAGGGAGGTGAGGCCGCGCCCGAGGTCAATCAAGATTTGTTCCTGCCACGGCTCCGGGCCAGTGGCACTTTCGAGTTCTCCCGGTTCGCCCCACGGGAAAGCGAAGAGGACGAAGCCGAGGGGATCATGCACGAAGGTGGCGAGTTCTTCAAGGAGGTCCATTATGCGGCGTCCTCCCCGCGAACCTCAACCGCCGTTGCTTCGATCTGTCGAGACTGCATTACGCGGCGACGAGCCGCCTCCAGTCGATCCGCCACTCCCACATTAACATTGACATTCTTCGTCGCAGTGGGGCCGTGGCCGATCCGATCGGTCGTCAACTTTGTGACGTCCATCAACTGATTGAAGCTCAACTTTTCCGGCTCCGCCTCCATCCTCTCCCGGATAATGTCGAGGGCCTCTCCCGCGATGTTCGACAGCTTATCGAACACCTGCTCGAACACGAAGTCCCTCTTCTCCGCGTAGACGGCGAGGAGCTGTTTGAAAGTGGGGTCACTCTTCAACAGGGCGACCGTCCCCTCCGAATAGCCGGTCATCAGTGCGGCCTCGACGTTCGAAATACCCGTCACGAGGAGACGGGCGAGGGCACGGTGGCGCTCGGAGATGCGCTTGACGTGAGACTTCGGGGAAGGGGTAGAACCGATGAGGCCGAGGTCTTCCGCCGAGAGGTTACGGACGATTTCCGTAGCCTGCTCGGTCATCTCGCGGCCCTTACGGGCGATTTCGAGCCCCAAATCCATGCAGGGATGGTACGCCAAAGTGGGCGGGGTGTCAATATGGCTCGTTGCAAATTGGAATGAACCATATCAATCACCTCACGTCACCGTCACTTCCGCCGACCAGACCCAGGCCGCAGCGGTTCCGGCGCTGTTGGCGCCCTTGGTGCCGACACGCAGCTTGGTTCCCACCACGTCGCCGCCTGCCGTGCTGATCGTGTAGGTAACGTTGGTCGCCCCGGCGATGTCCGCTCCATTGCGCTGCCACTGGTAGAGCCAGCTCGTCGGGTTGTCGCGCCACTTGCCTTTCGAG
>ERZ761584.98-NODE-98-length-35506-cov-17.281459_pt1 | contig 35506 bp, 62 predicted proteins | sample MGYA00512168_ERZ761584 | MGnify/ENA primary metagenome ERZ761584 (study PRJEB28899, sample SAMN03785564) | bioreactor sludge metagenome | biome: EBPR Sludge; feature: EBPR Bioreactor; material: 0.22µm filtered reactor supernatant | place: Saint Lucia: Queensland...
GCACGCCGTTTGTGCGCGCGATGTACGGCGCATGGATGCGGAAGGACTTCGTTCTCCGCCAGTCGCTGATATGGGCACAGAAAGCAGGCAACCCGATCCCTGTTGGCTTCTACCCCGTCGGTGGAGATTGGAAAGACCGCGAGATCGCACAGTTTGAAGCGGCCGTGCAGATGATGCGTGGCACCGCTCCTGAGCATGCCTTCTTCGTCGGCCCGATGGGAACCGATGGGCAAGAGCCGGTGATGAAATACATCGGCGTTGAGTCCGGCGACGTTGACCGCATGCGCAGTCTGATCAACGGTGAGAACGCCGAGATAGCGCACGCGGGCGCAAGTAAGTCACAACTATTGGGCGAGACATCGAGCGGTTCGCGCGCTGTCGGTGATACGCAGCAAGACCGTGAAATGTTGAGGATCAAAGCCGTTGCCGACATCATCTGTGAATGGGAAACGCACGGCGTTGGAACCATGCCGGGCCTGATCGAGGAACTGGTTGGCCGCAACTTCGCGAACGTGAAGGCGTTACCCGAACTCAAGTGTAGCAACGTCGCTCCCGGTGAAGCGTTCCAGAACTTCGACGAGCTGGTAAAGGGTGTCGATGTGGGTTTGATTCCCAAGCATCCCGAGATTCAGCGCCAGATCACGGAGCGATTCGGACTGGTGTTGCCCGATGAGGTTTTCGACGGCATGGAGTGGCCGCCGAAACCTATCGAAGTCAATACCGCGAAGCCTGGCGATGTGCCGCCAACCGATAACCAAGACCCGCAAGAACCAGACCCGATGGCAAAGCGAGAGGCGCGGCGGACACAACTCCAGATGCGGCTTGAGTCTGCGATTCGCTTGCCGGTAGTGCTCGGCTCTGGCGAGACTGTCGCACAGTATCCGCGCGCTCCGTTCTCGTTCGAGTCGGAATATGTCGTGCTAGCGCAGGTCAGTGCGTCGCTAGGTGACGGTGAGTCGCGGATGATGGGAGTACTGCGCAAGGCGTGGTCTGCGTTCGTGGCCGAGATCGTGGCGGCTGGACGTTCGGGCCGCTTGAGCGAGGACACGGTAGAGAAGTTCCGGCGCGGCAAGCCGAAGAAGTCTGACGAGATCAAGGGCGCTCTACGCGCGGCATTCGTGTCCACGGCCTACGACGGCAAGAAACACGTTGAGGACGAGTTGGTTCGCCAGCAACGCCGGACCGTTGCGCTCGAAGCAGTGCCGCCCGATGCACCACTGCCAAAGGGCAAGACGCCAAAGCCGAAGTCACTGCCGAAGGTCGGCTATGTCGAAGTCTTGCTCGAAGAGCTGGCCGGCGAGTCGCGCATCTCTGCAACCGTTTCGGTCGATGCGATCTGGAGTCGCCTCGTGGGCGAGGGCATCGGTGAGTGGAACCGGCTACGCCGGCAAGGACTCAAAGGCGAGGCGTTGTGGCAGCAGTTGGAAGCGTTTCTTGACGATCTTAGCGATACACCGATAAAGACCGCGGCGCGGCATATGTCCACGGTTGCATATAACGCGGGCCGTGATGTCGCCGCCAAGGTCGCGCTCATGGAAGATGCTGCCGATTGGGCCGTGCGTGTCGAAGTGCTCGACAACGTGATCTGCCCGCCATGCCGTCAACTCGACGGGCTTCGCGTTCGCATCGGATCGCCTGAGTACGAGGAAATGAAACCGCCTTCGCGTTGTCTCGGTGGTGAGAATTGCCGGGGCTTTTATTTCGTGATAGCAGCAACCGAAGAGGCCGCGTGATGAGCGAGCAAAAGAGCATCATGGATCTATCACCGCAAGAGATGGTCGCCGCGATGATGCAGACCGCTGCGATGGCAGAGGCGCTCGCGATTTCTGACGGTGTTGTTTCGACCAGCGAGCCCGAAAGCGAGAGCAAGACGATGAGTGATAGGGAACTGATTCTGCACTTGCTCCGCTCCAACGCGATGGCTCTTGGCTTCTTTGCATGGACGGTCGCACAGCAACAGCGCCGCGTTGTGCCGGCAGCGGTCACGAACGGGGCGCGTAATCTGAAGGTGGTGCTATGAACATCGATCTCGCAACGCGCAAACTAGAAGTCTTGGAGCGCCGCAAGGATGGCTCCGGCCGTGTCCGCATGCCGATTGGATGTGTGGCCACGATTGACCGCGCTCTCACGCATGGTGGCGGCGCAGACAACCTGACGCTGGGCAAAAAGGAGTGGGGCGAGGTCGTCGCCAACTTCCCCAAGCGTAAGAAGCCGGTGCCGGTCTACTTCGGACACATCGACGATGGCCTACGCGATACGACGCCCGCCGCTGGGTTTGTCGAGTCCGTAGACTTCGACGGCACCGATCTATGGGGCACGATTGATCTCGGGCCTTCGGCGTTCGATGCCGTGGTCAATCAGCGCGGCTATCGCTCGGCATCGGTCGAGATTCGGCGCGATGCCAAGACGCCAACAGAAGAACTGACCGGCTGGGCATTGTTCGGCCTTGCGATCACGAACAACCCGGCGTTGCCGGTGGAGTATTCGATTGCAGCAAGTCAAGCGGTGCTCGCGGATTCCGCAAGCGTCCGCCTAACAGTGGAGTTCGAAGCTCCACGAAAGGAGAACGGAATAATGAGCGAACAGCTCAGCCTGACCGCGCTCCAGGCGGACAAGATCCGACTGGAGGCGGAAGTAGCGCAACGCGATGAGGCAATCAAAGCGATGCAGAAGAGCGGCGAGGCGGCGGCCGCAGACAAGACCGCACTCAGCACGGAGATCAACGAGTTGCGAATCAAGCTCGCATCGGTCTCGGCGGCATCTGGGGCCGCGGAAACTCGCGTCAAGGATCTGGAAAAGAGCCTCGATGCGACCAAGGCGGAAAACGTTCGGTTGACCGCTGATCTGAAGAAGGTTTCCGATTCTCAGGTCGGGGCTGAGGTTACGCGCATCGTGCGTGCAGCCGTTGGCCGTGGTGTCGACCCCGCGTTTTTCGATGGCAGCGAAAAAGATCCTGTCGCGTGGATGTCAGCGAAGTTCGCGAACCTTGAAGCGTTTAAGTCCGTGGCCGAGGCGATCCCCGGTCATAAGGGCCGCGTGATCTCTGGCACCGCACCACGGCAGGACGAGGACAACCAGATCACCGAGGCGACTCGCGTTGCATTGCAGTCGGCCGGTGTCGATCCGAAGTATTTCACCGTGCAGAACGAGCATGATTTGGCCGCTCTGCGCGCAAAGAAAGGGTAAACCATGGCCGCACTTACTGCGGATGTCTCATTGGCTCACTTCGGAAACCCCACGAAGTTGACGCATCAAGCAACCGGGGCGATGACGTTTTTCAAGGGCGGTGCGGTGTTTGCGTTGGCGTCTGGCTATCTCAGTAAGACGCCTGTCGCTGGCACTTCGCATTTCCTTGGCTTTGCAACTAAAAACCAGGTGGCTACCGCGCAGGGTGATTTGATCGAGTTTTATTGCGACGGTCTTGTACGACTGCCAACAGCCCCCGGAACAATCACGATCGCAGACGTTGGCTCTGTTGTGAAGTGGGCCGCAGCGTCTGTATCCGACAACTACGCTGACCTCTCGTCGCATGAGGACGCAGCCGCGGCAAATACCGATATTGGCTGCGGACAAATCGTTGCATTTCTGGATAGCCTTCCTGTCATTTCCATCACACGCGCACCGGCTGGCCTGAATTACGACGGCACCGCTGCTGCGTGGATCTAAGGGGGATCTGCTATGTTGACCGCTGGCGTACAGATCCTCCGCGACACCGCTCGCGCTGCGTTCTGGCAGGGCTGGGATAACTTCCCGACCCTGGTTGAGAATTGCTGCTATATTCAATCGAGCAACAGCGACCAGGAGACATATGCCTGGCTCGCGTATGCTCCATCCGTTCGTGAGATGACCGGCACAAAGCTGCGTCAAGACGTGCCGGAACTCAGCTTCACGCTCAAAAACAAGTTGTGGGAAGTCACCACGGCTGTTCCGTATATGACGTGGAAGTTCAACAAAAACGGCGCCGTGGCCCAACTCGGCCAGGAGACTGGCAAGAAGGCGCGGCAGCACCGCGACAAGTTGATTTCTGCCTCGCTGCTCGATGTCGGTTCGTCCACGGCATGCTATGACGCACAGAACTTTTTTTCCGCGTCGCATGCTGACCCCGGAGCGATCTACAGCACTTCGCAAAGCAACCTCCAGAACTACACCGCCGCGACTGGAACAGTCCCGACCGATGTTGAAATGGCGGGCGCGGTTGCGACCGGAATCGGCAAGCTGCTCTCGTTCAAGGACGGAGCCGGCGACCCCGTGACATACGGTGCCATCACTCCGGGCCAGATCGAAGTTCATTGTTCGGTCGGATCTGACGGCACGCTGTTTGCGACATTGAACCGCGTGATGATGGCTCAGATGCTCACGAGCGGTGCAAGCAACTTCATGTACGGGCAGTTTAAGGCGGTCTACAACCCGTTCCTAACTGCATCCGATGTGATCTACGTTCTCAACACCGGAACGTCTCGAAAGCCGTTCATCCTTCAAATCGCGGAGGATGTGCAGATGGAAGACGACTTCGGTGGAAATAACGAGTTCAACACCAAGGACCGCAGCTTCGGTGCCTTCGGTTGCTACAACGCAACTTACGGTGATTGGCGCTCGGCCTACAAGATCACATTCACCTAAGCGATAACGAGTGGGGCGGGCTTCGGCTCGCCCCATTTGGGGGCAGCATGAAGAAGTACACGCACGGGATTATCGAAGGAGCGGGGCCGGCCGTCACATATCGTGGTGTCGGGTTCGTGAGCGGCGAACACTCGCGAATCCCGAGCGATTGGGAATTGCACGATTACCGCGTGTTGCAATTCCAGGGCGTGACACTCGTCAACATTGAAGAGGCTCCGGCTGTCGAGACATCAACAGAAACAGACACGTTCGTTCGGATGCACGGGGCCTATGTCGAGCAGCCGGAAAAGCTGGCCGAAAGTCTCGGCCGAACACTCGGCCGCAGGGGGCGCAAGTAAATGGCCGATCTGATCGTAGGCACAACGGCAGTAGTCTCGATCCGCGTTCTCAACCTGGACGGCACAGCCGTCTCCGGTCTGACGAACGCCGATCTCGTGCCGGTCCTCCGTCGCCGCACCGGGACGGGAGCCTACGGGGCAGCATCGGAAGTAATCACGGTTACCGAGCGAACCTTTGGAGTCTATGAGTTTTCGTGGGTGCTGGCGTCTGACTCAGACGGCTACATCTACTGGCTCACGGTCACCGAACAGAACACCTATGCGCTCTCGGCACAGCGCACTCATGACAACTTCCGCAGCGTTAGCAGCGAGTCCCAGGTCTACACCGAGTCCGATGCGTTCTGCTCGCTGGCCGATGTCCAATCATGGGTACAGCGCGGGGCCTTCGGAGCGACTAGCGTTCCAACATCGGCGCATGTGATCAACTTCATGGCGCAGCGTGCCTCCGAACTGGAGGCCGTGATGGCCATCAACGGGGCGGCCTACACTGTATCGACCGGATCTAGCCCGTTGCCGTCGTCCACGACTACCATCGGCCGCGTGCTCGGCAACATGCTGAGGATTGCAAACGCGCAGGCAGCCGCAGCCGATGCGATCCTGAGTTTCGAGGTAAAGGACAGTTCTAGTTCGACCGAGATTGCTAGCCACTATTTGAAGAGCTTTGAGGACATGCAAGAGCGCATCGCGAACTACATCCGCGGAACTATCAGCACACGGACGTTCATGACATCTTCAAGCAATGTCCGCAGCGATACAACGCTCTACACGATCGACGGCACGGTGTTCTAATGGCGCTCACGGTCCGAGTCTCCGACAGAGTTCGCAATCTTGACACGCTGTTTGACTTCACGGCGCGCGAGGCATCGGCCGCGCTCGAGACTTTCGATGCTCTGGTTCGGAAGCACGAAACAGAACTGTTTGCGTCTGAGGGTCTGACAGGCGGAACCTATTGGGCGCCGCTGTCGGAAGCCTATGCCAAGCACAAGCAGAAGAAGCGGCCGGGCCGAAAGAAGCTCGTCTATGACGGCGATCTGCGCCGCTCGCTGACCACTGCTAGCAGTCCAGAACATGTCGCGACCTATGGCAAGCAGCCGAACGGTAACTGGCTGCTTCGCAGTGGATCGTCGAACCAGATCGGCCGCTATCACCTAGAGGGATCTGCAACGCTGCCGATTCGCAAGCCGATGTCGTTTACGGCTGAGCAAGTCGCGAACATGCGGCGCGCGATTGCAGATCGACTGCTCCCGTTCGTGAAACAGCGCTTCCGCGCGCTCGCGGGTGCGTGATGTCGATTGCACTGGCAGAGAAGGCCGTCGCGGCGCTGCTCTCGACTCTACAGAGTTACACGCCTGGCGAGATCGCCCTGATAAACGCAGAGCGCAACGACGGAAACTCGCTGCCATATGTAGAGGCGTTCGAACCAGGACGGCCCGGCAAGATGTACGGCGACACGACGCAGATCAATGGGTGGTGCGAGTCAACATCGTTGCCGCAGTGGACATCGAACGGCGCGGGAAACTGGAACAACTCTCTGACGAACACGGTCAATGGTCGGCATGAGTGCGTTGTCTTACTGCGCCACACAAACCGCGAAGCATTGACCGGATATCAGATGGAGGCGCGCTCGCAGCGCTACGCCGCTGCCATGGTGCGCGTTCTCCTCGCTGTGCAGGATCTCGGCTTGACAGGCGTCGGGTATTTGCAGGTCACCGGCGTGCAGTACGGTGTGGCCGAAGATGGGGAAACAAAGCGTTTGATTCACTCGGTCGCGCTTACGGTGACCGTTGACTTGTCCGAGGATTCTATCAATGAAGGCGTCGCGGGTAGCGGCGGCATTCCAACTCTGACCATACAGATCAGAGCGTAGAGGTAGATATGCCCACTGTTCGATTCATCAAGCAGGTACTACGGCCAGAATCAGGCCCGTTTGCCGCGCTCCCCGACGCTACCTGCGAACAGTGGAGCACGGTCACACTCTCCAAGGATCTTGCGGAGCTGTGCGTGAAGTACGGCTACGCGGAGATCACCGAAAAGAAGGCCGCGAAAGAGGAGGAGGTGATCAATGGCTAATATCGCACTGTCGCGGGCCGTAGTCGGAATCAAACCAGAGGCGACCGCGTACACGTTCGGCGCTCCAGCTGCTGCCGATTGCTACCCGGCCTTTGATATCTCTATTTCCTACTCTGGCGACAATTACCAGCGCCAGGAAACACGCGACCACTTCGGGAAGCTCGACAATATCCCGAGCGGTTCGGTGTCGTGCGAGATCGGGTGGAAGTTTCTGCTTGTAGGCTCGGGGGCAGCGGGCACCGCTCCGCACTGGGACGACACGATCAAGGCGTGCGGCTTCTCGGAGACGATTGTTGGCGCTACTTCGGTGACCTACAAGCCGTCGAGCACCTATGACGCAACGTCGGGGCGCCCTTCGCAAGCCTACAGCGTGTCCGTGATCGAGCGCGATGTGAATAACAGCGGCGGCACCCCCTGCGTGCGCTACGCTCTCTCCGGCTCCATGGGAACGATCAAGTTTTCGTGCAAGTACGGCGAGCCGATTGTTGCCGAGGTCAGCTTCAAGGGGGCCTATCAGACCGTTACCGATGTCGCGTCGATCACGCCGAGTGGCGTCAGCACTTCGGTTCCTCCTCGTTTTCTCGGTAGCAACTTCCTGTCAGCGCTCGGAACTTACAACAGCGAGTTCACGTCGATCACTTACGACATGGGCAACGAACTCGGCGACATCATGGACGCCAACTTCTCGACCACGAACGGATTCAAGGGCACGACGATCACTAACCGCAGACCGACTGGCTCCATTGATCCGGCATTCGTCCGTATCGCGGTCAATGACTTCTTCAACCAGTGGAGGCTCGGCACGACCGGCGCAATGAGCATGTCTACGACGATTGGCAGCGCGGGCAACGCAATACAGATCAACGCCGCGCGGTGCCAATACGACGCGCTCAAGCTCGCGGACCGGAACGGCTTCCGCTCGCTGGAGGCTCCGTTCTCGATTGTTAGCTCGGTTGCCGCTGTTGACGGTGACGAGTTCTCAATCGTACTCACATGAGGGGACTTCATGAGATTCCAGGCTCCAACAGACCCGGCTCTCTGGTACACGATCAAGTCAACCGATGGCTCGCCGGACTTCTGCGCTCAGGTAAAGGTTCCAGCGCTGACCGAACTGCTCAAGGTACAGGCTCGTTTCGGGCTCAATACCGAGCGGCCAGATTTCGCTGGATACAACCGCGAGATTGCGAAACGATGGTTCATCGAGTTCCGCGGCTGTGAACTAGAGGACGGCTCGCCGATGCCGAGCACGCTTGAAAACCGCGTGCTCTTGCTTGAGAACAAAGCTGTATTCGATCTTGTCGCCAAGGCGTTGAACGACTCTGGCGAGTGGAGGGCGGAGGGAAACGCCGCAGCCGGTTAAGGCTCCTGAAGTGGGCGGTGCCGCTACTGCGCGCGAAGCCCACTCAGATACCAGACGAGCACGAGACCGGCTGTCAGTGCGTGAACTGCGAGGCGGAACACAACCTAGAGGCGAGCGATTGGGAATACGTTCGTTTTTATCACTTGGTGAAGGACCAGATCGTTAACCTCACGCCGATGGGCGATGCAAACGGCGAGGCATGGCTGGTTCTGAGGCTTGAAGCACTAGAGGCTGCATGCCGCCTCTACCGCATACCGGATGAGGACCAGATCGAGATGGTCGAGACGGCACGAAATCTATTCGAGGCGGTGCAGGGCCGAGCGCTTGAGGACATGCGCGAAGCATTCTCGACACCGGCTCACGATCTCGCTTCCGTTGCCGCTCCGGGTGACCGATGAGATACGCCGCGCTTGAGGGACTTGGGCTGCTCTCGCAGGCCGACTTGGAGATGCTGGCTCGTGTTGAGACCGCGCAGGCCAAGCGCGATCTCAAGGGCTTAGAGGACGCCACCAAGAAAACGGGATCGACCATAGACAAGGATCTCGGTGGGCCCGTTGCCGATGTCGAGGCCGGACTCGGCAAGATGGGCGCATCGTCCGCGGCGCTTGCTGGTGTGCTCGCTGGCGTCTTGCTTGTCGGACTCAATAAGACGGTCTATGCCGTGCGGCAGGCGGCCGGGGCTATTGCTGATTTCGTGCGTGACTCCATTGCGTTGGCCGGTTCGTTCAATACGGCATGGACGAACACGCTCACTCGGTTTGAGAACGCATGGGGCGGGTTTCAGAAACAGATCGGAGACTTCTTCGTTTTGTCTCCATCGCTGAACGCTGCCATTTCGAGCATTGCCAGTTCGTTCGAGCAATGGACGCTGAACCTCTCGGACTCAAGCGACAAGATGTTGCCCTATATCCTCTTGTTGCAAGAGATGGGGCTGGTTCTCGTCAGCATCGGGGAGACGCTCGTCAATAACGCGAGGGCCGCCGCCCAATTCTGGGCGCTCATGCCAGGTGCCGCTGGAGACATCGGCGCGGATTCGGTGAAGGCGCTCGATGACATCGCGGGAGGACTCGGGCGGATAAGAGAAGCGCTGATACAGGCGGGGGCCGCTGCTGCAAATGCTTTCCTGTCGAACGGCGGCGCGCTCAACTTCGCGCAGTACGGGCCTGATTCGTCTCTCGCTGGTGGTCCAGATAAACCGGGCAAGAAAGGCCCTGGAATTGGCGGCATCGGTCCGGGCTCCGGAATGGGATTCTTCGGCATTGATCCCGTTGGGTTCCAGACTGCTGGCGAAGCGATTCGAGCGAGCATCCTCAGTGTGTCCGAAGTTATGGCACCGCTAGACTCCGAGATCGTCAAGCAGCAGCAGCACCTAAAGGAGTTGCGCGAGAGCGTAGTCGGCGCAGCCTTCGACTTCACCGAGTTTCAGGGTCCGATTCTTGAGATCACGGCAACGCAGTACGCAATGGCCGATGCGATTCAGGCGACTACAAACGCGCTCTCGCAACAGGTCGGGCAGTACCTCGCCATGGCGATTGCTGGTGGCAAAGCGCACCTTTCACTTGGGAAGCTTCTCGCTACGATGTCGTCACAGATGTTCGCAACAGCGATTGTCGAACTGGGAGCCGGGATCGCTGCATCTTCCGGTGCATGGGGTCGAGCGATCTTTGGAGATCCTTCCGCGCACTTCCGGGCCGCAGCGGTGTTTGGAGTCGCTGGCGCAGCACTCGCCGCAGCATCGAACCTTGCTGGTGGCCCAGGTGGCACGCCTACAGGCGGTTCAGGTGGAGGAGGAAGAGGTAACGCGACGCCTACTGCTACAGGCACAACCGCCGCTCCCGCGTCCATGCAACAAAACGTGACGATATACCTTGATGGTCAGGGATTCATTCAAGACCCTACCGCGTTTGCACAGACCCTACAGGACTCGCTCGACAGGGTGAACAAGAGGCGCGGCCGTGGCTAATCCGATGATCCTTTACGAGAACTTCTTCGAGACTGGCACGCTGACGAGTTCGCCAGGCGATGCAGCCGGATATCCGAAGGAGAACATCCGCGATTGGCGAGCGAGCACCGCTTACCGCTGGAAGTCGAACGCGACCACGAAGCCAGCGACGATAACAATTGACTATGGCTCTGCCGTCTCGCCCGATACCGCGTGCATCGGTGGCCATAACCTGTTCTCGGCCAACGGCCGTTGGAAGATTCAGGGCAGCACCGACAACTTCGGAGCGTCCATCGTCGATATGTTTGCGTCAGCAACGCCGACAAGCAATGCGCCGCAGATCGCAACGTGGAACGCGGCCTCGTACCGCTACTGGCGAATCTATCTCGACAGTGCGGCCGCGTCGTTCACCGTTGCGCCACAGCTCGGCATCTTGACGGTTGGCCGCCGGCTTGATTTCACGCTCGGGGCAATGCCGGGACTCGCACCGTACGATGAAACGGCGGAAACACAGTGGACGGAGAACGAGGGCGGCGCGCTGATCGGAGCGAACTACCGGTTCCGGCGCAAGGCGTTCTCGATTGCCTACGATGCACCAGGAATGGCGGACACCGACTTCTTTACCAAGTCGGGAGTCAACTACCGAACCGGGTTCATTCCGCACTCGCGCTCGAAGCCGTTCTGGTTCGCTTGGAACTACTCCTCGTCTGCATCGGAACTGTACCTCTGCCGCGTTGACGGTGGTCATAACATGCCGTTCATCGGATCAACAGCACGCAGCGGGCTCAACGTGCGGTTCGTGTCGCAGGCGGACTACTGATGCCTAGCGCGTCCTACATCGCAGAGCGCGATGCCTTCGGGCGGCAGGTGCAATGGCTTGTCGAGATCGTGCTAGACCGCTGCAACAATGTCTACACGACGGCTCCGTGCACGGCAGTGGATCTCGGCGATGGCCTGCGCTGCTTCTACTCATACCAGACCTGCCAGGACGTCGCGAATTACAGCCGCGGGAGCAAGACCTACCGCTTTTGCCTTAACTCAACGCCTTGGCCCGATCCGGCTACGCAGGTATTTCCGCTGCTCAAGCGGTTCGTGTCCTACACTCAGAAGATCGACGCAGCCAAGCTCTACACCGACCCCGAACGCATTACATGCGAGTTCGCGCTGGACTTCTCGCCTCCTCCTCTTGACCACGACAAGAGCGCGACGCTGCACAACACGCAGCGAGTCGGCGAGTTCTGGCGAGTGCTCAAGGCCAGAAACCAGAACTACACGGGGCGCACCCTTCGGATCAAGCGTGGATTCTATACAAACACGTTCGTTCTCTCCGACTTCGAACAACTCGGGCCAGATTATCGGATCACATCGTGGCAGATCGACCAGGAGGGATGCTCCATCACAGCGGAGTCGCCGCTGGCGCAACTCGGCACGCGCAATGCGCCGTGGGCGATCAGTCAGGACAACACCGTGCAAACCGCTATCGCTGCCGGTGATGCCACCGTAGTCGTCCGCGATGCCTCCGAGTTTCCGGATCCAGCGTCCTACACTCGAAACAGCGTGTTCGTTGAGATCGAGTCCGAAATCTGCAAGGTCACCAACCGCAACACGGGCACGAACACGCTCACGATCACGCGCGGCCAGTGGGGCACGACGGCTGCAAGTCACGCGGTCAATAAGAAGGTCTCGCACGTGCTCTGCGTTGGCACGAACAATGGGGGCAGCGCCGCAACGGGACGCAAGGTCGCTGACGTTTTACAGGATCTTATGGAGTGGGGCGGCGTTGCAGCCGCTTCGGTCGATACCGCGTCATTCGATACGGTGTCGCAACTCTGGCCGGATCTCGACGTCTTGGCCACTGTACGAAAGCCACGCACGATCGCGCAGCACATGGCCAGCCTTCGCTCACCGCGTGGCATCCTGATCTACTACAGCACTGCCAGCAAGTACGCGGCCAAGGTGATGTCTCCTGATCTGTCGATTACCGCTTTCACGGACGATAACTTCGTTTTCCAATCGGTCGAGAATGACGAGGACGAGGAGCAACGCCTGACGAGGGCCGCGGTATGGTACAACCCGAGCAGCGAGCGTGCAGCCGGTGCATCCACTCTCGCGGATTACCAGAACGCTGTGATCGTGGTCAACACTGACCTTGAGTCGGTGAACAATTATGGCGATGTTCGCGAGGAGGCTTTCCAAGACTTCTGGGTAGATCCGTCGGCTTCAACCTCTCGCATCCGCAATTTCTCTCGGCGCATCATCAACCGCCGCCGGGCCGGTGTTCGAACGATCAAGTTCGCGCTTGACATGAAATCAGCGTCGATCAACGTCGGGGATGGAGTGTCAATCACCTCGGCTCAGATCCTTGACGCCCGTGGTAATCAGGATACTCGGCCTTGCATTGTCACTTCGCGAGCCGATGTCACCGAGACTACGGTGAAGTTTGAGGCTGTGGATCTTGCTTTCGGCGGCCGGTTCCTTCGCATCGGACCGGATACCATGACGGACGACTACAGCACGGCCACCACTGAAGAGCGCAACAGCTACGGCTATTGGGGCGACTCCACTTACAACCGCGTCGGCACGATCAAAGACGTTGGGTACGTGTTCTACTAATGGCGACCGCCTGGCCGGCCACGGTGCGCGCTGATTGGGACCCTGACAAGGCGGTCAGGACGACGCGCGTCGCGAACCTGACGACGCGTGATCTCGTGCTCGCTCAACATGCGATGTGGGTTCCGTTCACCGAAGTCACAACGACGAATGCGGCGTTTACCACGCTGTTTACTCTGTCGTTCTATGTTCCGCTATGGGCCGATGAACTCAACCTTTCGCTGATCGCCGACTTTGAGATCAAGACGACGGCGGGGACGGCGACCTATCGCATTCAGGACAATGCAACTACGACGAACTCAGACGAAAAGACGACAACCGGAGCGGCCTATGCGCGGTCCGGTGCGATCGCCCTCGTTCTCGGAGCATGGGGCGGGACCTATCGAACGATCAACGTGCAGGGCAAGACCACGGCTGGAACGTGCTACGCTAGATCCACCGGCATCGTTGCATGGAGGTTCTCGGACTGATGCCTGCTACTACGTGGCCAGCGAATCAACAGGGGCGCGTCCTGTCTGGGGACGGAGCGAAGGTAGTCGGTCGCGAGATGTACGACCGTGATCAATGCCTATTCTCTCGTTCTGCGACTTACTGTTTCGGCGAGGTGACCGAAACGTCTCTGACCTACGTTACAAAAGACACAATGGTTATTCTGATACCGCCGTGGTGCAAGACCGGACACACGATCAACGCAACGGCGCAGATCAAGGGCGGCGGCGGCAGTTCCGCGACGTGGCGTATTGAGGACAACGGCGGCACGGCTGGAACGGCGCAGACGGAAGCGACTACGACGTACACTCGCAAGACGTCGGTGCTGACGATTCCATCGGATTCATGGGCTGGCACCGAGCGCACGATGCTATGGCGCTTGCTTTCCAGTGCTGGAGGTACGGTGTCGATTAAGGCTCTCGGCGTTCTGTTGAACGTACAGTTCCGCGATGGCTGAGGATCTCGCACTCTTCGCTGCTATTGCAGCGGACCGATACGCAGCCGCGCGGCTGTGGACGCCTGAACTTTCGCTTGATCTGATCGACCGTGATCTGGCGTTGTGGACGGCGCCGTTTGATGTGACGGTCGAGCAGGTGCTGTGGTCGTCCGGCACGACTGACTTCTGTTACGCGATGTTTCCGGCAGCGTGGCCGTCTGACGAGGGTGTGAGTAATCTCCGGATGCGTCTCTCGATGTACCTGGAGGGCGGAATCCAGGTCGCGCTCGATACCGCGATATTCGGATTTGAGTCCGGGGACCAGCAACAGACGTTCACGTCCACGTCGTACTCGTGGGCGCTGTTCTCGCGCACATGGAGCCCACCGTTCCCGACAGGCGAGACATTGATCCGATTGTCTGCCGATGGTGCCAGCGATCCCGCGAAGGCTCGGCGGCAGAGCGAGCGCGGTCCTGATTGCTTCCTTCAATTCCTCTACACGAGCTGACCATGAAACGACTCGCGATAATTCTCGGCCTACTCTCCTCGGCGGTCTTAGCGCAGACAACGCCAGGACCCGCGACCTATGTCCAGATCCGCACCGCTCCCACCGTCGGCGCGGCATGCACGAGCAACCAGACCGTATGGGTGCCATCGACTCGGCGCACCTATTGCTGTCCGTCTGGAGTGTGGGCTGCTTGTGATGCGCCCGCCGATTGCGCGGCTAATCCACCGGTCGGAGCATGCAACAGTGGGCAGACATGCGTGAGGACCGACACCGGGGCGCTCTATGTTTGCCAGTCCTCCGCGTGGGTTGCCTCGGCTATCACATCCTCCGGCGCATCCGGCACGCTGCAAGCGAGCAACGGCAGCGGGGGGCTGAGTGCGGTGCCAGCTATCCAGAGCGTGGCCAGCGGCAACGCGATCAAGACAGTTGCGCGTTACGAGATCGCAGACATGGACGGTGACGGCACTCCCGAGACCGGATATTTAGGCGACTACGACGGCGACGGAACGATTGAGACTAGCGACGCGAACTCACTCATGGCTCTTCTGTGCGATGTCAACGCGGACGGCACGCAGGATACAAAGCGCTCTGTCTGGGACCAGGACGGGGACGGAACAACGGATAAATGGTGCGGAGTCATCTACCTGCCTGCCGGACTTATCACGGCCATGGTCAACGGAACAACTCCAACGCCGATCAACGTCAACTATCAGGGACTCTCGCTTATCGGTGCAGGGGCAGGCTCGACAACGATTCGCGCAGACTTCGCGCGGGGGACTTCCGGCGGCGCGACGAACACGCTATGCGGAGCGCCGAACGCGACATGGGGCGGCGTTGCCGGGCTAATCAACATCAACGCTGACGACATCAATGTCAGCGACCTAGCCCTCGTCGGCATTGGCGCGCGCAACTCCGCAATCGCCGATTGCGACGGCAACGGTACATCCGCCGGTGGCCAGGACTCGAACGCACAGAGCGGAATCAATGTCGCGGGTGTCAGCGCGACGCACCGCAAGCGCATCACGATCGAGCGGGTCAAGGCACTGAACAACGATCGTCTGGGAATGGTTCTCAACTACTGCGATGACTGCAAGGTCGATAAGGTGGAGTCTGCTTACTTTGGGGAACACGCCATCGGACTCGATGGGCTCCGCATCTCAGTCACCAATAGCTACTTCCATGACTCGCAGAACACAGCCAACCCTTCGGCTCAACGCGGCATGGAAATATTCTGCAACTCATCGGGAGCAACGGGCGGCGACTTCAAGATAGAGGGCAACACTTTTGCGCGCACACCGCGCCAGATATGGGTCTTTGCTGGGCCGAATAACTGCACCTACAAACGGATCGCTATTCGCAACAATATCTTCACGACCACCAACGACCCAACATCGTCGTCGTCCAACGTGGGCTTTCATGTCGCGATTGGCGGTGCGGCATCGTCTACGGGGGTTTTCTACGACATCGATGTGAGCGGTAATCAGATGGACGGATCGCAAAACTCAGCGATTTACATCGATGGCGCAACCAATTCGATCAACGGGCTGAGAGTTCACGACAACATTATCCGGAATACGAATACGGTTCGTGGGTCGGTGACTGGAACCAGCGCCGAGATCGGCGCCATTCGCATGGTATCGACAGGCGTCTATTCTGGCGTGTCGATCTATGACAACGATGTGACTCTAGCTTCTCCGGAGGCGTGCGGTTTGGTGATGGCCGGGACCGCAACGCGGCTAACCCGGAACTACATCCACGGCGCTGTGAATGAGACGCAGGGATGTAAGGGACTCGTCTATGTCTGCCCGCAAGCGACGTTCCCGCTGATTGAGGACAACGACTTCGATCTCGACTCGACAAGCGGCACGACACTCTACTCCGTGTTCATCGACACGCCGGACGATGGGGTGTTCAACCAAAACCGTTCGTACATGGACACTGCGACGACCAAGTATCACATCGGCCTAAACGCCGGTTCGGATCGGTGGGTATTCACGCGCAATCGATGGGCGGGTGGTTCGCAGTGCTTTACAGGTGTGAACAACGACTCTGACCTGACGGTCATCAAGGACAATGTTTGCGCTCCGACCTACAACAGCGGAACTCAGTGGGCGATGAATCTCTACTACGGCACCAATCAGGTCGTCACGGGTAACGTGGTCACGCATCAGAACGGCGCGACGGTGTACGGCTACCGGTTCAACAACACCGATGGGGTCTACTACAACAACATCTGTTCCTCAACGGCTACACGCTGCTATGACGGCTCGCCTGGTAATCCCGCACAGATGGGCATGATGGGGTGGGGCAACGGTGCTGGTGGCGGTGCGACCGCGTACGACACCGGAGACGAGGTTTGCAAGCGCCTCGGATACAAGACTTGTATTTCTTGCAACGAGATCGACGGAGCGGATACAGCGCGCACATGCGCGGCCACAACGGCAACGGCGAAGTTCCAGTGCTTGTGCGCGGGTCCGTGATGCGCCTTGCTCTCCTCCTCCTCGCCTTCTCGCTGCCCGCGATGGCACAAGCGCCGCCGTGTCGCGATCATGCGTGCAGCAATGACTCGCTCACGCCTCCCGTGGTCGGTGATGAGACCGCGACATTCACCTTGCCAACGTGGCCGGACTGCGACGGAACGGCGAGTGCTGACACGACGCCTGGGCGCTTGGAACGCTTCGATGTGTTAGTGCTCGCCACTGGGCAGACACCTGAGCAAGGTCTGACGTGCTATTCCGCCCCGGTTCGCTCGATGTGGTCGGCGCGGCGTGGCACCTACGACTGGCTTCCGACCTGGTACCGGCTCGCGTTCCTGCCGCCGGAGTGTTTCCCGGATCCAGGCGTGATGACGCGGACTGTCGTCCGGCTGTGGTGGTCGTGCAAAGGCGGCGATCTAGTGACCACTACGCCGACGAACGAGATCTGGAACTGGATCTCGTGGCAGGGCCAGCCCTACGCATGGCTCGATGTTGACGCGGCCGGCCAACGCTGCGAGCGACGCATGTCCTTGGGAGCGCCGAGGCGGTTCACGATGTTTCCGGAGTGCGCATGATCAGAGACGAGTACATCCGCCGCGCCAAGGTCGTGCGCGTGATCGATGGTGATACGTTCATCGCTGACGTTGACCTTGGTTATCACACGACGATGACCGAGAGTTTCCGGCTCTCTGGCGTTGACTGCCCGGAGCTTCACGGAGAAACCAGGCTCAAGGGCGAAGCAGCGAAGCTGTTTACCGTGATGTGGTTCGGCAGGATCGGCGGTCAGTTCTGGATCAAGTCGATCAAGACTGAAAAGTTTGGCCGATGGCTGGCCGAGGTCTACGACGATTCAGGGGCCAGCCTTCGAAATGCGCTGCTGACAGAGGGGCACGCGGTGGCCTACGACGGCGGATTCCGCGCAGCGGGCGCGGTGGATAACCCGATGTTCAAGACGGGCACGACATGAACGACTCACTTCTTCGGTTCGTGGGAGGGTATGACGATGAACCTTTATCTGTGGTGGCTTTTGAATGGTGGCGACGATGCGAGTGGCCCATGGCCTATCTACATGGCCTTGATCCTGGCCTATGTGAGTAGCTGATGTACGCCATCCGATACCGCGGAGTCACTGGCACGCTCTACTACGATGGCGGCAGCATCTGGCGTGGCCGCTTGTGCGAGATCCCGTATATGGCGGCCTACAGCGGTGTCAACGCGGATTCGTGCATCGCTGCGTTCCACGCCAAGGTCGATGCATGGCTGATCTTCTCCGACGTTGAGCCAGTTCCAACAGACGGCTCGCCCGAGTTCCCCGGTCCGGTTGAGCCGGAACCGATACCGGAGTAGAGATGCGAGACTCATCGTCTATCGTCGCTGTTGGACTGCTGGCGCTGTTGATGGCGTTCGCCATGTTCGCGATTGCCGCCAAGCCACCCGAGAAGATCGAGGACATCGACTGCTCGATCTTCGACGCCATGCCGATTCTCCAAGAGGTGCGGCCATTCCTTGCCGAACCACAGGCGCCAGAGAACGTGGACTTCAAAACGCGCCTGGCTTACACCGAGGACTGGAATCAGAGACGAGCCATCGCGGCAACACGGCTGGATCGCCTGATAGAGGTCTGCCGTGTCAAACTTGCAGAACAGCAAAAGAACGGGGACTGATATGGCCACGGGGGAGCGTGGTTATCAGGTCAGCCTCAAGACTCTGCTTTCGATCTTCTCTGCGGTCGGAGTTCTGATCTCGTTTCTCACCTTCAACATTGGCCGCGCCTCGGTCGTCTCGGATCTTCGCAAGGAGATCGCGGAGAAGTATGTCGAGCGCGTGCAATATCACACCGACCAGGACCAACTCGCCAGATCAATCAGCGAGATCAAGGAACAGAACCAGAACCTCGACGACAAGTTGACGAACCTTCTATTGCTTCTCACTCGCAATCGAAAGGTCGTGGCCGACTCACTCAACGCGGAGCCGGACCAGTGACAGTCGGCTCGCGTGCTGCCACTGGCCTCTGGGCCGATGCCGCGAACCTGACGGCGATCCGTGGAGAGATGCGCCGACGCTTCAAGAGCGATGTTGCGGAGGTACGAATGCTGATCAAGGAACGCGGGACGACGTTCGCGACCGGGATCAATCAACGCTTGCGTGCCAGGGGGCGGACAGAGCGCGATGCCCGGTGGATAATCCGCACGGCACTGCATGACGAGGGCCACCGTGAAACCTCTCACACTTGAAGAGTATTGGATGGGCCGCGATGTCTCGCACGCCTCGGAACTGACGGCGGTCATCCACGACAACGCAGCCGAGACCGTGCAGCGTATCAACTTCCTCCTGCACCACTACGCCGAAAAGACGGGCGATCTCAGGGACCGTAAGTGGAACAGCGGATGGAGGCCAGCGGCGATCAATGCAGCGACTCCCGGGGCCGCGAAGTCGTCCAAGCATATGACCGCGCAGGCAGGAGACGTGAGCGATGCTGACGGCTCGCTTGATGCGTGGTGCATGACGAACGAGGGCAAGGCCGCCCTGATTCTGTGCGCTCTATGGATGGAGCACCCGAGCAATACGCCCGGGTGGTCTCATTTCCAAACCGTGCCGCCGAAGAGTGGGTCTCTGATCTTCTACGCGGTGGCACCTTCTGTACGGAGGCCAGCATGAACAAGATCGACGAGGGTTTCGACACAGCGGTGTCGTCACGTTGGGGCAAGCGCATCGTCATCGTTCTGATTCTTCTCGGAGTGGCCTTCGTGCTGTTCCGAGTCTGCGGGTGATGTATGTTCCTCTGGCTGTATCACTTCATCCGGGATCTGCTGTTCAACGAAAAGTGGTTCGGGCGTTGGGCCTTCGCAGGTGTCGGCGTCGCGGCCTACATCGTGGGCCAAAACAGCGAATCCATCGCGGCGCACTTCGCGCAGCCCTGGCTTGGCGACGCGCTCGACTACATCTGCGGCGGGATCTGCGCGGGAGTCGGCGCGTCCAGTCCGAGCGCGGTCAAGGCAGCAGCAGCGGAGGCGAAGCAGCGGAAGGGTGACCCGTGAGCCTCGCTCTCTGGGTGATCTCGCTGCTGCTTGCCGCAGCCGATGCGTTGCAGACACGGCAAGGTCTGTTGATGGGGCTGCGCGAGACCTACCGCGCTCGCCGCAAGCTCGGGCTCTGGGGTGGCCTGGTCTTCATTGTTGCGTGCTCTACGGCCTCCTATGTTTCAACCTTCATCTGGCCCGAGCGCGCACCGCTGGCGAATATCGCGATGGTCGTGCTCTGCGCTGGCCTGATCTACGCCGTGCGCCAGAACGCGCATGTATTGGATGGTGACCGATGACTCCATTCGTTGACGCGGTTGTGGGCGACCCAGAAAAGTGGACCTCGGACCCGTGGCCGGATCTATTCCACTCGGCCCGCGTGTTATCGGACATCCTCTCGGCGGCGCTCCCACCGCAGTGCCCCGATGACGGCGGGCTACTCATCATTGGCAAGCCTCACCGCTTGGAGGCGCGGCACATCCGCCGACTGGCAGCGGCGATCGATGCTGTAGCCGCGACGCTGCCGCGATGACCCGCTACCTCGTCACCATCGCGCTCGTCGTCCTCCTCGCTGCCCTAGCCGTCGTCTGGTTCGCTCACCGCGAGTCTGTGGCGCTGGACCGAGAGGCCGTTGCTGAGATAGAGGCGATCCGCGCGAGGGCCCAGGGCGAGCCCGTGGTGATCGTGCGGCCCGGTCCCGTGCGCGTGGTCGAGCGGGAGCGCGTGGTCGTGCAGCGCGTCGCGCCGGGAGCGCAGGCTGTGGCATCGGCAACGGTGGAGACATCGACCACGGCGACGGGTGCTCCGGTGGTAGACTGTCCTCCGCTTGCGAAGGGCGACCCTGTTGTTCCGGTGCGGTGCCCCGAGCCAGACTTGGGGTGTCGCACCACTATTACCGGCTGGCGCACCGACCTGGGAAACGTCGTCGCCACAGGCACCCAAACTCTCCGCTGGAAATGGCCGGGCAAGGACTGGCAGGAGTCATCGGCTGATCTCACGCCCGCCAATACCACGATCACGACCCTCCCCATGGTGCTGCAACCGGACCCCGCGCCTCGTTGGCTAGCAGGCGGCCTGGTTGGCTTGGACTCTCACGGATCAGTTCGGTACGGGGCCGTGGTCGGGCGCCGGCTGGCGAGCCGGTGGGGCGTCGATCTGCACGCGGTAGCCGTTGGGATGGCTGGTGGTGGCGATGTCGTGGTCACGGCGGGGCTGGCAGTCGGCTTTTGATCCGCTCCACTTCTTCCGGATTGGCTGCGCGCCAGTGCGCCCATGACTCGTCGGTGAGCTTGTGCTGTATCCACTCCAGAACATCCGGCTTTGCGTTGAACGGTTCCAGCGTTCTAAGACACCGCTCACAGAAGATGCCACTGAGATGCTTTTGGCAAAAGAAGAGTCCGCACCCTTCGCCACCGTAGGGCTCACCACCACAGACGTAACTGAGTCCCCTGTCTATTCGCTCGTCGCAATCAGGGTGGTCGCAGATCGAAGGCACACCGTAGCCGATGTCGCGCTGCCAGTCCGAGTCGTAACCAACTGACCAGTTCATTGTCTACTCCTCACGTCTCGGCTTGCGGCGGGGTGGTGAGCACTCCTCCGCGACCCCGCCCGCAATCAGCACCTGCGCGACAGCATCGGCGGCGCAGGTCACCGTCCCGGCACTGTCGCCACCGAAGTCAATCAGCAGGCGGAGCCACATCACGCTTCATCGCCGTCAACCTGTCGATCAGGTAGTTGATCTCAGCAGTGCCAAGGTCCGGCAGTTTGCGAAGAATGGCGTTCAAACTCTGAATGCTCTTGTCGTTGAAAATCTTGCCCTGGCTCATGTCGTTCCTTTCGTCATAGATTCCGGAGAATGTTGCAACAACTCTAGATCAAGCAGCCACAACGCATCCGCCTCGTCGTGGGTCTTGCACCACGTCCAGCGCATCTTCGCGGCCGCCAGCATCTCGTCTTTGCCGGCCACGCAGCGGCCCGTAGCGCGCTGCTTGATCTGCTGCACGCTATACGTTTTCAACGTGATCTGTGGGGCCTCTTCGTGGGCGATGTAATGCAGTTGGCCTTCTAGCGCGCCGTAGACGTGGGCGGCTCGCGTTCCCAGGTGTCGACGCACGTCCTCGTAACAGATCGTTACCGGCTCGCCATCGCATGCGGTGACGAAGTCTCGCACGCGCTGAGCGAATAGGTACAGCGAAGCACCGTAACTCATCGGCGCTTTCTTGGTTCCGCGCAGATTGATCGTGCCGGACTTGCGGCGGTCATCGATTTGATGGGCATAGCCGGTGGTCATGCCGAGGTCTAGGGCGAGGACGGCGCTCATGGCTGCCGCATCGCGCGGCGCAGCTTGCCGAGCGCCTTGAACTCCACCTGCCGGATGCGCTCGCGTGACAAGTCGAAGTAGCCCTTCTGTCCGATCTGATCCAGCGTCAACTCGTCCTCGAATCCGAAGCGAAGGCAGAGAATGCGTTCCTCGCGCGGGCTCAGGTGCTCGCGCATCGCGCGTTCCACGCGCTCGCACAGCTCAAGGCGCATCGCTCGGGCCTCCGCGGATTCGGTGGCGGTGTCGATCAGGACTTCTTCGTAGTGGCTCGACTTCGGATCACCCGGTATCAGCGTGTCGCTCAGGCTGCGCGGCTCTTGCATGTAGAGCGTCATCGCTTCGTGGATCTTGCGAGCGCGCTTGCGGCGCATGTAGTCTGGGTTGTAGCGGTTCTCTTTGTTCACTTGCTGCGCGGCTTCAGTTCCCATAGTTCCCCCGCGATAAGTGGAGGCAGCGTTGGCGGCTGCCTCCGGTGTGTGCACGTTGTCCGGCCGTGCTAACCGACTCGAAAACAAGATGGGATGCTCCCTGCTAGCCTCCTTTCTCCGGCAGCCTCTCGCCGCACACGAATGCGGACGCGATGCGTTCGATCTGTTCGTGTTTGAGAAGTGCTGGACCTTTCGTGTCTTCCCACCACTCAGTAACAGCGGCGGCGAGGTCGCAGGCGCGAGATGAGCACAAGCGCATCTCACTCGTGTGATAAGCGGAAATCTCGCACCACTTCTCAACCGAAACGCTAGGGGCGGCAGTGCTAGCAGTGCCATCTGCCATGGGTATCACTGATGCCACGGCTTCTTGCGACTTTCTGTCCGCCGCCCCTAACTTGGCCTCGATTTCTTTGATGCGCTTCTCGTGATCGCACAAGCGTTCATCGATGTTCATACCGGGCATCGGGTAATGATCTGTATATGGATGACTCATCACTCCTCCCCCTTCACCGCCTCAGTAGCGGACGACTTCATTTCACCGCCTCCTCGTCGTCATCCTCTCTTGGTCGTGCCCACACCCAGCGCGTCAAGTCACATCGCGTGCAGTGCTCTGCGTATTCCCACGGGTTAGTCGTTGTGTAGTTCGGGCCAGGGACGAACTTTCTTCTTTCGCCTGTCCACCTCCACTTATGCCCACGGAATCGGCAGACGATGCGCGTTAGACTCATTCCACCGCCTCATCCCACGCTGGGTATAGGTCTGCGATGGCCACCGATAGATTGTCTATCGACCGCTGCAGCTCAAAAGGATCGGGCATTTGAGTTCGTCTCAATTGCTCCAACGCCACAGCGACGCGCTTCCACTTGTCGCGCTCGGCCTCAGCCTTTTCCGCCCGTGCTTCGATCGCAGCGATGGCGGAGAGGAGAGCACGTTCCTTTTCCCTGTGCTGCACGTTCTCGATAATCGGATATCCCACCATCGGGCGCAGTTGATTACATCCGTAGTTGACACAATCCGCGCCAAAGTCCGTGACTAGATTCAGCATCCCCTCGCTCACCTTCGGGTCATCGCTCATGGGTCACCTCTTTCGGCCACGGAAGAAACTTACAGCAGACGCCGCATCGTGGAGGCCAGGGGTGGCCGTGCTGCGGGCAATCTTCGTCCGGCTCCATCGCGTTGATACCGCAGCAGCAACTCCGATCAACCGCACAGATGTGTTCACTCACAACTCACCCCCGCTTCTTTCAGCGCGGCATGTATCGCCCTAGAAGCGTTGATTAGGCGTTGGTTCGCCGCTTGTAGTGCGTCCATGTTGTCAGCAGTCTCGAAGTCGTCAGCGTTTTCCATCAACTCGCATGCGTGGTCCGCTGCTACCAATTCCACCAACGCAGGCGCGATGGCGCGGAGGGCTTCGGCTGACTGCTTGCGTTCGTCGTAGCGTGTCTCGTGTCGCGGGTACGCGATGAACGACAGTTCCTGTTGCGCATCCTCGTCCAGCGCTTCGATGGCGATCTGGAACAACTCGCTCAGCTTCATGGCTTCGGCTTCGGCATCTCTTCTTCAAGTGGGTTAACGTCATCTGACCACCTAAAGTTTTCGTACAGCGCCACCAACCTCTTCGCCGTCTCCAGCGAGATCGACACCGGGCCGCCGCTGCTGAACCGAATTCCGTCCTTGATGTCGTCGATGTAGGCTTTCATTCCGGCTCCTTCCACAGTGGCTCGTCGAGAATCAGCGACATCATTACGGGGCCGATTACTTCGCCTCCACCGCGTCCATACTCAGACAGCCAGCATCGCGAGTGTTCATCCATCTCGTACTGCCCACCTTTGTAGCCCTCGAATGTTTTTCCTTCTGCCCCTTCCGCAGCTCCAAGCATCTGGCCCACAGTGATGTTTTCTGCGGGCCTGAATGCAAGGTCTGAGTAGTCGCCGCGATAACTGTGAGGCCCGAAAAACCCGATGCGGCACACCCTCGCTGGATGCACTGCGCGTAATCTGTCGATGATGTGACCTAGCCCGAAGGTTCTCACTTCTCATCCTCCGGTACATAACGCACGATGCGGCGCTCCCAATGAAAAGAGGATAGCGTAGCATTCAAATTAGACAGCGCTACGTTTGCAGCATCACGGGTAGGCAGAAATGACCGACAACCCCAATCAACGTCGAGCCTTTCGCATCGCGATTCAATCACCCACACCTCTCGTGCCATCACTCCCCCTTCGCCACGCAAGCCGGGCATGGCTGCGCCTGACGTAGCAGCTCACGCTGCTCTCTGACAATCCTCTCCCGGAACTGAGCCTCGGCCCTGAGCGCCAAGTTCTCGCGGCGCAACTTCGCTACTTCTAGGCGAAGTTCTTGCACGACGTTGCGCGCGTAGACATGCGCGGGCTCTTGCAGCGCGGTGCGTAGGCGCTCGGAGAGGAGGCTCACGGTTTCACCCATCGCGATCCGAACGAAGACGAGAACCAATTCTCTTTGGCTCGCTTGGCCCGACCGTCGCGATAGCCGCGTTGGTATTCATTCTCGCGGATCGCCCGGATCTCTTCATACAGAGATTGACGAAGTTTACTCGCGAGTAGAGACGCCGCCCATTCGGTGCCGCATTCAAAGCGGAACGGAAACACGTTGTTGTCTATTGGTAGTTCTGAATGGAACTCGATCTTGACCGCGGTTCCGATTCTTGCGACATTCAGAATCTCTGTGCGGCTCATGCGCGCACCCAACCGTTCCGTGCGGCCCATGTATCTAACTCGTCAGTAGAAAACACATCGTCTGGACTCAGATTGTCCTGCACCCAACCTAGAATCCCATCTACATCTACTTCCACCGTCACGCTTGCGCATTCGTTTAACTCCTCAAGCTGTTTCCGATTCATACCGCCCTCCAGATCACCCACAGAAACAGCGCAGAGAACAAAAGAAACAGGCCCCAGGACAAGCTGGAGGACGCAGCCGCGCCGAGGATCAGCGCAAGGTGACGCCTGCGCCTATTGGCCCGTGATGTGCGGAGCATGGTGGGAACGTCGCGCATAGTGACCTCGTAAAGTGTGTGCCGATGCTAGCCAGAGGAGTCTGGGAGGAGCCAGCACCGGCACACGGGGGAAAGGGGCTAGAATGGGATGTTGCTATCGTCGTCCGTGGTCTCAACCAGAGTCGTCTGCCGCACGCGCGTCTCCGACTTCTGGCCATCGCCAAGCAGCACCAATTCCTGCACGTTGACCTCGGCGCTCGTCTTGGCCGTGCCTTCCTTGTCGGTCCACTCGCGCATTGTTAGTGCACCCAGGACCATGATCGCCTTGCCCTTCGTCAAGTACTGCTTGACCGCCTCGCCACGCTTGCCGAACATCGAGCAGCGATACCAGGCGACCGTCTCGGTGCCTCCGCGTTTCTGGTTCACGGCGAGAGAAAAGCTCACGACCGGATCGCCCTTGTCGGTGTACTTCAGTTCGGCATCACGGCCGAGGTGGCCAACAATCGTCGCGCTCGCATGGTTCGGCATATCAGAGGCTCACTTTCAGATAGGGCTCTTGCACAAGGCGCGCCCCTGGAATCTCGCGGCCTGCTTTCAAGGCGTCGCGAAGTTTCGTTTTGTCGATCTCTTCCTTCACTCGGGTGAACTCGTAGCCGGGATCGAAGTCCTTTTCCAGTTCGACGCGCGGCGGGCCGTGAACAATCGTCATGCGTACGCGGTCGGTCTTGATCTGCTTGAGGCCGAGGCTCAACATCGCATCGCGTAGTCGCGTCTGGATCAGTTCGGCGCGGCGCTCCTCAACCAGTGCGCTCTGCCGATAGCGTTCTGCGATCTCGGCTTTGGCCGCGGCACGGCGTGAGAACTCGTCAGCGATCAACGCATAGTCCTCGCCCTTGTACTGGATCTCGGAGCCGAGGCTTTCCAGTTGCGCCAGCATAATCGCGCTGGCCTCCTCGTCGGTCGCGCGTTCCAGTTCGTCGGCTAGGGTGCGAAACTGCGTGGTCAATTCGTGCAGGTTGCTCACGGCTGCACCTCCGCTTCCACGACCGGCCGCGTGCGCTCCATCATCTCGCGCTCGGCTTCCTTGAGCTGCACCATGAAACTCGACAACTTCTTCGTATCGGGCGGCGCACTGTGCATGCCGTCTAGTAGTGATGACACCTCTTCAAACGACAACTGCGCGAACGTCTTGCCCTTGTGCTTGCCGATCACGATGCGGAATGCAGCCGGATCGCCGTTGTCCTGGTAGACCGGAGGCTGCGAATACGTCGGCGCGGTCTGCTCGCGCTCGTCCTGTTCTGGATCTTCGCCAGTAGGCACCAGAAACGCGGTGTGCAGCGCGTACTTGATCGCGCCGGTCATCGCCTTGTAAGCGCCCTTGTCCTCACCGTCGATGCCACAGCCGACAACCTCGACCACTTCGCTCTCGCCGCTTGAATGCAGCAGCTTGAACTTGACGCGCATGTCGGTGCGGTATTGCTCCTTGCCCTTCGCGGTCTTTTGCACCTCGGTTGTCGCGTAGTCGATGGCCACGGGCAACAGCGCCAAGCCGTGCTTGGCCATCGCGGGCTGTAGCGCGGCCTTCATGTCGGCTTCGCTCGCGTACTTGTATCCGTGGAATTTGTTATGCCCTGTCTTTTGCAGGTACTTGACTTCGCGCATCACCTCATTGATCGCGGCGACAAGTCCTCCGGTCGGTTGATCGCTCATGCTTTCCCCTTTCCACAATCACAGTTCTCAAGATCCTCGTGGCACTTGAAGCACTGCCCCAAGTCCTCACAGCGCTCGCGCTCGATCTCGCACATGCGCTCATCGTGATCGTCCGCCGAGCACGAGAATCCACCAAACTCCCAGCGGCCAAGCGCGCCGCATTCACACCTAGCGTCACGCATGTGACGCGCGTGCGGGGTGTCGGAGGGCACGCAGTTAGGCAAGCGGTTCATGTCTCGTCCCCCATCATCAGCGCGAGGTCGCGCCGCACCTCTTCGATGGCCGTTACCACGTTTGCCTCAGCGCGCTCCAGCGCAGGCACCGCGGCGGGGCATAACAATCCGGACCACAGACGAACATCTTTGATTCGCTCCCTATGATTGCGGAGCACTTCGATCTCCCGCGACAGCGAGCGGTACTTCCCGCGCTCCTCCGCAGTCATGCCGTCGCCTGCTAGGTCTTGCTCGTCGGCGTATCTCACGGCCTGCCCTCAGCGAAGATGATGCCCCGCGCGGTCATTTGATCCCCACAGCATCGGCCAAGCGCTGGCTCAGTTCGGGGCCTGCTTCGCACACCATGTCGGCACAGTCGCGCACCAGGGAACGAAACGCGCTGACGCTCAAGCCGTCCAGCGTGCCAACCGTCTCGCGCATCCAGGCTTCGACGTGCACGGGGTTCTCGGTCGTGTGCTTCGCGATCATTTGCTGGTAGACGTTCATCGCTTTCCCCTTTCGTTGTCCCGGCTCCCACCGGGCAGGTATATGTATACGCTCGCGCTCACACAACGTCAAGCGAATACTTAGCCTTGACGCATCTTTTTGCGCGTGCCACAATCCCGGCATGAAGATACGCACCAAACCAGCCGCCAAAATCCTCGGAGTCAGCACCAACACGCTCAGGAAATGGGTCCGCCGCGGTCTCGTACCCTACGAAGTGACCGCCTACGGGTTGCAGTTCGACACCGAGGCGCTGGCAGCCGCCCAGGTTCGCGGCATCAACCGGCCCCGCATGGGCCGCCCGGTTTGGAAACACTTGGCCAACACGCCACAAGTGCAGTAACATCGCGCACCCCCAGTTCGTCGCCCCTCCAGGGGCAGGACCGCCGCCCTAGAATCGCTGCTAGGGCGGCGGGTTTTTTCTCAGTCCCAATATTGCTCGCCGTAAACGCCCGGCACGCGCCCTTCCGCCCGGTCAACATACTCCGCGCGGTGACCGTTAGAGGCTGGGATTGAGACTCCCCCGCTGCACTGCCCCACAGTCAGGCCCAGCAGCCGCGCTAGTTCTTGCTTATCGTCAGGACTCATGCCCCAAGCAGGCGCGCCTGTGTCGTACCGCTCCCAGTTCTCGGGACTGTCCCCACCGTTTGGGTCGATCTTTCGGGAACCCCAGGTGCAGCGCGCGGGCGGCGCTGAGATCTTAAGCCAGCCGTAAGCGGTACCCTTCCCGCCCGTAACGCTCCAGGTCTTACCGCTGCGCTCTTGAAGCGCCTTCTTGATCCGCTTAATGATGTCGGCGCGTGAGAGGTTGTGTGTTTCGTTGTAGGTCTGCCGCGGGTCGCGCGGGAACGCACGCAGATACGACACCGCGGCGTCTCTGTCTACTACCTCTTGCTGGGCAAGAATCGGCCCGTCGAAAGGACGAGTGTGCGCAGACCACGTTTTGGACTTCGATGAATAGATGAATCCTCTATTGGATTCCCACGCCATTGACAGGAAAAGCCGGGCCCCTGTCGGTCGCTGGACAATCACAGCGTGCCATGTCATGCCCCGCACCGTCGTTTGTTTTTCCATCGCTTTCCCCTTTCGTCGCCCGGCTCCCACCGGGGTTATCTGCTACGGGTGAGAATATGCGCCACGGCTCAAAATCCGTCAAGCCCAAAACGAGAAATAATCGTTCGTGCGCTCAAAATCTTTTCATGCCACAATCCGGACATGAACACGACAGACAGAGTTACCACTGGAAAAGCCGCAGCCGTTCTAGGGTGTGCGACCAATACCGTCCGAAAACTAGTCCGGCTCGGCATCGTTCCGGCCGAGGCAACCCCCTACGGGCTCCTGTTTCGGCCCGAGGACCTCTACCGGCTCCTCGGCTCGGGCTGGCGGCCGGCTAAGGCGGGACGGCCACGGAAGGAATCGCCATCGCAAGAACAGGTGGGGTGATCTGTGGACTGGAGCGAACTAGGCCCGGTTCCTGACGATGAGGCCACAAACCGCCACATCATTCTGATTCGCGAACAATGGGACGCACTAAAGGAGTCACACGAGCCAGCCCAGGCTCGGTCAATGCTCAGTGATCTCCCTGTTTGCGAACACGATCTGATCTTCGTCAGAGTCCTGTGCGCTGGCGGATCAACACAGCTACGCAAGCAATGCCGTCGGTGTTTTTGGGTGCAGCCTATGTCCATCAAGTTCGCTGAGTGTCAGGACCCTGTAGACAGCCTGCCGTTGCGAATTACGTTGGACTGGAACCGCGTATGGTCCGCCCGCAGTGACATGCGCGAAGAAGTTTCGGAACCGATTCCCGCACACTCTGACACTTACCGCTCGCACCTGCTCAGCGATAAATGGCGACAGACGCGGCAACGGGTGATGCAGCGCGCGGGAGGGGTGTGCGAGGGCTGTTTGATCGAACCAGCGACCGAGGTACATCACATAAACTACCTCACGCTCGGCGATGAACTCTGCTATGACCTCCGCGCGCTCTGCGCCGCCTGCCATGACAAAGCCGACAACATCCGAAAACGCCGTTGAGCGATGAACTCAACCGCTGCCTTCCTGCGCGATCTCTACGGCGATGATCCACCGGGCTACCTCTCCGTCTGCACGTTCACCAATCAGGTGCCGAAGGTGCACTGGATCAAGGCGTCGGACTATGAAGCAGCGGGATCGCTGTTTGAGTCACTGGCGCGAGAGCACGACGGTTACTTCGGAGTGTGCCTTCACGGCGAACCCAAGGGGAACAAACGCGGAAACGCAGCCGAGGCCATCGCCATGGCCGGTCTCTGGCTCGAACTCGATTGGCAGGACGCAGCGCACAAGAAAACCACGCTGCCACCCACACAGGCCGACGCGCTCTCGCTGATCGACGACTTCCCGTTACCGCCGACAAAAGTCGTGTTCTCAGGCCACGGCGCGCATGTCTGGTGGCTCTACCGCGAACCCTGGATCTTCGAGACCGATGGCGACAACGCAGCAGCAGCGAAGCTCTCCCGAGGCTTTCAACAGCACTTCATCAATAAGGCACGGCGCAAGGGTTGGGAGATTGACAACACCAGCGACTTAGCGCGCGTCCTCCGACCACCCGGCACTTGGAACCGCAAGCGGGAGCCTGCCGTAGCCGTCGAAGTCATCGCCAACGGTGGGCCACGCTACAACCCCTCCGACTTCGAACCGTTCCTGGAGCTGCCCTTCGCTCCCGCACCACAGCCAACACAGCCCGCTCAGGACAAGCCACGACACGACGTGCTCCGAAGCATGTCGGTCAAGCTGGCATTGGCAGGGTTGCCTCCTGACACGGCGTTTGCCGCTTTGGCTCAGTACCGGGAAAAGCACTTGTCCCAAGAGGGGAGAGCGATACCGGACAGCGAGATTTGGGGCCTCGTCAACACGGCACCGAAGAAGTTTTCTCCAGAACCTGAGCCCATCCCCGTTGTGATGGAACTGGTCTCGATTCAGCAGATCATGAAGATCAAGGTGCCACCCCCGGAATACGTCATTCCCGGATGGTGCGTTGACGACACTCTGCTCGTTGTCGCACCCGGTGGCACCGCTAAATCTATCCTCACCTTTTCCATGGCGGTCTCACTGGCCTCACATCGCGAAGTACTTGACAAGTGGCGCGCTCCTAATCCCGTAGACGTGCTCGTTATCCAAGAAGAAGATCCACCGGAACTCTCCGTGCTCCGCGCGCAACGCCTTGCCGCTGGTCTCGGACTCGGCCCCGATGACTTCCCCGGTCAACTCAACTTCACTAAGTTTCGATCCGGTTTCAACTTCGCGCACAGTGATTGGGTCGAAGAATTCGAACGCTGCCTTGACCGCTACTGCCCGCGCCTAGTGTTCATCGACTCCATTTCCAAGGTCTCGGGCATCGAGGACCAAAACAAGCGGGAACAGGTAACGCGGTTCTTCCGCGACCGCATTGACTCGATCAAGCGTGACCGCAATCTCGGCGTTGTCCTCGTCCACCACGCCAACAAGATGGCGCACGCCAAGGTCGCTACCGTCGAACTAGCCGGCATGGTCACCGGCAGCCAGGCCTTCGTCGATAACTCTGACTCCACCCTCTACGTCAGCCCCACCCGAGGAGACACCCAGACTCGAACCTGTTCCTGGGCCAAGGTCCGCCGCGGCGGCAAGCCCACCCCATTCAAGTTCCGGTTCGTCGATCTGGTCGATCCGCTGGCCGAACGTGACGCTCAGCCCGTCCGTCTGGAGTGGGACGGAGAAGTAAAAGATGACCAGAACGGAGGAGATAAAGCGTCCTATGAGTCCACTATTCAGGACATCTTCGAGATGAATCCAGGCGTTTGGTTTGTGAACAGCCGTTTAGTAAGTATGGTCGGGTGTTCGAAAAAGACGATTTCAAGGGTCGCGAAAAGTCTAGGTTTAGATGAGAGGGTCGGAGGAGGGCGTAACTGTGAGACAGAGTACAGGTTACGGACAGGCGACGACAATGACTAACTCGCTGGCTCTGAAAACGTGTCTACGTTTGTCTAGGTTTATGTCCGGGTTTATTTCGGCGTGTGCTGGAAACCTAGACAACATGGACATCCCCTTTAGGGGATGTCTCAGTTTGTTGTCCAGGTTTTCAATCCAGCCCACTGTGGAAACCAGCGCGCCAAAATGGCACGCCTTGCGACTTGTCGCGAGACTGCGACAGACGAGACAAGGGAGCAACCATGGAACGATGCAAAACCTGCAAGTGGTGGAGCGCTGAGCCAAACGAAGACGACTACGCAGCCGAGGCCAGCAAGATCCACTCATGTGACCACCCAAAAACCCAGACCTACAGTCTCGACCCCGAGAAGTACCGGCCCGCCTCGGATGACTTCGTGTGGATCTACGGTTCACAAACCCTATGGACCGCGCCAGAGTTCGGCTGTGTCCACCACGAACCAAACTCCCTAAAAACAGGGTCGTCAATCCAGGCCAATAACTGACCTAGACAGGAGCACGAATCCATGACCGACCACCTGATCCAAAGCGTTATCACCAGCTACTTCTTCGTCGGCGTCGTGGTCGGACTGGTCGCCGGCCTAGTCCTCAGCGCTCTAATCTCGGTCAGCCTCCGACTCATTGCGTGGCGAGCCAAAAGCAACCGGACCGCTAGAGAGATGAATCCACACGGGCAATGACATGAGGCAGGAAATTGTTAGGGTCTATTTAGATATTGTTGCAGCAAAAGCCGGGAAGACCGCCGACGAGCTTTTGCGATGGGCGGAAACCAAAGGTGCTCGGTCAAGCAGAGAGTGGAAGCAACTGGTTTCATATTTCCGCTCGTCCGAAGTATTTCGCGGGATAGCCGAAGAACTGAGCATAGATGCATGGGGGAAACCGGGGGGTAACCCTGGTGTACCGCATCGTATATGTTCGATGGATGAACAATTCCTAGGGTGGTGGCCACATGGGGCGGCCTGTCCGTGCGGGCAATGTGTTAAGCGCCGGCTGGGCTATGCACCGAAAAATACCAGTTAGCCCACTTGACCGCCGCCGTTCGGTCCTGTATACGCTAGCTGACGGCTGATCCCCGTCCGGGCCCTTTCCCCCGTGGCCCGCTCCTGTGCCAGGACAGGGGCGGGCTTTTTAATTTCGCGGGGCCTTCCATGCCGGGGAACATTCAATCAGGCCGACGCACTGGAGACGGTCCTGGCGCGTTTGAGCGTGGTGCCTTCCGGGCCTGGTGCAAGAAGGTCGCCCTCGACCCCATCGTGCAGCAACTCATGCACGAGACGGCCAAGACTAACCCCGAGTTTGCGCTCAAGGTCTGCGAGCATGCTTACGGCAGACCACCCCAAGCCCTCGACATCACGACACCAGATCACCCTATCGGCGGCGTCACCGTGCTGGCACCCGTCGCCGCGTCCGAAGTATCGCTTGACGAAATCGAAGCGGCCGTCGAGTGAGCGTCGCGCTCTCTGCCGCACCGCAGGCCTTCCGACTATCGCCGGAGGGCACGTCATCGCAAATCAAGTTCTGGTCAGACATGGGCAGCGGTGAAGTTGCGTTCATCGGTCCGCTTGGGTGTGGCAAGACATGGGCTCTCGGGATCAAGGCTCTGATTCTGCAACGCGCTAACGTTGGCACTGATTCGATCCTGCTGGTTCCGACGCATGCGATGGCAGCTCGGGTGCATAAGCGCGAGTGGCCGGCTCTCTGGAACCAGTTCGATCACGTCGTCAAGGTACAAGAGGGCGACAACCCATGTTTCGTCTGGCCATGGGGTGATAAGACTTGGATCGTTAGCGCCGAGAAGCCGGACCGCATGAAGTCAATCAACGCAGGTCATGCGCTCATGGACGAACCAGGGCAGATCGCGCGTGAAGCATTCGACGTGCTCTGCTCTCGCGTTCGTGCACCGAAGGCGAAGGTTCGACAGGTCGCACTCGGTGGCACCCCCGAGGGCATCAACTGGTTCGCTGATCTCTTCGGTAACCCGATCAACGCGCAGCGCCGCACGATCTGGGCAACGGGCTGGCATCGTTCGCAGGCGCACTACCCGGCACAGCTAAAGCGCATCTATGGCTATGACCAGGCGCTGCTCGACACCTACGGCAAGGGTCGATTTGTCTCGCTGTTTGGTGGCGGGTGCTACAAACACTTCTCGCATCCCAAGCACGTGACCGAGCGTAGCGAATACAATCGCAACCTGCCGCTCGTCCTCGCCTGTGACTTCAACATTGATCACATGCGCTGGCTCGTCTGCCAGTTCACGTTCGATGAAATCCGCGTGTTTGACGAGATCGCTCCGGGCCGTAACTGCACGACAGAGCAAGCCGCGCACGAGTTCGTTGCTCGCTATCGCGATCACAAGACGGAAGTTACGCTCACGGGCGACGCAGCCGGCGAAGCACGCAAGACGAGTGCGAGTAAGGTGGACTACCAGGTCATCGTCGAAGTCTTGCGCGATGCGGGCATGCACGTGGTCAAACATGTATCGGCAGCGAATCCGCGCCAACGAGAGCGCGTCGATTCCGTCAACTATCACTTAGCTGGGCGCGGGCGCTCAGTGTTCATACACCCCCGGTGCAAGGAGTTGATTCTGGACCTTGAGCGGAACGTATGGAAAGAGGGGACGAGCGAAATCGACAAGTCCGACAATGCTCGGACACACGCTGCCGACGCTTTCGGCTACGCCGTCTACAACCTCGCCAGGCCTTCGGTCGTTGTCCGTCAACAGATCCCCGCACCGCTGCCAGTCCATCGTGATGCCGTAGTCTATGGGGTGTGGTGATGAGGCTCAGAGATCGAGTCGCGAAACTGTTCGGCGGAGTGCCCGCGCCAGAAGTGGACCGAATGGTCGGTGCTGTGCGTGCCGATGTCGAGGCGCTGAGCGTGCGCCTCGCCTCGGCGCGCGAGAAGGCTCGCACGTTGTCGGGCGTCGATGTCGTCAATGGGCAATATCGCTACGACGTCGCCGAACAACTGCGCGGCAAAGCCAAGTGGGACACGCTGGCCAAGATGGAAACGGACGCGCATGTCTCCGGTGCCATCGGTGGTGTATTGGATCCTCTGCTAGGCGCAAAATGGGAAGTCAAGCCAGCGAGCGATGACCCCCGAGACAAGGACATTGCCGAGTTCGTGGCTGCGAACCTCTTGCGTGTGCAGGGCGAGAAGTATGGTCGCGAGTATTGGTGCCAGTCAGCGTGGAAGGCGCAGCGCTTGCCCGAGATCCTCAACATGCTCTGGCATGGTTTTGCACTGTTTGCTAAGTCGTGGCGTGAGGTCAACGGGAAGCTTGTCTTCGACCGCCTACAGTGGCTTGAGCCTAAGAGTGTTGATCCGCAGGGGTGGAAGCTCGATAGTTCCGACAACCTGATCGAGGTACAGCGCACGTATCGCAGGCCCGATGGCAGTGCGACGTTGCAAGAGCCGATACCTGCCGACGATCTCATGCTGTACGTGTGGAACATGCGCGGCGCACGCTATGAGGGCACGCCGTTTGTGCGCGCGATGTACGGCGCATGGATGCGGAAGGACTTCGTTCT
>ERZ761584.99-NODE-99-length-35438-cov-26.644942_pt1 | contig 35438 bp, 58 predicted proteins | sample MGYA00512168_ERZ761584 | MGnify/ENA primary metagenome ERZ761584 (study PRJEB28899, sample SAMN03785564) | bioreactor sludge metagenome | biome: EBPR Sludge; feature: EBPR Bioreactor; material: 0.22µm filtered reactor supernatant | place: Saint Lucia: Queensland...
GCGACCACGTTCGTCCCCGCCCCCAGGACGATGGCGGTGCAGCGGGAGCGGTAGTACCGGCACGGGGTAGCCGTCCCGGCGACGGGGTACACGGTGAGGCCGGTCCCCGGGGCCGCGTTCGTGTGGGTCAGCAGCGTCGTGAAGGTCACGTTGTCGTTCGACCCCTCGAGGACGACCGTCCAGGAGGTGACCGCGCCCGTGGCCGTCACCTGGAGCGAGAACCACTTCTTCGCGGACATCGAGGCGTTCACGGTGGTGCCGTTCGCCGTGGTCGTGAAGGTGTCGCTCCGGCCCCAGATGGTCGCCTCTGGGTTTATGTACAGAGCTCCGTTCTCGTCCTCGTTCAACACGGAGTTGTCGAGGTTGCTACCCGATGACGGGGCGAGGGTCTGTATCCTCCGTGCCCCGGCCATGATGAGCGGGTCGCCGGATGCGTGGGCGGCATCCTCGAGGAGGACGGGGTTCCGGGGGAATACCCCACGCCCGGAGCCGTCCTGGAACGCCATGGCGGTCTGGCTCTGAATGCCGGAGAGCGAGTCAGAGCCCTCCTTGTACATCCGCCACGCCTGCCCGTTGGCGTCGAGCTGGACGACGTACTGCGCCCCGTACTTGTTGAGCCGGAAGATGTAGGAGCTTCCGTCGGTCGTCGTGGCTGGAGACGATGCCGCCACCCCGCCGCCCTGGAGCAGGTTCGTGTCCGCGGCCGTGGCGTTCGCCACCGATGCGGATGCGAGGTTGTTCGTGAGGATGCTCTCGGTGTCCCCCGTATTGGAGGAAATCTGCGCCAGGTACACCGAGTTCGAGAGCTGGGTAGCCTCGGTCGCCAGCCCCCCGAGGGTGGCCGAGTCGTCGATGAGTCCGGGGCTGTAGTTAGACATCCTACTGGGATAGGGCGGAGCTTATGCGCTCCACCTTCGCGCGGTGGGCGGCCTCCTGCTCGCGGAGGATAGACTCCCTGGCATCTAGGTCAGACGAGCGCTCGGACAGCGAAGACTCCAGTGATGCGGCTGCCGACTCCCTGCGGGAAAGCTCTAGCTCACGGGCCTCGGAAGCCTCCGATACCTTCCTCGCCGATTCTGCCATTTCCGACAGGCTTGACTTGGCCTCGGCTACCTGGGACAGCAGAGACTCGCGCTCCCTCAGCAGCGAGCCGTGCTCCGCCTGTAGGTCTGACAGCTGCTTGGCGGAATCTGAAATCTCTCCAGAAAGCTTGGATAGCTCGGCCTTCTGCTGGGACACCAGGCGGGCGAGGCGGGCGAACTCCGCCTCCATGAGCGTAACCTTCCCGCGCGCAGCCTCCTCCGCTTCACGCAGCTTCTCGGGAACCTTCACGTCCGCCTCGGGGACTACCATGTTGGACATAGGCTAGTCGGTGAACTCGGTGACGACGACCTTCGGGGAGGTCCCGGCGACGGATACCGCCCCGCGGTACACGACGCCCTCCATCTGCGAGTAGGACGCCCCCAGGCCGTCGCTGTCGCCCGTACCGCCCTTGAGGATGAGGTGGAAGACGGAGGTGGTAGCCGCCGCCCCGAGCCGGAGGAATATCGGGTTGGTGCCGACGTTCTGAACCATCCAGCCGACCCGGGACTGGTTCGCCGTAATCACCGTGTCCCCGGTGGTCGGGGTGAGGATGGCCGGGGTGTTGGCCTTGTCCTTCGGGGTGATGGTCTGCATAGGCCTACTCTACGGGGGCTAGCTTCTTCTTCCCCTTCGGCTTCGGACTCTCGCCCTCGGCCTGCGCAGCGGCGGCGGCAGACTCTACCTTCGCCTCAATCTCGGGGGATACCTCGGGGGCGGAGGCCTCGGGAGCCATCGAGCTCGGCTCGGTCAGGTACTCCTTCATCCGCTCCTGGACGTGCTCCTCGATAGTCTGCTTGCCCTCGCGCTGCATCTCCCTATCGGCGAGGTGCTTGGCGAAGTGGGCAGCCTTGAACGCCTCCAGCAGCCGGGACTGGCCCGGCGCGAAGCTGTGGGGCACCCCGGCGTACGGGTAGGTGAACGCCTCGGCTGACGTGTTGGTGAAGATTAGCAATCCTTCTGGCATACGTTTTCGGTTACGGTTGGTGAGAGTTTTTGTTTCTGTTTTCACCCTCCCTCCCCCCTCTCCGACGTGAGAATCGGGGAGGGCGGGAGGGGGTGCGAATCCCTACAGGCGCACGTCGACCATTCGGTACTCGGTGTCCACGCCCGCCTGGTACGCGGAGCCGATGTTGTCGAGGGTCGTCGCCGTCGCCTTGACCGCTCCGGCGACCGACTGGCTCGGCGCGATGCCGAGGCCGACGGTGATTGCGCCGTCGGCGAGCGCCGGGGTCAGGCCGGACTTGATAATCCACCCGAAGTACGAGGCCGTTATCGCCTTGACCGGGAACCCGACCGGCTTGCCGGTGGGCGTCGTCGGATTGACGATGACGCCGTTGTACGGGTTGGCGGTCAGCGACGCCTCCGAGGAGGTCGTGAGCGCCACGAGGATTGGGTCCTCCAGCTTCACCACGAGGGCGGCCGAGGCGTCGGCAGCCGGGTGGCTGGCGACGCGGTAGACGTAGCCCTCGCCGGTCGCGTCGTTGATGGATAGGAACCCACCCGCGTACTGGTTGGCGGTCGCCGCCGTAGCGCCGAGCGTCACCGTTACCGACGTAGCGCCGATGGCTGCTGCCGCGGCGACGGCGATGTTCTGGTGGTTGGCGACAACCGCCGGCCCCTGCTGGAGCTTGCCGGGCACCAGCGCGGTGCCGCCGGCCTTGACGTAGACAGCCGTTCGGCCGTCGGACAGGTAGGCGATTGTTCCGACCTCGTGCTGCGCCGTCGAGCTCTCGACGAACAGGTCCTGGGCGGCAATCTGCATCGTCCCTGTAATCTTGGACATAGTGTTTCCGTTGTTTAGGTTCTGCTTAGGCTACCGTGAAGGTGATGAACACCCGGGCGTTGCCCGCCGAGGATGAGTCCACGACGAGGTTCGTCCCGGCTGCAACCGTCGTGTTCGCCAGGGTCGTCGCGCCGACCAGCGCCGCCGCTGCGGTGCCCTTGGCGATGGTGCAGACGACGGTCGAGGCTGGGTTCTCCACGGTGATGTTCCCGGCGGTCGTGTCCTGGGACACCAGGAACACGCCGGTGATGGTGACGGCGACCGAGAGGCCGGATGCACCGAAGACGGATACGGCGGTCGTCCCGTTCGTGTCGGCGGCGACGGTGAAGTAGCCGGTGCCGGTCGATAGCTTCGCCCCGGTGACGGCGAGCGCGTTAATCTTCGCGGTCGTTACCGCAGAAGACTCAATGTTCGCCGCCTTGATGAGCGCCCCGGCCTGGAGCGCCGGTTCGAACTCCTGTAGGAACTGTGACATAGCAGCGTAGTGGTTAGTTAGTTATTTTGGTTAGTTAAGAGTTGACGTAGGTCTTCGTTCTCCCTCTCCAAGCTCTTTATCCGTATCTCCATCATGGTGATGAGGTTGTGCGTCTGCGCGTTAACAAGCTCCAGGTTCTCCACCCTATTGTCGGACTTATTGCCGTTGATGTGGTGAACGTGCTCGAACCTACCGAGGAGCCTGCCGAGGTGCTGCTCCATGACGAAGCGGTGCTCGGGGACGTACCCATTCGACTGCACGTTCGGGTGGCCAGCCATTCGTAGGTATCGGTAGCCCTTCGGGTTGATGAATACGCCGCCCTTCCACCCACCGTTCCCCGCTCCGACTCTATGGTTGAGGGTCTTAATAACCTTCTCCCTGTGCTCGGAGGTTAGCTTCTTGCCCGTGTGCCCCCTGCTTATTTTATCCTTCGTCTCCTGGGAAAGGATTGCACCGAGCCTAGTCTTGGAACCCTTAACGAATGATGGGTTCCTAGCCTTGATATTGAACTGCTTGAGGTATCGGCAGACCTGCCGAGGGGACTTGCCGATGAGCAGGCCAATCTCCCGCAGAGACTTCTTCTCTCCGACGTAGAGATTTAGCAGAAACTCCTTGGTAATCCCCATATATACTAACCAATATAATCTTTAATTTATGTCAAACTCCCGTGATGCCCGTGAGCTTCGCGTGGCGGCGGGGGTTGCCCGACACCAGCTCGCCGAACAGGTAGACGTAGCTGTTGATAGCCGCGGCGTTCGAGGCCTTAATCCAGCCGCCCCACGAGAAGCCCAGGCCCTCCAGGTCGGAGTAGCTGACGCCCTGGATTTCGGAGCGGAACCTGACCGGCTGGCTCATGGCCATCGGCTTGCCGTAGAAGTCCAGGTAGTTGTCGTTAATCATGTACAGGACGCCCGAGGTGCACTTGCGGTCTGCGTAGATGGGCGCGCCCTTGTACTCGAAGGTCAGGAAGCCCTCGGAGCCGACCATGGCGTTGTTTCCATTGGTGGACTTCATGAAGCGCTCCTGGGGTGCCAGCAGGCTCTCGTAGAGCGAGATGATGGTGGTCGTGGTGTAGATTGAGGTCGGCTGCTCGGTCGAGCCGGTGCCCTCGCTGGCGTTGTACCAGAGGGTGCTCATCTTCGCGAGGGACAGGGTGCCGCTCGACCCGGTTACGGTCGAGTTGACCGCCGTGTACGAGCTGCGGGTCAGGCCGCCGTAGGTCGAGGTGTTGGTGCCGTCGTCCACGATTGCCTCCAGGCCGAGCGTGTCCTTCGAGGAGTTGCCGGTGCCGTCGCCGTAGAACATGGTCGCAATCTCGTTCGCCATGTCCATCGAGTTAGAGCGGGCCTCGGTCGAGAGGAGGTCGAGCACCTTTGACTCGCCCTCGTTGGCCGTAATCTCGGTCAGCGGCAGGGCGATGTTCTTGGCGTAGGCCTTGGCGTCGAAGCTCAGCTTGACGCGGGTGTCCGACGCGGAGGTGCCCAGGGTGTCGAAGCCGGAGAACGAGGTGCCGGACGCGGAGGTGGTGTACTTGAACGGAACCTTCAGGCTCTCGCCGCTCCACACCTTGGCGCGGGAGAGGACGTTGCGTACCAGGGGGGACGCGTTGAGTACGCCTTCTACCAGCTTCGGCAGGATTTTGTCCTGCGTCACCGATGTCAGGCGGTTGGGGAATGCCATATCGTTTGTCTTATTTTTTGGTTAGATTTTGCGCTACTTCCTGCTGATGCTGTCCCAGGACAGGCCCTTGATGCTCTCGGTGGTCTGGTAGTCCCTCTTGGGCTGCTCCGATGAGTCGCCGTCGGGTGCAGAGGCTGCGGCAGCCGCCGTAGACGGGCTCGGCTTCCTACCGGCGGCGAGCTTCAGGTTCAGGATTTCGACGCCCTTGCGGAAGTCGAGGTTCCCGTCGCGGTCGATGGGGGTGTAGTCCTCCATGACCTTCTGCAGCTCGTTCTCGTCGAACTTGATGCCGTCGGCTCTGAGGGCTGCCATGCTCTCCTCGACGTGCCGCTGGGCGTCGGCTTCCGCCCTCCGCTCCGCGGCTGACTTGGACTCCAGCTCGGCCAGGGTCTCGCGCTTGGCCTCCTCGCGGATGGCCCTCCGCTCGGACTCGTGCTCCTGCCGGTAGAGCGCGTACGCCTCCCGGCTGTCGGCCTCGGTGCCGTAGACCCTCGCCCACCACTGGGGCATCTGCACGGGCTGCTCCTCGCGCCTCGGGGCAGCCTGCTCCACCGCCTGCTTCAGCTCCTCGATTCGGGCGGCCATTTCCTGCCGCTCCCGCTGGAGCTGCTGCCAGCGTGGGTGCTCGTGGAACGGAACCTTCTCATCGCTCGGAGCATTGGCGCCCTCCGGGGTCGGCGCTGTTTCCGTCGGCTTGGTTTCGGACGGCGACTCCGCAGGGGTTTCCGCCCCCTGTCCATCCAGGGGGGTGTCAGCCTCCGGGATGTCCGCCAGTAGTTCTTGCACTGTCTGTTCACTCATAGGTGTTTACGCAGGGAGTTATTTGAGTTCGCACCCGAGAACGAACGTGCTAGGGATTAGCTACTTAGACTTCTTCATGGCCCTGAGCTGCCTCTTGGCACGCTCCATGAGCGACGGCTTCTTCAGCGGAGCCTTCGTCATCGGGCCGGATAGCTTCGCCGCCGGGTTCGCAAGGCCCTTCGGCCAGGTAGATTCCCCGGTGTAGTCGTTTCCTCCGACGCCCATCTTCTTCTTCATTTCCATAGGTTATGCTGGTAGTGATTGGTCAATCTGAGACATTGGCTCCTGCCCCTGGAGGTCTGCCGCCTGCTGGTCTACCGCCGGTGCCATCGGGTCTAGAGCGGCCTGGGGCGGGGGGATACCGGCCAGCGAGAACGGGTCGGCCTTGTAGAGAATCAGCCGCTTCAGCGTCTCCTCGGGGTTGGGGAACTTCAGCCGCTCGTAGAGGGTCAGGGGGTCAATCGCCCCGGCGGTGAACAGCTCGATTGCCTGGTTCGCCTCGGTCAGCTCGTCCTTGGGGAGCAGGGAGCCCTCCTTGATGGACACGACCAATTTCCTATCGAAGTCGTCCCTCGACAGTGAGATTTCCTCCACGGCTGCGTCGGGGCCGATGACAGAAGCAGAGTGCTCGGTGGTGTAGTAGACCTCGATGAGCTGGACGAACCAGTTGGCTAGGCGGTCGCAGACCTGCTCGATGTGGTCGGAGATTAAGCCGCCAACCCGGTCTGAGTCCTGCGAGCGGACGATTATCTTGCCCCGTACCGTATTCTCGTTGACCGTCCCCTGGGGCGTTGAACCCCTGGTTCCGAACAGGTTGCGGGCCTCGTTCCGCACGTCCTGCAGCTGCTCGTAGTGCATGGGGGGCAGGGGGGCTCCGACCGTCCTCACGATTCCCGTGCTGGGGTCTCCCGAGGGCATGTAGAACGGCGCTCCGCGCTGGTAGTCCCTCGCAGAAATGGCAGCCTCCTCGCGGGACAGGCCGGTCTTCTCTCCCGATATTGCCAGCCCTCCGTTCACCACGTCGGCGTTGACCTCAATCTGCTGCAGCCGCTTGTTTATCAGGGCCTGGAGGGGCTTGACCTGCTCGATTAACGACGTGTCGTCCCACGGGTGGAGGCCGAGGTTGAACACCGAGAGGAAAATGTAGGGGATTTGGGGGGTAGCAAAGTGGTTCTTCCCCCTCGCCTCACGCTCCCTCGTCTCCCCGAACTCGTCCGTGTAGCTCTCCCTCCCGCCGTAGTCCCAGTGCGGGTTCCTCGCCTTCCCGAGAATCAAATCGTTGAGCTTCCAGAACACGTACTCCCGGCACCACCACTCGGTGTAGTTGAGCTTGGTGCCCATCTTCCCGTTCGCCAGAGCCTCGATTTCTGCCTTCTTCTTGGGGAACCGTAGGACGAGCTGCTTGGCGGTCGCCGAGCGTCGCTCCCCGAGGAACGCCCCGCTGTAGACACCGTGGACGTCGACCGTCGCCGAGGGGTCTAGGATGAGCCGCTTCCGCCTGACCACGGCCGCCGTGACCTCGTCGGCCTCGGCGTCCCAGCCGACCTTCAGTACCCCCAATCGGTAGAGCATCCAGTCCCGCACGCACTTCTTGACCAGCAGTCGGACGGATAGGTCGTCGAACAGGACGGCCAATTTCTTCTGGACATTTGAGGCCAATTTCCTGCCCTCGACGGTGTTGTCCGCCACGACCATCGGCTCCGGGTTCCGCCGGGTAGCCATCGGTAGCAGGGTCTCGATGGACTCGAAGATAATGTTGTCTACCGTCGGCTGGTCTACCCCGGAGCGCTCGATGACCGACTGCCCCTCGGTCTGGTTCCCCAGCCAGAGGTTCTTATTGGACTCCCCAGCCTCGTCCAGCTCCTTGGTGTTCCCCGAGGCAGCTACCCGCTCCAGCTCATTGGCAATCTCTACCAGCTCGCCATCGTCAAGCTTCAGCTCAATCTCCCCGAACTGAGGCCCGGATACCCCCTCGACGGTCTCTGAATTCTCGCCGTCTACCCGGTTGAACGGCTTGACCAGCGAGCGGAGCAGCGCATTCAGCTTAGCCATAGGCAAAGGTGGCCCACCCGTAGGGTGAGCCTGTCGTCGGTTATCCCGTCGGAGCGGGAGCCTCGGATTAGGGCTTTACGCTAGGTACTGTAGCACGTCCTGCGCCGTCTGGCAACTTGCCGGGCTTCCGGCGGTACACCACCTGCTCGATATCCACGCGCTGCATCACCCCGTTCTGGTCGAAGTGGAGGGTGGCGGTGCCGTTCCTGACCTCCATAGCCCCGTTCTCGATGATTTCACGGATGGCGTCGTGGTGGCGCTGGAACTCGGCGAACAGCCGGGCGTCCCCGTCGGATAGCTCAACGGTGGTCATAGCCTGAACCCGCTCGGCAGGCTGTCCAGCGGGCTTCCGCCCGGTACGAACGAGGTATCTATGGTCGTTGACTTCCCCGCCCCGAACCTGTCCATGCCTACTCTCCAGTACACGGTTGCGTGACAGTAATGGTCTGCGTCAGACCGCTCCCACCTGTGCCTGACTACCCCCAGGTTATCCTCCTCCGAGACGCGGTAGATGTGCGACCAGTGCAGCCAGTAGTCGTAGAAGTCCTCCCCCGTGCCGTTGAGGGGGATACGCTTGTCGGTGAACTCGTCTATCACCAGCTGAATCATTCGGTTCCTGTCGGCTATGACGTGGCCGTCCTCGTCCCGCTCGCCCCATCGTATGAGCTGGATGGTCTTCCTATCCGTACCGTAGTGGCACAGGAACACACGTCCTGGGTACATCTCCCGCATCTTCCGTGAGCCGATGATGTCACCGCCCTCGTCCATGACCACGATTGACCGAGGCCAGCGCTTCATCAGTGCCTCAATCTCCCCGTAGTCCTTGGCCGCCCCGTAGTAGAATATCCCCTCCCTGTTCCCGCAGACGAAGTGCAATTCCTTGCCCGTATCTACCCCTATAACGACCCGCTCTGACTGCGAGTTAACCCTGTCCGTTAGGTTCCTGTAAATCATGTCCTTGGTCACGGTGTTCCCAGACCCGGCGTAGGGTAGCCCCAGTACGAAGTTGTAGAAGTACTCGGAACTCTTGGTCTTGTGGTAGTCCACGATTCGTGAGGCTGGAACGTCCGGGTTCATCAGCAGGCTAATCCAGTACCCACGCCAGGGTGCGTCCTCCGGCCCCAGGGCCCGCCACTCCCCGCACCGCCTGTCCTCGTCCGTCAGCACCCCGTGGCAGGACTTGCAGACGTACTCCTTCGATTCCTGGTCTATAGACTCGGGCCACGACAGGAACTGCTCCTCCCGGCAGGATGGGCATGTGATAATCCAGTGCCGCTTGTCGGAGAGCTGCCAGAATTTGTGAACCCCCACCCCTGGCACGGAGGGGTTGGAGAACAGCCACTGCCACCTATGCTTCGAGTGCTGCAGTCGTGACGAGTAGGTTTCTAAGATTTCCTGCTTGGCCCTATCGTACTCGTCCATGATTAATCCGTCCGCCGATACCATAATCGCTGAACGTTCGAGCCACGACCCCCGGTAGTAGATAATATTCTCTCCGACCTGCTTCTGCTCCACCGTATCCCTGTCCGAGACGTACCCCTGGAGGACGGGGTTCTGGTTGACGATTCTATTCACCTTGCCCGTGACGAAGTCCCTGGCGTCGGTAGCGGTGGGGAGGACGTAGATGAAGTCCATCCCCCGCCACCTCACGACCCACAGCATCTTGAGTATCCCTATGCTCTCGGAGTACCCAACCTGGGCAGCCTTCATCGTCACCTGCTGGGGGGACAGGTCGCAGAACGGCTCGAACAGGTAGGCGTGCCGCTCGAAGTCGAACGGCTGGCCGGTGGAGGTCAGGAGGCCGTGCTCCTGCACCCAGGCGAACGGGCTTGCCTGCTCCAGTACGCTCACCGCTTCCGCTGGATAGCTAGCTTCGCCCGCTCCTCATACTCGGCCTTAATCCTGTCCAATTCCGTTACGTCCTTCGTCTCGGTCTTGATGGTGCCCGAGTGCTCCGTCTCTACCCTGTCCCGCCAGTCGGCGACGTTCTTCAGCGCGAGGCCGGTGAGCATGGCGTTGTGCTTGTTCTTCAGCCCCAGGGTGACGAGGCGGCTCTCCTGCTTCTGCTTGGCAATCCTATAGGCTTCGGAAAACTCTACGGGGAACTTAGACGCCAGCTCCGATAGGGCCTGCTTCGGCATCATGTTCTCGGTGGCGAAGTCTGCGAGCCAGAAGTGCCTCTCGTCGTCGAACCACGCGAGTATCTTGCCGGCGAGGTCGACGGCGAACTCCCTGGTGTACCGCTCCGGCCTCCCGCCGGGGTGCTTGCCGTCTTTAGCCATTGGATACCTTCACCGTCAGCAGTCGCTCCGGCCATTCCAGCGAAGCCTTGGCCATCTCTGGAACCGAGGAAGCGTCAACGACCAAGGTTAGTTTAGCCGCTCCCTCTGGGTCAATCTTCATCCCCCCGTAGATTGCCTGGAACTGTACGTCCATAGGTAGTAATTGTATTAGGTTTTTTTATTTCCGTAAACCCGCCGGTAGACTCTCTCCGTTACTCCCCTGGGTTGGGCGAAGTCCCGTACGTGGTCCCTCAAGTACCTGGCGTTGTCCACCCTGCCCTTCGAGTCCCGGTTGTAGTGGACACGCTTGTGGCAGAACCTGCAGAACTCCACCTGCACCTTGGAATCTGACCTACCCGTGTCCACCACGAACTCGCAGTAGCCCCTGGACTCTCCACTGGTGCATTTAGAGTCGTCCCTCATTCCAGCTCGGATAGCTCCGTAGGCCTCCCCGCCAAATCGTTCCTCTTGACTATCGCCTCCCTCGCCTCGTCATCCCTGCTCGGCAGGTGGATGGTGGTCGCCTTCTGGATTGCTCTGTGAGGCTCTGTGGTGCCCGTGGGCGAACGTTCTTGGTCTTTTGGTACATCTGTACCATCTACCGTTCGGTAGCCCAATCCTGCGGCGAATCCAAGGGCAGCGCCGAGCATGAATGCCAGGAGGGTAGTCATCGTCTGCTGCGCTCTAGGAGCCTGTCAATGAGGTCGGACACGCCGAACTCTCCGATAATATTCTCCGCCAGCTCCTCGGGGGTAGAGAACATGATGCGGTAGGTTAGCCTCTCGTCTCCCCGGTAGAGTACGATGTCAATTCTCCGTAGTCCAGCGTTCCCGTTCACCGGCTCCGACGGCTTCACGGTGACGTGGGCCATAGCTACTTCGGCAATTGGGTAGCTGGCTGGATGTCCAGCGTCGGCTTGTCGAGCTTCAGTATCGCCAGCTTGGGAACAATCCCGTGCGGCCCGTACTCCACGACGGGGATAACCCTCGCCCCCCGCCCGGCCATGAACGCCTGCAGCGCCTCGGCCTCGACCTTGACCCAGGCGTCGTACTGCTCCTGCTGCTCCTTCGCCAGCTGCTCCGCGGTAGACTTACCCATACTTCTCTATAAAGTTAGCTGAATTATCTAGGTTACTTATGATTTCCTCCAACGTCTGCTCGTAGGTGAGGTTCATAGCCGAGTGAAGTCCCACCTCCCCCGTCTGGCTCCCAACCAGCCTATTGCAGCTGAACCGCCACAGCTGGTTCGGCTTCTCACGGCGGAAGCTGACGTTGTAGACGATGGATTCGTCGGCCATTTCAGTTCCTGAAAGATATACGGCTAGGTTTCTCCCCGAGAACCTTCAGCAGCGGCGATGGCTTCGTTACCGAATCTACGAGTAAGTCCATGAGGTACGAATCTAGTTTATCCCGGAATACGTACTCGGTCGGAACTTCAGTTGACGGCCTGGTACGGCTCTCGCTGAACCAGCGGCAGTACGGCCTGCCGTTGCCCCTGACCAGGAGCTTTACCTTCCCACCGCTCCTGCCCAAGACGAGGCACGCCCTCCTGCTCTCGGTATCCAAGTATTCGGGCTTGCCCATACGTTAATCATATCACAGAGTTTTCCACACCTGTCCAATCGTGGTACGCTTACCCCTTCACCTCCCGCTGGAACGACCTACACATGGCCAGCGTAAGGATGCGGAGAACCCTTGGGGTCGCTGGGGCTAGGCACGGCTAAGCCTCGGCTTCCCGTCCCAGCTTCCACAGCATGAGCTTGACCCTGGCGTTCCAGGGGACGCCGGATTCGGATACCTCCCGAGCAATTGCTAGGAGTTTCGTCGGGCTGTGGCGTCTAGCTAGGCCGAGGAATATCGGGAAAGCCTTTGGGTGGTTCAAGATTCTGCACAGGTCGTCTGCTAGGACGTGCGCAGCCGAGTGAAGATTTGCGTTCCTTGGCTTCGGGGCTAGGAAGGATGAAATTCGCTCCATTGTATCGCCTTCATAATCTCAATAGCGACAGCGGGTACTATGGCGTTCCCGAGGGCCTTTAGCCTCGCGGCGCGGTTCGAGCGGGTACCGGCACGTCCGTCCAGCCCAGGGGGTAGTTCATCATCCACTCCACGAACGCAGGTTGCAGCCGCAACCCGTTCCCACCGCTCTCCCCAATCCGGTAGGCGAGATTCGGGGTGAAATCCGAGCGGGACTGGTGCGTGTGCTTGCTCGCCCGTGGGGTGGGGAGCAGCGACAGCACCCCAGCAATGCTCTTGCCGTGCTTCCCCTCTGCCGCCGATGGCTTCATCTTCGTGTCCCGGTAGTCGTGACCAGCGTTCGTCGTTGGTAACATTGAACGACGGTTTATCGCCTGTTCCAGCTTCTCCGCGTGCGAGTTCGTCCCGCTGTACTCCTTGCCATTGATGTGGCTCGCCGTGGCGTCGAATACCTGCGGCGTCGGCAGCATCGCAATCTTCGTTTGAAGGTCTACCTTGTTTCCAACCCTGCTCGGCCCGCTCGCCATTGCGTTCTGCGCCTTTGCGGTTGGCAACAAACCATACCCTGTCCCTGCGGTGCGGGGCGTTGACGGCACAAGCTGGAATAACAAGCGGCTGGACTTCGTAACCTGCTCCTTCCAGGTCAGCGCACACCTGCTCGAACACCACGCCGCCGCCGAGAGTAAGTAGCCCACGCACGTTCTCAGCGACGACCCATGTCGGCGTGAAAGCTCGTATAACTCTAAACATTTCTGGCCACAGGTGGCGGTCATCATCGGTACCCTTTCGCTTCCCCGCCTGGCTGAACGGCTGGCAGGGGAATCCTCCCGTAATGAGGTCGAAACTACCGCGCCAAGGCGCAGGTACCGCTTCCCGTGCGCCACTTGGTATCCCACGTTGTTTCTCGCCTCTGGTGTCGGCAGCAAGCTCTCTGATGTCGCCATATATTTTGCTATTAGGCCAATGTTTATTTAAGACTGCCTGGCAAAAAGTATCGTTATCGCAGAAGGTGTGGGTACTGCCAGGCCACACCGTATCTACCGCTATTGCGAACCCGCCGATGCCGGAGAACAGGTCTAGGTGGTTCATGTAGAAATTGTACTCGGGAATACGTAATTGGTCCAGTGCATATCTACATTCCAGAGGAAAGGGTTTGGGGATAGCCCCCCTAACCCCCAGGTAGGGAATTAGGGATGCGATATTCCGTCGGAAATGGGAAGGGTGTCGCCCCGGCTGTTATTGCACCGGGGAGCCGCCCCCCACCGGTCTCGGCGCAATGACAGCTAGCCGGTGGCCTATTCGTTCGGCGGGCTCACCGCCATGCGGGGCGTGTCCTTCCCAGCGTCTTAGGCTGGATGACCCGTTATGGGGCTTTTGACACTCGGGGTGTATGGGGGGTGTCCGGGGGGGCACGAAATCAACCCCCGCGATAGAAAGAGAGCGCAGAGCCGATTAATGCTTGCGCTGTTCTGTGGTTTGCGTTACGATAAACATGATTTTGTTGTCCTACAAATCACAGTACGCCTCTGTTCAAAAGGCCGCAAGTCCCCCCTCACGGGGGGATTCTGCGTGCCATGTTGATAACCACATTGACACTCTCTAGCAGACTATATACTATGGCTGCTGATATGACCCCGCAGCTGGCTGGACCTAAGAATCTTCGCTGGGGCGAGGGCAGGAATCGCGGGCTAACGGCACCTCGGATGGGGTGCCTTACCGTATAGTGTATGGGTTACTACGTCGGGGTAAACCTGTGGTTCTCTGCGAACTCTATGGATGGATTACTGGCGTCAGCAGCGGAGACGCTCGAACACTTCAAGGAAGAATCTGAGTTCTCTGGTAGCTACACAGAGACGATGCTAGAGATGGTCAGAGGTGACGTAGGTAGGTACATCCACCAAGGGAACAAAGGAGACTCGTTCGTATGGAGCGGCGTATGGAACTACTACCGTGCAGAGGACGAGGTACCGTACCTCAAGTATTTTCTACGACGTTGCTGGGAGTTCAGGAGCGGCATATCAGAGAGCGTAATGTTCGACTTCGATAGAGCGTTACTGCTCGTAGAGAAAGAGGGCAGCGAGAGCGTCGACGTATACGAGTTCAGCTTCGATGAGTCGAGCGACTCAGTATCGGTGAGGGAAACATGCATACCGGATAACTTTTGTACCGGTCAGATGTAGTATGAGCGTCTACCCATCAGTCTACCTATCCAGGCACGGGAAGACCGTATCCCAGGTATCCAGGGAGACGGGACTATCATACCAGACCGTCTACAACGTCATGGGGAAGCTACAGAAGCCAAAGACAACCCAGGCGGCTATCAGGCTATCCGAATGTTTGAACATCCCACTTGATGAGATGGTTCGTTGGGGGGTGAGCAAGCCGAGGGAGTACCTGCCGGATGTATGAGTTATCAACAGTCTAGGTAGTTGACTAGCAATTTAGATAGTGTATAGTGTAGGTACTAAGCCAAGTCCGAGAGGCAGCAGCCCAGTAGGACGTAACCATAAGACACTTATGGGAGGTAGCGACGAGAGGGAGCCGGAGCTGTGCGGAGAGTGCAATGCAGAGCTGGGCAGGTGCGAGCACTCGCAGCTGTTCCAGATTAGTCTCATCGCAGAGTAGTATGACCATCACCAAGTCTATGGAGGCAGAGGTGCAGCGCATGGCTGACGACAGCGTGTCCCCGATGCACACCGTCCCCACTTCAGACCGAAGCTCGCTCTCGCAGCAGGGCTTGATAGGCCAGCTCTGGGGCGGGTTCAGCCTCCCCGGTGACCTGGGAATGTTCGGGGTATCGGACAGCTTCGGGAAGTTCCTGTCATCGCTCGACAAGTACGAGGCGAGCCAGCTCATAGACGACCTGGGAGCCAGACGTTACGAGCTGGTTCGCAGCGCAGTCCTAGAGAAGGGCTACACCCTATGATGCCGATTTACTCCAAGCGGCAGCTTGAGCGGATGGGAGAAACGCCGCTCCACTGGTCAGCCTACCCGATTGTGCTAATCATGTTCACCTTAATTTCCCTACTAGGATAGAAACGTATGGACAACCAGCAGAACGATTTGATTACGAGGGTCATCACGATTGCGAAGCGGGAGGACACGTCGAACGAGGACGGGACTGGCGTACGCTGCTCAATCACCGACGAGGGCGGCGACAGGTACACCGTGTGGAAGCTGAAGCAGGACGGGACGGAATCAGCAGCCTGGGGGCAGCTAAAGTCGTACGATTTGGGCGAGCGCGTCGGGATTCGGTTCGCCGAGCGTCAGGACGTGTCCAAGAAGACCGGCAAGCCCGTTACCTACCGAACAATTCGGATGTTCGTCGAGGGGCAGATTGCCGAGCCTGCTCCGAAGCTGCCGAGCCAGACGCAGAGCCGTTACATTCCGAAAGGTGAGCGTTCGGAGCCGAAGCCGGAGCAGAGGCCGGACTGGGACGCCATAGCGGAGGGCAAGGTCAGGCACGGGTTCGCTCTTGAGGCGTACAAGATGGGCAAGCCGCTGAACGGCGAGACGAAGCTGGAGATTAACCGCTGGGTGAGGTTCGTCATGGAGGGCGACTTCATGGCCGAGGGCCAGGGCAGCGGGAAGGGCTACGTCGAGCCGGAGGACGGGAGGGAGATTTCGGTAGAGGAGGTGCCATTCTAGGCGTATGAGCCGGGAGATTAAATTCAGGGCGTGGGATAAGGTTAATAAAGTAATGGTTCTATGGGAAAATCTATGCTTCCCAGGACTCAACGACGACGGAATGGTATCGTTGAAGGAATCACTAGAACACCTTGGAGAGTTCGAAAGTGACAAGCCTAGCTACTACTCGAACATCATGCAGTACACCGGCCTCAAGGACAGGAACGGTAGGGAAATCTACGAGGGGGATATTATTCCGATTGAAGACGAGTGGACGGAACCTATTACCGACGATGGCCGTGGGCCAGTCGAACCATTTAATCACCTAGCTGAAGTTTCCTTTTTCGATGGTAGCTTTGGTCTTACCTTCAGAGAGAGTGGTGATTTTATTAAAAAAAGTTTCGTTTCAATCGAGCAAATGAAGGCTGATATGGGGGATGATTTTCTCAATAGAACAGAGGTCATCGGCAATCGATTCGAGAACCATGAGCTTCTAAACGTATGAGCGAGTACGAGAGGGAGCTACTCGGCAAGAACCTAGCCGACGTGCTGGCCAAGATGGATAGCCTGGTTGCTGAGAAAGCTATGCTCGAAAAGCTGTTCCAGTCGCAGGTCGCCGAGGGTAGGCACAAGTACGACATTGCCAATACGAGGACGATGCTCATCATCAACGGCAGGGAAATCAGGACTGCCAAGGCGAGGATTGGGGGGTTGCAGAACAAGCTGAAGAAGATGAACGGAGTATGAAATCTTACATTGGGCTATTTCTAATATCGCTGCCGTTCATTGGGATAGCTGTATCCCTGTACAAAGAGGGAGGAATGGAGGCGGTCGCCTGGGTATTCGGAATGACCGCCCTCGTCGTCGTGCCGATTGCCGTTGGCCTCTACCTGCTCCAGTGAAGTCACTATATGAACAGCCTCTACATAGTCCTGGGAGCCTCCCTATTAGCCCTTTCTATATCAACCTATACCTGTGACGTTCCCGTGCAGCAGGAGGCCGTACAGGAGCTTACAGGGCCGTTCTACAGGCTGGAGGACTGGCGGCCAATCAGAATAAGCCACTACGGGGCTACCGGGAACCCTATGGCGAACGGTGAAATGCCATACGTCGGCGCAGCCGCTATCTCGGACTACTCCTACCCCGTGAAGTCTGGGAACGTTAAAGCCAGGGTCTTGGGAGAGAAGACCTACGACGTGAAGGATAGGACGGCTAGGTATATCCAAGGCAGGTTCGGGATTACCACGTTGGACTTGTACACGGATGGGACGGATGATGAGTTGAGGAAGCTGGGGGTCAGGTACGGCCACGCTCTAATCTACACGGAGTAACCGATGAACCTATGACCAATAAGCCAAAGAGGACGTACACGAGGAAGGTTTGGATTTTAATGGGAGACCGTGGATTCATTGCAGCATACCGCAGCTATAGCGAAGCAAACATCGAAATAGATGACCACATTGGATTAGAGGGAGAGCTGTACGCAGATAGTTTCAGTATCATCCCTGCTACGATTACCTACAAAGTATGAACCTTCTCATCGCCTGGACTCTGCTGTCGGTTCCGCTCCTGGTCGTTTCTAGCGTAACGATTGACCTTTGTCTAGAAAAGACTATCGGAGACAAGGTTCCAGATGATGTGAATCTCTGCATTTTCATTTTACTGGTATCCACCTGGTGGGGCATCTACTTCCTAATCGTCTAGACGTATGACCGAATCTCAGGTGCTGGAGAGGATAGTCAATGAGGATAGGTACGAGAATGGAACAATGACGTACAGGCACATTAGTCCAGAGAAGCTCGCCGCCCTCCTCGCGGAGATGTCGAGCAGGATTGAGCAGCTGGAGAATAGGCCGGTGGACTGCGTATCTCGAAGTGTCGGCGGCGTCGGTACACCGAACATTACGCCGGTCGTTGAACTTGGTAGTGCGCCGAAGTACGTGCACCTCAAGGTTACATCGAAGTCGTACGGCCCAGGAGAAAAGCCTAGCCACTAGCCCTATGGAGCTAAAGGATATGAAGTACGAGTGGTGCGGCTGCTGCCAGCGGAACGTTCTGGTGAACGACCCAGAGAGGCCGCACCTATGCGACAAGCCCGTATCGGAGCTTACACTGGGAGAGCTGACCAACAACGTCGTCGAGGCCATCGAGCGTAGGTTCAGAACCATCGTAACCGACTAACAACTAGCCCTATGGACAGCCGAGAGAAGAACAACCTATTCGATACCTACCCAGGTATGGGTGGCGGTGGAACGTCGTGCTTGGGCGCTCTGATTATGCTCGGGGGAGCCGTCGCCATCCTGTACCTAATCGTCAATGGGTAAGCCTATGGACAGCCGAGCGGAGCAGCGGGGGTGGAGGGAGCGATTCAAGGATACGTTCCCTTTCCTAATCGGGATACTTGAGAAGGTTCCACTCAATACGACCGCCGTAAATATCTACGTCAGCCTGGAAGATTTCATTGCGGAGGAAATAGCCGCAGAGCGTGAGCGGGTGATGAGGGTGGTGGAGGGTGAAATCGCTGCGCACCCGTTCATCCAGGGGTGGAAAAATCTAATCAACCTAATCAGGGCGAAGCTATGAGCGACAAGACGCTAGACGACAAGTTGAACCACGTCCTGTGGGACAACCTAGACCTTGAGCCAGGCTCAACAGACGCCAGGCCGATGAAGGTCAAGCTCGCCGCAGACCTGAAATCTCTCATTGAATCAGAACTCGCCGCCGAGCGTGCCGCAGCCGAGGCTCGGGGGAAAGTAGAGGGGCTAGAGATAGCGAGGGATTGCAGGCCATCGGCGATAGAACTCACCGATGAGTCAACGCCTTTCGAGAGAGACCTGCACCTCGGATGGAACTTCTACCGAGTCAAAATGGATGAGAACATTGACCGAGAGATTGCCAAGCTATCCCCCACCCAGGGCAGCTCTAGCCAGTGAAATGTATGGAATGGAAGAAGACGATTGCCAATGCAGCCAAGGGCGTACTCTACTTCATTCTCGCCGTCATGTTCGTCCTCGCTGCAGGAACCTTGCAGGGGTACATCAACTACAGGATGCCGTACCTGTCGAGGTGCGAGCAAAGCTCCAACCATTGAGGCGTGAGACCTAACCAGCTAACGGCAGTACCTAATAAAAGATAATCTATGTACAAATCAGCGCACCAGTTCAAGCCAGTCTACGATAAGCTAGGCATCAACCTATCGAAGCTCGGCTGCGTGATGCTCGACCTAGAGAGTAACGGCGAATCGCTCCTGCCGAGCTTTGTAGAGCCTAATGACCTATACGTATCCAAGAACAAAGAGCGGTTCTGGATTGACGGTGACGTGAGCCGTAATATGCACGTCACGCTGCTCTATGGCCTACTCGACGAGGCGAGGAGCATGGAGGGAGACATTGAGGAGGTACTGCGCGGCTGGAAGCTCGACGCGGTAGAGGTGAACCGCATTGGGTGCTTCGACAGCCCGTACCCAGACGAGGACTACTACTGCATCGTTGCGGAAATCGTTCTGTCCAATGCGTTGGTAGAGGGGCACGAGCGTCTTGAGTGCCTTCCCCACATCAATACGTTCCCTGGGTACAAGGCGCACGCGACCATTTGCTACATCAGGAAAGATGAAGCTTTGCGGAATAGGATTGTTAGAAGTCTAGAGAATAGGCTCCTCGGCAGTAAGATACTGGTAAAGAATGAATTGAACCTTGGAGGAAATAAGTAACCCACCCACCCCCCAGGGGGCTGGATAAACAGAGAGAGCGTATGACCGTAGCATTCGACGTGGACGACACGCTCATCCACCCGGCAATCGTCGCAGGAGATACCAATGGGAGGGACGTACCGAACTACGAGAACATCGCCATCTACCGGTGGTTCCAGGCGCATGGCTGCCACATGGTAATCTGGTCTGGGGGCGGCGCAGACTACGCCCGTATGTGGGCGGAGAAGCTGGGGCTGAACCCCGACGAAGTACTGGACAAGAACCCCGACTACCGGGACAGGGTAGACATCTGCTTCGACGATTGCCTGGTAGACTTGGCCAAGGTCAACGTAAGGGTTAAGCGGCTGAAGAACTGGATTAGCCGCAAGGATTGGAATAAGCACGCTAGAGAGTAAACTCTACCTATGAAGCAATCGAACGACGAGCCTACCGAGTCGATGGTGAACGCCGTAGCCTACAGCACCTGGAAGCCGTGCGAGCACAGCATGGTTCCCATCAAATCGTGGTTCCGTAGGAGAATGAAGTGCTCTAGGTGCGGGTGGGAGGTGTCGGAGAGGTGCTACCGTAGGTGGTACGGGAATCTGAATGTAAATCATTGACAACTTGCACCACCCGAGCTGGCGGTTCTGCGGTGAGTAAGTCTCCAGACGTGGGCTTCCGTACGGTTGCTCGCCGAGAGGCAAACGGCGTCTGGAGCATCACAATCACGGCCGACCTAGGCCAATCGGCTCGACTATCCTACGAGGGTCGTCGCTGGAAACAGACCCCGATTGAACAGGCCGTAGGCAGGCCGCCAGCTCCGGGGGTACGAGGCTAATCAGCTAACAATGTAACCGTTAAATCGTATGAAAGAGAAGAGGAGGCTCATAAATTTGTATGTCAGCGAGGCTCCGGGTGAGGGGACAGGTTGGTTCGTTACCTTCGGCTCTCCTAACGAGGAAAGGTCAATCGAGGTAGACGAGGAAACAGCTAGGGAACTACTGGGGATTCAGTACGGAGAGTAGCTAATCTAACCGACGTAACGTTGAACCTATGGAACAGTGCAAGCACGAATGGATACCGGGAGGTAATGTTTGTGGAAAATGTGCAGCGATAAGAGACGTTAAAATTAGTAGTACGGGGATACCGAGTAAGCCTACGGACACCATCTCACGCAGGGACATGCTGACTGGAATGGCGATGCAGGGGTTATTAGGTAGCGACTTTCTTAGGAAATATGATTTAGTGGATAGTGAGTGGAAGAGAAAAAATAAAGACGGTACTGCCATAGATGAATCTAATGCATTAGCCATCGAGTCTATTAGGTTAGCCGACGCCCTCATCGCCAGGCTGGACGGGGAGGAGGTATGAGCAAGTCAAAGAAGCTGGTATCCAGGGCGTTGGTAGTCCCCATCCTTACGGACGAATACTTCGTCGATGTGCTGTTCGGAGACAGGGAGGCGGTCGTCCACGCCGGCGCGAAGCTGTGCGGCGATACCGTCGATTGGTTCCGTAACGAGTTCGAGGGGAAGCGCGGCATGGCGTGCAACCTCCTCAAGAAGCAGCGGCCGAGGTCTCCCCTCATCGTCCTGGATAGCTCGCTGCCGTGGCCGGTGGCGCTGGCGACGCTAGCCCACGAGGCTTCGCACTGCATGGACTACATCGCCTCGTACATCGGCATTGACGATAGGTCTGGAGAATTCCACGCCCACGGCATCGGAGCGGTAATGAGGAGCGTAGGGAAAGAGATAGCGAAGAAGCAGAAAAAAGATTAAGCATTAACCGTATGTTCTCGAATAAGACAGCGGTGAGCCCGTTCTATAGGATGCTCAACCTCAAGTCAGAGCACGGAAACCTTGATGCCGTCGTAGCCGAACCGGGCTCCCTGGACGCCCTCTACGCAGCCCTCTCCAAGACGAACCAGGAACCGGTGGTGCGGGAGTTTTTGGAGGCGGTAAGGCCGAGGTAGGTATGTCCGGCGTAGAGCTAGCCAGGAATGTTAAGGGGTGCGGAGGCAAGAAGTGCTACGACAAGAAGCTCGCCCGGACGGTGCTGAACATACGGAAAAGAGAGGGCTCGATGGTTAGGATGTACCAGTGTCCCATGTGCAACATGTGGCACCTAACCCACCTACTGTAATGCCAGACTTCGATTCAGACCTAGCGGACGGCCATAGGGCGGAGGCATTGGTTCTCTCCCTCATTCAAAAGAAGTACCCCAAGGCGTACAGGGTGGAGGGGGAGTTCAAGCAGTACGACATATTCGTCCCCGAGAACGGGTTCAGAATCGAGGTCAAGCACGACCGCTACGCCCCCGCCAACGGAAGGATTGCCGTGGAGGTGATGTACGACGGGAAACAGTCGGGGGTCTACACCACCACCGCCCACCGCTGGGTGTTCGTGGTGGGGAAGAGGTCGTACTGGATTGACCCATCGAAGCTCTGCATAGCGATACAGGGTAAATCGATTATCCCCACGTCGGGGAACTCGGGAGTTGTACTCTTGGAGTTGTCCAAGGTTCCCTGGGAGAGTACAATCCAATTGGATGAAGGTAAGGGCTGACGCCGCCGACAGGCTGTTCTCACGGTACATCCGTGAGCGTGATTCTTGGACGTGCCAGCGGTGCCACGCCAGGCACCCCGTCGGGTCTATGGGGCTCCACTGCTCGCACTACTGGGGGCGGGGGCGGGAGTCTACCAGATTCGATAGCGCCAACTGCGATAGCTTATGCTACCCGTGCCACATGCTCTGGGGACACGGCGACAGGCGGGACGAGTACAGGGCATTCAAGGTTAACCAGCTCGGCGAGGCTGGGTTCCGTGAGCTGGAGGTAAGGGCGAACTCCTACGCCAAGAAGGACAGGAAGATGGCCCTGCTCTACGTCAAGGCACTGATGAAAGAAGTGGAAGGTGGTGGACGTATGAAGCGTAAGCCGAAGCCGAAGGGATGCTAGAAGTCCAACGTATAGAGTGCTAATCGAGAACCCCCGCTCATGCGGGGGCTGCTCGTTGCCGAACCCTTACTCTACGCCTCGGGGGCGGCCTCCTCTGCTACTTCAGCGGTGGCTTCGGCTACCTCCTCGGCAGCCTCTACCTTCGTCTCTTCCTCCATAGGATTTACGTTTAGCCTGTTAGCTATCTGATTGTATCACGCTAGCCGCGGATTGCCTCGACGGTCGTCCTGCTCCCCGACCACAGGCCGGAGGCCGATAGCCCGACGAGGATGCCCTGGATAATCGAAGCCTGCCACGGCGTCCCCGTGAGGAACACCAGGACGACTCCGACAAGCAGCGACAGGCCGGGGGCGAGCTTGGACGGCAGCCCGAACCCACGGGCTACCGATACCAGGCCGAGCGCCACCGGGACGGCGGCGATGGCCAGGGGGCTGAACTCGAATACGTTCTCCATACTCTTTCTTGTTAGGTTACTTAGTCTTGGGCCTCGGGGACCGCGGTTTAGTTCTCTTGAGCCTGTCCCTCACGCCCTCGCACGTCCGGCACCGGCAGTCCATAGAGTTGCGGTGCGTCGGCTCGTAGGTACGGAAGCTAGAAGTACTTTCCATAGATTTCCTGTGCTTCAGACGGGTTCTCGGTGAACGTCCGCATGAGGTCCTTCACCTGCTCCGGGGTGAGCGTCAGGTCCTGGTAGGCGTAGGTTACCGGCTTGCCACTGGGGAAGGCGTTCAGCTGCGAAGGCTCGACCTCGATTACCGGGTCGTACCCCGAAGCCCCTATTGAGAACAGGGCTAGCTTGTCGGCAATGGGGCGCTTCGTGTTGCCCACCAGCTGGTATACCTGGCTAGCACCCGTAGCCTTCGCAAGTACCCCCCACGGCACCATGTACGGCGTTGGGTCAACCGCCCCACCGTACCCGTTGTCTAGGTCGTACCTCGAGAGCAGGCCGTTGTGGTCTGGCCTCAAGGGGAAGACCATGAAGTGCAGGTGGGCGCCGGTGGTGTACGGCCCACGGTTGTCGCTGATAGCAACCAGCTGCCCCGCTGATACCTCCTGGCCGACCTCGACGAGCGGACGGTCTAGGTGGCCGTAGATTACCTCGACGCCCCACGTCCCGTCGGGGGCGCTGTAGACGATTGACATGAACCCATCCTCCTGGCGGAAGTACCGAACCTTCCCGGCGTGGGCCGCGTAGACTTTGGCCATGTCTCCGGCCATGTCGAGGCCGTTGTGTCCAGACAGGCCGGGTATCACCCCGCCGTAGAACAGCTTGCCGTCCCACTCGGGGTGCCTGCCCCCGTTCAGCCTGGAGTGCCAGACGAAGTTAGCGCCGAACCCCTGCTGGATTGACGGGGAGAGGAGCGGCCAGTAGAGCTTCATTTTTTCCATTCGGTTAGTCGGTTAGCCAGTTATACGCTGCGAGGATTACGATTATCGCTGCCATTGCCACGAGTAGGTAGTAGTAGCGCCGGTACTGGCGGTAGAGCCTCTCGGCGATTCCGCGCCTCACCCTCGACTCCCTCGACAGGTTCCTCCACACGTCCCTCGGGTAGTTCGGATTGAACATAGGTGTTGAAATTGGTGGTGGGATTGAGGCTCCCACCGGGCCTGTTCTTACCGCCGTCCGGCGGCGTTGGCGTCGAGCAGGCGGGAGAGGTACTTGGATATTCTCTCCGGCGAGCCGTCGCCCGTTGGTATTGACCACCTCTCTTTCTGAATGAACGAACTCCTGCGGTGACTCCTATCTCTGGTCTCTGCCTTCCTGCGGAATAGCTGGTGCCTCATGGGTACTCCCATTGACTTATAAAACTGTGTGTGGTATACGATTGATTATATGGAGAAAGAGGTCACTACGTTCGAGGCGGCGAAGGCGCTTCTGTTTATGCTCGGAATCATAGCTGCGCCTATTGCTATCGTTGCCCTGGCGTTCCTTCCTCCCCTCGGAGGCTACTAGGTAGGCCAATAGTCAGGCCGCGGATGGCGTCGTAGAACAGCGCCTTCTTCGTCGGAGATAGGGAGTCGAAGTACCGCGCTAGCGCGTCGGTAGATTTCGCAATCCTGCTCAACGTCGCCGGTGCCTCAAGTAGCTTCTTACCAGCTACCGCTGCAATTCCAGCAAGCGGGCTGCCGGTAGAGGCTCCATAGGCCGTTCCGATTCCGCCGAGCATGAGGTCGTAGATGCCGACGCCGGTACCGGCGATGCCCTTGCCCTCCTGCCGTGCCAGGCGCTTCTCTATGGCGTTCCGAATCTGGATGTAGACCGCCTGCCTCTCGGTGAGCGACTTCGCCTCGGGGACGACCCGCTCAATCTCACGCTTCAGCCCAGCGGCGACAGCCTTCTGCGCCTCCTGCTTCGCGGGAACCTCCATCGTCCCCTTGCCGTAGCTCCGCTTGATGAGGGCGTAGATGTCCTGCTTCAGCCTGTTGGCCTGCGCCGGTGTCATTGACTTCCTCCGGCGAATGTCGGCGGCGATGCTGTCTATCACCGCAACCGACGACTCCTCGCCGGGGATTCTCCCGTACGATTCCTTGAGGTCGTCGAGGTACGAGGCGACGCTGTTCGCGTTCACCCTGCCCTTCGCCGGTTTCAGAATCTCATCCAGCGATACCTCGATTGACTGTATGTTCTCCTCGGCCTGCTTCAGCAGAGACCTCGCCCCGCCGACCAAGCCGGTCTTAACTGCCAGGGACGGTAGGTTCGGTGACTTCGCCGCCTCCGTCGGCGTCCGCTTCAAAATAGCGTTCCACGCCGTCTGGGGAACCTTCCTGGCGGCGCTACCGAGCTTTGATGCCAAAGCTCCGCCGAAGGGAATCAAGCCTCCGATTGCCGCGGCTGTTCCAGAGCCTTCCGTAGTTCCACGCTGCGCCGATACCTGCCCCGCCGCCAGCCCAGCCTCCGCTGCGCCACGGGCCGCCAGCGGTACAAATTTCTGCGCTACCTTCGGCGCAGACGCAAGCACGGGGAGCTTCGATGCAGCCGCTCCGACCTTCGTCCCAACCCCGCCGGGAACCAGGAACTCCGCTACCTGCTCCGTTCCAAAGCCAATCTTCTGTGGTAATCCCTCCGGCTTGCGGTACTCCTCGGGGATGAGCTGCTGCGCCGATGACTGTCCGCCCCTGAACCCGCCGATAGTCTGCCCGTTTACGTTGATTCCCTTGGCTAGCGGAATGCCGATTGCCGCCGCGCCACGCTGCCCCAGGGACGATAGCCCGGTGAGCGTAGATATGACGCCCTTCCCGAACCCGGCGAGGGCGTTGAGGGCGTTCCCCGCTACGCCGTTCCCACCGACCTGGGCGGAGCGTTTCGGTTCCTCGGCCGTAGGCTCGACGGTTTGCGGATGGGCGATACCCTCTGACTGCTTCAAACCGACGTACGCCTTGCGTACCTTCTCGACGTAGGCCGGGACGTCGTACTTCACGTTCGGGTTCGTAGACGAGACGCCCCTGACTTTGTTCAGGTGCGAGTCCGGCTTCCCCGAGTTCCACAGCGACGCAATCTGGTCTGGACGGTACCCCTTGTCCTTCCACTCCTTAATCTGCCGGTAGGCGACCTGGTTCTCGTTCTCCAGCGTCAGCGGAGCCTTGGCGTCGCCGAGGAACTTCGCCGCAGATGAAGCCCAGGTAGCGGGCATGAACTGGTAGCGTGACTTCAATTCTCCCGTGGCTCCAGCCTTCGGGCTGTTCCCCGTCTCGACCTGGCGGATGGCCTTCGCCAGATTTACTACGTCCTGGTCTAGCGTCTCCATATGATTACCAGCCCCAGGTTCCGCCCGTGCTCTGGCTTCCGCTCGTCTCCGCGCCGGTGTAGTCAGTGAGGAACAGCGACGGGTCGGAGATGCCGAGCTGGAGCATCCTACGCTGCGTCTCCGAGCTCAGGTTGTTGTACTGCTGGCTCACCGCTCCGTAGCGCTGGTCTATGATGTTCTTGAAGTCAGCCTTGACCTGCGGGGAGAGCCTGCCGCCGGAGGCCTTGAACAGCCCGTTGAACCTCGCCAGCGAGCCGGTGAAGATGTTTCCAGAGTTCGCGCCCATTGCGTACTCTGACTCCCGCACCACCGATGTCGGGTCGAGCGCCTTCATAAAGTCGTACACCAGCGCCACGTCCTGCGGGCCCGATACGTTCCCCGCGGCGAGCAGCCGGTCTACGCCGAGCTTCTTGTTCTGCACCTCGTTGTACTGCTTCACGATTGGGCTAGAGTCGAACCGCGCCCCCAGGTTCGTCCCCAGCGTGACGAGCGCTGGGTCTATTCCAGCGATGGTCGCACGCTGCGCCCGAGCCTTCCTATTCGCATCCTCGTTCTGGTATTCGGTGAAGCTGCCGGTGTACCCCTGCGACTTGGCAAAGTTGTACTCCCCGATTGCCCCCGTGCCGTACTGCTCCGACATGGATAGGGGCTTGTCCCCGCCGTAGGCTACCCGCTCGTACTTCCCGGTGTCGGGGTTAATCTGGTAGCGGGATTCCCCCGCCGAGAGGTTTATCGGCTCAAGTCGCTTGTTGTAGGCATCGAGCTCGTTCTTGTACTTGTCGTACTCTGCGGAGTAGGCTTCCTTGGCGTTCTTCGCCGCCACGTCTGCCTGCTCACGCCTCGCCGTCTGCTCGGCCTGCAGCGCCGCAATCCTTGCGGAGAGTGGTAAGGCCTGGGTGGATGCCCTCCGCTCGATAGCCGCCTGCTGCCCCACGATGACGCCCATCGGGATTGGGGTATCCGATGCCTTGGCCAGACCCAATTCCTTGGAGGCTGTTAAGTCTGCCAATTGCTTCTGGGTGTTTATTAGGTCTGTGCTGGGGGCGTAGGCGCTCTGGAGGCTCTGGCCTGCGGTACGGAACGCCGCCAATTGCGCATCAAGGTTTGCCCTGGAAGGGGCTGCGATGGCCGCCCTCCGGGGGGTAGAGGCGGTGGGGATTGACCCCATCGAGGCAGAGGCCTGGGAGGGGGTTATGGACGGGGTCGTCGAGCCGGGGTCTCGGTACCCGTAGGTACGGCTCGCGTAGTCCAGGTTCCGCAGGTCATCCGCGTTCCTGCGCCGCGCGGCGACCTGCAACCCCGCGAGCTGGCTTTCTGATAGCGCCATATGGTTTCGTTTTTATTAATTGTAGCAGTTATAGGGCGTCGAATATACCGCCGCGGACGCCGAGGTAGTCCGGGGAAGCCTGCAGCGCGGCCCGGAGCTTCTCCTCGGTGGCGTGGGATGCCTGCTCGGTGTAGAGGTACCACCCTTTAACGAGCGCACGCTCCGCCGCCGGGAGCGCGTTCGCCGCCCGCACCCAGCGCCGGAACCGCTCGATGTAGTCGTCCTCGTAGAGCGCGACCATGAGGTAGACCTCGAACCCCTTGGAGGTGAACTGGCTTATCTGCGCCGTGGAGTGCGCCCCGGACCAGATTACCCAGACAATCGGCTCGGTGCCGTCGAAGCGGGAGAGCATGTCGGAGAACCCGCCGCCGGCCATGTTCGAGGCGTAGACGCCCGTGGAGATTCCGTTGTGGGTCGAGTCGCACGGGTCGGCGAACAGCCACAGCTTCCTCCCGGTGTTGGCGTAGCTGGCCGCCGCCACCGCCTTCTCGAACTCCGCCAGCTCGTGCCCGGCGTTGTCGTACGCGGAGGTATCCTCCGCCATCCAGAACATCGCGTGCGGCTCGTCGCCCTGCGCCATGGTACCCTCGAAGCAGGCGTGGGTAGAGTACTCGTCCCACACGGCGTCGATGACCTCGACGAACCTATCCGAAGTTCCCGCCACGGCGTAGCGCGGGTGGTCGCCGTACTTGAGGTACGAGCCGCCGCCGAGCCACTCGAAGTGGGTCGCGTCCGAGGCACGGACCGAGCCCACGGCGGGGGCTACCTCGGAGAGCGAGTCTATGGACCACGACATGTCCGAGCTGCTGAGGTTGTGGATGTAGACGTAGTACGACGTCCTGCTCCCCGGATTGGGAACGTCGTAGGATGCGGTGCCGCTGTGGGACTCCGTGTTCAGCCACGTCCCCGTGCTGTCGGCGACGGGGTACCACCGCACGCGGGCGAGCTGGTTCGTCGTTACGGTGAGGCGGTAGAGCCGGTCCCGCTCCGGCTCGCTCGTGAAGCTCACCGTGACGAAGGCCCGCTTGTCGGCGGCGTTCCCGGGGATGGTTCCCGAGGTAGACGAGCAACGGCCGATGGCGTTGACCGGGGTGCCCATGTTCCGCAGCCGTACAGCGCCCCGGTTCGAGGCGAGGCCGTAGGCCATGGGAGCTTTGGTGAGGTGGACGGCCGAGGTGCAGAACTTCACGTCCCTGCCGTCGGGGGTCGATAGCCCGTCGAGGTGCGTGAGGAACGAGTGGTAGGGCGTCTTGAACCTGTTGGCGGGGGTGTAGCCGGGGTCGAGGTCGAGGAGCCCCTGGTGGTAGGTGAACTTTGCATCAATACGGTTTATGCCGAGCGACGCGGCGAGGGACGACAAATCCTTGCAGTACTGGAGCGCCCCCGCCTCGTTGTTGTCGGGGTACTTCGGGAGGAGGAGGACGTGGTCGAGCATCTAGGTCGAGTAGCCCTTGACGTACCCGACGACGTGCCACCGCTGCGACGTCACGTCGTAGGCGCAGGTGATGTAGTCAACGAGGCCGGAGCCGGTGGCGGTGAGGGCGGTGATGTCGGTGCCGAACGAGAACCCGCCCGTACCCGAGGCGAGCGAGAGCGTCCTCGCCCCGCCCGATGCACGGTGCCTTACGACCATCCGCTGGCCGTCCCTCGCGTTGGTCGGAGCGGCAATCGTCCTGTCCCCCGTGGCGTCGAGCGTGAAGATGTACCCCGAGGCGGCGTTGAGCTGCACGGTAGCCTCGTCCTTGATGGCGACCGCCATGGCCCTGTCGTCGAGGTCTGCGGCCCGAACCTTCGGGAAGTCGTTCCCCGTGTGCCGGTGGTTCTGGATGGGGAACTCGGCCATATCAGCGGATTGATATTGATTTCAGCAGCGGGCTGGCGGTGCTACTCGTGTTTGACTTGATGGAAACTTTGAACTGGATGAACCCCGTGCAGGTAATCGAGCACGGCTCATCGAGGCCGGATACAGAACCGTCGGCGGCGTAGGTGATGCTTCGCAGCGTCGTCCAGATTCCCGTCCTGGTGAGGCGGTACGCGACCTGCACCCCCTGCCCGGTGGTGAGCGCCGCACCCAGCTCGATTGACAGCCGCTCCAATGTAATTGGATTCACCGTAGAGCCGACCGAGTACGCCCGGCTGTAGAGGGAGTTGTACGGGCTGCCGTAGTCGCTCTCCCTATTCTGGTCTACGTCGTTGTAGAGGACGACGAGGCCATTTGCCGAGCCGGTGTTCACCTTGAGGTTCGTGCCGACGAGGTAGCGGTTCGGCTTCGCCCCGCCGGTCGGGAGGACGCATGTGTACTCCCTCGTCAGCGAGGTTGTATTCGCCAGGTACTCTCCCGGCTCGCCGTAGAGAGCGCCGGTCTGGACATTGTACTTGAATATCCGTCCGTAGGCGGGGGCGCTGGCGGAGTCGGTGCCGCTGCCGACGGCGAGGATGAGCCAGTCGCCCATGGCCGCGAGGGACTGGGGGTAGAGCCGGTAGTTGTTGTTCGTGCTGTCGGTCGGAAGGATGTCCTCCGGCACGGAGAACACCGGGGCGACCGAGGTTCCGTTCGTCTGGTAGACGGTGAGGTTCGAACCGGCGAGGAAGTAGATGCTGGAGCCGGAGGAAACCATGCTGTACGGCGTTCCGTAGGGAATGTCTATGGGGGTGTCGAACGAGTCAGATACCATGTCCCACGGGTATATCCTCGCGGGGACGTTGCCGTTCAGCGAAGTCCTCGCGCCGAGGTAAATCCTGAGCCCGAGCGCCGCCATCGAGAATATCCTCTCCCCCGAGGGGAGGTCGAGGGCGCTGTCCGTGTAGGCGTTCGCAGTATCAATCTTCGCCACCCGGTTCTGGATGCCGAGGTACAGGCTCCCGTCGGCTCCGATTGCCCCCGGTATACGGTCGGGTGCCGTCGTCGTGGTGAAGTTGTACGTGGCGTCGGCTATATTCCACGTCGTCCCCGAGTACCAGTCCATCCGGCCCGTCGTGCCTCCGCTGACCGCGATGTAGTAGATTCTCCCGTTGTGGTAGTGGAGGCCGTTGCCGTTGCCGATGCTCTGGGTTGCGCTCGTTATATCGGACCAGGTAGCGCCGTAGTCGGTCGTCTTCCAGACCTTGTAGACTGTCCCGGCTGCGCCGTCGTCGTCGGTGCAGCAGAAGAACTTTCCGGCTGACTGCGGGTCGGCGGCGAGCCAGGCAATCTTGTCGGGGACGTCGGTGCCGTCCAGAGCGACCTCGCCGAATCGATACCCCGACTGGAGGAACCCCGGCTTCGAGTAGGCGTCAGCCGAGTCTATATCTTGGAAACCAGAGTAGATGTCGGACGCTATGCCCGCCGACCACCCCGAGAGTACAATTGGCTCATTCAGCATACTAGACGGAGTAGTGCGTCTGCGGGTTAACCTGGAAGAATCCCGTATCCAGCGACGGCGAGCGGGTCGTGGAGCCGTACTCCCGCTTCATGTTCTTAACCCCGTCGTCGTACATATTTCGGTACAGCGCAGCCCTCGTCGCGTCCGGGTTCACGGAGGTGAAGTACATTTCCACGGCCTTCCACACGGGTAGGGCCTGGTAGTCCTCGGGGACTATCGAGCACTGGGCGACGACGCAGGATGCGGTAGCAGCCGCCAGGGTAGTCCCCTGGTACTTCCGAGATAGCCCGATGGTCGTAGCGTTGGTGAAGCTCCCAATCTCGTACCACCGCCCGTCTCCACCGGCTGCGGCGGTGGTCTGCGTAATCCTGATGTACCTGCCAACCATGTCGGCGGTAGCCGCAACGGTTGAGACGGTCATCGCGGTAGCGCCGTTCGCTACCGCCACCACCTTCATGCCCGTCTCGTCCGCTATGGAGAGGTCTCGGTGCCTCGCCTCGTACTGCACGGTAATCGTGTTCGAGCTGGATGACGGGGTCGGCCAGAGGTAGACGCTCCCCTGGGAGGCGTAGTAGTGGGACGGAGAATCTGAGGTATCAGGCGTCTGGTTCAGGTAGTCCCAGGTGGCCCTGTCGGGGACGGGCTGGAGCGTGTAGACGGTGGTTCCCACGGTGTACGTCACCCCGAAGATTTGCCCGGCCTCCTGCGCCAGCGTGTAGCCTTGTGTTGAAGCCACGGAGGTGATGGTCTGCGTCCTGAACCTGAACGGCCACGCGTAGGAGCTTACCAGCATCCTGGTCGCCTCGTTGATGAGGGTATCCCCCAGGGTTAGGTTCGCGGTCTGGGTGTTGTTCGTGAGGCTGCCGTACAAATTCCTACTCCCTGTATAGCTCAACATAGCCGTTTTCTGTTAGAGGATTTGGAAGAAGTTGCCCGAGGTCGTATCCGCCGCGTGCGTCACCACCAGCTTCGGGTCGGTGGATGTTCCGGCGGCGTCGGCGGGAATCCACTGGAATCCAGACACTCCGCCGCTCGCCCACGCCCCGGTGAACGACGCGTTCAAATCCCACGAGGTGACGGTGCCGAACTTCGAAACGCCCGTCTTCGAAATGGTCGCGATGCCGGAGGCGTTCAGCGTAATATCGTTGTACCCCGTGGTCGAGTACGAGGCGTAGGCGACGCTCCCGAACGACGTGGAGCCGAGCGTCCCGTAGTCCGCAGCGACGAGCGCGGTGTTCGACGCCGGGTTCGATGATACGACGTGGAAAGCTGCATCACCAAGGGCGTTGAACTTGAAGTTCCCGTGGAACGAGATGACGGCCGATGTGATGGCGTCAGTATTGGGGATAGCTGATGTATCGAACAGGGCGATGCCCCGGTAGTTGCCCTGGTACTGGTTCGAGGTCGTAGACCCGTGGAGGATGGCGTACCCCTCGTCGATGTCCGAGTCAACGGCGTTCGTCCCCGCACCGGCGATGATGGCGGCGAACGTCTGGTCTACCCCCTGCCTTGATACGTACCCGTCGACCGACGTGCTCTCCACGTTCGCGTCCGGGTAGAAGGTCGAGACGGTATTCCCAACCTTCCCCGGCACGATTCCGCGTCCATCCCTACCGGCGACCTTCGCCGTGTGCGCCAGCGTCTCTACGAGCGCCGCCACGGGGTCTTCACGGAGCCTCATAGTCTTCACGCTGCCGTCCCTCCCGGCGTGCTCACGCATGATGTCACCGGCTCGGTCTTCGACCAAGAGTGGTGGGTTGAAGATTCTGAACCGCTCGACGTCGACCGTCCCGTCATTTCCGAAGCCGAGCTGGACGCCGCCGCGGTATACTCGGGCGAACACCTCGACCCCGCCTCCTGCCGCAGACGCCGAGACGATTTCTACCGTCACGTCGCCGACGTCGTAGGTTCCGGCTCGGATAGCCGATGCCGATGCTGAGGCACGGATAGCCGCACGCTCCCGAGCGTCCTTACCGTTGAGCGACTCTAGGAGCGCCATACTAGGCTTCTTGGACGACGGCTACGGCATCCCACTTCGTATCGGTAGCGTTGTAGATGCAGCCGATATAGTGCGTCTTCGAGATGACCGTGGTCGTGGGGAGCGTCACGCCGATTGCCCGGAACACGGCGTCCCAGGTCAGCGCCCGGGCCGTTCCGTTGTCCTTGAGCCGTATGAGGAGCTTCTGGCCAGCCGTGGGAGTACCGGTGGTGGAAATCGTGGTGGCGTTCGCCATCGCCGTGAGCTGGTACTGGTCGGTAACGTCAACGTCGATGACCGCCGTGGCGTCGTCTGTGGTGGTGACGACCCTGCTCGTTATCCGCTTGTTCGTGAGGGTAGAGGTGGAGCTGATGGTCGGTACGGTTACCCCCTCGACGGCGATGACCCCGGCGGACACCCTCGATAGGGTCGTATCCGAGGCGTGTCCCAATTCAATCGTGGTGAACTGCGGAGCCGTCAGTGATGTCAGGATTGCCGTCCCGCCGACGGTCGGGATGTTCGTTGACTCAATGTCCGTGAACCATCCCTTCGTCACCCGTGCGCCCGTCGCGGCCAGGGAGCCGGTCATGGTCATGCTGTTGGCACCGAGGGCGAGCGTCCCGCCGCCGAGCGTTATTCCTGCGTTCGCGGTGATGACGCCGTCGTTGAACGTGTAGCCGGACGTGGCCGCCGCGAAGGTGAGCAGGTTCGCCGTCTCGGTCAGGGTAACGTCGCCGCCGTTCCAGTTGATGACCGCGCCCTGCGCCAAGAACAGGTCGGAGAACGAGCGGTCAGCCCTCCCGAGGGCGATGCCGTCCCCGGCGAACGGCATGAAGTTTCCGTCGGTAATCCACAGCTTCCCCGTCCTGGTACCGGCGACCACGAGGTCGAGGAAGAAGTCGCAGTCCTCGCTCCCCGCCGTTACGTCGGTGGCACGCCAGCTCATCCGCGCGTACTCGACCTGCGTCCCCGCCGCGTTCGAGAGCTGGTACGAGATGTAGGCGATGTCGTTCGTAGCGGGCGAGGCGGAGTCGCCCTGGAGGACGACGACCTGCGACGACGCCCCGGGGTCGGTGTTCGTGAAGGTCGCGGCGTTCCCGGCGTTCGAGAACGCCCCGGTCGTACCGGCGACGCCGGTGGCGGTGAGCAGGCCGGTGCTGGAGTTGAACGTCAGCCCCGCGTTCGTCTTCGGCCCCAAATCCCCGGTTGCCGCGGTCACGAACAGCGGGAAGCAGGTCGTGTCCGTGGCTTCGTTGGCTACCGTGATGTCCGTCGGCGTGCCGCCGCCCGAAGCGGAGACGAGCAGCCGGTGGGTCGTGGGGTCTGCGTACAGGGTAACGGGGGTCACCCCGTCCACGTTCGACACCCCGAGCAGGGTGCTGACGTAGTTCTGGTCTTTCCTTGCCTCAGCCATAGTGTTTATCAGTTAGAGTCTATGAGTAGCTGCCCGGACGAGTTGACGTACAGGGCGACCGGCGTCGCGCCGTCGGACTCCGATGCGGCGACGAGCACGGGGGCGTGGCTGCCGTCCCGCACCGTGTTCCCGCCCGCGTCCGAGCCGGTCGATGCGTCATCGACGTCGAGGACGTGGGTCGTCGGGTCTGCCGTCGGGTTCACCGGCGTCGCCCCGTCGGAGTCGAGGACGCCGAGCATCGGGCCGACGTAGTTCTGGTCGTTCATATCAGGCTATCCGTAGGTGCCGCTTAGCTTCGGAGAGCGCGGCGTACCCGTCGGCGAGCTTCCTCTCCCCGTCCCGCAGCCTCTGCTCCCTCTCGTCGCAAGCCTCCCAGCGGGCGTCAGCTGAGAGCTCACGCTCCAGGACGGACATCTCCCTCTCGGACAGGCTACCGGCTCTCTGGGAGGCTCGTAGCGCCTCTGAGGACACATTGGCTGCCAGGGTAGCCTCCCCAGCGGAGAGTGAAGCTGCCCGGGCGTCCAATTCAGCCTCCAGAGAGTCCATGTTCCGCCCGGCCTCAGCCAGCGCACGCTCACGTTCTGAAACGTTCGAGGCGCGGAGGTCGATGGATGCGGAAACCTCGGCGTTCCGCTCCGCGACCGCGGCGTTCGCCGCCTCACGCTCCTCCAGAGATTCGAGCCGCTCACGGTACTCCTCCTCAACCGGGATGAGGGCGGCTGCCTTCCGAGCCTCCAGGTCTCGCACCTCCTCCAGCAGCCGCTCACGGCGGGACTGGGTAGACCCGAAGAACTCGTCGAAGTCCGCGGTGGCCTGCCGCCGACGCTCGGCCAGCGTCGCCTCCACGGAGGACAGGGAGCGCTCCGCCAGGGACAGCCTCTCGCGCACCTTCGAGGCGCGCGCGGCCACGTCGCCGTCCTGCTCGGCGGCCTTAGACTTCGCCTCGTTCGGATTCAGCAGCATCATGGTCGTTGGGGTGGATGTGTAGCTGGTCTAGCACTGCGGCCTCGTCTTCCTCGGTGAGGGAGAGGTCAACGGTCGGGTAGCACATAGCGGAACATGGCGGATACCCCGGCGGTGAACAGGATAGAGATACCCGTGGCAACGCCGCCGACGACCTTCATCGCCCCCGAGCGCCACTCCTTCAGCTCCACCACGGTCTTGGCGAGCGTGTCTACCGTCTCGGCAATCCTCTGCACCTGCCCGTCGGTCCTGT
>ERZ761584.100-NODE-100-length-35003-cov-21.678293_pt1 | contig 35003 bp, 42 predicted proteins | sample MGYA00512168_ERZ761584 | MGnify/ENA primary metagenome ERZ761584 (study PRJEB28899, sample SAMN03785564) | bioreactor sludge metagenome | biome: EBPR Sludge; feature: EBPR Bioreactor; material: 0.22µm filtered reactor supernatant | place: Saint Lucia: Queensland...
CGCGGGCGCCTACCTCGCGCGCGCCGACCTCGCGGGCGCCGACCTCGCGGGCGCCAACCTCGAGGGCGCCAACCTCGCGGGCGCCAACCTCGCGCGCGCCAACCTCGCGGGCGCCTACCTCGCGGGCGCCGACCTCGCGGGCGCCAACCTCGCGGGCGCCAACCTCGCGGGCGCCAACCTCGCGCGCGCCAACCTCGCGGGCGCCGACCTCGCGGGCGCCAACCTCGCGGGCGCCTACCTCGCGGGCGCCAACCTCGCGCGCGCCTACCTCGCGCGCGCCTACCTCGCGCGCGCCGACCTCGCGCGCGCCTACCGTCCAGCAAGCGACATCCCCGGATGGACCGCGGACGATTACGGCTACTTGGGGCGATCATGACGACCATCGCCGACCTCGAAGCCACCCGGCGGCGCCTCAACGCCGAGGAGTTCATCGCTGCGACGAAGCGCAAGGATCGCGACTCGTGTGCGCGGATCGTCCAGCAGCATCAGCAAGAGCGCGCGGCGTGGGACGAGATGCGCGACCGTTTGCCGGTGGTGCGGCGGGCGGATGGGGGTGGGGCGCGATGAGCGATGAGACGGCACCCGCGTTGCCTGTGGAAACTCCGAAGTGCCCACACTGCTCCGGCGCAATTTCGATCCGGGCATGCGTTCCAAAATCCAGCAAGTTCGGAATGACGCTGACGTTTTCATCCGAGCTTGTTTCGCTTCGAACCGTTGGCGACACGATGGTCAACGCCGATCGGCTGATGAAGTCGATAGCGGATGGACTTGGAGAAAGCGTTGAAGTCTTTCTTTCGTCGACAACACTTACAGAAAAGACGTTTTCGTTTGAGGCGCTGGTGACGCATGCGCAGAGCAGAAAGAAGAGGCGCCGGAAGGCGGCGACATGACCCTCGAATCCATCCCCGCCTACATCCGCCGCCGCGCCGCCGAGGGCGCGAGCTATGGCGACGTGGCGCATGAGCTCGCGGTGAGCGTACAGGCGGTGATGTTCGCTGCGGCGGCGCTGGGGGTGGAGTTGCGAATAGGGATGCACCCGGCGGCGTACGATGGGAAAGGTTTGGAGGATACCAGCGATGCTTAAGGCTACATCAAATAGCGACCAGTTCATGACGCGCACGGGCCGCTACTCGGATCGCATCAGTAGGCGGGGGTTTCTGTCAGATAGGATTCCCGGCGCGATTCAGACCAACTCGTTGCAGGAGCAGTACGTCTTAGCAATAGCCAACATCGACAGGGTCGAGTCTGAGTTGCAAGACGTTAACAATCGCATACGAGATGCGCGCTCGAATAGGCGGGGGATGGATCGCATTCGCGCTTTGCAGGCCAAGAGGGAGATCCTCAAGATCCAATCGGCACGGGCTCATCAGGAATGCCGAAACGCGCGACTTGCCTTGGTTGAAATCCGGCGCTCGTCGGTCGCTAACGCGTTCATGGCCGCGGCTATGCGCGTGCTTACCAAGGATGTTGTTTCCAGGATTTGGGACGAGGTGCATTCTGTAAAGGAATCGACGAGTGAGTGATCGACGATTGGCCGGCGTAAGCGGCCACCCGCCCCAGCGGCCCGAGCGAGTCGGGCAACGCGAGCCACGGCATAGCCGCACGTGTGCTCGCGCTCGAACGGCCGGTGCGAATCCGGCATGGGGCGCCAGAAACGCGAGGCTCGCGGCGTGGAGCGTGAGATCCGCACGCAGCGAGAGATCGCAGACACGCGGCGTACAACCTGCCGGGGAAGCGCTTGCGTACACGCCGCAAGGCCAGCCCATGCACACGGGATCACCGGCCGGCAGGACCGCAGTGGTGGAGGAGCGGACCGGGCAAAGCGGACCGGCCGCCGAAGCCCCTCAGACGGGAGACGGCCTCTCTCAAGGCCAGCCGGACGGGACCGGCCGAGCCTCGCGGGTCTACTTGGGGGTGGGATGAAGCGTTACGTGGTTGGGTTTCTGTTCCGAAACAACGGCACGGAGGTCGCGCTAGTGCGCAAGCTCAAGCCCGAATGGCAGCGCGGCAGGCTGAATGGGATCGGTGGAAAGATCGAACCGAATGAGGATTCGCGGGCCGCAATGGTGCGCGAGTTCGCCGAGGAAACGGGCGCAACCGTCGATGATTGGCGCGCCTTCGCGTGGCTTCGGGGACACGGGTGGGAAGTCGACATGTACGTCTCGCATGCCCCGGCGGAAGTCCGAACGGTCGAGGAGGAAGAGATCGCTTGGTTTCCAGTCGCTGAGATTCCGTTCCTTCCGACGATCCCGAACCTGCGTTGGTTGATCCCGATGGCGCTCGACAAGGATCGAGTTACTGCGCGCGTGGATGATTGGAGCGTGCCGCAGCCATGACCCCCCCCCCACGCCCTCTACCGCGAAACCGAGCTCGCGCATGGCGCGCTGTGGCGGCGCGTGGAGTGCGTCGACACCGGGGAGAGCGTGGACGTCCGCAACCCCCACCCCGGCCACGTCCTGCGGGCGCTGGCGCTGCTCAGCGCGGAGTGTAGCTGTGGAGGCCAACCGGAATGAAGCGCGGCGCCGTGGAATCACCGAAGGTCCGTCGCCTGTCGAAGCGCCTCAGGACGGGTCTCGCGACGACCGTGGGGCATCTTGAGCTGCTCTGGCACTTCACGTCGAAGCAGGCTCCGGCCGGCGACGTCGGGCGCTGGGCCGACGACGAGATCGCCGATGCCTGCGATTGGGAGGGCGACCCAGCGGAGTTTGTGGATGCCCTCGTCGCGGCTCGCTGGCTCGACCCTTGCCCCACCTTTCGGCTCGTCGTGCACGACTGGCACGAGCACGCGGACGATGCGTTGCGAAAAGCAATGCGGAGGCGCGACGCCAGCCTTCGAGGTGTGCGATGGGAGGACGCTGAGGCGAGCTTCGCTCGACCTGCTGCCGAAATTCCTGAATCATTACGCTCCGCGTGGCGCGAGTGGCAGCCAACGGCAGCCAACGGCGGACAACGGCAGCCAACGGCGGACAACGGCGGACATTTGCCGCCTTCCCCGCCCGGCCCGGCCCGGCCCGGCCCCGCCTGTAAGGCGCCGCCGCCGGACGGCGGACAGGAGGTTTCGGCTGCCGCCGTTGCACCACCCATCGACGCTGAAGGCGCCAAGCTCCTCGATGCTGCCGCCGAGCTGATCCGTGCCAGCGCCATCGAGGTTGGCGGACTCCGGGAGGACCACGGCGCCGCCGAGTGGCTGGCTCGCAAGCGCATGGAGACCGCGCACCTGCAAGGGCTTGTGAAGCGCTACCGGGTCACCCCGCAGGAGATCCACGACACCGCAGCGTGGGTCACGGGTGATTCCTTCTGGCGCCCCAAGGTCGCCGATTGCGATGCACTGCAACGGCACTGGAAATCCATCCTAGGCGCACGCAAGAGCGCCACAACGGGCGCGTTGGGGGCAAGGGTATCGTCGCCCCCCCCACAGGGTGCTCCCGCGTCGCCGTACAAGCGCGCTGAGGACGCACTGCCGTGGTTCAAGGAATCCATGAAGGCAAAGCCAGGAGCCAAGAATGCCAGCCCATGAAGCGCCAACCGCCGAGCGATCCGTGCTCGGCTCGATCTTGGTGGACCCAAGCCTGATCTGGACCGCGCGCGCCACGCTCGAAGCGGCCGACTTCGTCGCGCCGTCTCATCGAATCACGTTCGAGGCGATGTGCACCGCTGCCGACGAGCGCGTGTCGCTTGAGCTTCACGTGCTCTCGGCGTGGATGCGAAAGAGCGGGGATCTCGAAAAGGTCGGCGGTGCGGAGTGGCTGGGCGCGCTGGCCGATGAATGCGTCACCGCGACGGGTCTGGAGTCGGCAGCCCAGATCGTGGCGGACGCTGCGCTACTGCGGCGCATCGAACGCTTTGGGCAACAGGCCGCAGCGCTTTCGCGAAGCGAGGGAGTTCCCGCGCGAGAGATTGCTGCGAGGGTGGGAGCGAAAGCGCTAGAGCTCTGCTCGACGCGTGCGCGGAAAGGACTGGAAAAGCTCGGCGCGATTGTCAAAGATTCGTTCCGCGAGCTTGAGCGAATCGTTGATGCGGGCGGGCGATGCACGGGAGTCGCGACTGGATTCGGCGGCGTGGACTCGGTCACCCGCGGGTGGCAGAAGACAGACCTCGTCGTAATCGCGGGTCGCCCAGGTATGGGCAAGTCGGCGTTCGCGATGGCGAGCGCGATCACGGCCGCGCGGTCTGGCGTGCCGGTGCTTGTGTTCTCGATGGAAATGGGCTCGCGGCAAATAGGCGCGCGGCTTATCACGGCCGAGTCGCACGTGCCGATGTGGCGGTTTCGGCGGGGTTTGGTGTCCGAGGACGATTGGACGCAGGCGATCTATGCCACCGACGCGATGTGCAAGCTACCGCTGTGGATCGACGAGTCGCCAGCGCTGACGACGATCGAGCTTGCCGCGAAAGCGCGGGCGCTCAAGCATCAGCACGGAATCGGGCTGATCGTCGTGGACTACTTGCAACTCGAACGGTCGGCGTCGCGCGGCAAGGATGTCAATCGAGAGCGCGAGGTGTCGGAGATTTCGCAGGGCTTGAAAGCGCTCGCGAAAGAGTTGGATGTTCCCGTGCTAGCACTGTCGCAGCTAAACCGAAGCGTCGAGGGGCGACTCGACAAGAAGCCGAACCTGTCGGATCTGCGCGACTCGGGCAGCATCGAGCAGGACGCGGACATCGTGTTGTTTCTCTACCGCGACGAGTATTACCACCCGGATTCAACGCGGCGTGGTGTCGCTGACGTGATCGTTGCAAAAAACAGAAACGGGCCGAGTGGTATAACGGTCGAGGTGGGTTTCAACGCGGACGAGGTGAGGTTTTACGATCGGGAGGAGGCGGCGTGAGTCGAGTATGTCTTTTCCCCGGATGCCATAGGCCGGCGCCTGAGCCACCGGTGAGGCAGGTGTGTTGCTGGCACAAGCGATGGTGGGTGACGCGCAGGGCCTATTCGCTCGGCAAGAGGGTGCGACCGGCCGGGGAATTGCGCGAGGAGGATCGGAAGCGCGCGGAGCGTGGTGGAATCTGCGATGACTGCAAGACTGCGTGCGGTGGGATTCTCGACTGCGTCGCGATCTTGAGCGCTCGAATGCTTAAGAAGCGATCGAGTTGGGATTGGCGTGATCTGCCAAGGCAGAGGCGCGCGGCATGATCGAGCGCGGCCCGAAAGGTTTCCACGCGCAGCTCAGCGCGCTTGCGAAGCGTCTCGGTTGGCGTCGCAAGCATGAGCGTCGGGCTGGCAAGCGATGGGCGCCGCAGGGCGAGGAGCGAGGATGGTTCGACTTCGTGTTTGCGCGCGAAGGTCGTGTGATCTTCGTCGAGGCGAAGGGAGATCGAGGCAGCGCAAGCGAGGATCAAGAAGCGTGGGCGGCGTTGTTTCGGTCGGCAGGGCTTGAGGTTTACTTGTGGGGTCCGAGTGATCTTGACGCGGCGGCTCGGGTGTTGTCGCCGGGGTATGGCGTAGAGTGTAAAGTGAGGACACGATGACAAGTGACGAATCAGTCCCGGCAATGGATCACCTGATGGGCGAGCAGCGACGCAACTTTTTCGACCGGCTCGATTTCGTGGAGCGGTTTTGCGCGGCGCATCGGTGGGACTCGAACAACCTGACTCCGCAGAGGTCGGCGGAGATCATGCGCAGTGCCGAGTTTCGGCGGCTGATGGCAAGGCGAGAAGAGTTGAGGGATCTGGCGTGACTGCGCAACTTGCTGCGCGAATTCGATCGTCGATCGACGAGCAGAGCGGGGTGGTTGGGCCTGTGACGATCGAGCGATTCGCCGCGGTGGTTCGCGTATCGCGAAAGGCGATGAGCGCGGTACTCGCCGGTCGCGCGACGCCCAGCGTTTCGCTTCTGCGCAGGATTGCTATTGCAACCGGGCGTTCGGTAGATTGGCTGCTAGGGCTCGGTGAGTGTCCGGAATGCGGATGGACCGACGACGAGATTGAGGCGCGCACCCATTGCGCGAGGGAGATCGATGCGAAAGCGAGCAAGTAACCGGATGGTGAGTGAATCGGTGTCGAGTCTGCCCGAGCCGTTCGACCCTGTGGACGAGCCGCCATTCGTCGAGCCGCAGGAGTTGCGGGTTCTCGGCGAGATTCACCGGGTGCGGATCTATCAAAACGGGTGGCTTGAGGCTTTCGGCGCCGACCAACACCAGCTTCGCAAGTATGCTGGCGTCGCGCGCACGGCGTGGCCAGCGGCGCGGGACAACCTAGCGCCCGGGGCGGAGGTGTTGGTGCTCAAGTTCATGGTGCCGAAACCGATCACTGATGCGCAGCGCGCGGCGCTGGATCGAGGTGAGGCTGGGTGGCGGGAGGCGAGGTAGGTCGTGGCGCGAAAGTCAGTCGTCAAAAGTCGCCAAATTGGCGCCTCAATCAAGCCAAAACAGGCGGAGGCGATTCGGCTGCTTGTGGCCGGTATGACGTATTCTGCGACAGCGAAAAGGCTGAGTATTGATCGGATGACGCTGTACAATTGGCGGCACGATCCAGCGTTCGCCGCAGAGTTGCAACGATTGCAGACCGATGCGCTTACCGGAGCGATCGGAGTGTTGAAATCTAAAGCTCAGGTTGCCGCTCGATCGCTTGCCCGCGCCGCTCAGCACGGAGACACGGTTGGCGCCGTCCCTGGCGCGCGCGCGGTGCTCGACTTCGCCTTCAAGGGTGTTGAGTTTGAGATCCTCGACGAGCGAATCCGGAAGCTCGAAGAGGCGCAGGCCGCCCAAGCGCAGAAGCCGTAATGGCGTGGACCAAGCTCCGAGCGGCGACGACGCGGCTTGAGCGGGTTCCGGTTGCGGTGGCGCCGGCAATCAACACCATCGCCACGCCCCATCTCGAACGCCTGCGCGACCCGTCCACGCCGCGCCATCTCGCGTACGAGCATTTCCTGCGCGACCCGAACGGAGACCGCATCCAGTGGTCCGACATGCACGTGCAGCAGATCGAGCACGTGCAACAGGCGCACGCCGCCGACCTTCACGCCGCGGTGCTTGCGCCACTCGGGCACGGGAAGACCACGATTCACATTGTGGCCGCGACGCTCGACGACATGGGGCTGCATCCCGACTGGCCGCAACAGGTGGTCTCGGCGTCAGGCGAGATCGCACAGGACCGGCTTGAGGCGGTGATGGCCTACGTCGAAATGTCCGACGCCTACCGCGAGCTCTACCCATGGGTGAAGCCAGCGATGGATGGCGGAAAGCGCAAAGATTGGTCCAAGACGTCGCTGACAATCGACCGGAAAGCGATCGTGCCAGACCCAACGCTGCGCGGCGTAGGCGTGATCTCGAAGCGCACGGGATCGCGCACGCAGCGCACGCGGTTCGACGACATCGAGGACATCGACTCGCTATCCGAGGCGGTGCGCAAGGCGCGCTCGAACGCCGTGTGGAACAAGTGGCTGCGCCGCATCGACCGCCCGCACGGCCGCGCGGTGTGGGTTGGAACGCCGCAGCACGTGAACGACCTCAACCACGTGCTCGTCAAAACACCGGGATGGGCGGTGCTGATCCAGGCCGTCAACGAGCGCTTCAATGGCATCGACTGGATTCGGATCGTGAACCCGAAGCCAACGGCGCTGTCCGCATGAATGGGAAGTCGACTTCCCATCGAGCCTTGTAAAGCGTAAGCGTTTCCGTAAACGCTAGGCGCGTGATCCAGCAACTCGCCCGCGAGACGGGCTTGCCTGTTGGCGCGTGGCCGCTCTGGGACGCGAAGTTCGACGAGCCCGAGCTGCGCGCCATCCATGCTGCCGACCAGCGCTCCTACCTGCGCGGGTATCGTCTCGTCGCGTTCGACGACAGCGAAAAGACGTTCCCAAGTTTCGCGTCGTGCATCGAGTACGGCGTCGACTGGCGCGAGCTGCCGTGGTCGACGTGGGCATTCACGACCGGCGTTGACATCTCGGGTCTCGGGCGCGCGGGCACGTGGGCGGTAGCGGTCGGGCAGCGACCGGACGGCGTCAAGGTTCTCGGCGAGGGGATGATTCGGCGCGGGAAGTTCACGGCGCCGCAAGCGCTTGACGCGCTCGCTGAGCTGGACGCGGAGTTCTCTCCGCTCGTCCACGTCGTCGAGGACAACGCGAGCCAGAAGGCTTACATCGAGGCGACCGCGCTCGACCCGAAGCGGTACCCGTTCCGCAAGCGAATCGTCGGGCATACCACCGGCAGCGACAAGACCGACCGCGCGATTGGCCTGCCGTCGCTTGAGGTTCAGTTCGCGAACGCGGGGTGGAAAGTCTACTACCGCGAGCGGCACAAGGCGGACTGTGCGTGTGACCTCTGCGAGCTCGTGCGGCAGGTCGACCAGTATCCGCTTGGAGCCTCTGACGATGCGCTGATGGCGCTCTGGCAGGCCGATTATGGCCACCGGCTCTACGGCCGTGGCCGAGCGGTTCCGGGCCTCACGCCGCTTGACGAGAAGCGCGTCGAGGCGCGCGTAGCCGGTCACGAGGAGCGGATCGCCGCGCGCATCAAAGCGATCGAAGAGCGCCGCGCGGCCAAGGAGGCGCGGGCGTGAGCGGCTACGCGCTCGCGAAGCGTCCCGGCGTTGATGCTGGGCTGTGGCTGCCGCCGGAGCTGGCGCGTGCTGCTGCGACTCAGCGCCCCAAGCAGCCAAGCGGAACCGCATGGCCGATGCCCGCGGGCGCGCGTGGCCGACGCGGCGAGCAGGTGTCCGAGTGGGATCAAGCGGCTGCGATCCGCGGCGGGTACAGAGGGCACGCATTCACGGCCAGCAACGCGCTCGCCAACCGCATCGCGAAGCTCAAGTGGCGACTCATCGCTGTGAACACGCGGGATGGTAGCGAAGAGGAAATCTTCGCGCACGTGTTGCTCGATGCGCTGCGCCGCCCGAACGAGTACCAGTTCGGGCAGCGGGCCTTTCACTCCCTGAGCGTCCATCTCGATTTCGCTGGCGAAACGTACTGGTTTAAGAGCCGCAACGCGTCGCGCGCCACGGTTGGATTTTGGCCCTTGCCCCCCTACCTCGTGCGGCCGATCTGGATGCAAGGCGAGGGGATGATTGGTTACCGCTACTACATCGGCGGGCGAATCGGCGCCGAGGGAATCGACATCCCCCGATCCGAGATCGTGCATTTCGCCGAGCCGAATCCCGACGATCCGATCCGCGGCTTTGCGCGCGCGCGAGCCGGCGAACGAGAGCTTGCCGCAGACGCGGCTATGAAAGATTTCCGCGAGACGTGGTTCGACAACGAGTGCCAGCCGGACTACGTGGTCACGACCGAAGTTCCGCCGGGCTTCGACGCGGTCGACACGCTCGAAGAAATTGAGGCGCTGATTCGCATCCACCACGGCGGCCGTCGCAATTGGGGCAAGCCGATGATCCTCCCCAAGGGCACGGCGGTCACGCAGCTCACGCACTCGCTTCGCGAGATGCAGTTTACGGACCTTGCTGCGGAGAGTCGCGACGAGTCTTTCGAGATGATGGGCTTTAATAGGATGCGCGCCGGCTATGTCGACGGGATTGTCCGCGCGAACGCTGACGCGATGGACTACGTGTGGGCGCAAGACACGGTAGAGCCACGCGCCGAGCTGATCGCCGCGACGCTGACGCACCAAGTCGCGGAGATCGACTACCCGGAGAACGCGCGCAATGGCGTGCGGCTGGAAGTGCGACCGCCGAAAGACCTTGTGCCGCGCGATCGCGAGTTCGACCTACAGAAGGCGCGAACGTACGTCGAGATCGGCGTGCTCACGCGGAACGAGCTGCGCGAGGACGAGGGCAAAGAGCCAATCGAGGGCGGCGATGTGCCGCTCGTTCCGGTTGGGCTCGCTCCGCTCGGTGAGGTGGCGCAGGGGATCGCGGCGTATTCGCAGCCGAGTGCGCCAGCGCCTACGAGCAGCGACGTTCCGGATGTGGCGGCGGAAACTCCCGCAACGGATGCGACGGCCGAAGCGCCCCGCTCGCGGATCGTGCGCCCGCACACGCGGATCTTGCTGCCCACGAGCGATGCGCGCTCGGCGTACTGGCACCGCGCGCTGCCGCGCCTTGACTCGCTTGAGCGGACGTTCGCACGCGGTCTCGTCGCCGTATTCGCGAAGCAGCGGGAGCGCGTGCTCTCGAAGGCGCGCGCCGTAGCGCAGCGCGAGCTCGACCGATACGCCGGCTGGAAGCGGCGCAAGGTGGTCGCCGACATTCGGCGCCGCGGCGTCCGCGCTCCTGGTGACGACTTGCTCCACGACGCGTGGGACGTGTCGAGCGAGAACAATTCGCTGATGATGGGCATGCGCCCGTACCACGCGAACGCGTTCAACTCGGGTGCGCGTCTCGGCGCCGATCAAGTCAACGTCTCGTGGGACGTGAACGACCCGCGCGCCGCCGAATGGCTGCGAAAGCACGGGCTCGAAGCGGCTGACGACATCAACAAAACCACGCGATCGAAACTCGCACGCGTGATCTCCTTCGGCGTCGAGGGTGGACAGACGATCGACGAAATCGTCCAGTCGATGGGCGATGTGTACGACGAGCTAGACCGCTCGCGCCGATTCATGATCGCTCGCACGGAGACCACCACCGCGAGCAACCACGGTCAGCTCACGGCGTGGACCGATCCCGAGACGACGGGGATTGTGGATCGTAAGCAGTGGATTTCGAGCCGCGATGATCGCGTGCGCGATGAGCACGAAGCGCTTGACGGAATGATCGTCGGCGTCAACGACGAGTTCGCGCCGGGGCTGTCAGCACCCGGAGACCCGAGTGCCGGGCCGGCGCAAATCGTGAACTGCCGATGCGTGATGGCGCCGGTATTCGCGGGAGATTGAGTATGAGCGAGCGATCCCTGTTTCGGCGGCAAATCACGGACATCGGTGTCCGCGTTGTGAGCGACGCCGATCGCGTCCTGGAGTTTGTCATCCAGTCCGAGAACCAGGCGCGCGACGGACACGTGATCCGCACCGCTGGCGTTCGCACTGCGGACTACCAACAGAACCCGGTCGTGCCTTGGTGCCACGTGTATCGCCCGATGGATGGGTACAGCGGGCTCCCCGTCGGTCGCGCGCTCGCTGTTCGCAAGTTCGTCGACGAGGGCAAAACGCGAATGCGCGTGAAGTTTGCGGGCGACGCGCAGCGGAACGATTTCGCCGAGAGCGTGTATCTCATGCTTCGCGATCAGTTCCTCAACATGTCGAGCTTCGGCTGGGAAACTTTGCAAGCCATTGCGCTGCGATCCGGTATTCGCCTCCCGAGCGGCATGACGACGGTTGCGCGTCCTGGCGCTCTCGAAATCACCGAGTCGAACATGCTCGAAGGCTCAATCGTTCTGATCGGCAGCGACAAGAACGCGCTGGCCGAGCGTGCCCGTCGAAGCCTGTCCGCTCCGCTCGCCGAGCAGTTCGTTGCCGAGATCGAGCGTGGTGAGGCTGCATTCGAGAGCGCGATGGCGAACGCGATGCGCTTGGCCGACGCGCCCGCCGAGGTGCGTCACCTCGCGTCATCGCAGTTCACCACGCCCGCAATCGAGGACCGCGGGTGGGGCGAGTGGCCGAGCGATGCGCCGATCGAAGTGCGATCCGAGGTGCCGAGCGATCCGGCCGCGACCGAGGCCCGCGCGATGTCCGTCGAGGACACCCTGCTCGACGTCGTGCAGCGCATGACGCGCATTGAGGAGAGCTTTTACGCCCTCGAGTCGCGCGTGTTCTCTGAGCTTGCAAAGGTTTCGGATGCTCCGGAACCGCCCGAAGCTCCCGAGCCGCAAATTGTGCTCGTCGAAATGGTCGGGCAGATGAGCGCCAAGATCGACCAAGTGCGCGACGACTTGCGCACCGAGATCACCGCTGCGTTCGGCGACCTCGTCGAGGTGATCCACAACGCACAGCCAGCACAGCCCTCCCGAGAAGCGACCGCGACTCCGGCGCGCGTCGTCGAGGAGCCACAACCCCCGGCATCAACATCCACACCCGCGCCGACCGAATCACCGGAAGCGCGACTCGCTCGCATCTTCGATCGAGAGCTCGATCGTCGTGCGGGCGTCGTCAGGCTTCGCGCCTGACGCAGGAGCACAACCATGAGCGCAATTGAAACCCCCAACCTCGACGCCGAAGCGCGAGAAGTCATCGCGCGTGCGAATGAGGAGCAGTTGGCTCGCATTCTCGGCGACGTCCTCGACAAGCGGGACGCCGCAGCGCGCAAGACCAGCCCGCTCTACGGCGTCAACCTCAACCTCATCCAGCACACGGACGCGGGCGCCATCCGCGCGGAGCGAAAGAAGGCGAACAACCTCTTCCTGCGCTGCGTGATGCTCGGCCCCGGTCATCCGAAGTGCCGGGACATCAACTTCGACGCGCTCGCGCGCGACCTGTCGGAGGGCACGGGAAGCGAGGGCGGTTACCTCACCAAGACCGCCTTCTACGATGACCTGATCGTCGACGAGGAAAACATCTCGGATTTCGAGATGTCCTGCAAAAACGTTCCGCTCACGGACAAGACGAGCGATTGGCCGACCGTCACCGGGAAGCCAACCGCAGCGTGGCGCTCGGAAAACGCGGTCATCAGCAACAGCGAGCCGACGTTCGGAAACGTCACGATGACGCCGCACTCGCTCGACGTGTACGCGGCTGCGTCTCTCGAAGTGGTCGCCGACTCGCGAACCGACCTCGAAGTCATCGTGGGCGAGCTGCTTTCCGAGTCGATGCTGCTCGCGAAGCAGGAAGCGTTCACGACCGGAAACGGCAGCGGCAAGCCCCGCGGCATCCTGTACAGCGACAGCTTCACCAGCATCGCGCAGGCCGACACGGATCTCCAGTACCGCGACATCTCCAACTTCGTGTTCTCGTTGCCGCAGCAGTACCGCAAGCGCGACCGCGCGGTGTTCATCGCGAACAACGATTTCTACCGGATCTGTGCCGGCCTGATTTCGACGACCGGTGTGCCGATTTTCACGGAAGCCATGAGCGGCGACGGAACCCCGCGCCTTTTCGGCTACCGCGCGATCGAGCTGCCCGACATCGAAGGCGACGGCAGCGTCAGCTCGCCGACCTCCGCGCTCTTCGGCGTGCTCAACAAGACCTACCAGGTGGGCACTCGCAAGGAGCTGGAGATCATGCAGAACACCCAGGGCGACACGCCCTGGAAGAAAAATCAGGTGTGGATCAAGGCGTGCATGCGCCTCGACGGAAAGACCGTCTTCACGGGCGCCATGCGCAAGCTGACGGACATCTCTTTCACCGGGTGACGTAACGAGTGACGGGGCTGCATCGCGAGACGCGAGGACGTTCCACTAGATACCCAACGGAGCCTCCAACCAGCGATGCAGCCCCTTTTCTCGATGAATGAGACGAAACCATGGCGTGGCTGACTACTTCCGATTTGAAAGCGCTGCTCGGTGTGTCCGCGACCACATGGGACACGCAAATCGCAGCGCTGATTCCCGTCGTGCAATCGGGGATCGAGGCGGAGATTGGGCGCGCCATCGAGGATGCAAGCTACAGCGAGCAGTACAACGGGCGCGGCGCGCAGATGCTACAGCTACGGCACCGCCCCGTGATCACCGTAACCGCAGTGTGGGATTCGCTCGATCGCGTGTTCGACGACAGCACGCTCGTACCAGCGACGAGTTACCACGTCTTTAAGCCGCAAGGGCGAATCGAGTTGAGCGGTGGGATTGGCAACTGGCCGGAGGAGCGGCGCGGCGCGCGCTTTGGTGATGGCGTGGCGAACGTGCGCGTCGACTACACGGCTGGATATGCGACCGAACCGGGCGACCTCAAGCTCGTGCTCGCGAACGACGTGTGGACGGTCATCAACACCGGCAAGGCCGGCGGCAAGTCGAGTGAATCGATCGGAGATCACAGCGTCACGTATCAAACCGCTTTCGATCGGCGCATGCCGCAGATGCAAGCGATCGTCGACGCGTGGAAGCGCGGCGGGGGCATCCGATGATCTCGGATGAGATGTTGGACCACTCGGCCGCGAACTACCGGCCGACGCACACGCCGCGATCGACGGGCGCGCAGGACACGAGCTTTCCGGGGTCGCCGGTCGCGACGTTCGATTGTGCGTTTCAGCCGCGCCGCGACGGTCAGAAGATCATGGAAGCGGGTCGTGTCACCAACGGCGAGTGGGTGATGTACGCGAATCAACCGCTCGACCTGCGAAAGAACGATCGCGTCGTGATCGACGGCGTGAACTACGAGGCGCTCGAAGTCGATGACGAGTCAGGCATGGGCACGCACTGGAAAGCGGCGCTCACGCTGGATCGGCGCGTGTGATGGCGAGCGTGAGGATCAACCCGGAGGTGTTTCGCTGGGCGATGACGCGCGGCGAGAAGGGGCTGTGGGCTGCGGGCGAGCACCTCCGGGGCGCGCTGCGCATCACGCTTTCAGGCCAGCGGCACGGGCGCTGGTATCGCGTGCCGGGCACGAAGAAAGACTATCAGGCGTCGGCGCCGGGAGAGGCGCCCGCGGTGCGAACGGGTGACTTGAAAAAGAGGGTCGCCTCAAGCCTTGAGCGCAACGCGGACGAGTCGACGCTGATGGTTGGGACGAACGCACCGCAAGGAAAGATCCTGGAGTTCGGTACGTCTCAGATCGCTCCTCGCCCCTGGATGCGCCCCACCGTCACGCGCGAGTGGGCAGCGATGAAAGAGCGCTTCGCGAAGGCGAGCGGATTCTTGGTGAAGTGATGGCGGATCGGAAGGAGATCTACGCGGGGCTGCGCACGAAGCTGCTTGCAGCGTCGGCCGTGACGTCGATCGTCTCGACCCGCGTGCATCAGGGGTGGTTACCGCGTGGGCTTACGGATGTGGATTTCCCGTGTGTGACGCTGTGGGAAGTGAGCAGCGAAGAACGCTCGTTCGATCAAGGGCCATTCTCCGGGTCGTGGATCGAGATGCAAATCGACCTGTGGGGGCGTGATGCAGATGTCCTCATGACACTTGAAGCCGCGGTGCGCGCCGTCATCAACGGCGGGTTCGACGCCACAGGCTGGCGCATCCCCGTTTCACGTGTCACGAACTCTCAGCGCATGTGGGATCCAGACCCACTCATCGCTCGCCGGATGTTGCAGGCGCGCGTCAAGGCGCTGCCTTCATGAATTTGAGTCCAACCGAGCGGATAGGCCGCCCGGGAGCTGCCCGGTTGGGCCGGGCGAAGGAGTAAGAACATGTCGCTTCTCGACGTTGCAAACGTGATGGCGGAACCCGCCTTCATCTACTTCGGGCCGGAGGGCTCGGAGACCACGCTCGGCTACACGATGGGTGGAATTTCGTGGACGCCGACGACCACCACGCTCGCGCTACAGGTGGACCAGCGCGGCACCACGCCGGTCAAGAAGGTCATCACCGGCCGCGGCATCACCGTCAAGGCGATGCTCACCGAGGACGTGCTCGAAACGTACCGGAGCTTTCTGCCCGGGACCGCGATCGAGACGGACACGATCGACCCGACCAAGCGAAAGCTCGTGCTCTCGCAGAACATCGGCCTCGATCTGCTCACGGTCGCCAAGTCGCTGCTCATCAAGCCCGCCGATGGTAGCGGGCCGACCACCGATGCAAGCCGGTGGGTCCGATTCTTCAAGGCGGTGGCCACCGACTCGGCGCCGACCGTGGAGTACTCGCTGAACAATCAGCGCGTGTTCGAGGCGACGTGGGACGTCTTCCCCTCGGAGGACGATCTCGACCCGGATGGACAACCCGCGCTCGGCGTGATCGGCGACGAGGACGCGGACGGCTCGATCTCCTGATGACTTTCCATGCGGCGGCCGGCCCGTGAGGCGTCGGCCGCCGCGAGGTTTCCCGTGCCCAAGTACAGCACCGCAACACCTGTCCCGAGCGGAAGCATCGAGATCGGCGGCGAGACGCACGACGTATGGTGTCAGTGGGACATCCCGCTCGAACGCATCGAGGCTTGGGAAGACGTAATGCCCCGCCTGCGCATGCCGCACAAGCTCGACGCTGAGCGCATCGCGGACATCGCGACGTTCATCTCTTGCGTTGTCCCCACGGTGCCGGGTGATGCGATCGCAAACATGCGCCCGCGCCGTCTTGCAGCGCTCTTCTCGGAGTTGCTGCCGCTGGCGTTCGTGGACCCTTTCGAGGGCGGGATGGGGATGAAGAGCCAGCCCGCCCAGAAGCAGGAGGCGATCACCGAATCTTCCCCGATGGAGTTCGAGCCCGCCTCGCCGCGTGCTTCGGCTGGACGCATCCGGAAATCGGCCGCCTAACGCTGCGCCAGGCGATTGCTTACATCGACGCGTACAAGGGCATCGAGGCGGAGCGGACGCTGAACATGATGACCGCAGCATCGACGCCGCACATGGACGATGGCGGCCGCAAGCGGCTGAGTCGCCGACTCCAGCGGCAAGCGCTGCGCGCGCGCGTGGCGACGCCGGTGCCGGGCAAGACCGCGAAGCCGACCGAGGACGCGCCCAAGCTGATGTTGCCCACGAAGGTCACGCGAAAGAAGAAAGCGCCCCGTGGCTGACCAACTCGCTGCCGCCGAAGCCCTGTTCGAGCTCAAGCTCGCGCAGGACCAGCTCCGCGCCGACATGGGCGCGGCGTCGAAGCTCATCACGGGGGAGCTGCAGAAGATCGAGGCGCAGACCAAAAACACGGGGCTCGCGGGGCTTGGCAAGCAGATCGAGGATTTCGCCAAGGCGACCCAGGCTGCGCAAGCCCAGATCCAAGCGCTCAAGTTCGGCGCCATCGCCGATGAGGTCAACATGCTCACATCCGCGCTCAAGGGCGCGGATAGCGGCGTGCAGGTCGCGGAGGACTTGTCTCGCGCAGAGCAGCTCCTCGAAGAGCGATTCGCGGCAGTGCGGGCAGAGATTCAGCGTCAAGCCGAATCGCAGCGCGGTCTCGTTGACGAGGAGGTGTTGCTCGAACGCACGACGTTGCAGCTCGAGGCAGCGCAGCGCCAGCACGATACCGCGCTCGCTACGGTACGTGGGCGCGCCATTCAGGCTGCTGAGGGAATCGCGCAGCTTGCGCAAGAGGAGCAGGCGTCGGCGCTCGCCGCACAGAACGCGTGGGAAGCGACGGCGCGGCTGGCCATCGAGCAGGACAAGGCGGAGCAGGCGTCGGCGCTCGCCGCACAGAACGCGTGGGAAGCGACGGCGCGGCTGGCCATCGAGCAGGACAAGGCGGAGCAGGCGGCGCGGGCGCTCGCGGCTGAAGAGCAGCGTCTCGCCGACGCTCAGGAGCGAAACGCGCGCATCGCGAAGGATGCGAAAGAGGTCTGGTCCGGTGCGCAAATCGCGTTCGGTCTCGTGTCGAAAGCCGTCGTTGCCGTGGCCGGCGCGATGGCCGCTGCCGAGGCTGCCGCGGTTGCGCTCACCGTTCGCACCGTCGAGCAGGGCGATGAGTTGAACCGGCTCTCGTCTCAATACGGTGTTGCCGTCGAGACGCTCGCCGGGATGAAGCAGGCGTTCAAGGACAACAACCTCGAAGCCTCGGATCTCAACACGGCGCTTCGCCAGTTCTCGAACGTGCTGGGCGAGGCGATGGCGGGTGGTGACAAGGCCATCGCGACGGTGAGCGCGCTCGGGATCGACATCAGCAAGCTCAAGGACGGAACGCTATCGACGGAGCAGGCATTCCGAATCGCGGTCGACTCGCTCGCGGGGATGACGGAGGGCTACGGCAGGGCTTCGATTGCGCAAGACGCATTCGGGAGAGCCGGATCGAAAATCCCGGTCATCTTCAAGGACGGCGCGAAGTCGCTCGACGAGGCAAGCCGCGCGGCGTCCGAGATGGGCAACAGCTTCAACGTCGTTGAACAACAGGCCGTGGCCAAGCTCGACGACGCCATGGACGAGCTGAGCAACCGCGTGAGCGGGCTTGGCGCGAGCATCGGCAAGGAGCTGATGCCGGTCGCTGCGGACATCGTTCGCGAGGCGAACGAGTGGATCAAGGCGAACCGTGAGCTGCTGAAGCAAGACGTGCGCGCGTTCGTCGAGGGCCTGCGCGATGGAATGAAAAGCCTGCTGCCGATCGTGAAGAGCGTCACCGAGGCGCTTGGCTTCATCGGCGACGTGATGGCGGGAATTTCTGGACCCGCGAAGCAGAGCTTCGCGGCGCTTGTGGAGGAAGAAAAGCGCCTCGTCGCTGAGACGGAGGATGCGGCCAAGGTGTTTCGGCTCTTTCACCCGCTCACGAAAGAGCTGGGCGACTCGGCTGACTACGCGGGCCAGCACTACAACGCGCTCCAAGCGCAGCTCGGCGTCGTGCGCAGCAAGATCGCGGCGACGCTCGATCCGACCAAGAAGGCAACGCTTTCGCTCGCAGACCTTCAGCGCGTGACGGATGACGAGGCGCGGGCGGCGCTGGAGGCGGCTAAGGCGCATGGAAAGGCCGCGCCCGTGATTGCTTCGACGGGCGACGCCGCCAAGAAGGCCGCCAAGAAGCTCGCCGAGGAAGCCAAATCCCTCGCCGACTCCGCCGACAAGGCCACCGAGTACGCACAATCCCAACTCGAACTCGCTGCCGCCACGGGCGACATGCAGCGCGTCCAAGACGCCTACATCGTCACCATGGCCGCCGCACGCGAGGCTTACGAAAGGTCCATCACCGCGGCCGATGCCGCGGCCAAGGCGGGCAAGAGCGATGCCGAGGTGCAGAACATGCGCACCGAGGCGCTTCGCCAGTACGTCACAACGGCGCAGGGGGCGGCCGGTACGCTCGCGAAGATCGGCGCCGAGCAGATCAAGGCCGCGCAGGATCTCTCGAAGTACACGGCCGATCTGACCATCGCGCGCGACCAGGACGCGCTCTCGATGGCGAGCGCGAAGGACGTGGGCGAGCTTTACACCAAGACGCTCGTCGACATTGGCGAGCGCCTGAAGGCAGAGCGCGAGGAGATCGAGGCGAAGCGCGGCGTCACCATCAGCGCGGCAGAAGCCGACAAGCTCCTGATGGAAGCGGAGGAGCGCGCGGCGCAGGAGATCTCGAAGGCCGGTGCGGCAGCGGCCAAGGCTGGCGCGCAGCTCTCGAAGATGGACCAGATCATCGACGACCTTGCGGGGCATCTCGCGGAGGTGTCGCTCGATCTCGGGCTCGCGCTGCTCGGTGGGCAGCTTTCATGGAAGGAGGCCGGCAAGCAGCTCGCGGCGGACTTCGCGAAGGAGGCGTTGGATGAGCTGAAGGCCGTACTCCTGCCGAGCGTGAAGAGTCTGTTCACAAGCATGCTCTCAAGCCTCATTCCCGGAGCATCGTCGATTGGAAGCGGCGTCGGGCAAGCGGCCGGATCGAGCATCCTGAGCGGAATTCTCGGCCCGATTAGCAAGGCGGGATCGTCAATTGCGGGCAGCCTCGCGAATGCGATCTCTCCGGGCATCACGAGTGAGGCGGCGGCCCTCGGCATGGGTGGGGGAGAGGCGCTCGTTACGTCGATGGCGGACTCGATCCTATCGCTACTGCCGACGAGTGCTGCCGGCGCAGTCGGCGGCGCGCTCGGAGCGGCTGGCGTCGTGGCCGCAGCAGTCGCTGGAGTTGCCGGTATCGGCGTTGCAATTGCCGCAGCGTTCGGAGCCTTTGAAGGTCCGACGATCGTTCAGCAGATCGCGCGCAGTCTATCCAAGATGCTGCGTAAGTCGTTCGAGAACGATCAGATTCGCTCGGCCATTGATGTCGGGTTGCAAGCGGTAGACCTCTACCTCGGCGCCGGGCTCGAGAAATTGATGGTTCAAGCGCCAAAGAAGATGGGCGCCCAGGTCGCCGAAGCGTGGAAAGCTCTCGGGTCCGACTCGAGCTATCAATTCAGCGACGGCTTCTACCAAGACATGAGAGAGCGCGGCGCCCAGCTCATCCACAGCAGCGTGGACGACGTGATGCACGCGCTCTATCCCGCGATCGCGCCCGCTCTCTACGACAGCATCGAGAACGCTTCCATTGCCGCCGGCACGGCCATCGCCGCAGGTCTCGGCCTCGTGGGCGACAAGGCCACCAAGTTCGCCGAGGAGTGGGCCGTCGCCTTCGTCGGCATGATGCAGGCCGCCGGCAAGAGCGCCGAGGAAATCGAGAAGGCGCTCAAGCGCATCGACGCGAGTCTCGGCACGAGCGCGGAGCTGAAGCGATCGTTCGATGCGCTGCGCGACGCGCTCATCAACGCGGGCGTGGATATGAACGCGTTGTTCGACAACATCTCCGCGCAAATCGGAAAGGTGAACGGCAAGAAGGTTCACATCGGGGATCTCGACGACGTGCTCGCGGCGACAGGCAACAACGCCACCGTCGCGCTCGGCATGATCGAAAACGGCCTCGACGCGCTCAGGGTTCCGATCGAGCACTTCCGCGACCAACTCTCGGATGTAGTGCTCGCGATCTCGGGCGACGCCGGCACAGCGATTCGTGAAGCGTCTTCGGACATGGAGAGCTTCGGCAACGTCGCCGACGGCACCGCGCAGCTCCTCGAGCAGAAGGTCGTTACCGCCCTCGGTGACGTGGTCGCGACGGCGGCGAAGCTCGACTACTCCGCCGAATCCGTCCAGGCGCTTGGCACCGCCGCATCCCTGATCTCGCCCGAGCTGCTCAAGAGCGACGCCGTCGTGCAGGCGCTTCACGACTCGTTCGCGCAGATGGCCGTGGGCGCGCACATGTCGATCCGGGAGCTTGTCGACTCTATCGACCCGCCGATACCAGCCGCGGTGCGCGAGGCGATCCTGAGTGTGGATGACCTCGGGCGCGCGATCGGCGCGCTCTCCGGCGCACCGCTCTCGTCGCTCAAGGAAGTGACCGACCGCATGAAGCAGTTCGCGGGGCAGATGTACCGCGAGGTGAAAGACGCCGACGGGAAGATCACGAAGGAGTTGACGTCGTTCGGTGAGCAGCTCGTGAAGGATGCGACGTCAGCGATCGGCGGCATGTGGGACACGATCACGGCCGACGGCGTCATCGACCCGAGCGACGTCCAGGCGGTGTTCGAGCAACTCGCGCAGATCCCCGAGGAGGTGCTTGGCGATCCCGCCGTTCAGTCGTCGATCCAAAGCCTCCTCGCGATGATCGGCGAGCAGACGGGCGACGCGTTCGTGATCGGGCTCTCGGCATTACCTGAGGTCACCAAGGAGCAGCTCGACGAAGCGCTCGGCATCTATGACCAGTGGAAGAAGGACGTCGAGGACAATCCGCCCGAGGTGGCGCCCGAGGTGAAGCCACCGGAAAACCCGGACGGCTCGCCATCGAACCCCGATAGCGTCGGAGCCACCGGCCCAGACACCAGCGCCGCCACGGCCGCGCCTCCCCCAGCGCCCGTGCCGCCCGAGACGGTGAAGAGCTGGGAAGCGATCACCGAGGCGGCGAAGGCGTACGCGGCTGCGGTCGTCGAGGGGACGACGGCGACGACGGCGCTCTCGTCGGAAGTGGTCACGCGCTCGGCCGAGATGCTCGCCGCGATCCAGCCGATCTACGGCACCCCCGACGACGAGACCAGCCTGAGCGCCATCAACGACCTCTTGGGACGCGTGCTGCGCCAGACGCTCGACGACATGACGCTCGCGATCGCAGGCGCTACCGGCGACTGGGCGGGCTCGTTCGACTTCGCCCGCGGCGCCGTCGAGATGCTGAACACCGCGATCAGCGAGCTTCCGACCGACAAAACGATCACCTTCCACGTCGTCACCGATGGCAGCATCCCCGCGAGCGGCACGGTCTGCGCTGACGTGTGCACCAGCCACTCCGGGGAACTGATCCCCGGCGCCCCCGGCACCGAAGCGCTACGCGTGCTCGAAGCCGGCGAGCTCGTCCTGCCCGCCGACCTGACCTCGCGCCTCATGCACGGTGCCACGCTTTCCGGCGCCGACGTGGCGCGCATCCAGTCGTCGCCGATGGCGTCGTACGCGTCGAGCGCTGGCGCGTCCAGGGCGCCCCAGGCGGCGTCAGGCGCGTCCGTCGCTGCGGGATGGGCACTGGTGCCGATCCGTGAGGAAGCGCTCATTGACAAGGCGCTGGTGCGTCTTGAACGCGACATGGCGAACGGCTACGGCTCGATGCCGGGCGGTCGCTACCAGGCTCACCCCGTCGTTCACGCGCGAGCGCGCCGTGGCTAAGCCAGGCCGCGGCTGGGCCGCGCTGCTCGTCACGCGCGAGGGCAGCCACTACGGCATGACGTCGAGCCTGCGCGGCTTCACGGCGCAGGTGGATGGCATCGGCGCCGTGCACTTCCGCCCGTCGTCGCTGCAAGCCCCGCACATCTCGGGCGGCATCTCGACGCCGCTCTCGCGCGTCAACGTCTACGGCCAGTGCGACCTCGTTGCGGCGAATGCGGACTGGTGGATCGCAGACCACCTCTATGAGGACCAGTTCGCCGGCGCGGAGGTGACGGTCTATCGCGAGACGCGCGGCACGCTGGGCGCGGTGATGTTCTCGGGCTATGTGCTCGACAAGCGCGGCGTGCAGGCGGATGGGACGCGCGTGACGTTCTCGTGTACGTCGATCCTCGGGTACTTCCTGCCGGAGAAAACGGTCGGCGGGAGGGAAACGCTCAACCTCGACACCTTCCCGAATCTTGAGCCGCCGCCCGTCGTCGCGCTCACGCTCGATGCCGAGGACGGCGCGACGGCCGACCAGATCGCGCGCATTGGGATTGCAACGAACCACGGCTTCGCGCGTTCGTTTGCGTATGCCGGCGCGTGGCCGCTCGGCCCTTTCCCGGTGTCGGGTCTCGATGCGGGGTCGACAACGTTCACCGTAGTTGCGCGTGATGCCGACCTCGTCATCATCTACACGAAGCAGGTGACGACGACGGTCCCCTCGTCGGGAACCGTGCTGCTTTGGATCGCGCCGGAAGATGTGGACGCGGGTGAAGCGCCGTCGACTATCAGCAATCCCGATGAGGGCGCGACGATCCCTGTGTTCTTCGGTCAGTACCGCGAGCAGAAATACTTCGTGCCGTGCATGGTCTACGACTGGATGCAAGCGAACGGAAACCTTTGCAAGTACGCCTACGAAGACCTCGCGAACATCGACGGCGACGCGCTCCGCTCGATCACGACGGGCAACAACGACGTCATCCTGATCGACACGCAGCCTCCGCAGTCGACAACCGACGAGGGCGGCAACGAGGTGCCGATCAAGTTTCCGCGCACGTTCATCGACGTGAAGACCACAATCGCCGAGGGCGAGGCGTACTACATCCGCCGCGACGGTGACGACGTCGTGCCGAATCTCATCACGTGGCACGCGCCGGGCGGCCCGGGCGGGTTGTTTGGAACCTTTGATCTTCGCGTCGACATTCTAAACGCGTGGATGCGCGTGATACGAAACGACGATACGTGGGAGTTCGACCCGTTACGTTTCAAGATTTTGACCCAAGCCGGCGGCGCGCGCACGGATAACACCGAGGTGATGGACGCCTTCCAGGCCGCGGGCGCATCTCCAGACCATCATCGTGCGATGTCGTCGATCATCCGCCTCCTCGTCGATCACGCACGCGTGCCGCCATCCAAGATCGACCTCGACACCGCGATCGCGCTGCAAGACGAGGGCACCGCCCGCGCTCGTCGCTACCTGACGAGCGGTGAGAGCGTCGAGACGGCCTACGCGGCGCTCTGCCAAGATGCGCGGCTTCTCTCGTACGAGCGAGACGGGAAGGTCACGTGGAAGCGCAACAGCGTGACGGCGCCACCGCCTGCCGTGTTTCAATTCGACGAGGCGCGATGCGTCGCGGGCAGTATGTCCGTCGCGACGAACGATTGGGGACCGTACTTCAACGCGGCGAGCGGTGTGACGCAGCAGGGATTCCCGTACGACGACGAGTCCGGGCGCGTCACGGTGGCCGAGGTCAAGAACGCTGCGGCAATCGAAGCGAACGACGGTGTAAAGGTTTCGACGTCGATTGAGTTCGCGTGGCTTCACGAGAAAGACGACATGCGCTCGTGCATCGCCGAAGCGCTCGACGTCGCAGGTCTCCCGAGCCACACGTACAGCGCGACCGTGAGCGCATTCGAGCCCGGTGACGACCCGTCGACGGACGATCTTGACGCGCAGCTCAGCGTTGTTGCCGGCGACACGATCCAATCCGGCTACATCGCATCGCGTCGCGATCCCGACGTGCGGCGACTGATCTCCCGCGGATCGAACGCGATGTGCATCGGGTTCGACCACGACCCGGAGACCGGGCTGTCGACGCTCACGTTCTGGCGCTGGATTTGACACGGACGGACTGGAGTACAATGCCACAGCGAACGCGGCGAGCAATCAGATTGACATCACTCAAAGCGGCTTGTATCAGGTCCACTTTACGGGAGCGCTTCGGGGTGATGCGAGCGAGGTCTATCTTTTTCGCGTGATGATCTACGCCGACAACCCAAGCAATCCGTCGATCGATCCATCGCTCGGCGCCGCAATCGGTCTCGATGCAACCATTGTGGGTGGAACGGTCGCGATTCATGGTGTCGTCGAACTTTCAAGTGGAGACTCGGTCGCGATCGAAGTCTTCAACCCCATCAACCCGGGGTCGACGATTACGCCGTCTTACATGCAACTATCGGTTGTGAGGTGCGGATGACAAAGGAAACGATTCTGCATAAGATCGCTCGCGAGTGTGCGGGCGATCCGAAAGAGCAAAGCGCTCGGATCATGCAAGCGATTCGTGAAGCGCAGAGCCAGCGCGACAGGCTGATTCATGATATTTCGGCATTGATGGGCGCCTTCGAGCTTTCGGAAGCGCAGGCAGAGTGCATGCTCCGCGATGCGGGTCGCGATGATGTAAAGGTCGATGGCGTATGAAGTGGGTATTCGCCTACAACCCCGCGTCGGAGTCGGCTACCGTGTCAGCCCCGACGAGCGAGCAGTCGCCGGACGCGCTCGCGGAAAACGCCGTGCTGCGTGGTGGCGCATCTCTCGGCCGCTCGTGGAAGGCGACTGCGGGGGCAACGACGAAGTCGTGTAACTTCACGCTCGGCGGCGCGGTGGTTGTGGATTACGTCGCGGTGATCGGCGCGAACTACAGCGACAGCGCGGAGCCGAAGTTCTACTTTCGTCACCAGTCGGCGCCCGGCCGGACGCTCGTCGCGACGCTGGCGAAGTCCGATCCCGCGAACGTGTGGATTGCCGCGGTGACGGGCGGGAAAAGCGGGACGAACTGGAGTTACACGGTCGATGACGCGAGCGCGGATGCGGACGGGATCGAAACGCCGTTGATTGTGTTTGGTGTGCGCAGCGAGATCGAGCTTGGCGCGCTTGGGCGACCCACGCGCGCGCCCGTAGCGATCGACCCATCGACGATTGTTCGCGGCCAACTCGGTGCCGCGTTTGCGTGCGAGCAAGTGCGGCAGTTTCGTCAGGCGTTCGCGATCACGGGAAGCGAGGCGGACGCGGGGCTCGCGACGCTGCGCGCGCTCTGGGCATGGGCTGGCAAATCGAGGCCAGTGCTTTCGTGCTTGGACCTCGACGACCCAACGGCGTGGGGCGCGACGAATTTCGGGCTGCTCGAAGCGGACCTCGCGTTTGCGACGGAGCCGGGCATGATTTCCAGCGGGAACATTTCAATCTTGGAGGTGGTCGGATGAAAGCGATTCGGATGGCTGTGCTTCTCGTGGTCGTCGCCACAACGGCGCGGGCCGCCGAAACTGCAAACATGGTCGGCAGCAATGCGCCGGCTGGGCGAATGGCCATCGGCACCGAAAGCGGCCCGAATTGGTACGGCAACGACTCCGATCACCCGCTGTATTGCTCAGTGCCAAGCGGCGGCAGCGGCGGCACGGTCGACCTGACGAAGATCAACGGCGTCACGCCGAGCGCAGCGAACGCGTTGCCGGCTCAGCTCAGCGACGGGAGTTCCGCCTACACGGCTGCGAAAGAAACCACCCAGGCCGCCCAAGGCACCGGCAACTACTGCACCACCGTCCCCCTCGGCGTCGCCTTCGACCCCGGCTCGTCGCAAACGGACGCCGCGGCGACGCTCTCCGGCATCTGCTCGGGCGGCACGTGTAAACGATTGCTTGTGCAGAACGTGAGCGCGAATCCTTGCATGATCCAGTACAACTCCTCGACCGGCACCGCTGGCGTGTGCGTGTATGGCGGCACGACGACGGCGCCGTACGAGGTGGACTCGTCGCGTTGGATCTCGCCGACGACAGGCGTAACCAATCTCTACGCGACCACGACCGGCACGACGAGTTGCCCGACTGGCGTCACGGTTGGCGCGTGCAACTTGCATCTCGTTGGCTGCATCTAATGCGCCGCCTCACCACCCTCCTCCTCGCGCTCTCGCTCGCGGTGCCGCTGCCGGCGTGGGCGGCGGACCAGGTGCGCTTCAAGAGTCTGTCTGGCGCCGGCCCCACCTGGACGGACGGTATTACGGTCGCGTGCGACTCGACGCACGTCGTCAGCATCTCGAAGTCAGCGACGTCGAACACGGGTGCCGGGCGTCTCATCACCTGGACGGCGGGCGTTCCGGCAGTCACGTCGTTTGATCTGCCGTCGCCGGTCGTTTCTTCGTACGGGCACGCAACTGCACTCTACTGCGATGGGACGACTATCGTGGTATCGGGTACTGCGTACCCATCCGCGGGGCGATGGACGTGGGCATCCACCATCGCAAGCCCCGGATCATGGACCTCAAAAGAGGAGACGACCGGCACCGGCGGATTCACGGGCGCGATCGGGAATGATCCCGGAGATCAGGCGTACACGTCGGGGTACTACTTTTCTTCGGGCGGGACCGGGACGCTCAAGATTTACAACACGTCCATGACGGGCACGTACGACTCGGAGTCAGGCACGCTGTCAACGACGATGACGTCATCTCCGATGCGCTGCTCCGGAGCCAAGGTCGCGTCGAATCTCTATGGGTTCGGCTGCTGGACAAACGGTGGAAACTATCGAGTCGCCTACGACGGAACGACGAACACAAACCAATTCAACAGCATCGATTGTGACGCCTCTGGAGGTATTTTGTGGACGTCGCGTCAGGTGTGGGTGGATAACTCCATCTGGTTTTTCCTCGGCGACAACGGCACCAATACGCACGCTTGCGCGATCTCCTGGAACGGCACGGACACCGCTTATCGCGCCGCAAGCCAGGGCATCAGTGGCAAGACTTTCCGCGGTGGCGCCAAGGTCGGCAGTGAATACCTCATGTGGAGAACAAACGGAGACGCGTGGACCGGCGCTGTGGGCAATACCTACAGCTCGTGGTTTTCGGATCGGTCATCGTCTTCTCTCGATTTCGCCCCTGACTCGGGGACGCTGATTGGCGTCGTCGAAGGCATCGACGCGGACGGCGACGGCGACGCGACCGACAACCTCGTGGCGTTTTTCAGTTCGGGGAACATTTCGTACTACGGTGAGGCCGTTTCCAGCGGGGCTCGCCCCCGCCGCTCGTCGCTCTCGGGCACGCTGAGCGGCTCGCTCGGCGGGACGATGCGAGGCGGCTTGTGATCGCTGTCGAAGCCATCCAGCGCCGACCGCTCGGTGAACTGCTCGCCGAGCTCGACGACGCGACGACACAACTCCTCGACGCCGCAAAGCGGGCGCCGAAGGTGAAACCGAATGGGCACCTTCGCGTTCTGGCCGACAAGCTCCGTGCTGCGTCCGAGGATTTGCAGAACGCAGGCCGGAAGTGATCCCGCTCGCGACGGCGGCGGGAGACGTCATCGTCGACGCCGGCAAGGCGATCGAGGTTGGCAAGGTCGCAAGCGGCTGGTTTCGTGGCGACCCGCTGGGCGTGGTGGCTGTGGTGTTCGCGGTGCTCTGTCTGGCGATCGGCGCGCTGCTGGTGTGGCGCACGCGCCGTTTCGACGAGCGCGAAGATGCGCACGCGAAGCAGATTGACGAGATCCGAAACGATCACGCGAAGCAGGTTGACGAGATGCGAGCGGCGATGGAGCGAACGAACGAGCGGGTAATCGGTGCCTTCATGGAGTTGGTGAAGCACGAGAGCGACGACACGCCAGCGCCGAAAACGTGAACACCTCGCACGTGTAGGGTGGAAGCATGAAAGCAAAAGCCAAGGCCATTCACTACGTGCCGAAGTCCAACGCGTTCTTTGCTGTCTGCGGGGAGGACTGCCCCGAGCGCAGCACCGTGAAGCGCGCGAAGGTGACGTGCAAGCGGTGCCTGCGGGTGATCGAGGCGAAGGCGCGGTGACGTCGTGCGGCGTGTAGCTCAATCGGGAGAGCGCCGGCCCTGGGAGCCGGGTGTTGCAGGTTCGAGTCCTGCTGCGCCGACCAAGGATGCTGCCCCATGAGCCAGCCGTCTGCCCAGTCTCGCCTCGCCCGCTGGCTCGCGTCAGAGTCGGCATTTTGGGCGGGCCTGGCGCTCCTGTGGGTGGTGCTGTTCGTAGTGCTGTGCCTGACCGGCTGCGGCTCGTCCCCTCACGCCCCCGTGGCTGAGCCACCGAGCCCGCCAGTCACCCCGCCACCGGTCCAGCCCCCGCCGCGCGTCGTCGTCGAGGGCGTGACGATCGCCGTCTCGCTCGCGGGCCTTCCTGTGTCGTCGGCCCGCGTGATCCTGGCGCCGGGCGTGGATGCGCCGACGGGCGCGGATGGGGTCGCCCGATTCCGCTACCTCGACGCGGGCGCGTACGCGATCGGCCTGGACCGCCTGCCGCTGCTGGCGAGCGCACCCGTCGCGCCCGTGATCGAGGTGACGCCCGAGGCCCGCTCCTTCGCTGTCGAGATCGTGGCCGACATCGGCGACGGACAGCTCGTGCTCCTCGGCGATAGCGACTCGAGCGAGCCCGTGGACTGGCGCACCACCAGCGTCGATGACCACCTGGCAGGCGCGGCCGCGCTCGCCGGCTGGCCCGCGTACCGGCACACCAACCGTGCCCAGCCGTGCACCAGCGTGGCGCCGACGGGGTGCGAGCATCGGGCGATCGAGCAGGTGCGCGACATGCCGCTCGACGCGGCGATCGTGGTCACGCGCTGGGGCCTGAACGATCTCCATTACGAGGTCGACCCCGACACCTTCGCCAGCCACTACGCCGACGCTCTCGACGAGGTGCGCGGCCGCGGCGCGGTGCCGGTGGTGGTCGCCATCCAGGCCGAGAAAGACCCCACCTACCGCGGCCGGCGCGACGCGTACAACCGCGCGCTGGCGGCGCTGGCGGCCGAGCGGGGTGCGGTCTACGTGGACCCCGGCATCGTGTGGGGCGTCGATCGCGAGCTATTCGCCGACGACGGCGTGCATCTGAACGACGCGGGGACGCGGCGCGTGGCCGATGCGGTGCTCGAGGGGCTGCGGCGGGCGCTCACGGTGGGGACGCTGGTGGTCGAGCAGCCCCCGCCGACGCGGCCGTGCGCCGCGGCGTGGGGCGAGCGGTACTCGCTGATGGTGTCCGACTACGGCCTGATCGGCGCGGACCCAGCCGTCGCCGCGAGCGACCTCGCATGGCTCGCCTCGCTGGGCGTGTGCGGAGCGCGCGTGTGGGCCGACTGGCGATGGGACGGGCACGATGAGGGCTCGGCGTACCGGTCGGACGGCTCGCCCCGTAGCGAGCCGCTGGGGCGCCTGAGCGCGGCGCTGGACGGCGGCGCGAGCCTTGGGATGCAGTTCGACCTCACCTTCGGCGGGGACGGCTTCGACGACATCGACGCCCACGCCCGAGCCATTGGCGACCTCGCCGCCCGCGTCTGCGGGCATCCGGCGATCGCCTTCGCCGACCTGTGGAATGAGGCCGACTCCGAGCTGAATCGCGACAAGGCGCGGCGCTTGGTGTCCGCGGCGAAGGACGCGTGCTCGAGCCTCGAGGTCACCATCTCGCTGAGCGCTGGCGCGAGCGGCGATCCGGACGAGGTGATCGACGGCTACGCCGCGATCGCCGACCTCGTCGACTTCGCGGCGCCGCACTGGCCGCGCAAAGACGGCTGGTGGGAGCGCTCGGTGCCGTACTCGCTCGACCTGCAATCGGCGACCGGGCTGCGCGTGGCTCTCCAAGAGGAGGGTCGGCAGGGCTATCAGGGCCAGTCGTGGCCGCTCGACGGGTACGTAAGCGTGGATCGCGACGCCTGCGCCGCTGGCCTGCTGCTCTACACGCAGCACACCGACGCGGGCTACCAGCCGTGGCTTGGGTCGCTGCGGGAGCGGCTCGATCCGGTGACCCGCGCGGCGCTCGAAGCGCAGGGCGCGGCGGGGTGCCAGTGAGCCTCGAACTGTGGGACTGCCTCGATGCGCCGCATCCGCGCGCTGGCGTAGTGCATCGGCAAGTGCTGCTCGCTCGTGGTGCGAGCCGACTCGTGACGTGGCTCCCCGCCAAGGGCCTCAAGCCGGGGGCGCTGGATGGCGGAGTCGAGGTGTTGGAGGTGTACGACCTGAAGCTCCGGAAGTGCGCGACCTGTGGGCGACTGCACACGCTCGACGTGGTGAGCTGCTCATGAGCCGCATCAAGGACTGGCTGCACTACCCGCGCACGACGCAGGAGCGGCGCGCCAGTCAGCCCGTCGAGGGCGATCCGTCCGTGCGTGGCATCCGGCGCCTGCGCGCGTTGCCGAGCGCGTGGGACGACCAGTGGCGGCACGTCGAGCGGTGTTGGAAGCGCTTCAGGCGCACGCGCTGGTGGCGGGAAAACGCATCCGGGCGCGAGGCGTAGGGTGAAGGCATGAACACGCAGGCGTTCGATCTCATCATCGTTCACGGCAATTGCCCTGACGGATTTGCGGCTGCGTGGGTCGCGCGCAGATGGCACGCTGACCGTGGCCTCAACCCGGAGGTCGTGTTTGCACTCTACGATCACACGCCGCCAGACGTTGCGAATCGTGATGTTCTGATCGCTGACTTCTCGTGGCCACGGGCGGAGCTCGAAGGAATGGCCGCAAGCGCCCGATCGCTCCTGGTTCTGGACCACCACGCGACAGCGCGCGAGGCGCTTGAGGGGCTGCCGTTCTGCACATTCGACATGAATCGCAGCGGCGCCGGGATGACATGGGACTACTTTCACCCAGGAGAAAAGCGCCCATGGATCGTGGACTACACCGAGGACGCGGACCTGTGGCGTTTTGCCTTACCGCATTCGCGCGCCGTGCGCGCGTTTTCCGGTTCCTTCGACCGGAGTTTTGACGAGTGGGACCGCTTCCCTGGCTTTAATCTGCGTGACGTCCCCGAATACGGATACTCGATTCTGCGGGCGAACGAGCGCCACGTTGCGCAAATGTGCGATGCGCGGTTCTGGTTGCTTCTCAATGGTGAGCGCGTTCCTGCCGTCTGGGCACCGGTCTTGTTCTCGGATGTTCGCGAAGAGTTGCTGAAGCGCGAGCCAGCGTCGCGCATGTCCGCATCAATTCTGCTGCGCGCCGACGGAAAGGTTCAATTCGGGCTCGGCGCGCGCGAGGGCGTCCACGCTGGCGAGTTCGCGAAGCGGTTTGGTGGTGGCGGACACCCTGGCGCCGCCGGATTCGTGACCGACATGCGAACGCTCGTCTCGTGGATGGAAGCCGCCGCATGAGAGGCACCTCCGCCGCTGGATCATCTGATGAGCGCGGACGGGTGCGGGTGCGCGTCGTGAAGGCACCGTTCCCCTGGTTCGGCGGAAAGCGGCGCGTGGCTGGCCATGTGTGGGCCGCGCTCGGCGACGTCGACAACTACATCGAGCCATTCGCCGGATCGCTGGCGGCTCTTCTGGAGCGTCCTGAGCATCACCTGCGACGATGCGAGACGGTCAACGACGCGGACTCGTACGTCGCGAACTTTTGGAGGGCATTGCAGCACGCGCCGGAAGACGTCGCGCGGTGGTGCGATTGGCCCGTCAACGAGACAGACCTTTTTGCGCGCCACCTCTGGCTCGTGAATGAGGGCCGGGCTCGCATCGCTGGGATGGAGGCGGACCCCGAATTTTTCGATGCGAAGGTTGCCGGTTGGTGGGTGTGGGGCATCGCGTCGTGGATCGGTTCGGGATGGTGCTCGGGGAATGGTCCGTGGGTGCGTGATGGCGACGAGGTGCGCCAGCGCCCCCACCTGGGCAGCGCGGGGCAGGGCGTGAACCGCCAGCGCCCCCACCTGGGCAACGCGGGGCTGGGCGTGAACCGCAAGCGCCCCAGGCTTGCCGGGGGTGGGCACAGCCCGCACCAGCCGATCGTCGATCCTGTGGATGATAGAGACGCCTATCTCCTCGCGCTCGCGGATCGCTTGCGCCGCGTTCGCGTGTGCTGCGGCGACTGGGCGCGCGTCGTCACGAATGGCGCCACGAGCTACGGGACGACAGTGGGTGTCTTCCTCGACCCGCCTTACCTCGGTGATGTGCGTACCAAGGATCTCTACACGGTCGACGATCATTCGATCGCGCATGCGGTGCGTGAGTGGGCGCTCGGCAAAGGCGACGACCCGCGATTCCGCATCGTGCTCGCGGGCTACGAGGACGAGCACGAGTCGCAGATGCCGGCGTCGTGGCGGCGGATCGCCTACAGCGCGAGCAAGGCGTACGGGACCACTCGCGCGGTGGGCTCGGGCACAGGCAACGACGCGAACCGCCACAAGGAGCGGCTGTGGCTCTCTCCGCACTGCCTGGGCGGCGACAGAGCTTCGACGCGCGGGCTCTTCTCCTCGGTGAGCGCCGCATGAAATGCACTACCGCCGCTGGATCATCCTCGGCCGACTGACACCAGGACTCGCAACCATGGCCCGCCACATCTCCCGCGCCGCCGCGATCACGATGGTGCTCTGCCTCTGGTGGCTCGCTGGCCACGTGCTCGGCGCCGTGGTCGACGCCCGCCGCGCCGACGCGGTGCGCGCCGCGTGTCTGCTCTACCAGGCCACACAGACCGCCACGGGGCTGCTGGTGGGCGGGAATCCCGGGGCTGCATCGCCGTCGCATCGGTATTGGGCCGAGGCGCAGGCGGGGCGACAGGCGCTCACAGAGGCACGGGTGGAGTGTCGGTGACCGAGCCGCGCCGCATCCGTGCTCGCCCCGCCGACCGCGTGCGCCAGGCGTCGCACCTGCACCTCGTCGAGCGCCGCGATCCGTCGCCCGCTGTCCTCGTGGTCCCGACTCCCCCACAGAGCCCGCTCGACACCGCCGAACCGGTCGTGCGTGAGCGGGGAGGCACCGTACGCGCGGGATTGGCTCGCGTGGCGCGGGTTCTGTGGAGGGGCTGGGCGTGGGTCACGCAGCGGGCGGGCCGGTGACGTCGGAGTCGAGGATCGCCCGAATCTGGCGCAGGCGCGCGGTCTCGCCGGCTACGACCGGATCGGCGAGCAGCGCTCGGTACTCCCAGAGCAGTCGCCCGGCGCACCGCCCGCGGCTCTCGCCGTCCTGGCGCTGCGTGTCGACCCAGGCGGCGAGCTCGGCGTCGGAGAGCTGGATGTGGTCACGGCGCGGCATGGGGAGCCTCGCTCAGCGCGGCGCGGGCGGCCCGGCATACGGCGTGATACATCGACGCGTCGCATGGGTTGGATGGGGCCGCGGATTCTGCAAGGACATCGCGCAGCGCCGATTCCAGCGCCGTCACGCGCGCCTGGCTGGTGGTGAGCTGGGCGCGGAGGGTGTCGCGATCGGAGCGAAGCTGGTTGATCGTGATGCTCGCCGCTTCGGCGTCGTAAGTGCCGAGGTCCAGGCCCGAGGCGCGATTCGTGATGCGGTAGGTCGTCATGGCGTCTCTCCTCTGCGGTGTGTGTCCCGCGCTGTGATGACTACATGATACACCATGATATACCAGCGTCAAGCGGTCTCGCGAAAAAATCGACATGAGCCGTAATTTGTAAATGATTTCAACGATATCCGACGACTCGAAAAGTAGCTCCCTACGTAAGCCGGCGAGATCCGGAAGGCGCCCGGAAGACGAAAACGCCCGCCCCGAGATGATGTAGAATACCTGTCGAGGTCGTGTCATGCCCCGATCCTGTCGAGCTTCTGTCGCGCTTCTCGTCGCCGCGCTCTGGGCGCTGGCGGCGTGGAGGATCGTGTCGTGAGCTACAGCATCGGCCACACGCTGGTCACGCCGCTGCCGGATGGGCGGGTGAGCTACACGCCGTGTCGGCGCTGCGGTGAGGGGTGCCGCGGGCACACGGTGACGCGGCTCAGGGATATCCCACAGCCGCCCACGCACATGTCCTGCGGCCACCTCGTCGCCGAGATCGCGTGGCGCGAGGGCGGCACGCGCTGGTGTGCGGGGTGCGAGCGGGAGGCGCGGCTGCGGGAGGAGGCGGTCGAGGCCGCGGCGCAGGTCGCCGAGGACGCCTGTGATGATCCGCCATGGGCGATCGCTGAGCGTATCCGCGCTCTCGCCGGAGATCGGCCGCGATGACCACGCTCGCCACGCTGATCTCTGTCGCCTTCGTCGGCTGCGTCTTTCTCGCGGGCCTCTCGCTCGGGATCGTGGTCGAGCGACTGCGGAGTCGCTGATGGGATACACGCCACCACCGATGGAGCGGCGCGTCGGCGATCCGCCCATGCGCGACCTGCCGCACGGGTCCGCGGTCGCGCCGCCTGGGCACGCCTCGCCGTCGGCGCCGAGATACATCGAGTGCGAGGGATGCGGGGCGCCGGGCGCATCCCATGAGCCGTGCCGGTATTGCCGGAGGCCGCGATGACTGAGCTCCGCGACCCCGCGCTCCTCGATCCCGACTTCCGCGCCGACGTCGAGCGGCTGCTCACCGCGCTGCGCGAGCAGGGCCACGAGTTCCGCGTCTCGACCACGATCCGCACGCCATGGCAGCAAGCTCGCTTGTACCGCCAGAGCCGCACGCGCGCGACGATCTCGGACCGCGTGATGATGCTGCGATCCGCCGGCGCGGAGTACCTCGCGCACGTCCTCGAGAGCGTCGGTCCGCAGTCGGGGCCGCCGGTCACGAACGCGCTGCCGGGGATGTCGTGGCACCAGTGGGGCCTCGCCGCGGACTGCTACCTCGTGGTCGATCGCGTCGCCGTGTGGGATGCCGCGCATCCCGGCTACCACGCGCTCGCCATCACGGCCGAATCGCTCGGGCTCACGTCGGGGCGCTCGTGGGGTGATGCTCCGCACGTCCAGGCGCGGATGGGCGAACCGCGCGACATGCCGCTCCGCGAGGTGGACGCCGAGATGTCGGAGCGATTCGGGCTGAGCGAGCGGGACTGGCTCGCGGAAAACGCGCACAAGAGGCGCGCGTAGGGTGGAGAGCATGGAAACCAAACTATCAAATGAAGCGCGCAACGTGATGGCCGTTG
>ERZ761584.101-NODE-101-length-34656-cov-5.344268_pt1 | contig 34656 bp, 51 predicted proteins | sample MGYA00512168_ERZ761584 | MGnify/ENA primary metagenome ERZ761584 (study PRJEB28899, sample SAMN03785564) | bioreactor sludge metagenome | biome: EBPR Sludge; feature: EBPR Bioreactor; material: 0.22µm filtered reactor supernatant | place: Saint Lucia: Queensland...
AAAATAATTGTTGGCCACAATGCCGAAAATGCAACCGATTTCAAAGCGGAAACTACTCAATTTACAGAGATAATTTAATCAATATTGTAGGAGTTGAAGAAGTCGAACGCCTTGAAAAAAAGAAATACGAGACTGTAATTTTCTCGCGAAGTCTTTACGAACAAGTAATCGAACAATGCAAAACAAAAAAGGAGAAATGATATGTGTAACTGGTTCTCAGGCATTATCGTAGACAAAAATAAAAAGGTTCTCTGGCATCCTGACATTGATTCGCACACGGAACTTTTAGAGCATTTCAAAATTAAAGATGAAACAAAAAGTCCGAATTTTGTTAGGGTTGAGTTTACTCCACCCAATAATGACGTTTTTAACCACGACTTTAAGAATTGGAAATTCAAAACAGACCAAGACTTTAGACAGGATTGGTATGACGAAGAAAAATCCAAAGAGTTAATGTTGTCGGCGGTTAAAAAGCTTATTGATGAACGGTTTGTCATCGACCGAAACCTCGATGAGATAAAAGTTGGCCGTTGGTGGGTTGGTGGGAAGTCAAAAGTAAATAAAGTCTGTGACTCGGCGCAAATTCAGTCCGTCTATGGCTCGGCGCGAATTGAGTACGTCTATGGCTCGGCGCGAATTAAGTACGTCTCTGACTCGGCGCGAATTGAGTCCGTCTCTGACTCGGCGCGAATTAAGTACGTCTCTGACTCGGCGCAAATTAAGTCCGTCTCTGACTCGGCGCGAATTGAGTCCGTCTATGGCTCGGCGCAAATTCAGTCCGTCTCTGACTCGGCGCGAATTAAGTACGTCTCTGACTCGGCGCAAATTCAGTACGTCTCTGACTCGGCGCAAATTAAGTACGTCTCTGACTCGGCGCAAATTAAGTCCGTCTATGGCTCGGCGCGAATTGAGTCCGTCTCTGACTCGGCTATTGCTCAACTCTATAGTGATAAAGCTAAGATTAGAGAAATAAAAGACAATGGCCTAGCTATTGTCAGATTTTCAAAACCACACAAAATCCTCACAGGAAAACCGGATATTAAACTCGAATTGTTTAAAGCTAATAAGGATACGTTATGAAACTAAGATGGGTTAAGGGAGATCTTGAATTTGGGAAGTATAAGTTACAGTATCAGCACGAGTTTAAAGATTGTGAATTTGGAGAAGTGGGGAAAAGGGTTGGTGAGTGGCAGGACGTTCCTGTTGAGGAAGAAAAGAAAGAGTGGTGTGAGCATTTAATTTTGATGGAAAGAGAGGGGTTTAAGCACCTTGAAAGTTATTGGGGGTTTATGAGAAACGGGAATGCTCAAAATATTGCCAAGGATTGGGTTATCTGCCCGATCTGCGGAGCGAAAAAACCATCATGAGCAATCTATCCAAGTGTTGTAACACTGAGGTCGTGACAGGTGGTGAAGGATTGACGCATTGGTGGATTTGTACGGCTTGCAATAAACCATGTGATTGTAAATGTGAGGCCGGAAGGTAATGGGTGAGGGATGAATAGCAATAAAATAATCTTGCATCTTTGCGCTGACATAGGAAGCGATAGTCAGCCATATGCGGACGCTGGATATACGGTTATTCGTGTGGGAGAAAAACAGGATGTAAGAACCTTTGTACCCCCCCCCTGCTGTTTATGGGGTGATTGCGAATCCTCCGTGTACTATGTTTAGTTTTTGCAGAACAAATGCCAAAGAGCCACGGAATTTAAGGCAAGGAATGGAATTGGTTCAGGCTTGTCTAAGAATTATCTGGGAGTGCCAATACAGAATTTTAATGGATACTCAAAAATTACCTCCTTTAAAGTTTTGGGTCATGGAAAATCCTGATGCAATGCTGAGTTGGTTTCTTGGGAAGCCCGCAGCGGTTTACAGCCCGCATCAGTTTGGAGATAAATATCAAAAGAGAACTTGTCTTTGGGGTGATTTTAATATGCCGGAAAGCATTGACGATTGGCCCTTATTAAAATATCCAAAGTTTGACAGAATGGCATCAAAAGATATTGCTCCGGAACATTTCGGAACCTTAACGAGAACGGAGCGCAGAAGTGTTTGCAGTCCTAAATTCGCCAAAGCATTCTTTGAAGCAAACAGATAACGGAGGAAAGAAATGAGCATTTGGAACTGTAAAGGATGTATGATAATCGGAGCTATCTGCTTAAAGTGCTATGAGAAAGGAATCGTGAAACCATGACCAACTATCGTGCGGTGGCGGAGGAGATAGTTTCTAGCAGATGCGACCACGGAAATTGTTGTGAAAATTCTTGTTTGAGGAAAAGAGTTGCTGAAGCCATCCAGAAAGCCGTGGAGGATGAGAGGGAGGAAAATGCGAAGATTGCAGAAGCATTAAAAGAAAAATTCAATTCTCCCTCTGACCATGAAGAAGGAGGCTATTATAGTGCTTGTGATGACGTAACCAACGCAATCCGCTCCAAACATCAGGTAAAGCACAGAAGCGGTGGGCATAAGAGTTGTGGAAAGGAGAAGCTATGACAACATTATACCAATTTTTAATATTGCTAGCTGGTGTAATTCAAATTTTGGTGGAACAGTATTGTATTTAATTATTCTCGCTTGCGAAGAAAGTCGTGAATAATGGCGGTAACGATGTATTGCCATTATTGTAATCAGTCTTTTGGTTATTACCTAACATGGATTTATTCCAAAGAAGGCGTGGTCATTGGAACTCTTTGTAAAAACTGTTTAGAGAATTTTAAGGAATTTCAGATTGAAAAGAAATGATTTTATGCGCGAAATAGCTTTGGAAATGATTCAGAAATCGAAAAGCACACCCTATCCATTAACAAGAAAACAAGCCTTGAACGCAACCCACCTAGTATTTCACATGATTTCTAAAAGAATCCACGATTACAGCCTTGAAGGAAACGGCGATTTTTGGGAAAATAAGGGATGGAAATTAGCTAGGGATTGGTTTCGGGAACAACCCACAAAAAAAAAGTTGCAACTGAGAAAGTATGTTTTAAAATAAAGTTTGCCAAGAGTATTGGCAGATGTAAAAAATAATTTAAATTCAAATCTCCGGCAGAGATAAAGTCTAATTAAGGAGTTTACCCATTTTTAGACATTCCTGCCGGAGTGTCATTTTAAGCCCGCTAGGAGTATAAAAACTTCTACGGGCTTTTTTTCTTTTATGCGGCCAAGTGATAGTTGGGTAGTTAAAAAAGTGATGGCGATAGTTAGACGATGGAGGCGTAAAGGTGTTAAGCCGAGAATACTTAACCGAATTGGAAAATCACCTTTATTTTTGCCTTGATTCTGTAATTTTGATGTTGTTCTTGCTAGGTTGGGTTTTTCTGATAGCGGAGATAGCCAATGGTTTTAAGCGAAACTTTAAATGTCGAAATAGATGAAAAATACACACCAAGACTTTCGCAGCGCTTTAGGATGGCTTATCAAGACGCCAAAAGAGGGATTTGGGAGGACATCATTCTTTATTCTTTTGGTTTGTTTTACTCAGTTTTTGCAGACTATTGTTATAACTTTTTGTATTTAATGAAGTTAAGTAAGTTTTCTCATCCGATAGAATTCGGAGTTTCGCAGATAGTAGGGGCTGTTGTGTTTACTATGCTTTTGGCAAGGAAGATAAGCCAGGTTAAATACTACCAATGACAGCGTTTTGTTTTACTGTTTTTGCCATGATGTTTTTAATGTTTGGCGTATTTATCGGGTTTAGTTTGAAAGATTATTTTTTTGAGTAGTTAAAAAAGGGTTATTTTTTATAAATGCGCTTAAAACAACAACTTACAAATAAAAATGACCTCATTAAATTAAAAGCGATACACGCACACGCTAAATTTGTGGATTTTGTGGTTTCTGAAATAAATAAGCGCGGCTTGGAAACAGTATTGCCAACGAAAGACAACGAAAAATTAGGATGGCTACGAGAGGCGTATAAAAGAGTTTTGGATTTTGCAGAGCAGTACCAACTAAAGCAAGTTCCGAATAAGGTTGAAGGCCCTGGGGAAAACGGGGAATTTAAATTGATTATTGAGATTTCAGATGAAAATAAAACTTCACAAAGCGCAGGGGGACGTATTTCTCAGTACGTCGAGATTTAAGGTTGTCGCTGCCGGACGAAGATTTGGAAAGACGGTAATGGCATGCGTGATTTTATTTCACCAAGCTTTGCTTAACAAAAATAGGATTTATTGGTTAGTTGCACCAACTTACGGGCAGGCTAAAGAATTGGCGTGGGATATTTTGCTTAAAATGATTCCTCAAGAGTTGATGGATAAAAAACCAAATGAAAGTGAATTGAAAATAACTTTGAAGAATGGGTCAACGATACACTTAAAGGGTGCTGATAATCCTGATACGTTGGTGGGGCGTGGTTTAAGTGGGTTGGTTATCGACGAAGTTGCCAAGATTAGGAATCATAAAAGAGTTTGGGAAGAGATTTTAAGGCCGGCCCTTTCGGATTATCAAGGGTTTTGTATTTTTATCAGCACACCACAAGGTAAGAATTACTTTTGGGAGTTATTTAACAAGGGCATGAAAAAAGAAGATGGATTTGAGAGTTGGCAATTCAAGACTGAGGATAACCCGTTTATCCAACGTTCGGAAATTAAAGCGGCTCAAGATACATTAAGCGACAGATATTTCAAGCAGGAGTACGAAGCTTCTTTTGAGGATTTTACTGGTGTCGTGTGGCCTGAGTTTGACCAAAGAGTTCATGTTATTGAGCCAGTTGAGTTGCCGAGTTATTTCAAAAAAATAGGGGCTATTGATTTTGCGATAATCGGCACAACGGCATGTTTATTTTGTTCAGTTGGCGAAAACGAAGAATTGTATATTACCGGAGAATACTACGAGCAAAACAAAAGAGCGTCTGAAGTGAGTGATGTTATCCGTTCAAGAGCTTCTTTTTGGTGGGGTGACCCAGCAGGGAAGAGAAAGACGGAGAATCGAAATGGCGTGATGTTTAGTCTTTACGATGAGTATGCTGATAACGGAGTAGTTATTATTCCGGCTCAGAATGATGTTAACGCTGGGATTAACCGAGTTGCCGAGTATTTTAAGGCTGGGAAGATAAAGATTTTTAAGACTTGTAAGAATTTGATAGCAGAAATTGAGCGATATCATTGGTCAGAAGAAAGAGAAACCAACTCAGGGGTTTTAGAGCCGAAACCTTTTAAATCATTCGACCATGCTTGCGATTGTTTAAGGTACTTAGTTATGAGCAGAGATAAACCTAGCGTTCGAGAGCCTAAGAAATTAGTTCGATTTAGCGATTCCGATTTTGAGCGAATGGAAGAGCAACAATCTTTGCACGACGAGATTATTTATGGATGAATTAACTCAAGGCGAATCTAGCACTCAGCAGCAAGACGATGCTTTTAAAGTTTCTAGGCTTGCCAAAAAATTTAAAGCTTCTGAAACTCTTATGCGCTCAGAGTTTCTCCCTTTTTATGAGTTGGCGAATTCTAGGGTTAGAGCTGAAAAAGACGTTATTGGGCGAGGAACTAAAAAGCTTACCCATGAGCAAGTTTCTATCACCTATTCTATTGGCAATAATTTTGTAAATTCGGTGTATTTCAAAAGCCCGAATTGTAATCTTACAGCCAGAGAAGAGGTTGATAATTTAAAAATTGAAAATACTGAAATAGCTGTCAACGATTGGCTGAAAGATAATAAGGTTAAGAAAGTTGTTAAAAGTGTTATTTGGGATGCTTTCAAGGGTGGCTTTGGGGCTGTTTTTGTCGATTACGAATACGATGACGTTGAAGATCAAAGTAATATCATTCAGCCTGCCGTAATAGACCCTGTAAGCGGTCAAGAAATATCCCCCCCAAAATTTGGGAGAATTCCGCTTAAAAATGAAATCACGATTCAAAGAATAAGACCAGACCTAATACGTTTCCCAAGGGGATTTAGCTTTAGCAATTATCAGGAAAGCCCGTGGATTGGTTTTGATTTAATTATTCCGATAGAGTCCGTAAAATCTAACGAAAGCTGGGATAAAGATGTTAGGGATAGATTGGATGGTGAAAGGTACGAAAAATTAAGCGAGGCTAGGACTCAAAGAAATATAAATTCAAAGGCCGAGAGCGAAGAAGATTTATACGTCAAGATTAATTATTGTTTTATTCGTCCGAGCAATCCAAAGTTTGAACCGTTTAAGTTGGTTGCTTTTTGCGAAAAATATGATGAAAAACCTTTATCCGTTACTGATTTTAAAAAAGGGCATGTTGGATACCCTATCCGGTTTATTTATTTTAACCCGTTAGACGATGACAACCCTTACCCGAAGGGTGATGCGTGGATGTTTGAAAGCCAACTTAATGCGGTTGATGATTGGTGGCGTAAAGTGGTTAGGCACGTTAGACGTTCTAACCCCAAATTTTTATACGACAAAGGGGCAATTACCGATCAAGAGGCCGGAAAGCTTAAAGCAAACAATGATAATGAATTCGTCGGGTTAGCTAATACGGAACGCAGAGATTTGAGAATGCTGGTTTCAGAGCTTAATTCTCCGATGTCTCATCCAGACCTAGATAAGCTTTGGGAGGTTGCAAGGCAGTTAATCTCTGAAATTGCACCTAAATCAAGCCTTAGCAGCGGGGCTGGTAAATCTACTGATTCAGCTACCGAAGCGAAGATCATGGAAGCGGGAGAAATGATTGATATTGATGCGCGAATTGATGATGTTAAAGATTTTATTATAGACATTGTTCTTGATGTCGCTGGTATTTTAAGCAGTTCGCTTGCAGCACCTATGACTATCCGCAGAGATAATCCGGCTTTTGCAGATAATCAATCAGCCCCGAAATATTTATTTGATGAAGTTGGCTCGGAAGGATTTACGAATAACATCAACGCAGACGTTGACGTTGAATCCATGCAATCGAGGAATAAAGACGTTATCCGTAGGCAGTTAATTGATACGCTTGGGTTATTTCAACAACTAGCCCCATTTTTTCAAGCTATCGGGGTTCAGCCAGACCCAGTATGGTGGATTCAAAGAATAATGGAGACTTCAAACATAAGAAATATTGACAAAGGATTTATTAATGTTCAAATTCCTCAAGCAAGCGCTCAGGTGGCTTCCGTTCCACAAGCAGAAGATCAAAGTGATCTAGTCGACGGTGAAATGTCGCCTGAGGCTGTTGAGGCTGGTTTAGGGCAGGGCGTCTAAAATGATGACAACCGATCAAATGATTCAGAGGTTTGGTAAGCGTGGATTCCTTGAACTGGCAGCTAACAGCCCTAAGAACGGGAAAACTGGGCATGAAAAAGATCGTGGAATAAAAGGCCGAAGGCGATTTAAGATGTGTGAGCATGGCGTTTGGGTGATCGAAAACTACGAGCCAAAGAAATGCTTAAAGTGCATCCCAGAGTCTTGGACGAAACCTATAGATTTTAAACCTGGGTTTAACATAGGGCTTGGATGTTGGGTTGAATCAAGAAGCGAAGAAAAGAGAGTAGCTAAAAGTCTTGGGTTGGTGGAGGCCGGATGAGCGCGAAAAAGTTTAAGAAACTCAGGAAATTAATCGCTCAAAGGTATAAAAATCCAGCATTGGCCGAGTTCGTTTATAAACAGGCTAAGAAGGAAATGAAGCTTGAATCAAGGTAAGTATGAGATTTTAAGCCGTCATTTTTTGGCTTTGATATTTGCTAGTTTTGATAATGATGGATTGAAAGCATTTTACGAACAGTTTAGGAAGAAATTATTTGATTTGAAGTAAATTGAAAATTTAGTAATCGGTTTCACCCGTAGAAATACGGCTCAAACCCGAATTGAGGAATAAAACCCTTGATTCGGGTTTTTTGTTTTTAACAACAAAGACCACTCTTGATTTCAAGCTTGAAAAAGTAACTTGAAATTTAGAAGTCCAAAAAAGAAAGGCAATACCAATGGCGCAGGAAACGGAAACGGAAGAGAAAGCAACCGATGGAGTGACGGCTCCAGAGGACTTGGCTCAACCGAAAGAAAATCTCGCACCTGATAGTTTGGGGCAGGAAACTCCCGAACAACCAGATTTAGAGACTAAACCAGAAGGCGAAGCTGAGAAGCAAGATAGTTTTAACCCTGAAGAAGAACAGCTCATTGAGTTTAACGGTAAAACGTACACTTTAAAGGGCAAGGATTTTCAGGCGTTACTTGAAAGCCAATCGGCTCTAGCTGAACGTGAAAAATCTTTAAATCGGGATTATACCCAAAAAACCCAAGCATTAGCGAGAGAACGGAAGTCTATTGAGACTGCGTTTGGAAGGATGCCTGAAGCTGAAGAATTCCAAGCTTTAGGCAAGGTCTATCAAGCGTACTTATCTGACCCAAAAATCGCGCAAGTTATTGATTCAATACTTGCCGGAACTTTCGGGGCTGTCGATTCTCAATCGTCTACACCAAGCAAAAATCCACAAAACCAAGAAGTATCCGCACTTCAGCGAGAGATTCAATCTCTAAGAAGTCAGCTTTCTCAGTTTGTTTCCGGCAATGAACGGGAAAAACAGGAAACCGCATACAACGAGGGGAAACGGATTTTTGATACTTGGCGAGAATTAAAGACAAAACAAGGTACAAGTGTTCCTGAAGAAATCATTGATTCGGTTTTAGAAACCGCCAATGTTCTTAAACGGAGAAATCCGTCTTGGGATGCTAATAAGGCTTTGGATGAGGCTTTAAGGCGAGAGACTATCGACCAGATCGAAAAAGTGGCAACTCAGAAAGTAATCAGCAAGGCAGACCAAGCCAAAAAAATGCAGGCTATTAAGATCACTCCGAAATCTCCAACTAAATCCGAGGCAGATATGGGTTATGCGGATATTTTTAGAACTGCTATGCAATAGGAGATAAGCAAACATGGCTTATAACTTAGATGCGGTTCTTGCATCAACGCATGCGAAGATTGAAAAGAAATTTCAGGACAATCTTTCAACCAAAACCCCGATGTTTCTTAAATTCACATCCGAGGGGCAGGATTTGATTGAAGGCGGTAAGGAACTGAAATATCCGGTCATTCTTGCAAACGGTAATGCAGGATCGTATTACGGAGATGATCAATTAACAGTATCACGCCCAGGTGGTTTGCAACCCTTAACATTCGATTGGAAACAGTTTTATTCAGCTGTGACAATCGACGGGATTGAAGAAATTATGAATTCCGGAGAAGCAGAGGGAGCAAGCTTGTTGGAAGGGCGTATGTCACAAGCTGAACTAACAACTGCGGAGAAATTTGAAGAAATGCTCTGCGGTGATGGTTCCGGAAACGTTGGTGGTGATGGAATTGCCAGAGATTGGAACGGACTTCAAAATATCATACCCGACGTAAACACATCCGGTTCTATCGGTGGGTTAAGTCTTGCGACTTACACGAAACTTCGTCCACAAGTAGTTAGCACTGCGGTTCCGGCGTTTAACACAGCAAACGCAGGACGCAGCGCTATGCTTAACCTATGGACAGCCTGTAAACACGGAAGCAGAGTTCCTAATTTCGGCGTAACAACCGATGCTATTTGGGTTCTTTATCAGCTTTCGCTTACGGCCAATGAGCGTTATGACAGATTAGGCTCTGACAAGAAGATGGCTGATGCCGGATTCCCCAACATTGTTTTCATGGGGTCTACGACATTGGTTAGCTCTGCTTTTTGTTTAGCTAATCACTTGTACATGATGCGCGTTGCTAAACCCAAAACCGATGGCGGCGTTTTCTTGGTTATCAGCAAATCAAGAAAATTTAAGATGGGAAAATTCATCGAGCCGATTGACCAAGATAAGAGAGTAGCAAAAGTTCTTACCGCAGGTCAGTTGGGTACAGATGCCCCTTACTTAAACGGCGTCATCACTTCAATCACAGGATAAGGAGAATAGACCATGAAGAATTTAAAATTCTTGTTTTTACTGGCCTTCGCTCTCCTTTTGGCGAAACCTGCCTTTGCTCTTCAATGCAAAGACGGAACTTATCTCGCCAGTGATGAGTGTTGGACAGAAGTTAAGGTTTCGGATTTAGAAACAACCAGAGTTATTCCTGGAACAGTGCTTGAATTTGATGCGACAACCGACACCAGTGAGAAGAACGGTTACACGGTTCGAGTTGCAAACGCATCAGCGGATTGGGCTGCCATTGCTGGCGTTGCTCAAACCAATATTGCCACTGGAGACCAAGGAAGAATCCTAGTTCGCGGTAAGGGTAAAGTCAGAGTTCCGGCTAATAATATTTCTAGCCGTGACTTTCTTTACGCTTCCGGAACGGCTGGGTCTTTGGGAGTTGTGGCATCGGCAAGCAACGCTTCACCGTCAGCTTTCGCGCTTCAAAGTGCGACAACGGCTTCGACGATTGATGCGTTTATTGTTGTTCTTTAGTTGTAATTTTTGGGGGGTGGGGATTCCTGCCCCCCAATTTTTAAAAAGGAAAAATGAATACAGGACAAATAGTCACTAGAGCCTTGAATCGTGCAGGGTTATCAGTCTATGAATACGCCACAAGAGAATTGGCTAGAGATTTACTTCAAGAGATAACAGATGAGATATTTGAGTCTAAATTTTGGAAATTCAGAAAAAGATCATTAACGATTTCGGCTACAGCAAGCACCGAGGAAGTTGCTCTTGATAAGAGGGTAAGAGTTTCAAATATAGTTCCAAACTCTATGCGAGGCTCAGACCCAGTAAGGACTATTAAATACGAGCCTTCGCATGATTTTTATAGGCGTAGACCTTATGAGCCAGAAAGTTCTTCCCCATATTATTTTAGGGATGGTCAGTTTAAAGGTTTTTCCACTGACCCAAGTTCGGCAAGCGTTATCACGCTAGTTTCTTCGCTTACGAATTACTCAACCGGAACGCTTACGGTTGTAAATGGGCAGACGAGAGTGGTAATAGCTACTGGCTCGGTAAGCGTGGATATGGTTGGAAGATACATTCGGGTAACAGGCGATAACAAAGCTTACAAAATTGTCCGTCTCGATATTCAATCAACGTCTGTTTTTTATATTGATTCACCTTACGAAGGCGCTTCAAGCACAACGGCAACTTTTATCATCGGGGATATTGCTCAAAAGGCAACAGTTTTAGGATACGTTTCTGGGCAACTTCAAGAAGAAGAAGTCCAATTAAACGGAAGTTCTTCAGTTGCTACTACTAAAAGCTTCACGTCTTTAGTTAAAATCAGTAAATCGGATAAAACGGGTGGGTATATTACAGCCACAAGCAATTCCGGTGGCGTTACAAACGCCATTCTCGACCCAGGGGAAACGGAAATCGACGTTCAAACCATTAAACTTTATCCGATTCCGGCAGCTAACGAGACAATCAATTACGAAGCCTATATCACGCACCCAAAACTTTACAAAGATTCGGACGCACCTTTAATCCCTAGCGAGTTTCATAATCTTTTAGTTTTGGAGTTGTATATACGCCTTCAAACCGAGATTAACGAAAAAGAAGTTTCCCAGGAAGTTTTAAACAGAAGAACAGTGCTAAAAAATCAAATGAATTTAATTGATAACAACACAGACGCTTGGACAATTCAGCAAGAGAGTTATGAGGACTCTGAGCGTTCAAGGGCAAGTAACTTGCCTTCGACATACGACAATGATGGTTTCTTTTAATCTTAGGACAGTTTATTTGCACATTGTTTGTGCTTTTGTCGTTATCGGAACTATGTTTTATGTTCCCATCTCGGCAGTTAGCACAGATACGGCTGTTGAGTTTGGCTATCAAACCCAAGAACTTTTCTTTAGATACGGGTGTTTTTTTGTGTTCGCTATGTCAACTATTTTAGAGCCGATTAGAAAAACGGATATGTCAAAAATAGCGTTGTTTTTTATCGCTGTCCTTATAACGGCATTAATGAATGGTTTTGATGTGGCAACAAGACGAGTTGTTTTAAATACAGCTTGCGCGGTTATATTTTTCAAAGCCGTATCTGACCATTTTAGTTTTGTTGATTTTAAAGCCGTTTCTTGGTGGATGTTTGTAATCGTTGCGATTAACTTAATTATGTGTATTCAGCAGTATTTCAAAATAGACCCTTTATTTTCAATCCCTCAAAATATGGGGGCAAAAGATGCGGTGGCTGGGTTCATGCGAATAAAAGTTCATCTTGGAACTTTGTTAGCGGTTATTTCTCCTATTGTTTTTTACGCACATCCATTACTTGCCTTCGCGTCTATCCCAATGTTGTGTTTCGCCAACTCGTCAGCTGCTGTTTTTGCTTATGTCGCAAGTATCGGGCTTGTCTTATTTTTTAAACTTAAAAGACGAGTGGCGATAGCTCTTTTTACAAGCATATTATTAGCAGGGGCATTTTATATTTATAAATTCGATATGCCTGGAGGTCAGTTTGAAAAGCGGTTTATGGTTTGGAATGCCGTGTACAGTTTTGCGTTAAAAGGTAATCCGATTTACGGGGCTGGGGCTGGCTCATTTGCCAAGCTGAACGTAAAAACTATTCAAGAAAACGGAAAGCCAGAGGCTTGGCTTTGGGCGCATAACGAGTATTTACAATCCTTTTACGAGTTTGGAATTATCGGAGTTGCATTTATTTTGTTTTATATTAAAGATTTCTTTAAGAGTTTTATAAAATCATGGGATGATTCAAAGGTTCAAGTTTTAGGGGCTTCTGTGCTGTCCGTTTTAATTATTTCGTTTCTTCATTTCCCTTTTCACATTTCTAGGCTTGCGATTCCGTGTCTTTTTGTCATGGCGTTATTCCAAGCTAGAGTTAAGGACTTAAAAAGTGTTAGTTAGAAATTTAAGGGGTGGGGTTAATCTTCGGCTTCCGGCTTGGCATGATGAAATGGCCGAGAGAAATCAGTGCGTTCTCATGCAAAATCTTAGATATAGAGATGATTTTGTCGAATCAATTCTTGGAACTAGAAAATTTCACGGAACAAGTCTTGGTAGCGACCCGATTACGGCTATTATGCCATACTACAACGACCAGACCGATGATTTTAGGTTGCTTTGCGCTTCCGGAGACAGTATTTATAAACGAAATCCTGTTTCTAATGAATTTACCCAAATCAAAAGCGGGCTAACTCCTAACAGTATATTTTCTTCCATTATTCGACACGGAGTTTTGTATATCGCCAGCGTAAAAGACGGTCTTAAAAAATACTTGGGCGGAGAACAGATTGAATCGGTGGGGGGTGGGGCAACCGCGCCAGGCTCTTTCAGAGTGATTGTTTACATGAAAGAAATCGACAGGCTTTTTGGTATATCCGACGATGCGATTTATGGACAAATTACATGGTGTGATTTATCACAGCCTGAGGTTTGGGATGGCGCGAATGTTGAAAGAATTAAACTCAAAAACGGAGAACGAACAGAGGGCGGAGAAGTCCTTTACGGGAAACTAATTATTTTTAATACCTATTCGATTTGGATTTACTACGTTTCTGGGAATGAAGAAAACTGGAAGCTTGAAGAAGCGCCAACAACAATCGGGTGTGTTGCCCCAAACACGATTAAAAGGGTAGGGAATGAAATCTGGTATTTGGGAGAATCTCCAAGTAATCAGCTTGGGGTTTATGCTTTCAATGGGTCAACCTCTAGGCTTTTAACGGACGATGTATCACCTTTATTTGATCTTGTTAATACCAACAAGCTCAGGAATGCTTGTGCGGAAGTCCATGACGATATTTATACGATAAGTTTTGCTACTGGTTTTTCTGAAACGAATAATATCTCTTTGGATTTAGATATTTTAAACACGAAACCAGACGGTGCACCGGCTATTTACGGCCCTCACAATTTCGGATTTTATTCGACTGCAGTGCTAAATAATCGGCACTCTGGAAAAGAATTTCTTATGGGGGATGAATCGGATGGTTTTGTTTACTATGAGAACGGTCAAACTTTTAAATCCGTGAACGGGACAGACGGACAACTTATCCAGAATCGGTTTGTTTCAAGGGTGCATAGTGACGGTGATTTTGAGATTATGAAACGCTTTAAAAATATATCTATCGGATTTAGGCCGAGAGGGTTCTTTAACGCAACCGTTAAATACTATCTTTCAACTGGAACTTATGGGCAGTCTTTAGTGTTTAACCCAAATGCCCAATCCGTTGGATTCGCTGGGGATTTTGACGTATACCAAAGAAGATTTTACGGAACTCCAGAACTTTATAGGTATTTTGAGCCGTTGAGCGTTAGCGATAGGGGAACTTCGATACAAATAGAGATTTTAAACGACAATCTAGCCCAAAGAATCGCATTTGATGATTATGGTTACGAAAAACAGGATTTATACAAGCTGAAAAGGATACAAAATTATGTTGCGTAAAATACAGTTGTTTTTTATTTTTTTGATTATTTTGTTTTCTCCAAACTCTTTTTCTGCGGTCACTAGCTACGATTACACTTTTGTTGCTAATGATATTTTTTCCTCTGACTTTCACAGCCGTTTAAATTCTAATTTTTCAAAATCTTTGACGGGGGGCATTAATGCCGTAACCGCAGCCAACGTCACCGATGATTCACTTTTGGAAGCTGATATGGCTGATGAAATTAATCCGAGGGTTAGGACTTACGAAGGCGCTGCTTGTGAATTTGTATATACCGGACTTCTGCCCGTAACGAGTGGAAGCTTATCGACAACGATCAGCGCCGGAACTGCGTATCCGAAAGGATATCGGATTAATAAAGCCAGTTCGACGAATAAGACTTTCACCGCCTCAAAATGGACGTATGTTGATTTAGACATAAACGGAGATTTTCAATATACCGAAGTTGCGATTGACGCGTCAGCGCCTTCAGTTGCTTCAAATTCAATCCGGCTTGCTAGAGTTTCAAGCGATTCTTCAACAGTTAATTCGGTTTCTGATCTTCGTAGAACAAGCTGTGCAAATGGCCCTTTTTCCGTAATCGGTTCTTCATCGGATTCAAACGAACCTAATTTAAATGATATGTTTTCAAGAGGCTCTACGGGAAGGCTGTATTCGGCGGCGGGAAGAACGCCTCAAGGATTTATAAACGGCTTTCAGATTTCTTGGGATACCCACACCGCATTTAAAGTTAAACCAGGGGCGGCGTATATAAACGGAGAGTATCGGGCGGTTTCTACTGACATAAGCGTTCCCCAGACGGCTGATGCTCCATCTACGGGGGTTTCTGGAATAGACACTGGTGCGATTGCGGCAAGTACCGGATATTATGTGTTTTTAATTGCTGACTCAGATTCCACAAAGACGCCATCCGTAACCTATTCAACATCACAAACCCCAAGCGGAGTAACAAATTATCGGCTTATTGGGAGGATAGTCACAGACGCCACATCCTTATTTACATCTAGAGACATGGTTACGGTTCATTCGCTAAATGACAGAGAATTCCCTGGGGCGTGGGTTAATTTTGACGGGTCAGCGGCAGGGCTTACGGTTAACGATTCTTACAATGTCAGTTCTTTAAGTGACGGCGGAACTGGAAACTGGACGATTACCTTTGACGCGGATTTTAACACAGCCAATCAAGTTGTTTTTGCGGGTGGAAAAAGGAGTGGAAGTAATAATCTTTTCGGATGTGCTACCGCATCTCAAGGCGTTGGCTCGATTACCGTTCAATGCAACAATCAAAGCGATACAGCCACAGATTTAAACCCAGCTCACTTTATTGTATTTGGAGACATGAGAAGATGAGAAAAATTTTAATTTTATTCTTTTTTATTTTAATATCAAAAATATGCTTCGCGAATGTCCAAACAGAAAAATATGTAGTTGAAAAACCAGACGGAAGCGTTGTCGTTGTCCATTATTTCCCAGGGTCTTCGGACACCATATTTGACGTTCTTAGGGCTAATGGGTTTGAAGGATTACCAACAGTAAAAATTAAGGATTCTGATATTTTAGCTTCCAGAGAAGATCGGAAATATTGGAAGCGATCAGGAGATAAAATTATCGTTGACCAAATAAAAAAGCAAAAAGATTTAACCTTAGAATCTCAGCAAACAGCTAAAAAAGAGGCGGTTCTTGGCAAGCTTAAAATATCTGAGCAAGAGTTAAAGGACGTGTTAAATGGTTTGGAGAAATAGGCCAGGGGTTGATATTGAACAAAGATTTGATGAACTTGAAAAGTCTTTGGGGATTCAAAACATTGTGGACATAGAGATTGATTCGGATAACGCTTACTTATACGTTTACACTGAAACAAAAAAATTCAGAATTTCAATGGTAGAGGTTTAACGGGGGATATATGGCTTTCTTTGGATTGTTTGGCGGTGGGAAGAAAGGTGGTGGATTTGATTTTCAGCCTTACTCTGGTTATCGCCCACCTAGAATTGATAGGGAAGGGCAAGCGTGGTTACGCCCGACACAAGATTTAACACAAAAAACTATCATGGATAGATCGCAAGGTATAGGAGTTGGCTTTGACCCAGAAAGAAGAAATCTTCTGATTGATTTAACTAAAAGCCAGCTTGCCCAACAAGAAGAAGATCAGCTAAGGGATGCACAAGGGAGAATTGCATCGTCAGGACTTTCAGGGAATCCTAGAGCGTATGAAGCATTGGCCGGAAGGGTTAAAAGAGACACGGGCAGACAATTAGCCGATAGCTTGTCTAAAATCTCAATCGAAGATTTGTCTAGGCAAAATGAGGAAAGGGATTTGAACACCGCAAGACTAGCTAATCTTAATCAGTTTAATTTTGGGCAAGAAAATGCTGCCGCTGATTTTGATTTATCCGTTTACAACTCAGAGCAAGGGAATCGGGCTAGGGCTGCCGGAATTAATCAACAAAATTTTGAATACGATCAGAATAGAAGAGACGATTTGTTATCTTCCTTAGGCCAAATCGGTGGTGCTGTAATCGGTGGAACTTTCGGTGGCCCAGGAGGGGCTATGATCGGCTCTCAAGTTGGAGGGCAAGTCGTTGGTGGTAAAGGAATCGGCCCACAACAATACGACTTTCTAAATCCAATGACAACTAGCTCAGGCCCTGGCTTTAGAAAAACAGCATACAGAAATTTAGTGAGGTAATAAAAATGCCTAATTTTTTTAGTGGTCTTTACGAAGGTTATAAAACAGGAAGAGAAAATAGAGCCAATAGACAACAGCGAGACTTTGAAAATCAGATTAAGTATATGGGGCTAGTTCAAGACCAACAGAATCGAGGAATTGAGCAAGAAAAGCTTAATCTTGAAAGACAAAGACTTCAGGGTGAGTTAGAGGACGCACAGTTTAAGAGAAGTCTTAGAAAAGGTTTTGGCTCAAGCGGTTCTTCTCCAAATACCTTTGGGGGCTCAACATACGTTTATAATCCATATACGGATAAGTTTGAGGAAGACCCAAGAGAGAAGGCAACTAGAGAGCTTTCCCAAAAAAGACAAGAGGAAGAGATTAAGCGCGAATTTGAACTTCAAAAACCTCTCTCTGATACTGGGGCGACTAGACTTTCTGCAGCCGAACAATCGTTAGGGAACATCGGTACGTTAAGAAAAATGGCAACTCCTAAAAGATTTGGAGAAATGAAGCGAGGTTTTGAAAAAGTAAGAATAGGAAATCGCTTGGGGATAACAAACCCCGAATCTGTTATTGGGATGGGCATAAGATCATTGCCAGTTTTAGGCCAAGTTGCCAAGTTTGCGGTAAGTTCAAGCGACGAACAAAAGAAGTTTGAAAATAATATCAGCACATTAATCGAATCTCAGTTAAGAGCAAGAACTGGGGCGGCTGCACCGCAACAGGAAATTGACCGTGAAGTTTCTCGGATTTTATCTTCGGATGATTCTTTGAAATCGTTTTTAGAAAAACTTACCAATGCTGAAAAGTTTGCTATTGGTGTAGCTGAAGGCATTAGACCTGGTAGCACAAAAAAGTTTGGACAAAGATCAGAGGTTTTTATTCCGGATTGGGCTAAGTCAGAACCCGATATATACTTAGCTGCAAAGCAAAATGGGTTTGACGAGGCTTCTATCGAGGATTGGTTTCGTCGTAATGCTTCATAAACTCGTCAATAGTTTGCTTTTTTGGTTTATGGTCACAGGTTCTAAAAATAGCAACGATAGATAAACATAGAGCCAAAACAGAGATGATTTTAAAGATTTTCAATGGAAACCTCCTAAGTGAGATTGATATATCCTAATGGCAGATTTATATTTTGTGCGAAAAAAATTAAACGCTATACATCATAACTTGGGTCAAACTCGGATTCAACTTGAAGCAAATTACGAGTTTTCAAGAACAAGAATCGAGTTGATTCTATGGACTCAGAGAACGATTTTGCTAGTTCTTGAGCTTCTGATAGCTTTAAAGAGTCTAGTTTTAAGGTTAATTGGCAAAGACGGTCGCAGGAAGTACATCGTTTCCCGATATGACGGATTTGGGAATCTGTTGGGAGAGTACACTCGATTTGAAGGGGTTTGGAACAGTAACGACAAGCGATCTCCGCTAAAAGTGGTATAGAAAACTTTATCATGGATAAATTATCGACTTTCAGGAGTAAAACTTAATGGCAGCCGAAAGACCTACGATTGACCAATTTATGCAAAGCATTCAACCGAAAAGACCTTCCATTGACGATTTTATGGCCTCTCGCGGTTATTCACCGAAGCGCGAGGAATCCATCTACTCTAAGGGAGGTATTTACGATCAATTTGGGGAAAATCCTCCCACGTTTAACCCATCTATCGGTAGATTTGGGGGATTTGTTCAAACTGGCGCGGAACAGCCAGGAACAGCGTTGCCATTTATAGGGCAAGCTACCGGAGGATTTTTAGGGCCGATTGGTGGCGTTGTTGGGGCGTTGACAGGCGAAGCTATCCGCCAAGGAGTTGGACGGAGATTCGGTGTACAAAATGATGCCAATGTAAGCAAGCAATTCAAGCAAGCTGGAAAAAATGCTGTAATGGGTGAAATTGTCGGATATGGCAGTGGAAAGGCTATTGAGCAAGGCGTAAAGACTTTTGGGCCAGCGGCTAAAAAGGCCGCGATTCGGATAGCAAAAAATATAATTCGTCCAACAGGGAGGCTTGCAAAAAGATCGGACATTTTGGCAGAAACCGCGCTAAAAGAAGGCGTTTTAAGTTCAAGCTCTCAAAGTATGATTAATAAAGTTAAGGCTAAAGGAAGTCAGTTGCAAACCGAGATAGACAGCCTGATTGATAATTATAAAGGCGGTACTATGAACGCCGAAAGCGCGTTAAGAAGAATGGACGCTTTGGCTAGAAAATACCGTCAGCTAGGTGCTTTTGAAGATGCTGAAAAGGTTTTGAAGGTTAAAAATCAGATTATTGAAGGGGGGAATTTAAGGCAACCAATCATGGGTGTTGTTTCTGATGTGAACGAAGTTGGAATGCCGATAGAAAAGACTGTAAAAGTTGGCGAAAAACCTAGAGAAATGACCGGTAAACAAATTACCAAAAGGAAGCGTGAGGAATACCGCTATCTTGAAGGGAAAAGAGCTAACGGAGGTTGGAACGCCGACACTTCCACACCTGAAATTTTGGCAAGGCAAGAGTTCGCCGGAGGATTGAGGCGTGAAACGGCTAGGGCAATTCCGCAAGTCGATACTTTAAACAGACGTTTTGGAAACATTATTGATCTTGGAAAAGCTGTTGAGGGCAGAGCGAATGTTGGAACTAGGAACGACATAATGAGTTTGGGAGATTTGGTTCTTGCGAGTAATCCAAAGACTTTACCTTTAGCCTTATCTAGGAAGGCTTGGCAAGGTGCTAGAGGTTTTGGGGCTAACAGTTTATACGGTTTAGAAGGTTCAGGCAAAAATTTATCTACTATTTTAAAAAATCCAGCAACAAGAGCATTGATAGCAAATCTTTATCAGTCTGAACAAAATTAAAGGAGATTTATGCAATCCGTACTAGAAAAAATTGGTTTAACAGAAGAACAGATCAAGTCAATTCAGAGTAACGAGATTCAAAGACTAGTTGAGCAGGAAGCCGTTTTAAAATCTCAAGTTGAAAAACTGGCAAGGGAAACTGAAGATTTATACATTAAAAAGAGAAACACAGCCGAACTAGCAGAGGCCATAAAACTCGAAGTCTCTGAAAACGAGAAGAAAGCAAACCTGAGATTAGGTGAAGCCCAAAAAAAAGAAAATGAGTTGAAGATCAAGCAACAAGAGCATTTAGCCAGAGAGGAAAGATTTAGGCTTGAAAAAGAGCAGTTTATTAAGGATAGATCGGTTTTATCTAATGATGAGAAATCCTTTGAGTTAAAGAAGGAAGAGCTAGAATCCCTAAAGAAAGAGATTGATAAAAAACAGAATAAACTTAATGAAGATTACGAGATTTTGGAAGATAAACGGTTTTATGTTGAAAAAAAACTCGAAGAATTAAGTTTGGCTGAAAAATCCTTAAAAGATAGGGAGAAATCTTTAAATGCCAAAGAATCGGAGATTGAAAAGGCTATCGAGTCTGTTAATTCGGAACGCTCTAAATTATCGGATAAATCGGTTAGCGATAAAGCAAAGCTTGAGGCAGAAAAAGCCGAGTTTTTGAAAAAGCAAGAAATCCAAGAAACTGAGGCCGTAGAAAAGATGAAAAGCCTGAGAGCGAGAGAGCTTGAAATCGTAAGGAAAGAAAAGGAAATAAATAATAAAGAGCTTGATATTAAGGCTCGCCTTGAAAATTTGGAACTGAAAGAGAGCCGGATTGATAAGGGTAGCGAAATCAAACCAGAAGTATCGGAAGCAAAAGAAGAAAAGAAATCCAAGAAAAAATAGTAAAAATTTAACAATTTAGTTTTAGGTTTCTCGCCCCGATTAGGGGCCACAAACCCGACCAGATTTTTTTCTGGTCGGGTTTTTTGTTTTAAGGGGGGAAATATGTCTGATGCGTTGTCGTTAGCTTTAAAGAAGGTGCTTCCTAGTTCGCCTAATGATTCCGAGCATTTTTTATCTGCTTTTGCAACTGATTTGTTGATGACGCAAGCCTTTGCTTACAACGGAAGCAATCTTACTGAATATGTCGGCTATGCAATCCCAGGTACTAACAAAGCTGCCCCAAAGTGGCTTATTAAAAAACTTACTTACTCAGGAAGTTTAGTGACGGACATTCAGTTTGCTAATGGAGTTATTGCTTTTGATTCGGTTTGGAATGATCGCGCTTCAATTTCTTACTCTTAGAGGTTTTATGAAAAAAATACTGTTTTTGTTTTTGGTTTTGTTCGCTTCCGAAGTCTATGCTTATAAAGAAACCTATAACCCACATTCTGGAAGGCTTGATAAAGTTGGAGTTGATGAGGCTACTGATATTTCTGACCAAATTTGTTCAGATGGGCAGGTTCTTAAAAAGACGGGCGGTGTTTGGGCTTGCGGTTCTGATAACAGCGTTGCCGGAGGTGGTTCGGTTGTTGTTTCAGAAGATTCCGCTTTTGTTGTCTCTGCCGATGTTGTTAATTTCACGACAGGAATTAAAGCCACAACAACAGGAACTATAGCCCACGTTAGCTTTGACACAGCAAGCGTCAACCAAAATAGAACTTGGGCTGACGGAACAGATTCGTCTATCGCGTGGACTTATAATCTAAGTGGTTCTGATGCAAAAATAAAATATGGTTCTGGAATAAGTTTCGACCCAGACGGGGATAATACTTACGAAGCCACGATTGACGCGACCGGAAAGATTTCGGCAGACGGTGGGTTCACGGCAGGGGCGAGTGCTGACCCGTCTTTGACTTTTGATGTTGTCACCGCTGGCGATACGGATTTTTGGATGGGCGTTCAGGATGATGCAGGAGGTGATGACGATGATAGTTTTCAGGTTGGAACTGGAACGAGTGTGGGAAGTAATACGAGACTTACTATTAGCAAGGATGGGGATTTAACGACTTATAATCAAAGTGATATTCGCTTCTCAGATTCTGATGGCTCAAATTACGCGGCGATTCAAGCCCCCGCGACTATCGGCGCGAATTACACGCTCACCCTTCCCGATACTGACGGTGACGCTAATCAATATCTAAAGACAGACGGAAGTGGGGTTTTGTCTTGGGCAACTGTTTCGGGTGGAACGATCACGGGAACTGATACGCACGTTATGTTTTTTGACGGTGCGAATACTCCGGCTGGGGATGCTGGGTTTACCTATAACAAGACCACTGACTCAGCCACACTTGTCGGAGACTTAACTCTTAACGGACATGATCTTGTTATGGGAACAACATCCGCTGGGGTAACTTTGACCGACGATGGGGATGGGGCTTTGACAATCGCCGCTAAAGGTGATGGGTCTCAAGAAAACCTAAGCATTAATTTAGATGATACTTCAAATCAAGCGGTGCTTAGTTCCTCAACTGGTTTGAATCAAATTACTTTAAGCTCGGCAGATGCAACGGCTATGAGTTTAGCAATTCCGAGCGATTCATGGCTTATTTTTGGGATAAGCGGAATTAATGCTCAGATGGCGTGGGAATCTACAAATACAGTTGATGATTTCCAAATAGGTGTAAGAGTTGGTTCAAATTCAACTGGCGGATATATGTCTCTCATGGAACGTGCTGACATGGGCGTAGCGAATAGAAGCCCTGCGGCAAACACTTCAAACCCTACATTCAGAGTTTATTCAGCCGATGCAAGCGCAGACAATGACGGATACATTCAGTTTTATCACGACGAGACAAACGGGAATATCGACGTTGGTTCGGGGTCTGTAAATATTTTAGATTCAACGGCTGTAACAGGTTCTTTATCCGCGACAACTACCGTAACGGCAGGAACTAATTTAGTGGCAGGCTCAACGACAGGCGACGGAACTTTAATCATCCACGATGACGATGCTGGTGGTGATGCAACGGTGACAATCCAAGCTGTTGATGCGTTGGGAACTGGATACACGCTTACACTTCCTCCTAATGATGGTTCCGCAGGACAAGTTTTGCACACGGACGGAAGTGGGGTTCTAACTTGGGATACGGATGACACTGGTGCTGGCGGAGGTGACCCCGTGTTAATCGACGGCGTTGGCGTTTCGGACGGAAGCGGAGTTGATTTAATTGGAGGCACTAACGGAATTGATATTTCGTTTAATGCGGGTGCTTCTCCTGATACCGCGACATTTAACCTTGATCTTTCTGAAATTTCAGCTGGGGATTTAGCGAATGATTCAGTATTGGAAGCTGATTTAAAAGTAGTAGATACCCCAACCGATGAGGATGTTTTTACTTATGAGGCAACAACTGGTGATTTTGAATGGCATAGTCGGGATGAAATTGTTGCAGGAATTTCATCGGGGGCTTTGGCTGATGCCTCAGTCGTTGAAAATGATTTAGCGGCTTCTTTAGCCTTCGACGATGGGGATTTCTTGGACTTATCATCAATTAACGGGTCTGGAACAACTGAGGGTTTAAAACTTCCTCAAAATACATCATGCGCGTCTGCCACTGCCGAAGGGCAAGTATGTTGGGATACTGACGGGGATGATCTATATATCGGAGATGGTTCAGTGGCGCAACAAATGAACGGCACGGGTGGAAGCGGTGCAAAGATAATTCCTCTTCCAATCAGTTCCGCAAAAATAACAGGAGCGTATGTCACTGCCACAATTTCGGGCGTAGATGTTGCGACTCAAGGCGCACAAATTGACGGCGGCGACGGCAATTGGCGGTTACTGTTTGACGCTACGACAGACGAAGCCGCAGTTTGGCAGACCATAGTTCCCGACAATTACACTTCAACACCCGTTATTAAAATTCAGTACGCCATGACTTCTGCAACAACTAACGAGGTTGAGTGGGAAGGTGCGGTGATGTGCGTCACGCCGGGAGACTCCGCAGATGTCGGAACAGCCTCTTTCGCGGCGGCATCAACCGCTGTTAAAACCGTTCCTGGGACAGCGGGATACATCGACTCATTGGTGAGTATTACGCCAACGGATGATTCATGCGCGGCGGGAGATTTGATGTATGTCTATGTTTCGACTGACGCCGATGACGCGACGAATGATGATGCGACAGGTGACAGGGAGCTGGTTGGGGCTTATGTTTCGTATACTTAAAATTATACTCATCCTTTTATTTTTTTATCAAAGTAATTTATTCTCAGCGATTGACTGTGACGGAACAGATGATTATTTTGAACTTGCTACATCTTCAGGACTTCCTACAGGTGCGCCTGTTTCTGTTGGTCTTTGGATATACCCCGATTCAGTTACTGGTCAGCATAAAATAATTGCGCATGGCGAAAGAAGTGGAACCGCAAAAGGTTGGAGTTTTGGAACAAGTGGGGATGAGCTTCTGTTTACGACTCATGGAGTGAAAGATTATTTAACCACATCTCTAACGATCGTTACCGGAGAGTGGCAATTCATCGGAGCTTATCTTGACACCGCTCACGATGTAGCCTTTTATCACTACAGGCCATCGACTAACACGCTTGCAACAGCAAGTGTTCTGCATGGGGTGGGAATGACAAACCCGTCAACTGGACCGGTCACTATTTGCGCTAATGATGATACTGTCGCTGGTAATAAAGCAACATTTTTCAATGGTAAAGTTGAAGAAATTTTTATGATAAATGCCGCACTCACACAAGCTAATTTTGAAGCAATTTTCAGATCAAGAATGCGGTATCTTCCAGCTCAAATTGGAGCGGCTAATTTATCAATGTATTACATGTTAAACGAGCATGCTGACGGTACGAATTTAGACGGACTTACTATTAAAGATTACTCGAATAGTGGTAATAATGTGACAGGTAATGATGGCGCAACCAACGGAACATTAACCGCAAAAGCCGGGGAGGTTTTAAGCTACCCATGAGAATTTTACATTTGATTTTTCTTATGCTGATTTTAGGCTCTAATTTTACATACGCGGAGGATTTTGCTGTTATTTCGGGGGCGAATGTTGTGGGGTGTGTAAATTCAGGAAATGGAAGTTTGCTTAACGACCCGAATGACTTAAATAGTGTTAAGGCCGGGTATGTGTACCTTCCGGGCGGGTGCAGAAATCTTCCTGCGCCGTTGAAATACCTTAAAATTTTGAACGGTGAAATTGTGGAAATGTCTGCGGGCGAGAAATCGGCGGTTGATAGCGTGGAACTTGCTCAGGCTATCGCAACGCTCAAGCAGGGCGCGAAAGATCACATTACCGCTGAAACGCCAGAATCCAAGGCTATGCGTAATGCGTTTCGAGTTGTGATGGCATCTTTAATTGAAACAAGGTTGAAAGTAAACGAACTTGTGACAGCGCACAACTCAGCACACGGAACGAATATTACTCCGCTTCCAAACAGAACGTGGGCGCAAGTTTTAAGCGCGACAAGAAACCAAATTGATTCCGAGACAGATGCGAATTCTTAAAAGTTTAATTGCCAGTTTTCTGATTCTGTTAAACGTCAATGCGACGTATTACATTGACTTAGCAAGTGGTTCTGACTCTAACAACGGAACTTCTACAGGAACGGCGTGGCAGAACGTCACAAAGATTGCCTCATCTACGTTCTCGGCTGGAGATACGATATACATTAAGCGCGGAGAATCTCACCAGATTACTTCAATCTTAGCTTTGCCAAGCTCTGGAAGCGCAGGAAATCCGATCACTATTGACGCTTATGGAACTGGCGCGAAACCGATCATCGAGTGCATTAATGTTATCTCAGGCTCAACAACTAGCGGAAACTGGACGGACACAGGAGGTAACGTCTGGACAATGAGTCTTGCGACAAATCCGGTGAGAGTTTGGTTTGACGGAACTGAGCAACCTGCGGCTGATACTGGAACGCATACCATTGGTACAACGTATCGTTGGCGTTGGGCATCGTCAGTGCTTTATGTTTATTCCGCAAGCGGAAATCCTGCAACGGTTCCTATTGATCTGCAAGGATTAGGAGATTGTCTTGTGGTTTTGAACTTTAACAATAAAAGTAACGTCACGGTTAGAAATCTCGATCTTCGTGGTGGATATACAGCCACCGTTCAGATGCGAGGGCCGAGCAATGAAGTGATAGAACACAGCAGTATTAAATATGGTTCAACTGGTATCAATGCGTTGGCTCAATCGGCCGGTTGTACAAGCTCGACTCTACACACTGGCTTGGCGGTTCAATACAATGACATGGATGGTGGCCAAAGATTTGCAAGTTCAGGTTATGATGATATGTCTGGTGTTGGGGAAGGAATCTTTCTTAGAAACGGAATTGAAGGCGCGATTATTCGCGGAAATACGGTGGCGAATTACCCACACTCAGGAGTTAATCTAGAGAATTTATCAGCGTCTTGCTATGGTGTTAAAAGAGTAAGAATTTACGATAACATCATTCATTCTGCTGATTCCTATGACGGACGATGCTTTTCATTTATCGGGACTGAAGCGAGCGTTGAATACAATGAATTTACGCGGAACGTATGCAGAAATCAAACCGTTTATTCAAAGCTCGACGCAAACAACAATTTTGTTCATCACAACATATATGCTCATGTCAGAAACCCGATTTACAATACGGCTTCAAGCAATCCGATTGCGGGAGCCGTTATATTTCAGTCAACAAATACAGGGTTTGTCTCCCACGACAACATCCTAGCTTATAACACTTTTTATGATATTGATGCAGAGGGCGTTAGGTTAGACCAACAAGCAAGTCCATCTGAAATTAAGTATGGGAACATTGTTATTGGGAATATCTTTGTTGATACGGGTTTAAATACTTCGGCTTCACTGACAAATGTTTGTATTAACCTTGAGAAAGGCACAAACATCGGCCCGAACACGATCACGAATAACCGATGTTATAACACCAATGCTTCGACTTCAATTTACAGGTACAACACAACAAACTACACGGCTACAAATTTTAACGCCCTTGACGGAACAACTCCCGATGCAGGAAGTGGGAATCACGTTATCCAAAATCAAGCAACTGGTGACCCGTTGTTTGAAGCGATTGGTTCAGATAATTTTAAACTCACGGCTTCAAGCCCAGCTATCAATGGCGGTGCAACGGTCTACGGCGTAATCGACATGGATGGAAGTTCCGCAACGAAAGATGGAAGCGTTCCCGATCAAGGAGCGTATGAGTACGGAGGCGCAATCACAACAAGAGGTGTTTCTGTAACTAATGGCGTGAAGTTTAACTAAAAAAGGAGAAGAAGATGAAAAAAATAATTCTGTTTCTAATCATGGGAATCCTAGTTTCTCAGTCAGCGTTTGCAATGGCTAAGAAACCTAATTTTAATACGAAGTACGGGTGTTTCCAAAAACCATATTACGAATGTAAACAATACGGGAATCCTTGGACTAAAGCAGATATGCCAAAGTGGAACGCTTGCGCAGAACCCATTATTGAAGATTGCAAATTTAAGTACGGAGCGTAAATGGCTAAGTGGATTGAGTCGGAAGGATACCGAGGCGAAGATCGCCGAAACGGTAACGGTAAACTTCTTTGGTGGATAATGGGAATTGTTGCATCGCTTATCGTTGCTTTGTCAGGTGGGTGGGTGTTAGCGACTAATGACACATTGATAAATCATGCTGACAAAATCACATCGGCAGTGTCCACTATCAACGAAGTAAATAAACGCCTTGATCGGATTGAGGATAAACTTGATCGGGCGTTATTTTCGGATAGACATGGATGAAGGAACGTATCGGGAATTATTTGAGGAAGCCGTAAAGATTCTGATTGATTGTCGGACTCTTTTAAAAATGGACGCCGATGATCGCAGACTTTACGGAAGCCCTTTTTTTAAGACGGTCAGCATGAGTTTACTGATACGCATAGATGAGTTTGATAAACTGGCAAGTTCTGAAATCGCAAAGGGGGATTAATGAATTTTAATTTACAGATTACGATACAGAAAGTTTTAAAAAGCGCGATCAAAGCCGGACTCGGAGTAATTATCGGTTTCATCGGCGCGGAGAATCTTAAGAATCACGGCGTGAACGTGGACATTGAGGTTTTAAGCGCAGGACTGTCTGTCGTGATGATCGGATTGCTTGAGGGGTTACGGAACATTTTAAAGAATAAATTTAAAATCAAGTGGCTTTAAAAATTTAGGCTTACGACTCTATAAACCGTTCTTTCAGTCTATATGAAACTATCCGAAATTTAGAGAATGCTTTCAGAGCGTAAGCCGAAGGACTCATAAATTATGTGGCTTGGAATCATTGAGTTAATTAAGAAGATTCTGGATTTTGTCACACCTTGGTCAACTTATTGGGTGGAGCGAAGGAAGAAAAAGAATCAGGCTAAAGAAGATGCCGAAAGGAGAATGAATGAAGCCGACAACGGTGATGATTATTGGGATGCTTGGTCTGATAAGCGGAATGCTTAGCGGATGTTTGACGAATAAAAGTTTCGTTGCACCGTGTGGGGTGACCGATTACATCGAGACTCCGAAAGGCGCTGTTGTTCAAAGAGTTCCGCTGCCAACGGACGAGGGGAAGGACTACAACATCGTGACTCCGAAGAACGGATTTTGGATGAGTTTCGATTGTCATAACAGAATGGAGAAGGGAAGATGACCCCTAAACAAAAACGCTCTTTAGCTTTAATCCTTACAATCGTATTCGATATTCTGATGCTGTTGTTTTGGGCGTTATCGAATCATTGGGGATTTTTTTGGTGTTTTGTTACGATCAATATTTCGGTTTTAGCATGGGAAGTTATCAACAATTTTTGGTTGTATGGAAAAACTCTTTCAACTGAAACGACCCATAAAATCGTAGAGGGTGGGAAGCGAAGGGTTTATATTTATTTAGCAATTACGTTTATGCTTCTTTCAATGACCGCGTTAGCTTTCCATTTGGGGATAGTATGACAGAATGGCAATTAGTCTGGTTGTTTCCCGTGAAATGGGGGTTGATCGGTCTTTTTGCTTTCGTCTATATTTGGGGTGGCCGAAAAGATAAATCCGTCAGGCGTTGGCTTGGAGGTTCGCTTTTAGTTGTTGGTCTTATCGCACTTTCCGCGCTCGATCATGTTTTTGATTGGCGCGTTGCGCTTTCTTGCGTGTCTCTTTTCTTCGGTTTAATTTTAGGGTACGGCGGTGATGATTTGAATACTAAATTGATTCGTCGATTTATATATGGTTTTGTTTTGGGTTTTTGTGGTCTTACGATTGGCGTATTGAGCGATCATTTTATATTGGGAGTTTTCCAGTTTTGCCTTGCCATTTCCGCTTCTTTAATTTTAGGGGTTTTCAATCCCGATGAAGCGGTAGACGAAGAAGCACTAATAGCCGTTCTTTCCACGATTTTTCTGCCGTTTATGTTGGCCTAACCTACAATTCAAACGTATTAAAAGTTTTTATCTTTTAATGATAGATTTAAATTAACTGACAGTAGTTTCCCTCAAGAAATAATTTATTCCGCACAAGATTTTAAATCGGGCTTAGAGTATTCTTTCAGGAAATTTAATGCGAGGTGCTTATGAATCCGTTTAAAATTCCTTCTGTGTTTGATAAATTCGCGCAGTATTTGAAAGACAAAGGCGCGAAAGAAAAAACAATAGTCAATAAACTGCAAATTATCAAAGCGGTTTATCATGCCAATAACTCGGATATTCTTTTGATTTCAGACTACAATCGGCTGCATGAGGCGATTATCCAGACTGAGAATATTCGGGCGTGGGGCAGGAACACCACCTATAAAGCTTTTGTGTATTTCAAAGAGTTTTTCTTTTGGGCTTCGGTTAGAGAAAAAATCGTTGGGCATAACCCCATAGAAAATCGCTTCGATTACAAAAGAAGCCCGAAAAAAGAATCGTATGTTTTACGGCAGGAAGATTCGCGTAAGTTGTGGATGAATCCATTTATGTCGTGCCGAGACGTTGCGATATTTATAATTTTAGAAGCCACCGGAATTAGGAAAGGCGAGCTTTGCGCTTTGAATGTCGGCGATGTTGATTTTAGGCAAGGCCAGAGATTCGTCCACGTTAAAAATGGAAAGCGTGACGGGTTTCGTTGGATACCGATTTCAAAATTACACGCAACGTATTTAAAAATTTACATTAATTTTTTAAAATCTCAAAACATGGCCGATGATAACTCGCCTCTTTTTCCAAAAGAAAACGGCGTGAGAATTTCAGGAAATCGCGTCCACAGAATCATCCGCGAACGTGGCGTTAAAAAAAATATACGAGCTTATCCTCACGCTATGCGTCATGGATATATCACCGAGCTTGTCGAAATCGGGCATGACATTACAACTGCCCAAAGGTTAGCAGGTCACGCCAACATCCGGCAAACGGCAGAGTATACGCACCTTTCGCCTGCCTTTTTGCGCTCAAAAATAGACAAAATAAGCAAAAATCCTGTGGATAAGTCTTAAAATATTGGAAAGTTATCCACAGACGGCACAGAATAAGACAAAAAGCCACTTTCTAGGCATTTTCTCATTATTTATATACCAGGCCTAACATGGCTAACAAAATCGCTCATATTCAATTTAAACACAAAAAATAGGTTGAGCCAAGTGTTATATCCTGCCATAACGTGCTGTATTGGATTTTTGGTTTAGAGCTTGCATTTATTATTATCATAGTATATTATTCTTTTTATCTGGAGGAAATATGGTAAAAATTGCATCTGTTAAATGTCTCAAATGTGGGCATGAGTGGGTTGCCAGAACAAGCAAGCCTAAAGCGTGTCCTAATTGCAAGCGGTATGATTGGAATAAAAAAGAATTAAAGTAAAAAAAGATATTGACGTAAAAAGTAACGGGAATTAAAATAGAGGTTATTATGTATCGGAAAAATGCGGAGTTTAAAAAATCTGGAAGCGAAAACGGACAAACCCTTGCCCATAATTTTGGACAGGGGCTTTTTTTTGCCAACTTCCAACGGTTCGCATCCGTCCGATACGGCACGGCCTCTGTCCGTTTTAATTCCCTACGGGTTTCAGCAGTTCTCTCTTTTTTGGCGTCTTAGGGGATATATCGGCGGTTCGATTCCGCCTCCCGCCAAAAATTAAAGATTGCTGAAACCCTTTACGGGGAAACCGTAGAGGGTTTTTTAGTTTTAGACCTTCCTCAGTTTCCCCAAAATTAAAGGGGGAAACATGAAATGCACGCTAAAGACTACCAACGAATCGACCACCACATCCAACTCGGAAAGCAATCCGTCCAACTTGCCAAAGAACTCATCGACTCAATTTTGGCGAGCGCTTACATCCGTGACGTTATTTCTCGCAACCCTGAACCTAGCGTTTTTCTGCAAGGGCGTGAACGCCGAAGTGGTGTTGATCGGCGAAGAACTAGCCATGCGCACAATTCTAGGTGAGGCCGAAGGCGAACCGTATCTAGGAAAGATCGGAGTAGCAGAAACTTTGCGAACTCGCCGTAGCGTAAAAGGTTTTTACGGCGCGAAAGCAATTCGTTTTGACGGCAAGAACTACTGGCGCGGAAATCGGAAGATCGACGCTGTGACAGTTGGGCAAGCCTTGAAAGCTTGGCGTGAATCTGAATTTTCAAATGTTTCACATGGAGCGACGCATTTTGAAAACGTCGAAGCTTTCGGAATTCCGTATTGGGCGCACTCCATGACACCAACGGTCAAAATCGGTTCACACCAATTCTATAGGGAGGTGCGGAAATGAAACGCTACAAAGTTACTTGGAAAGAAACTCACCAACAAATTGTAGAAGCTCAAAATGACGAAGATGTGCTTTTGAATTGTGACGTTGGTGATGCCGTACCAACTTACAAAACTTGTGAGGTTGAGGACGTTGAATATCTTGGCGAGACCGAGCCAGACGAAGATTCGGGGCGTGACCGATGAACGAGCCGGATTTTTTAAGCTACCGAGAATCGTTCAGAAAATTAATGGCCGAGAAATCAATCGCGCAAATTCGAGCCATGCGGTCGACGTTTCGGACTTTAGCTTTGATGAAAGAGTATCAGCGGGATTTATTAGTCGCGGATTTGGAGTTGATGGAACGCTACAAAACTTCTCAGCCTGCAACCATTCACGAAGAGTTTGAGCGGATTATGGAGGGGTTTCACAATGACTTTTGACGAGTGGAAGAAGTCTTTAATTCGGCAAATTCCGAGAATTGAGAAGCGTATGGCTGAAAATCTTTCGTGGGTTGACGGACAAAAATCAAATAACAAACCGCTGAGACAAGCGGAGAGGAGAAATGAAAATGAGTAATGACATTCAAGAAATCAGCAAAGAAGTAATAACTGACCAAATGGCGATTAGACCCGATGAAATTGATGCTTTAAAAGTTATTCGGCGTGTAGACGCTATAACAAAAGCGATTGATGGTGCGGTAAAGGTTTCGCTTCAGAGAACTAACTCATCTGATTGGGTTAAGATGGGTGATAAGTATTATTTGCAAGCATCCGGTTGCCAGAAGGTTAGAGGCGTTTTCGGGATTTATTTCAGAAATAAATCTGTTATCAGAGAAGATTATTCGGATAGCTATGGATACTTTGTAACTGGTCTTATTGGGTCTGAGTTTTTAGATAGGCTATATGGTAAAGAAGTAACTATGGAATGTGATGGGGGGCGATCTTCAAAGGATGCTTTTTTTACAGGAAAAGACGGCAAAAAAGAGCCTGACCCAATGGATATTAGGAAGGCCGCTGTTTCAAATTTTGAAGCTAGGGCTATATCATCTTTTTTGGGAATTAAAAACTTCACACAAGAAGATTTAACCAAGAACGGAATTAACATCAACGCCATCCAAAAAGTTGACTACCAAAAGGGCGCGGAAGGCGGTGGAAATAGCTCTTTGATTTCCGAAGCACAAAGAAAAAGGCTTTGGGCGATCTGCAAGAGTAAGTCCGTTTCTGAGGATTCGCTTCGGAAATATTTGAAGATTGCACACAAGATTGATTCAACGGAAAAGATTACCAGAACGACTTACGAATCGATTTGTAACGCGGTTGAAACTGACTCCATCGTTGACGTAATCATGGAAGCGGAAAGCGGTGACAAATGATTAACATGGTCGAGAAAATAAACAACTACCTTCAAACCTCACGCAAGTCTTGGGCGCCAGCGGTCAATTATGCTTATAACTCAGGCCATCCATGCGCTAGGAACCTAGTTTATTGCCGTTTGAACTGGCAAGAGAAACCATTGCCAAGCACGACCACACTTTTGATTTTCAGGGAAGGCGATCTTCACGAAAAAGCCGTTATTCAGCTTTTGACCGATTCGGGAATTAGGATAATCGAAACTCAACGGCCTTTCGAGCTTAAAGAAATTCAGTTAAGAGGAAAGATTGACGGTCAAATTTTGGATGAGTCAATAGGGCGAAAGTATCCTACCGAAATTAAATCAATGAACCCTTTCGACTTTGAAGGTATCAATTCCATTGAGGATATGAAAACCTCAACAAAGGTTTGGATTCGGGGATATGTAACGCAGATGATGATTTACCTTTTAGGGATGAACGAGGAGTCTGGAATTTTCATTCTGAAGAACAAAGTCAATGGGGAACTTAAATTCATTTTCTGCCAAATTGACTATGAGTACGCCGAAAAGGAATGGAAAAAGCTGGAATTGGTCAATAAACACGTTGCAGATGGAACCTATCCTGATCGGATAAATGATCGGACTGTTTGCCAGTATTGCGATTTTAAACACCTTTGTCTACCAGATGAAGCCTCTGATTCAATTACCGTACTTGAAAACCCTGAGATTCTTGAGCTTTTGGAACAGCGCGAAAAATTAAGGTGCGCAGCCAAAGACTATGAAGCGGTTGACAAGAAGCTAAAGACCTATTGGGATTCGCTGACAGAAGGCGTTCATCTTGTCGGGGGAAAGTTTCAGGTCAAGGTGGCTACTTATGAGCTCACTCAATACGAAATACCGCCGGATTTGAAGGATAAATACGCAACTAAAGTTCCTTCGATAAGAGTAACCGTTACGGCCTTGAAATGACGCTAGAAGAAAAAATCAAGTTCATCTACGAAGAACGGCTCCACGACTGCAATTCTTGGGAAAAGGAATTTATATCAGACCTTTACTTAAACGTGCAGGACGCATCAGAAGAGCTTACCCGCCGCCAAATTGAGAAGGTAAACGAAGTTTGGGAAAACTTGGGGCTATGAGTCAAACGGAATCGCTTTATAAACTTCTCTTGGATTGCCAAGAACACCGCACAGATGAAATCCTAGAAAAAGTTTATGGGAACGATCATCTTGGCATAGCAAGAATTGGGGCGAGAATCCATGACATTAAAAATAAATTCGGTGTTGAAATTAAATCTTGGAAAGACCCAGTTAATAAAACTCTTTGGTGGTATCAGTTAAGCCACCGCAAGACGAGTATTGTAAAGCCTATCGAGGAACCCAAAGCCAAGATAGAGGTTTTCGGCGAAAACACTTGCGCTTGCGGTGGCGTTTTGATCGAGAAATATAGTTTCGGGGTTAAGTTTATGGAATGTTATTCGTGCAAGTCAAAAAAGGCGGCCTGATGGAAGCTAATGATTTTTATGAACTTGGAAAGAGGGATGCTTTTTGTGATATTTTTATGTGGCTAAGGACATCTTCTGATCAGGAAGTTTTAAAGGCTATAGCTGAAAAGTTAAAAGGGAACCCTCACGCCGATTTTTATTTAAAAAGAAAGGTGGCGTAGTTTGAAGCAAAGAAACTCTGATATTGAAATTTGGAAAGACCCTTGGTTTAGGAAAATGCGGCCTCTTTATAAAATAGCTTGGAAATATATTTGCGACAACTGCGATGACGCCGGAGTTTGGAAGGTCGATTTAGAGCTTGCATCATTTCAGATCGGGGATGCCATCACAAAAGAGGCGTGTTTAACTCAATTTAACCTTGAAAAAGAACGCGTGAGGT
>ERZ761584.102-NODE-102-length-34173-cov-14.879624_pt1 | contig 34173 bp, 41 predicted proteins | sample MGYA00512168_ERZ761584 | MGnify/ENA primary metagenome ERZ761584 (study PRJEB28899, sample SAMN03785564) | bioreactor sludge metagenome | biome: EBPR Sludge; feature: EBPR Bioreactor; material: 0.22µm filtered reactor supernatant | place: Saint Lucia: Queensland...
GTGGTTCACTATACCTCCAAGGCACTTCAATCACATCACTCCCTGATAACCTTTCCGATAAGATAGTCACATGAAAACTTCTGACACCACCGTATAGACGGAAAAGAGTATCTTAAAGAGAACTAATCTGATAATTATGCTGTCACTCTCCGCGTCCGGCAGGCGAATTTAGGTAGCATCTCGCATGTCGGACGCAGGGAATGACCTGCATGTTCTTTATAGAAGGAGAAGACGATGACTCAGTTTGAGTTTACGTTCGTGACGCGCGAAGTGCTGATCTGCGACGGTTGTGGCTTTCCTATTTTCGGCGGGCCGCTCACCCACCACAGCATCCTCGGTGTTACGTTCGTCGCCCACGACTTTGAGTGCTGTCTCGCGGCGCACATGAAGAAGCTCCGCGAGCTGTCTATCGGGCCGTGTGGCGCGTTCCCGCAGGGCCAGACCCCGCTCGCCAAATGAGCAGGAAACGGAGGAAGAAATGGCGCAAAGACGTGCTGAAGCTGCTGCGGTTCATCCGCACGGAGGGAAGCATGGAGATGGTCGTGATGTCGCTTCTGGCCGCAAAGCAGGCGGAGGTTCGCATACGCACTGCCAAAACTGCGGCCAATACGGGAGCGTCGCGCTCCTCATAAAGCGGCACGGTATCTTCTTCTGCTCGCGCGAGTGCGCGGATGAGTTCTTTCGGCTCATAGATAACTGGAGGTGAGCCGCAAAAAGCCCCGCCGGTGGCATATAACCGGCATTTTTACTATTTCAGTTAGTTCCCATTTGGAACATACTTATGAAGAAAAAGAATATCAAAATACCAAAAGGTTTCCCAAAAGTTGGCACTTTAATACAAGTTACCTATTACCCTCTAGGGTTAGAAAATAAGAAAAGGGAAAAGCCGATGCGGGGGACATTGTTGGAGTTACGGAGTGATGCAATCAAAATCGCTCGTGATCGCTACACGGCCCGCCGTGGTTGCTGGTTCCCATTGCCGCTAATAAAAATAAGAAAATTGCATGCGCCCGTTCGGCTCGACATTGTAAATGTAAACTATGATAGAGTAACCATATAATATATGACTTACTCGTCAGAAAAAATGCGGGACTATATGCGAGAGTACCGGAGGAAAAAGCAAGTCATGCCCTCTCGCGATGAACGCACCACCATATATCGGTGGTATCGCCAATTAAAGGCCGGGACGCTTACGGATGAGAATTTTTTGCAAAATTTGCGCGAACTCATTGCCGAATAATTGGATACTTTGAATTACGAAATTCCCTCACAACACGTATAGTGCTACCCTACCAGGGCGGTCTTACGACCGCCCTGGTAAGTAACGAAAGATATGAAACCTCTCACCGTCTACCATAGACTGGAGGATACGGTACGGTTGTTATGCAAAGTATTGAAAACAAACCTGTTGCAAAAATCAACGAATCGCGGTCGAACACCATCACTCTCACCTGAACAAAGCATCACCTTCGGCCTCTACAAACAGACGCAGAACATCGCCACGAAAAAAGCTCTCTACACCGACTTCCAACCCACCTGCTCATACAAGACATTCGTGGTGAACCTGAACCGCTTCGCATTTCAGGCCATGCTCATCTTCGCATTGATCTTGCAGAGAAACAGAACGCACGCACACGTCGTCAAACACACCGACTCAACTGACATCCCCGTGTGTCTCAACAAGAATGCAAAAAGACACAGGACGATGCAGGGCTTTGCCTCATGGGGACATTCTGGAAAAGGCTTGTTTTACGGCCTGAAATTGCACCTCACCCAGGATCTCAAACGACAGGTGCTCTCCGTTGCGTTTGCCACAGGGAGCAGAGATGATCGGAGTCAATTCATGCGCGTGAACAAAGATCTTGAGGGCATCTTCGTTGCCGACGCGGGATACACCTCGGAGAAACTGGCGAGAGAATTCTTTCAAGAAGGGAAACGTCTGCTCATCGCGAGGCCACGAAAGAACATGAAGAAGCTCGCGAGCGAGATTGATCTTCTGCTCTATAATACCCGCATGACGATTGAGATCAACTTCAGAAACCTCAAGACGCTCAAGGGCATGGTCACGTCGCTTCCGAGATCAGTAGACGGTTACCTCGCACACTACGCCTACTGCTTGCTTGCCCATGTGCTCGTGTAGCACAAATCTTTATCCACAGCGATTCGTTTTTTGCAACACCGTATCTTTCAGGAATATTGAACCATCCATCCAACCTCGGGATTTTCGGAGTGTGTGGGAAAATGAGGGGTGGAGGAATTTTGTAATTCAAAGTGGATACCTTCCCCCTATCGCCGAAGCCACAACGCTGTACTGCCCCCATGACGACCGCCTTCGCGGAAACCCAGCTTTTTGCGTTGCTGAACACTCTTAGGGTGTGGAACCATAGCGTAATCGGCGGCCCTCACGAACGACGTACTCACCGCCGTCCGTGTCTTTTTCTGGTATTGGGATGTTTCTATTCTCGGTACGAAAGACGACCACCAGCATTCCACTTCGCCTTTTGTTGCAAAATATAATCTACCACCTGATGGACTGTTCCACCCTGCCAGCCGCACTGCCGGCATAATTCGCGCAAAAGTGAGTCGTTGCTGAATGCCGCTTCCCACAATGCCTCCTCTACCGCCTTACGGCTATCCTCAATCCTGAAAACATATGTATCGATACTCCATTTGTTCATAATATTTGAATTTATTTTTGGTTAAAATTTCAATACTTCTCGGAAGCTGATCCCTGTGAGCTGTGAAAACGCTTTCATTTTTTTCTCTGTCAGGGATTTGTCGCCCGTCAATTCTTTGTAATTTTTCGTCCATACGCTATCTTTAGCGTAAAAAAGCGTTGAGCCGTATACATTTTCACGATAGATTTCTATTGTAGGTTTCATGTTTTCTATTTTATTGGATAATCGCGACCATTTTCGCCGTTGCGGCCCCGATGTAGAAGCCGTCTACAGGCGTTTGTTCGCTTAGCGTCCAGAAAGAGAACGCCACGAAGTCCACGAAAAGCATCGCAAAGAGTGCGGTGCTGATCGGAACGAAGAGTTTACTGGTTTTCAGATACATATATATATGTAGTAGTTGTGCTGATAAAACCGACTTGCTCACACTTTACACTAACGTGTAAATTATAGCAAGTATGTTTGTATGTTTCACGACTAAAACATAACAACGTCAATTATGTTATGGAATAAGGTTTTTATCTCCAAACGGCTTATTGACACACTGCGTAGCGTGTCGTATATGTATAGTTTACATTTCCCTGCGTATTGTTTTTTCTAAAAATATTGATATACTGGGAAGTAGGTTTCTCTTCGGTTCCAATAATTTCACAATAAGATGATCTCAAATGAAGCTAGAAAAAAGTCAATCGGCGTTTTACGGATCACTCCTAAAATAAAACGCGCCTTTCATAATATAGAAGTTAAAAAAATGTCAGTAAATAGAGGTCTTATTGAGGCCGGTTATACGCCGAACACCGCCAAGAATGGAGCAACAATAACGCACACGAAGGCGTATTTACATCTGAAAGAGCAGTTCAAAGATGTTTTAGAGGAGTGTGGCGTTACTCCGGTTACTTTGGCTAAGACGTATTCAGAGCTAGTTAGGAGTAAATCCGACGACATAAGGCTCAAGACGTCAATACACCTTGAGGGCCATTTAGGGCTAAATGAAAAGAAAAAGGATTATCTGGACGCTCCCGTTCAGATTATGATTGTTGCACCCAATCAAAAACCCCTTACATAATAAGGTGATATTGTTTTTTTATGTTGTGTATGTCGCACAACATAGATTGTGCGATATAGGGCTATGGGGGGGTGTGTGCACACCAATGGGGGGCGTATGAAAAATATATATCTCTCATCCGAGTAGACAAATAAAATATACCTCTAGTCTGAGTAGACAAATAAAAAAAACAAAAATGGTTATAAAAGAAAAGAAAAAAATAGGAAGACCTATTGAAGATGGTTCCAAACAAATTAAGAAGTTTGAACCACATCCTGCTCAATGGGATGCTTTCAACTTCAAAACACAATTCGGTGCTTGTATTTGTGGTTCGCAGTCTGGAAAGACAACGGTGGGCGCGTATCGTGCGTATCAGTGGATAAACGATGAGTTGCAGAAGGATGTGCCTCGTCCGGGTTTGATTGGTGCGCCAACGTATAAAATACTACAGCAATCAACGCTTTTTAAGTTTTGGGAGCAGTTTCCGTGGTTGAGACAATATTATAAAAAGCAGGAGAATATTATTGATATACCATATACGGATAAGAAGGGTAAGAAGCAGATTTACACAATATTTGTTCGTTCATTTGACCGTCCGTTAGGAGTTGAGGGTATGTCCCCCGGGTGGGCGTGGCTTGATGAGTTTGGACAGTGTTCGCAGATGTCGTGGATAGTGGTGAAGACTAGGATGACGGTGACAAAGGGTAAGATATTTATTACTACAACACCCTATAATATGGGGTTCTTGTACCATGATATTTATTTGCCAGCGCAAAACGGTGATGATCCTCGTATTTCTGTTTTCACATGGTCTTCGTGGGATAACCCGTATGCAGATAAAGAACACCTAAAACACGAGAGGAAAGTATTGTCTCCCGAAGAGTATGCCCGAAGATACGAAGGGAAGTTCACGAGAATGTCAGGATTGGTGTACAACATTACGGAACAGCACCGATTTAGTGAATTACCGAAGTTTGACAAGGTTATTGGTGGTATGGACTGGGGGTGGCATCGTTGTGCTATTTCCGTGATTGGGGTACGACACGACGGTTACTATATTATTGATGAATATTATGAGACGGAAAAGACAACAGACGAGATGATAGAAGCCGCGAAGGAGTTTCAGGAAACATACCATGTGAGTCGTTGGTATGCAGACAGTGCAAGTCCTGAAAAGATAGCACAGGCGAAGAAGGGTACGGGGTTGTATGTACTCGGGTATAAGAAGAAGAAGGATAGTATCTCACATGGTGCTTCTTTTATCAGACAGTTGATAAACGAGCACCAATTATGGGTACATACGGATTGCAAGTACCACATGTCAGAGTTTGACTCGTACCATTATCCTGAAGAGATACGTCCGGGAGGAAATGAAGACCCTGTTAAGGAGAACGATCACCTCATGGATGCTATGCGGTATGCCATTATGGGTGATAAGCCGGTGAATAGGTATTCTCCACGAGACTCAACAGCAACTTTTGATGCGATGTTCGGTTTCAAACCGAAACGAACGTCAAATAAGATTGATTATCAATTATTATAACAACCATGTTTGAATACACAGGTGGTGCGCTGCCAAGTGCAAGCGACATTCGTACGTTTAGTTATTCGCCAATCGGTATGACAGTCCCGATGAAGGGAGGGAAGCGGTATCTGTACACCGATATTCAAGATCAGTCCCGAGTGGGTATCTGTACCGCTATCCACTTAACGCAGAATGCAGGGAAAGCATACGGGAAGAGATTTAGTGCGGATTTCCAATATTTGTGTCAGAAGATGTTTCACGATAGGAGCTGGAATGAGGGTTCTTCTATTCTTGCGGCATTGTGGGTGGCTAAGAATATAGGGCTTTTAGAGGAGAAAGACTGGGAATATACAAAACAACGTGACAGGTCAAAGGGGTACGAATGGTATATAGAGAAACTGAAGAATATACCGCAGAAGGATATAGAACGGTTGGTGCAGAAAGCGAAGCGTTCCAAGTATAGGGTGAAGGCGTTTGCAAGTGTTCCTGTAGATCGTGATTCAATGGCGGATGCTATTCTACAAGACATAAATAACGCGGGTATTCTTGCGCGTTTTGATCTCGGAAATGAGTGGTGGACGAAGAAAACGGGTGAAAATACCAACGATAAGAATTATATAGAGCCACTGCGTCCGCCACGATTGGTGATTAGCGGCCATGCCGTTACGATTAGTAACTTTGATGGAGGTTCGTTTCGGATTGCGAACACATGGGGGAACGATTGGGCTGATAATGGCACGGCTTATTTTCTTTTAAGGCAGTACCGGCCTACCGAGTGTTGGCGCGTATGGTATGAAAATCTGGACAAGCTCCCACTTGAAATAGAACAACAGTTGGCAAAGAGAAGTGGATTTGGAGGGAAGACATTTGATGTACTGGAGCGTATTCGTAGAATTTTTTTTGTGGTATAATAATGGTGTCTTACGCGAAGCCATGTATTGTACATGGTTTCAGAAACAATTAATAATCTCCAAATATTCTACAGACCCGTTGAAATGCCCGGCGGGTGGTCTTTTAGTCATCATAAAACACTAAAGACGAGTGAACTCTATTATAATTCCAAGTTTCATAGCGGAAACCTTGATAATCAGGGATACTATAAGTTTTTTCATAACATCACAAAGCCGGCGTGCGATATTGCCACGAAGTTTATAGATTTAGACACGAAGGATATTATTTTACTCCCTCTTCAAACAGGGAATGAGTTTACGGTGTATGTCCTCCAAGAGGACTTCAAACAATACATGCGTGAAACTCATTTCCCCGCACTTTTGAACGATGTTGTCCATGCGCTGCCGAAGTACGGAAGCGTTGTTTTGAAGAAATCGCCAAAAAACGATTGGAAGATGGTGAACATGCACAACCTGCGTTTTGACCCTAGTGCGCGCTCACTACAGGAGTCGCCGTTTGTGTATGAAATACATCAGATGACACACGGTGAGCTTTTGAAAAAAGCTAATTGGAATACGGGAGAATTATTTGCTAGAGGGAAAGAACAAACATATTTGGTGTATGAATGTTATACACAAACCCCGAAAAGGTGGAAACGTGAATACCGTACAGATTTGTTTACGAAAAAGGGCAAGGACGGCACGTTTATTCGTGGTTCAGAAGCGATGATAAACGATGGATTGACTGAATGTGTACCTGAATTGGTTTTATTTACTGATGAAGTCAGTACATTGCCATTTAGAGAGCTTCATTGGGAACGAATACCCGGTCGCTGGCTTGGGTATGGTTTCCCTGAGTATCTTGAGGATAACCAGATAAACGTCAACGAAACGGAATATCTAGAGCGTAAGTCGCTCTATTTGAAAGCGTTGCAGGTGTGGGCTTCTGCTGATGAGCAGCTCGGCGGTAAGAATGTGTTTACTATGCAGAACGGCCAGATACTCTACAGCACGGAAGCCATAAGCCCGCTCCAAAAAGATTATAACGACCTCACCGCTTTCAACAATGCACACGCGAAGTGGAGCGCAAACACGGAAAGGAAGACATTTACCACCGATATTACGACTGGGGCCAACCTTCCTTCACGAACACCTCTCGGTGTCGCTAATTTGCAGGCATCGCTCGCAACGTCTTACTTTGACGTGAAGCGTGAGAATGTTGGTATCTTCTTCCGTGATTTGATTGTGGAAGAGATACTCCCCTCGTTCAAAGAAAAGAAAAACCGCAAGCATGACGTTATGTTTTCAACTCGTGAAGGTATAGAGCGCGTTCGTAAAGCGGAGATTGAAGGATTGCGGGCACAGGCAATACTGAATGAAGTGAGAAAAACTGGCTTTTTACCATCACCATTCAAATTAGATGATTTGGAATTACGTATCAAAGAGCGTCGGTCTAAAGAGAAGAATGCCTATGTGGAAGTGTCTGACGACATGTATGAAAATGCACAATATATCGTTGATGTGATAACAACCGGAGAACAGGTAGATGTCGGGCAGAAGTCGCAGGTGTACACGCTCGCACTGCAAATAGTCGGTTCCAATCCTACCATTCTACAAAATCCGGTAACGCGCAATGTGTTTTTCAAATTGATGGAATTAGGCGGTATCTCTCCGGTGGAATTTGCCAATATGGAAATGGAGCAGACAACCAATCAACAACCTATGGCGCAAGGTGGTTCTGTCGCGCTGCCTCAAATGGCTCAAACTCCCATGGTTTCAACAACCACTAAAACATTTTAACTATGCGTTTACTTGAAGAGGACAAACAGATGTTTGAGACGTTATCTAAAAGCGAACTGGGTAATCAGCTTGTTTCTTATTTGTTGCGGCTCTCTAACTCTGTATGCGATGTAAGAACAATGGATGAAGGTGATACACCCGAGACGATGAAGAGAGTGGCTATGGTTATTGAAAAAGATTTGATACAGAGGATACATGCGCGGGTTCCCGAGAGCGTGGTTCTAAACGAGTGCATTTAGGTGCTTTCGTTTGGGCTCAAGCCCTTTATTATCCAAGGCAGTTGGTAACTGCCGTAACAAACAACCGTATGGATAACGAGAATGGTGATGCTCCTGCCGAAAAAACGGAGCAAGATTCTTCCGAAGAAGTAGCGCGTATACAGGCGGCGTTTGCCGATCAACAGAAACGCGCTGAAAAAGCGGAAGCAGAGTTGAAAGAGCTTAAAAAGCTCACTATTAACAGCAAAAGTGAAGGTGATGAGCAAAAGCCCGATGCGAACAAACGTCTTGATGAGTTTGAACGCGATATGCAGTTGCGTGATCAAGGGTATTCCACAGAAGAAGTGCGATATTTAAAAACAGTATTGCGCGGAAGTGGGAAACCTTTAGAGGAGATATTGGGAGACCCCTTTGTAACTGCCGCCATTAAGGCGAAGCGCGAAGAGGCACGAGCCATTGCCAACACGGTTGAACCGTCTTTCCGTACCCCATCCGCCTTGTATGAAGGAAAAACCTATGCAGAGGTGGTTACTTCACATGATTCAAAGCCAACAGATAAACAATCGGCTTTTGAAGCGCAGCGTGATGCAATGTTGGGCCGGAGGCACGGGGCTTCTAACATTATTTAATCATGGCTTTTTCTAGTCCTACCGCCGCTTATACTGCGGCTGACCTCGCGGCGATGATCCCTGAAGTGTGGTCGCCGATAGTTTTACAGCCCGCGTTCAATGAGTTGACCGTACTCAACTGGGCTACTGACCTTTCTCCGTATATGTCGGAAGGAGGTGATATTGTGCATGTTCCGAACATTTATACCAATACGTTCTCTGTACAGACACAGTCAACACAGGGTAACGCCGTTGTAGATGCTTCACCCGCACAAGTGGATACTACTCTTACGGTAGACCTCCATAAGTATGTTGCATACATTGTTGGTGATAAGGAACTGGTGCAACTCGCAGCTCGCTATTCGTTGAATGAAGAGTATGCAAAAGAAATTCGTAACCTGCTCCTTGAAGCGGTTGAAACGTCTCTCTTCTCGTTGTACTCATCACTCACCACGAACGTGGTTGGTGATACTACTACGGCTATTTCCGATTACGAAATTCGCACAGCACTTGCCACCGTTGAAGGGCTTAAATATCGCCGAAGCGATTATGCGATCTTCGTGCATCCGAACGTATTTTGGAAGCAGCTTGCCGGTATTACCAAGTATTACACTTATGAGCAGTCTCGCCTTGACATTATCGCGACAGGAGGTTTGAACACTCGTTCTTCAAATCTCAATTACAAGGGAACGCTCTATGATGTACCTGTATATACCAGCTCGTTGGTCCAGAGTGCCCTATTGAATTACTACAACCTTATGCTTCATCGCCAGACCCTTGGTTATGCGATCCAAACAAAGGGTGTAGGTCGTTCAGGTATGGTACGCATCCAGTCCGATTACAAGCTGGAAAATCTCGGCACGTTGGTTGTCGGAGATATTATCTACGGTGTCGCAGTTTTGCGCGAAAACTCCGGCGTCGTTCTTAACGCAAGCGATACGGCACAGGTCTCTTAATCATAGATTTGTGCTGGTTTGTCTGCGGGGCACGTTCCATTCCGAGTGCCTCGCAGGAATGGAGATAAACTATGAACACTATAGACATACCACAGCCAAGCCCTTCTGAACTTGCGGCCATGGCTTCGGCGTTAGTGCCGAAACAAACATACTTCTTCAAAAGAAGTGGAGATGGGAAAATATTAGCGGTCTCGGAACATGACGCTAATGAGATAATGCGAAATAGAAACACTTGGATGCGAAGAGATTTTGAGTACCTCGGTACGTCAGATGGAAAAACTTATTTTGATTTTATTGAGAAAGCGAAAAATATAACAAAACAAAAACAGAAAGAACTGAAGACGCTCAATGAAAATCTAACGAGGTATATCAAAACGCAAGACCGATTGAAATTTGATGAACTTGTTGATGAAAATGATCCACGACTTACCAAAGTGGAAACTCTTATCAAGAAGATAGAAAAAAAGACGCGACTTTTGCAAGAGGAATTGAATGATGTGTTTAGAAAAACACACGAAGAGGCGTTTCAGGCAGAATTAAAAAAAGCTAAAAGTGATAAAACGCTCCCGCCAAATACTAACATTCTCACTCCAACGGCACGTTCTTACGAAGATAGGAAACGTATTATCAGCCAAATGCCACGCTAACTATGTTGAAACGACACCTTGAAGAATTGAGACGGATAACCAATAGTATTCCACAAAAATATCTGTCGGCTCTTATGGTGGAAAAAGAATTGACTCCCGTCATTCGTTCCATTGTAGACAAAGCGTCTTTTGATGAACAAATATCACCTGCAAAACGGGAGCGGTTTAAGCGCCTTCTTCAATCGGGGATGTTGGACAAAAAGAGGCCCGAGGTGGATGTCCGTGTGGAGCAAAAGATTGACTCGTATGTTGAGGCGGAAATTGCGAGGGCGGTGCGATTAGGTAGGTTGCCTGATCCAAAAACAGACCCGCAATTTCATTTATTGGATAAGAAGAAAAAAAAATGGATACGCAAACACATAAGCAAAAGCAAGTAGACCAGTTAGCACTGCAAATAATGGACAATACATTGCGTGCGGCGTTTATTCGCTGGAAGCAAAATAAAGTGAATGAGGACTCAAAGCTATCAGCAGACGTTAAGACAAAAACCATTGAACAATATCAACTTAAACTGGACCAAACCGAAGCCGAGTTAGAAGCATTGCGCGAATACCAAAGTTTCCTTGAGGCCTATGAGTATTGAAGTAAAAAAACCACATATTGTAGGGTACGGCATTTGCGGCCCCAACGAAGCGTCGCGTTATTTGCGTGCAACCTTGGAAGAATTTAAACGACTCTGTGATACCACAATAATTCTCTGTAATAATTGTGGTGATGAAGAAAAAGCAATGATTGCGGAGTACGGGTTTAAAACCGTAAATGATACGCGTGAGTGGGGTAAGTTGCAATGGGCTATAAAAGAGGACTTTATCAAGACACATGTGGCTAAACTGAAACCTGATATTTGTATCGCATTAGACATGGACGAAGTGTTTGACCCTACTTTTACCAAAGAAAAAGCAACCGCACTTTTGAAGGAAGATTTTGAGGCGTTTTACTTCTACATCATCAATTTGTGGGATGACGGCTATAATCCTGAAAGAAACTTTTGGAATATCCGCGCATGGAAATGGAAACCCGAATATGGTTTTGAATTTCCGCACAAGAATGTGCATTGTGGGCTTGCACCTGAGTGGGTGTGGAGCAGAGCGTACTATACGCCGTATGTTTTGCTTCATTATGGGTTGCAAAAGAAGACTGATCGTTTGAAGAAAGTGGAACGTTACAAAAAATATGACCCGAATGCTCGTTGTATTTCTGAACAGTATTACCAGTCAATCGCATCAGAGGTTAAAGCAACACCTTTTGACCTAGATAAAATACGTTTGGTGGTGCAATCGGAAGTATTTAAGACCAAACAACTACCAAAGAAACCTGCGGTACTCGCGAAGAGCAAGGAGAAAATCGCCTATGTCCGTAATGGTGCCGGTAGAGTATACCCAGTCAATGTGCTCCTTACGCCTTTAGAAGAGGTAACAAAAAGGCCCGGTATGGAGTTTATCGGCTGGCATGATGAAGTGGAAAAAGAATTAGAAGATTTGCTCAATGATTGATTATGGATAAACCAAAAATTCTTATAACCGGTGGGCTTGGGTTTATTTTTAGCCATGTTGTTGAGTATTTTATAGATTTAGGGTGGTTTGTGGTGGTGCATGACACCGAAGTTGAAGGGGCACATACAGAATTATGGGAAAAATGGGGTTTCAAAGTAATAGGTTGCAATACGCCGCGCTTGCTTCCGTCACTGTCAAGGTTTGACTTTGATTTTATCATTCACGCGGGCGCAATCACTTCTGTAGATACCTCTATAAAAGACCCTGCGTTGGTTTTCCAAAACAATACGCAGGCGGTCTCTGACGTATTTGAGTTTGCGCGTACTGTCCCTTCTTTGAAGAAAATACTTTATGTTTCAACGGATGAAGTGTATGGCGAATGCGAACAACCAAAGAGGGAGTGGGATGTTATCTTTCCAAGAAACCCGTATGCGGCTTCTAAAGCGGCGGGTTCTTTATTACGGACGGCTTATGAAAATACTTATCCTGAACTAAAAGATAAAACCGCAGAGATACGGATGTGTAACATTTTTGGTGAACGTCAGAGTGAACGCAATGTCATTCCCTTGGTCAAGCGAGCGTTACAAACAGGTGAGCCACTACCGTACCACAACGCCGGACATGGGTTTCGTGAGTATCTGTATGTGAAAAATATACCGGAGATAATTCATTTGGTTTTGGAGCGAGGTGATCGTGTTTACAACATAACTAATAATGATGGTTATACGGTACAAGAATTGATTGAAAAGATTGAGAGGCATTTAGGGAAAACAATACCAAAGACACCAGCAACACGTTTCGGTATGGATTTGAAATATCAAATGGATAACACCCGCCTCAAAGATTTGGGGTGGCATATACCCAAGTTTTCATTTGAGGAAGGACTTTATGAATACCTACAAAGTTAAATTATTTCACCCATTCGTTGCGCCCGAAGCCGCATTTGCTGTTGCGGAGGTGCTACAGTCCGGTTATTTGGCAGAAGGCGCACGGGTGAAAGAGTTTGAACGACTGTTGGAAGAATATACAGGAAAACAAAATATTGTTTCTCTCAATAGTGGGACATCTGCGTTAGAACTTTGTTATGAGTTTGCCGGCATCAAAGAAGGCGATGAAGTGATAACACCAGTGCTCACTTGTACCGCAACGAACATACCTTTGGTAAGGCGAAAAGCGAACATTGTCTTTGCTGATACCTCCGATGATTTGAACATTTCAGTGAAAGATGTCGCACGAAAGATACATGACGGCACGAAAGCTGTTGTTTTCGTCCATTTCGGCGGTAACAATCGTGGACTGGAAGAGATACGAGGTTTGTGTTTGAAGCATGGAGTGATTTTAATTGAGGACGCGGCGCAAGCAATAGGTTCTGAAACATGGGGGCTAGGAGACCACATTGCCGTTTCGTTTCAAGCTATAAAAACACTGACGACAGGAGACGGCGGTGCGTATCTGGGCGTAGATCACGAGCGTGCTCGGTTGCTCCGGTGGTTTGGCTATGACCGCGATAAGAAGCATACACACGGCGACATTGATTTAACTGAAGCAGGGTATAAGTACCACATGAACGATATAGCGGCCGCAATAGGTATCGCCAATCTGCGGAGATTAAATGAATACATTACCCATAAAGAAATGATTGCGGCCATTTATCTGAAAGTGGGGCTTTTCACTTATCCATGGCTCGCTGGTGGTTTTACCAATAAATACGATGAGCTTATACACGAAGCTGCTCTGCGTGGTTTTGAATTCGGCCAACATCATTACCGTAACGATAAATATACTCTTTTTGGTGGACGGAGGAGTTTACCTAAAATGGATGCGTTGGAGCGCAAATACTTCTTTGTTCCGTTCCACGCTAATGTTTCAAAGCAAGATGCAAAAGAAATAGCAGACTTGTGTTTGCCGTATCTCATACCATGATGCCAATACTAGACACATCTATGCGTGAACGCATACGCGCAATCAACGATTTGGCGCGCGTTGAGATGACAAGTGATGCGGAGACCCGAAGAGTGGAAATAATTATGCTCACGTTCAAGCAACCCGAAGTAGAGGTTGAGGCGGCGAAAAGGATCATTGAAAACACCGAGCACCCCTATAAACTGGTGCTTTACGATAATCGCCCTAATTCGGCAAATACTTCGCGAATTTGGAACAAACTGATACGAGAGAGCACCTGTGAATATGTTTTGTTGATAGACAGTGATGCGTTTGTGCCTAAAACAAGTCCGTGTTGGCTTACGCGCATGATGGAGAGTATTGATGAAACGGGTATCGTGATACCTGTTGGAGACAATGTAGGCGGTGCTCATCAAAAGCAAAGTGGTGCGCTCCCCTATGGCACAAAAACAATAAATAGAGATATTTGGAGCGGCTACTGTTTCTTGGTGAAGAAGAGCGTTTTTGACAAAGTCGGTTATTTTGACGAGCAGTTTTACATTTACGGGCAAGACAGTGAGTGGGCTTTTCGTTCCAAAAACCGAGGAGCGGTTATGCGTCAAGATGTGTTTGTGGCACATAAAGGCAGCTATTCTTTTATGAAAGAAGAAGAAAAAGGTGCGGTTGATCGTGAAGCTGACAAGGTAAGGGCGCGTATTCTTTACAAGAAAAAGACTAAAAATGAAACCGTTTAACAATCTAAAAGTCAATATAGGGTGCGGGAGAGATTACCGAGAGGGTTGGTTTAATGTGGATATTTCGCGTGAGGCGCGGGCTGATTTTTACGCCGATATTGGGAAAGATACATTGCCAGTAAATGACGCGAGCCATGTTTATATTTCAGGGGTGCTGGAACAGATTAGAGACAGTAATAATTTTGTACACGCGTTGAATGAATGCTGGCGTATTCTCCGCGAGGAAGGCACGTTACTCGCACATGTACCTAATGTATTTCATAAAAACGCTTTCAAAGACCCGTTTGATGTTCGCTATTTTAGCGAAGAAACATGGAACTATGTGCTAGGAGATAGGCGTGAGTATGCTTTGTATGGTTCTGTGTATGGTTTCCGCCCGTGGAAATTATTGGACATTACCACTAATGCTAATGGCATCATATGTATAAACCTAAAAAAGTAGCTGTTATAGGCGCAACGAAGCCGAAATACGAGCGATATTGTCCACATTGGGGCGGACTCATGCGTGGTTTTGAGGAGAACGGGGTGGATGCAGTTTTAGTCAATTCTCGTCATAATGAAAATTGGGTACAAGATGTTATCGCATCTAAAGCGGATTTGGTGATTTATGGGCTGCTTTCTGCGGTTATTGATACACCAGCACGAGAAAAAATACGGCAACGTCTTCCTAATGCCATAAGTGTTTTTTGGTATGGAGATGCGCGTACAGATGTAACAGGGCAGGTTGATTGTGATCTTTCCAAAGAAATAGATTTTATTTTTCAGTCTAACGATGGATTAAAATTGTTTACCGAGGGGAAATTTGGTATAATGCCGGCATTCTTGCCTCTTGCGTGTAATGTGCAGGGGCAACCAACCATTAAAGAAAAATACACTTTTCCCTTTCTTTTTATAGGAGCGAAAGTCTACAACAAGGGTTTTGAGGAACGAGCTGAAATAATAGATACGTTGGAACGATACCACGGGTTAAAGGTAATAAACGGAGCGCGTGATCCACTCCGAACACAAGTGTACCAAGAGATGCCCGCTTTATACGCAAGCTCTAGCGTAACATTGGATATTTCCCATTTTTGGCATATTCCAAAATATACGTCAAACCGTTTTTGGGTTATACCGGCAAATTGGGGATTGGCTGTTACCAAGCGGTTCCCCGATTGTGAAGAATTGTATCCCCCGGCAACGCGTTTATATTGGGATACTATTGACGAATTGATGGAAAAGGTGCGTTTTTATAATCAGAACGAAAAAGAACGAGAAAAGATGATACGTCTTGGGTGGGAACACACAAGAGATAATCATACATACGCACACCGGGTAAGAAAATTATTTGAACTTATTGAAGGCGGGGTAGGGGTTTCGCGTAAGACACAATCACGAAACGTATCATCCTAAATAATAAGGAGTGCTACCCCGCCTTCAGTACGCTCAAACAAGTTTTTCTCATGGTATAATACACCTGTGTCTTGCGTGGAAACCACTTTATTTAGTGGTTTTTTTGTATTCATGCAATTTAATGACACTTCAAACGATACTGGAATAGTGCAGGACATATATTGGCTTACGGGCACAAACACCACGTCATATCCATTGAAAGATATAGCACGGAATGTAAACCGTTGGTACTACAAGGCCATTGTTGCACAAATGCACTCTAACCGCGAGTGGCAAGTGGATGACAGCAACTTTACAACGTACCCAATAGCTACTACCACTCTTGTGGCGGCACAAAAGGATTATGTATTACCAACCGATCTGTTGAAATTACAGAGGGTTTTTGTGAAGGACGTAAATGGCGAATACCAACCACTACATCCGATAGACGCGCAGAAACGCGCTCAAGATATTACGGAAGAGTTTAAGACCGACGGCATACCGCTCTACTACGATGTACTAGGTGACAGTATCTTTTTATATCCAGCCCCGGCGGCTGGAAGCGTAACATTGAGTGCAGGTTTGAAATTGCTTTATTCGCGTGATTTTGATGCGTTTACTGCGGCTGACACGACACAAGAGCCCGGTTTCCCAGAGCCGTACCACCGGATACTTTCGTTTGGAGGTTCATACGATTGGTTCCTTGCGCGGGGAGACTCCCGTGCTTCCGCGATGCGTGCCGAAGCTGAAACATTGTTACGGGAATTGCAGAGTTTTAATCACGACAGAGATATGGGCACTATAGGTTATATAAGAAACGCTCATCGCACGTCTACAGTGCAATAAACTGCTATGACTACATGGACACCGCAAAATAAAAACAATCAAGAACTGACTTTGACTACCGGTTCTCCTATCGGCCTATTGCTTGCACTTACTTATGCGATAACTCAAACAGTGCCGGCAATTACTTGGAGTAACAGTAACAAAAATAGCACCGCTTGGACTTTACAAAATAAAAACTAATTTATGGCTGATAATATCAATGTAACCGCAGGATCGGGTAAAACAATAGGGGCAGATGAGATTTCGTCTGTTCTGTACCAACGTATAAAAATTGTTGAAGGTGCTGATGGAACTAACGATGGTGATGTTTCGGCAACAAACCCATTGCCGGTAGAGCTGCGTGATGTAGACACTACACTTGTCGCCGATGTGGGTGCTATAAAAACCTCTGTCCAAACATTGGATAATGCTATTTCAGGAAACGAAATGCAAGTAGATGTATTGACGATGCCAACCACCACAGTGCAGGCGACTGATTTGGATGTAAGAGATTTAACAAGCACCGATGTTGTAACCGTTACAGGTGGTGTCGGCCAAACGGCTGATGTGAAGGTTACATTGGATAGTGAGAATGTTGCGGTAACGGGTACAGTTACTGCGAATGCGGGTACTAATTTGAATACGTCGGCATTGGCATTAGAAACTGGTGGTAATTTGGCTACTCTTGCAGGGAAAGATTTTGCAACACAAACGACACTTGCGGCGATAAATGCAAAGTTAGTTACAGGTACTGATATTGGAGATGTAACGATAAATAATGGAAGCGGAGCGAACGCCGTAAATATCCAAGATGGAGGTAATACTATTACAGTTGACGGCACAGTAACGGCAAATACAGGTCTAACACAACCTCTTACGGATACTCAGTTACGGGCAAGTGATGTGAAGATCACACTAGACGGTGAGAGCGTGCCTGTTACGAACACAGGTACTTTTGCGGTACAGGTTGATGGTTCTGCCTTGACTTCACTACAACTTATTGACGATGCAATATACACAGCAGGTTCAGGTACTCCCTCTAAAGGTACACTCGCGCTCGGTAGTGATGGAACGAACCCACGCGCAATAGCCGTAGATACGAGTGGAAATTTGCAGGTTGATATTGTTTCAGGTGGTTCTTCAGGAACGCAATACACAGAGGGTGATACTGATGCTTCTATTACAGGTACTGCCGCTTTGGTAGAAGGTGCAGCGAATGCTTTGGCGGTTCTAACACAACCTCTTACGGATACTCAGTTACGGGCAAGTGATGTGAAGATCACACTAGACGGTGAGAGCGTGCCTGTTACTGGCACATTTTGGCAAGCAACACAACCTGTTTCGGGTACTCTCGCTGTTACACAGTCAGGTACATGGGACGAAGTTGGTATAAACGACTCGGGCAATTCTATAACAGTGGATTATGCGACAACGGGTTCGGGTACGGCTACCGGTGCGTTGCGGGTGGAGTTACCGACAAATGGTACTGGTGTGATTGCAACTGTTGGTGCGGTTACGGCGATCACTAACGCTTTGCCAGCAGGGTCAAACGCTATAGGAAAACTTGCCGCAAATAGCGGGGTGGATATAGGAGATGTAGACATTTTGTCTGTTATCCCCGGAACTGGGGCAACGAATTTAGGCAAGGCCGAAGACGCAGCTCACTCTTCTGGTGACACGGGGGTTATGAGTTTAGGCGTTCGCACCGATACTCCCGATACCGCCAAGTCAGGAGCCGATGGCGATTATACTCCGATTGCGACTACTTCTACGGGGGCACTTCGTATCGCACCCATATCAGAGGACTTTGCAGTATTAGCAAACGGGCCACAGGTTAAAAAGTATTACACCAACGCCGGTGCGGTCACTGACGGAATTGTGTGGAGTCCCGCAGCAGGGAAGCGTTGGTATATCACTGACTTGATTATCAATGTCTCGGCGGCGGCGACTGTTACACTAGAAGATGATAAAGCAGGTGGTGATGAAGCGGTTATGAAATTTGAGCTAGCCGCAAATTCGGGCGTTTCTCATTCATTCAACACACCGCTATTTAGTGGAGAAGATGCTGCGGATTTGATTGTAACGACCTCGGCGGGGAACGTGTACATAACGATAACAGGATACGAAATATAATTTATGGCAATCGCGTACGACACACTCACGGCCAGCACTGTAAGTAGTGCATCATCAAAAACGGTCTCTCACACTTGTTCTGGTAGTGATCGTCTGCTCTTTGTTTTCGGGTATGTGGAGGGTGGAAAGACGATGACCGCAACGTATGCGGGCAATGCGATGACTGAATTAGCATATCGCGATATGAACTACTCGCCCAATCATCGTCTGTATCTTTTTTACCAAACAAATCCCGCGTCAGGAGCAAATGATATTGTTACCACTAATAGTGGTTCTGCGTACACATGGTGTGCCGGCATGTCGTATACTGGCGCTGCTCAATCGTCTCCGATTGATGTGTCGGGAAGTACGAACTCATCAGCAAGTACCACAGTAAACATTCCGCTTACTCTAACGACAAGTGACGGGTGGATAATTTGTTGCTCGTGGCACGATAACGGCGGTTCTCTTGCTGGAGAGCTTGACACAGCAACTACGAGGGGCACCCTGAATGGGGCGGCAATTTTTGTTGACAGCAATGGAACGAAAGCAAGTGGTTCGCGTACTGCGAGAACTACCGCTGCAACTGGCGGGACTGTTGGTATCGCTGCCGCATTCAAAATAGCGACAGTGGCGACTTCGGTAAAAGACATGATCGGTTCAGGTTTTATCCCTTATGCACGATAAGAAAAACATACAAAAAATGGAACTAAAAATAATAGATGTAGATTTGTTTGTAAAATTATATGGGTATTATTTATTAGAAACATTTACGCGGACTAATTATCCAATTCATTATTTCCAGTATGACCGCAAACAAGAGAAAAGATACTCATACTAATTGTGGACACGCAACGGCGTTGTTTGAGGAAACATGTCGGTTGATAGAAAAGTCTCACATGGCAACATCCAGTGTTGTTTCTAATAACTTACGCGAAATAAAAGACAAAATTCAAGATTTGAACACGGACGTAAATATTCTTTCTGGTTCGTTGAAAGATCACGCGGCCTCCGAAGTGGAACTGCATAAACGAATTGAAACTTTTATTACAAAGATTGATTTAAATGATTTGGAGGGCGCGGCTACCATTTATCGCGATGCGGTCGGTATAAAGCGTATGGCTCTTGGTGCGGTGGTTGTAGTTTCCATTATTGGTTCTCTTGGTAGTGCATTAATTTGGACGATGAAAAAATTTATCCTATAAAAATATGGCAAAACAATTCTCAAGAATAATAGATAGTTTTTATGGAGGAATACAACGTGATAAAAAGAGCCGTGTTCCCGGTGGTTGTCTCAACATAGAGGAGATTGATATTTTCTCTAACAAAGATTATATCCAAGCGGAGCAAATTATGAGTGCTGATGCGATGCCTACGGATACGGTAGTAACCGCATATACTGCGGATAATGCGGACACCGTTTTTGGTTATGGGAAAGAGACAGCAGAAAATAAGGTACGCCTCGTTAAGGTTACGACGGGTGGGGCTAGCAATCCCGGTGCATTTGCAACGGCGTTTACTTCTGCCGATGCTACGGATGTTTTTTACCTCCCATCGCCTATAGAGTATTTTCGTCAAGACAACGGTAATAAAAACTTCCTGTATTACCTGACAAACGCGAGCGGTACAGTGAAACTAAAATCATACGACATCACTGCTGAAACCGAGAGCGAAACCGATAGTGTTTCACAAAATATGACTCTGACGGGGTTGAGTGGTTCTTACGATCGTTGCTTCATGCGTGTTGGATTTGGTGAATTATTTATTGGCAACGGGCAATACATCGCGAAGGTGGACAAAGACGGAGTTTTTACCGAAAAAGCATTTACTTTGCCGAACGGGTGGAATGTAGTGGATATAACTTTTGTATCTGATATTGGAATCATTCTCGCCCGTTCAGCAAATAGATTTGCAAATTATTCTAAAGGTTTTTGGTGGGACTTGACCTCATCGGCGCAAGTAGATGATTCTTTTGATATTCCATTTGGGGGGCCGCAATGGATTGTCAATCATAAAGAAAACATACGATTTTTATGTGCTCAAAATGGTTATGCGAAGTTTTACCAGTTATCCGGTGCTTTTCCGGGTGCAGAGCCAAAAGAATTGCCGGGTCTCTTACTCACTAATGTAGCTTCTGATGGTACAACACAACCAATATCTTCACCGAATATGGTGGATACTAAAGACAACATCCTTTATTTTGGCCTAAATAAAACAGATAAAACAGGTGTTTATGCTATCGGTCAATTAGACAGTGACAAACCTATCGCACTCATTCTCTCAAAAAGGTTCCATACTTCCGATTATTCCAAACACGTCCCATACGCAGTTTTCACACAAGGATCAAATTTCTACGGGGCATTCGCCGACAATGGGACGGCGGCCAACTGCCGATGTGAGACCCTCAATTCACCAAGCCGCAGCTCTAATGCCGTGTATGAGAGTGTTATACTGGATGAGGGAGACCCTACGAAGCAAAAGGTTTTGGAAGAGTTGTTCGTACTCACTGAACCGCTCCCTGCGTCAACATCGGTAACGGTATCGGTTGCGAAAAACTATGGCTCTTACACAGTATTGACTCGCCCCGACGGGAGCAATACGAATACCACAAGTGGACTTGTTGGATACTATCGTCCGGGTTTTGCCGACAGTAAATTGCATCAAATAAAACTGACGCTTGCCTCTAATGAAACAATTTCCCCAAAAATCACGGGCATTGCATACAAGATTTCTATTGATGATCTTGGCTCTGCGACGTAAACACTTTTGTCTATGGATGAATCAAATACAGAAAATCCAAGTGATGCATTTCAGAGTGTTTTCACTAATGATGAAAACGACCTCGTTGCACTACAACAGAAAATACGCGATCTTGAGGCACAAATTACGGGCCTCAATCCAAGGAATTATGCCGGCATAAAACAAAAGGAGCTTCGCGCTTTATCGCGTTCTAATATTTTTGGAGATGGTTCAGATGGAACACTTACGGTTTCATCGGGTACAACAACCCTTCTCAAAGATTGTTTTTACACGAGTGTTGAAATTAAAAACGGAGCGGTTTTGGACCCGAATGGATTTCGTCTTTTCGTCAGTGGTGATCTTGTCAATCGCGGAACGATAGATTTATCGGGTAACACAGGTTCTAACGGTTCAAATGGTACTACTCCGGTTGATGCCAGTCCGGGCACAGGGGGGGCAGGCGGCGCAGGTGGTGCAGTTGTCGGTGCTTCGGCATCGCTTCCTGTTGGAGAAGACGGCAAGACAGGAGGAAACGGTGGGAATGGTGGAAGTAGCTCTAACAATGGGGGCAATGGCTCTAATGGTTCTAATGGTGATAGTGTTGCAAAATCTTTGGGAGGTGCAGGTAGTGGTGGCGGGGCAGGAGGGAGGGGTGGACAATACAGCGCAGGAGGAGGTGGGGCAGGTGGCAGTGCAGGTAATGGTGGTTCACAAACAGGCACGGTTTTCTCTGAGCCACGTTCGCCTACCAGCGCATACTACTTGCTGGACACACAACCAAGTATCGCTTCTTTGACTAATTCGGCGGGGAGCGGTTCGGGTGGCGGTGGAGGCGGTGGACAAGGCACTTCTACAGGTGGTGAAGGAGGTGGTGGAGGCGGTGGAGGATCAGGCAGCACTGGAGGCACTTTGATGATATTTGCACAACGATTTATAAATGAAGGCGTTATCAGTGCAAATGGTGGAGATGGTGGTAACGGTGGTAATGGCGGGAATGGACATAGCACTTTTAGCTCTAACGCCGGCATGGGAGGAGGCGGGGGTGGAGGAGGTGCAGGCGGCGCAGGTGGTGTCGTTATTATCGTTTATGGCATAAAGTCAGGAACAGGAACAATCACAGTTATTGGAGGTACTGGTGGCACTGGTGGCACTAAAGGTTTAGGTAGCAATGGCGGCGTACCTGATGCGACCTATGACGGTGTCAATGGTGGAGATGGTGCGGACGGAGCTACCGGTTCGGTGTTTGAGATAGAAGTTGGATAATATGTGGTATAATTACCCGTGTCTTCGTGAAACCCACCAATGTGGGTTTTTAGTGTTATCTACTTTTTTATCCAAAGATAAATCATAGTAACGAGTAAGACCAACAGAGAAACAACATTAAAAATAATGTTGTCAACCAAATTAGTAAGTCCTAAAAAGGAAACCGCATTTATTACCACAAGTATTTTTGCAATCGGTATTTTACCAATACAAGGTTTCATCCAAAGATAAATTAGTGTGGCAATGAAGATACATAGCCAAATCAGTCCAAGTAATGAACTACCAACAGTTGTATTCCCATGTGCTTCCAAAGATAATTCAAATCCATAAGATGTGATTAGTAAAGTAAGTATATTTAATATAACTAACACTCTCCCTGTTGAAAACCGTGTATTAAGCATTGTTTTAAGATTTTTTATCATACTATGAGTATACTTAGTAATATTAAGGATAAAGTAATTGCTGGTGCAAAACAATTAGCGTTAGGCACTAAAAAAACTATTGATAAATATGTAGAAAGTGAGGGTATTCCTCAATTTAACTTAAAAACAGGAAAGTTTGAGCCGAAAACAAAAGGTGAAAATCTTCTTACGGCAATAGACATTGCCTCGTTGGGTGCGGGCACAGCAGCGAAAACAAGTTTGAAGATTGGAACTCCCATCGTCAAATCCATCGCCCAACAGGGCACTAAACAAACTGCGAGTGTAGCATTGTCCAAAGCCGCGTCTAGCTCTATAGATGACATACTGCGTGGTTTAAGTCAAGGTGCGAAACAATCGGTGGTGCAAAGTAAGCCAATTTTGACTAATTCAGTTACTAAAGCAGTTACACAAACGACCTCCAAAATACCGAATGTAATATCTCGTGCTACGAGTGCCGCACGCCCAATAATCACGCAAGCACTCAAAACACCGAGCATGGGGCAAGCACTCACAGCAGGCGGCATCATAGGAGGGGCCGCGCTTGCCGCTAATTCTATTATCCAAAATACTCGTAATGCGTCTACGACACCGTCTCCAACATTCCAAACACAGCAAACATCACAGGGCGGGCAAGGCGGTGGCTTTTCCATAAACACTGAAGGAGTGAACTTGAACGAAACCCCTGAAGGGGCTGGTGGCAGATCGTACCAAGACATCGTGCAACGTGCTAAAGAGATTGCTCCAATGGGTGATGCGGGCGTTTCGGGTTCCTCATCAGGCCAAACTTTCAACGGCAACGTAGACAATTCACTCACAACGAACACGGGGGGGCGTTCTTCTTTTACAGGAACACTGGGAGCGGCTGGTGTTGGTTCATCGGCTATTCCTTATGCTTCGTCCTCGCTTATAGGAGATACGAATGATGTTGCTGGCTCACGGCTATTGGATACACAGGGTAATGAAATTGCTCCTTCAAGTGTGGATTTATCTTCACCCATACAATTATCTACGGGGCAAACAGTAAAGCTCGCCGATGTAAATAAAGCCCTACAGGATGTCAATGTTCTCTCACAACAGTTAGGTTCAGACAGTACGTCATTGCCAGAGTTTCGTGATCGTATCAAGTTTCTTATGAGCGCGGGCATGGATAACATAAAAAAACTGGTACAGGTTCCGCAAACACCCGTAGTTGAAACCCCCGCGCAGCAGGAGTTTCTTTCTTTGTTGCCACAACAGGAGCAGTATTCCATGCAGCAGGTTATGGACGGTCTCCGTATCTCCGCAGGACTTCCTGAATTAGAGCAACAACGCATCCAGACCATGCAACAGTTACAGGTTACGAAAGATGTTTACCAAAAGGCGATAGACGACATAAAGAAAAATCCAGATTTGCCAAAAAATTTGGCAGCCCGCCGTCTTTCTCAAGTAGCCGAAGACCAAAAGTTTACCATTACGCAACTCATGGGAAATTTGGAAATGGTGGAAATGCAGATTGACAACGCGAATGACTTGATAAATCAAAGATTTCAAATCTACGAAGCCGAAGAGGAACGTCAAGTGCGTGCACAGTCAAGGATGCAAGAAAACCTCAGATTTATTATTGAGAGCGGGGCCATTGCGGGTATGACGAACGAAGAGATGAATAGCTGGGCTTCAGCAACCGGATACAACGTCGCTTCTCTCAAAGCCCTTAAACAGAAGTCTCTCATGCCGACAATAAATCCGTACTTCGTGGAGAATACTGACAATGCGGGGAATGTTACAGTCTCTGTTTTTGACAAAAACAACCCGCAAAATGGTGCTATTTCAAGCACTAATTTAGGTGCAGTGGGGAAAGCATCTCAAACTTCCGCGAAAGGAGGTGCGGGTAGTGGTACTCCACAACCAAAAAAACTTTCAGTAACGGATTTACAACGCCTGCAACAGGCATACCCAGAAGCGGGCATTGCCTTCGGTGATACAGATCAGGTGGCAGAGCAGAAGATTTCGCTCAAACAAAATCAAGTAGATTTGGACTATGCCATTACTACCGATGGAGTGAGGAACCTCCAACAGTTGCAATCACTGTTCCCGACACTCAAAACCGATTACATCAACTCACGGCTGAATGCGCTTACGCAAAGCGTAGGTAAAAAGAAAGAGTCATTGATAGATACTGCCGCTCGCAGTGTGAATACCGCAGTAGACTCATTCTTCGCTAGAATGTTCAGATAAAGCTCTATGGCTATAACACCACGTTCACGCATAGGGAATACTCCTTTGAGTAATGCTGTGGCGCAGGCGCAGACACCTGTCTCCGCAATAGAACCTCGCTCCCGTATCAATACGACCAATAATTCAATAACAACACCTGTCGCTTCCAAGCAGGTGTATACGCCATCGCCTCAAACATTAGAGAGAAACGCTGAACTAAAAAAAATTGTAGAGAGCAATCCTGATTTACAAAGTAAGATGCCTGTTGTTGGTGAAAATCCTAATAAGATATTCTCCGGTGGTTTCATTTCGGATACCTTTGACACCTTGAGCGCACTCCAATATGGAGTTACCGGTCTTCTCAAAGGGAAGTCCTTTAAGGAAGGTGTAGAAACCAGACAATCCTTTTCCGATAAAGACGCTCTCGGAGCTATGGGAGTGCCGGGAATTGTCGCGGGAACTATTGCTGATATTGCGGTAGACCCGCTTACCTATGTTCCTTTTGCGAATGTTTTTAGTATCGCAAGGAAAATACCTGTCGTGAAGGGAGTGTTTGGCGCACTGGACAACGCCGCAGTAAAGGCAAAAGACGCCGTATTGAAAACCCAAGCAGGGAAGGCAATAGCGGAAAATCTTATCTATCGCTTCGGACAAAGTGAACCATACCGGAAACTCGCTGAACGCAACGAGCTTAACAAAGCCATTCAAAATGAAAACGTAGTCAATGCGGTGCGTCCGATCACCGCTTTAGATGCAGGTACACAACGTAAGATCAGTGAAGCACGAAAGCAGGGGTTATTGGGAAACCTACAAAAAGCTGAAGAAGTGGGAATGGGTATGGAACCTCCAAAAATACGAACAGATTTTGGCATGATAGACCAACAGGAAAGTTTTACAAATAAACTTCTCCTGAACAAAGAAAAGGTGGAGGACGCTCTCATGGGCACATTATCTGAAATAGATGCGGCAGAAGCCGGCAAAAGATTTGTCAAAGGGGATGGAACATGGAGTGGATTTACGAGTACGTTTCCTAAATGGATACCTGAAAATCGCCGAAATAAAAAAATACTTGAAACCGTAACCAGTAAAATAAATAGTTTGGACGACATCCAATATCCCAAAAACAAAGCGGAGCAGGAAGTATTTGACGCTTTGTTTGATGAGATAGATTTGCGCTCGGGGATTGACACGAAAGAGATACGACAAACCATGAAAAGTATTCAAGAAGGAACGTATACACCAAGACCAGAGATAGCAATAAAACCTCTATCCGAAGCGGAGCGATATATGAATGCCGAAGAGATGCTCGGGAAAGATGTGTTGGATAAAGCGTTACCTGTATTCCAACATTTAGACAATCTTGGCGAAGAAGCCGTGAACCTCGGACTTTTACCACGCGAAGTTTGGGAAAAGAACGTGGGTACATACATGGCTCGCCTTTACCGCAAATATGAGGGTGGTACAGGAGAAGCGGCAAATAACTTCCTTCGGAACAGGAACAAAGTGACAACGGCCTCTGAACGCTTTATGAAGCGAGACGACATGATACCTGACGATGTACGCGAAGCAATGGGTGAGATTTTAGAAGCAGGGTATCCCACGGCCAAATCACTCGTGCAACTAACACGCGCAGTAGAGAACGCAAAGTTTTTCAAAGCAATAAAAGACGCAGGGTTTGCTGCGGATGAGTTTATAGAGGGTTCCATGCAGATGCCAAATAAGCGTGCGTTTGGAGAATTGGCTGGAAAATGGGTTCCCGAATATATCTTCAAAGATATTGCACAATTACCGGAGTTTCAGCCACCCAAAGGATGGCTCGGAAGTACACTTGAAAGTGCTGTAAGCACCTTCAAGTTTGCGAAAGTTATCCTCAATCCCGCAACTCATGCAAGAAACATGATCTCTAACTTTATTTTGAATGGGTTTGAGGGACTTCCACCCGGACATCCTGCGTATTTTGAAGCCAGCGCCGAGCTAATGAAAGGCGGCGGTAAGTATACAAAGAAAGCTAAAGAGTTCGGCTATGGCTTAAATTCTTTTGCTGCGAACGAAATCACTAATTGGCTAGACCCGAAAAGCGGTTTTCTTTCCAAACTGAATGCAAAAACGAAAGGTTCGCTGGAGAAAATAGCGAATATTTACCAAAAGGAAGAAGACTTTGCAAAACTCTCACAATTTATATTCCAACAGAAATACATGGGGAAAAGTGCAGAAGAAGCATGGCAGATTACGGAACATGCGACCTTCAACTACGCACAGGTTACACCATTTATTCGCAAAATGCGCTCGTCAATCTTCGGGTATCCTTTCATTACCTTCACTTATAAAGCGACTCCACAAGTTTTGAAAACAGCGTATAAACACACAGGACGTGTTTCAGCGATAGGAAAATTGCGTAACGCAGTAGAAAACCAAGTACCTTCCGAAGAATTGGAAAGAGAGCGGGCCTCAGAACCTGAATGGATCAGAAATGGTTTCTACATGGCCCTTCCTGTAAAAGACAAAGAAGGCAGGCGACCTTATTTGGATTTGACCTATATGTTGCCATACGGGGATTTGGTTTCGGGCAGTGTCTTTGAACGTGGTATCTCGCGTGAGACCGGCCTTCCCGAAGGCCCTGAAAACCTAGCACTACAAAAACTTCCCTTTGTCAATACTCTCGTAGAGATAAGTAAAAACCAAGATTTCTATGGCAACAAAGTTTACAAAGAGTCTGACCCTATAGAAAAGCAAGTGGCCGATATTTCACGCCACGTCATAAAATTCATGTCGCCGCCTCTGATCGCCGACCAAATTGCAGGAGGATACCGAGCGGACGGGACACAAAAGCAAGGTTCGTTTATGACGGTAGGATTGGATGGCGTAAAGCAGGGAAGAGTATCTATGGGTGGTGGTATAGATGAAGGGGGTATGCAAGATCGTACCCTTCTCCAAGAATTGTTTAGAAATTTGGGACTCAAAACAACTCCTGTGGATATAGATTTGCAAGAAAATTATGCTGACCTTACCGAACAAAGAGCTATACGCACCATCCTCGGTGAGGAAGGTTTGGTGAGTGAAATGACTATACCCATAGAAAAAAAGGATACTGAGGGTAATACACCAACAATGAAGCCGAAATCACGTCTGTAACGTGTTTAAACACGCCTAGGACAATTTATTAACATTATTAGTAATAAATCATCACTTATGATTGAAAACCAATTTGTGAAGCGTTTGAAGTCGTTTGGTTGGCGTTTTGCCATGGTAGCTGTCGCAGCCGCTTTTGCGTGGGCCGCTGAAAATGTAGGACTTTTGGAACTCACGCCTATGCAAACAACCTTTTTAGGGTTGGTGTTGGGAGAAATTTCCAAGTACCTGAATACGGGTCGTTCCTAGAACGTGTGCCGTTTTAGAGTGTCGGCAGAATAACTCTTTTTATTAGTTTATATGACAACTCTTATGACAGAAGAAAATTTCGTAGCAGAAGAGCAGGTTGTCGCCGAAGATGAAGTGGTCGCCGCCGATGAAGACACTTCTACAGAGGAAACTGCCGACACTGAAACTGCTTAAAGTATGGAGAAAAGGTTTAGTTTCGGTGGCGAAAATTGGTTTGAGGATTGGGTGATATTTCCTATCTTGTCATTTTTTTGTTTAGGGTACGTTCCTTTCTTCATCTTTGTTGTCGTCCACACGATACTTGACTATTTTTCTATTCTGTAGTAGGAAACGAGTAGCCGTCCATCTGTGGATAACTTCCACTTCACAACTACATGGATTTCTGCGATACTACTTTAGGTATGGCATTTCTCTTAAAAAAGATTTGTCCTACAGCAGGCCGCCATTTCGTAGTTGTGATGGCGGCTTTGCGTATGTTTACTGATTTACTTTTTTTCAAGCGAAAAAAATCTGAATGGGAAGAACATTTGGAGGAATATTACGCGTGGCGGAAAAGAACGTACTCGTCTACTGCTGATCGTGAGAAACGCTGGGTGGTGTTTTTTTCAAACACACCGGATGCAAATTGCTCTCACAACCGTCTGTTTCAGATATACTAAAAACTTGTCAATATGTGGAAACACATTACAAGATACAATACTCACGGAGTCAATTCCTCCGTTCTAACGGTAATTTCTTTGCTTATTTTCACAGTCGGGGTTATCCATGACTTTCAAGAAAGAGTTTTTCAAAAGTTATCCACAGGGGAAAATGAAACCCTATGATATACTATGCACAGTTACAGTTCTTTGAAAAAAGAAACGTAAATGTGTAACGAGTAAAAAAGCCCTAATGCGGGCTAAATAAAAGTCTTTGGAATGTCGTAAAAGATATATTCAGCAACGAGAATATACCTTTATAGAAGTTTCCATACGCTTTTTTGTGTCCGCATCTGGCGGATTTTTTAGTCGGTACTATGTACTTCGCTTTGTGTCGTTTAACTTGGTCACGACTGGGTTTCATCGCGCGACTATGAGACAAAACATTAAAATCTTTTTTGAAGATCGTTTTGTTCCCCATTCTTCAAAAGTGAAGTACATAGTGTGAGAGTTTTTTCTTACACTTTGGTCGTATTTTTATCCATCAAAGAAAGGAACGCACAAATATGAAAAAAATTATACGGAAGGCACTTTTATTCATTCTTTTCTGTTTGTTGATTGCCATGGTTGCTATTGCATTAGAGCGCACCTTTACGCCTCGTGTGGTGCAAGTAATCGGCGAAACAACAAACCGTATATCGGATCGTGAGGCGCGCATACGGGCACTCATAGAAACCGAAGAAGCTAAAACTGTTCTTCGTACTTGGGCGGAGAAAAAATATATAGAAGAGCAGCGTCAAGAACTTGCTGAAATGGAAAAACTTGTCAATGCAAAAGAAGTGTCTTTCTAATCCCGCCGAACGTCGTTGATTTAGCACGAGCGATACGGAAGCAAGAGACGGGAGGCGAAACAAAATGTAGTCATCGCGTCGGAACATCGGGAGAAAAAGGATGTTTTCAGTTTCTACAAAAGACATGGGAATTATGGTCGCGCGAAGTTTACGGATATGTCCCGACAATGACAGAAGAAACCGAAATGTACGTTGCAATCAAAAAGATACAAAAATGGAAGCAGCAAGGGTTTAGCGATAAAGAAATAGCACGTCTATGGAACTCAGGAACTCCAACGCCAAAGAAGGGCATCAACAAACACGGGGTGGCCTACGACACCGAAGCGTACGCACGCGCCGTCATAGCGAATCTGTAGTAGACGAAAGTGATATGTGGCGTGAACGGCATGAGGAAGATATGGAACGGTACATAACACATCACGAATTAGATAACTCATTAGAGAGTAGGTTTGCACCAAATTATTAAACTTAATACATACAACGAATATGCCACTTTATGCGCCAGCAGGCACAAAACGAGAAATTGTACTAGCACCACAAGGAAGTCATGTAGCACGAGTCGTAAATATCAGCCATATCGGGACTCTGGAAAAGGAAATACAAGGCAAAGCGAAGATGCAAGATACGGTTCGTGTAACATTTGAGTTGTGCGACGAGAAACAGTCCTTCAAGGAAGGTGAGGAAGAAAAACCATTTGTCATTTCCAAAGAAAGCACTTTGTCTATGTTTTCGCTGTCGTTTCTGCGAAAACTAGCCGAAGCAATTACCAAAACATCCATCCCTGACGACGTTGCGGATTCTTTTGACATCACGGAACTCTTGGGCGGTGAATGCCTTTTGAACGTAAAGCACATCAAGTTACCGAACGGTGATACGATCGCGCGCGTAGCGGACGTAACACCGCTTCCGAAAGGAATGGAAGCACCTAAAGTATTCAATACGCCAAAGTTTTTTGACGTAAACACGGCAACGATGGAGGAAATCGGTGAACTACCTGAATTTTTACGAAAGAAGGTATACATTACGCCAGAATTTGTCAAAAGGTTCCCTGATGTAGTAAGTCCTTTCTAAAGTATGAAAAATAAAACTACTAAAAAACCCGTTAGAAAGGTAGAACGTGAGACCGATATTTTACGTTCTATATGCGACTACCTTACTCTAAAAAAACATTTCTTTTGGCGCGCCAATAATATCCCTGCATACGACACGGAGCGAAAAACATTCCGTGCAATGCCAAAGTATTCCATGCACGGTACACCTGACCTGATCGTAATTAAAGATGGCTTTTTTATCGGTTTGGAGGTGAAGAATGCCAAAGGACGATTATCTACGGCGCAAAAAGCATTCGCAAAACTATGCAAAGACACCGGTGCGGAATACTACGTTGTTCGTTCCATAGATGATGTGAAGGAAATCGGTTTGTAGTTTGTGTGTTGGTGTGCCACTCCGCACACCTTCACACAGATTGGAAACAATCTGTAGAGACAATAAGTAGGAACTGTGCTGTCGGCGAATCACAGACAAAACTTTAGCCGATATTTGGAAGCAGGTGTAAGTCGCTGAAAAAATGAGATTTTGTTTTTTCAAATTAAATCTCATTGACTTATAAACACCAGTGCTGGCAACGTCTTCGCCTCTGACGACCAGCGACCTCACTTGCTCCCAAATTAATATCTTAAAGGGTGGTGGTTTAAGGGATACACGCATCACTTTAAGGTTTCCTACCTTACATATGGAGCAGGTATCCGGGGGAATGAGGGATATAGAGAGGCGTATTATCAATAACTTTTAGAAAATGGAGGGAATTACTTCTTCTTCAGAAAAATCATTCAACAAAGAAATATATTTGCAAAATCTTCAAAAGAAAAGAGCGTGTAATATAAAAATTAGCTATTCGTTTCAAGAGCTGGGCGAAACTATGACAGATTTTTACCCGCGCAGGCAGTCCTCTTTCGTCTGGAGTCTCTTTTGTAAGTATAGAGAAGGAGATATTTATGATGCTTTTCAGATTTGTCGTGGAAAAGGTATAAGAAATGTCGCGTATTTAGTTGGAATAATTAAAAATAAAAAACAATATGGCAGTTTCCAAGCAAAAAAAACAGAAGGGAAAAATGAAAACTGAGCGTGTTCGCAAAAAGGAAGAAATTTACAGAAGAAGCGGAATGTATTTTGTCATATTTGACGAGCCGCTAGGGAACGAGTTTCAGTTGGAGAAGAACCTTGTAGGAGAGTTGGCCCAAAATGGATGTGAAATAATCGTTTTTCGGAGTAGGCAGAAGGGGGAAGAATTTACTACTGATATGCAAGATTGGCTAGCACGCGGACTTTTTTACGATCAGAGTGATTTTGTCTTTCTCCCGAGGGAACTAAGTTATATTCGTTATTCTTAATCATTTTTTTATGAGTCATCCCGATCCATTGTACGAAATAGACACTTTGCAAGAAGTTGAAAATATTAGACTCAATCTTCAAAAAATAAAAGAGGAAATCCTAAAAAGGGTAGCTGATTTGCAGTTTGTCGTTAAGGAAGAAGAAGAACAAAGAAAGCAGGCGAGCGAGTGTATCGCGTCAATCCAAGATTTGCTAACTAAAATATAAAATCTACTCACAAGCAAAAACTAACCTAAAAACTATGTTTATACCCTACCCTTTTGATGTAATAACTTACTCGGGCCGCGAGAAGCTAAACGGAGTAAATTACGATGCCGTTTGCGAGCTTTTAGAGCTTGTCGACGAGTACGAGGCATCGAAGCAATCGGGCAAAGCGAGTCAGGAAAAGAAGTTTGATTTTTTGGAGAAGATTTTGGAAGTTGTTGAGAAAATGGACAGCTGTCCGAAAAAATCGGACAACTAATTAAAACTAACATCAATCACAATATGTCAACCATTCACGAACAATACGCTCGCCACATGGATTTATCCGAAGACAAAATCGCATGGGTGAATACGCATCTTGGCAAACACGAAAAGGATATCACCACTGACGAAGCGGAACATATTATTGACTTCTTGGCCTCTGATGCCGCGCCGAGAGTTGCACGGCTTTCGTACAAAGACGCAAAAATAAAAGCGGACGCATGGAGCAAAAAACTTCAGGATGAAGCCGCGCAAATACACGAAGCTCCAGAAGACACAGAAGTGGTTTTGGACTTCGGCGACGGCTTCAAGATTGTAAAACTTATAGGCGAGAACGCCTTTAAGCGGGAGGGTAATTTGATGCGCCACTGCGTTGCGAGTTACTACGGCAAAGACACCGAAGTGTACTCACTGCGTGATAAAAACAACAATCCACATTGTACGATAGAAAAAGATAAACAGATCAAGGGCAAGGGCAATGGAGATATACACCCCAAGTACATAGACTATGTTGTCCGCTTTTTGGAACATACGGGAATGAAAGTACGCGCATCTGAAATGGAACACCTTGGTTATAAGGATATGCAATTTTGTGTCAAAAAACTTAAAAACAAGCTTTACAAAGAAAGATACTTACATAATAGCGAAGAGCCCTCTTTTCTGGACGGTGTGGTTGTTTGTGAATTTCCCGATCTTCGGGACAATGGTGTTGTATTAGGTTCCCTGCGCCTCCGAGACACTTCAATCACATCACTCCCTGATAACCTTTCAGTGGGTGGTTACCTAGACCTCCGAAACACTTCAATCACATCACTCCCTGATAACCTTTCAGTGGGTGATTACATAGACCTCCAAGGCACTTCAATCACATCACTCCCTGATAACCTTTCAGTGGGTGATTACATAGACCTCCAAGGCACTTCAATCACATCACTCCCTGATAACCTTTCAGTGGGTGGTTCACTATACCTCCAAGGCACTTCAATCACATCACTCCCTGATAACCTTTCAGTGGGTGGTTCACTATACCTC